>JAEEGL016996386.1_pt1 | contig 11511 bp, 6 predicted proteins | sample 9134231 | NCBI WGS metagenome assembly JAEEGL01 (sample SAMN16246548, study PRJNA631951) | gut metagenome | biome: gut microbiome; feature: rumen; material: fiber-attached | host: Bos | place: Iran: Karaj | collected 2018-10
ACATAAATTAGAAGCGTTTTTGCTTTTCTTAGTATACCCGAAATCGCCAAATTTCTAAATGTACTACACGGGAAAGTGGAAAGCGCTCACGGTAAGTTATCCGTGAGCTTTTCCGTTTGTAGTACAGGTTTTGGCGAACCTCGGGTATAGACAGAAAAAGATTTCTTCGGATAACTTCTTTTTTGTACTCTTCGAAAGGCGAAGCGCCAACAACGCCGAGCCTTATGAGCACCAAGTTTTTCAACAATATCGAGTCGACGCTGATGGACAAGTTCCACGGCATCGCCTCTGCAATGGCCAACTTCGACATATTCCACGCCGTAGTTGGCTATTTTCGTTCTTCGGGATACTTCAAACTGCGGCAAGAGTTGGATGCCACGCAGGAAATCAAGATTCTTGTCGGTATCAATATCGACAATCTCTTTCGTCAGTCACAAGCCGCTGGAAAGCTCTTCTTTGGCGACAAGGAGGTGAGTCTTGAACAATACTGCGAGGATTTCCTTCGCGATGTCTACCAATCGGAATACTCATCCGAGGTGGATGAGGGCATTCGCCAGTTTTGCGAAGATGTTTCGAGTGGCCGCCTGCAACTGCGTATCCACCCGACCAAAGACCTGCATGCCAAGTTCTACCTCTGCCTGCCTAAAAACCACAGCGAACACAGCGACGGATGGGTCATCATGGGTAGCAGCAACCTCAGCGCCCAAGGACTTGGCACCACAGAGCCGCCTCGCTACGAGCTCAATGTAGCCATGAAAGATTATGACGATGTGCATTATTGCGAAGAAGAGTTTCAACGTCTCTGGAACGATGCCATTCCGGTGACCTTGGACGATGTGAACCATATCGTCGGGAAGACCCATCTTGCGCCAGAAGAACATCAGCCCACACCATACGAGCTATACATGCGGATGCTCATCGACCACTTTGGCAACCAGGTCGAGGATGATTTCATTCCGCAACTGCCCGACAGCTACGACAACCTCACCTACCAGCGCGACGCTGTGGTGCAAGGCTATGACATTATGATGCAGCACGGCGGCTGTTTCATTGCCGACGTGGTGGGTTTGGGCAAGACTGTGGTGGCCGCTATGATTGCCCAGCGTTTCATTGCTGCCAATGGAGACAACACCCGCATTCTCGTCATCTTCCCACCTGCTGTTAAAAGCAACTGGGAAGACACTTTTGCTGACTTCCATATCCAAAACAAATTCAGTCACTTTATCACCAATGGCAGTTTGGATAAGGTGATCGAGGGATCTGACAACTTCAGTCAACCAGGCTATTACGACCTTATCATTGTCGATGAGGCGCACAACTTCCGGCACGACAGCAACGACAACTATGACCTGCTGCAACGTATCTGCAAGTCGGCACGCCTCAACAAGGGTAATGTTAAGGGAGGCAAGCGTGTGCTGTTACTTTCGGCCACCCCGCTCAACAACACGCCCGAAGACATCAAGAACCAGTTGCTGCTGTTCCAGGATACCGCCCGCTGCACGCTCGACGGCATAAGCAACATCGCCGACACCTTTGCCCCGTGGATTAAGGAATTCAAAAGCCTTATGTCGCAGCGACGCGTCCTGAGTGCCGATTACCTCACCAGCCACATCGACAATATCAACCAGCAGATGCGCCACACGGTGTTGGAGAAAGTGATGGTGCGCCGCACCCGCAGCAACATCCAGCACGAACCCCGCTATGCTGGCGAGATCAATTTCCCAAAACTGCTCGACCCCACCGACCGCACCTATCAGATGTCGCCCGATGTGCTAATGCTCTTTGTCGACACCTACAAGAAGTTGGTGGACACCCCGACTGCCAACCTGAAGGATGACAATCCCGATATGTTCGACGGCAGCGGCTTGCGTTACGCCCGATATAGAGCCATTGAGTATTGCCCGTCTTACAACATACCTTCTGGCAAAACAGCAAAACACATGGCCGATTCGCTGGCGGGCATCTACCAAACCCACATGATCAAACGCTTGGAGAGCAGTTTCGACGCTTTCAAGAAATCTCTCCACACCCTCCTCGATGCCACCAATGGTATGATAAAGATGTTCAACGAGGACAAGGTAATCATCGCCCCCGAATTGAATGTAAAGAAACTGCAAGCTGACGGCATGGAGTTGGACGAGATAATCGAGCTAGCCATCGGCAAGGGCTTTGAACAGAATGAGATTGTGTTCCGTGCTGCCGACTTCAAGCCCGACTTCTTGCCGATGCTGGAATACGATGCCGAAGTGTTGGACAAACTCTGCAAACGATGGGACAAGGTGAAAGCCGACCCCAAGTTGGACCTCTTTGTCAGCATGCTGGAAGATGAGTTATTCGACAAGAGTAAGAACCTCGAAGGCAAGCTGGTGGTGTTCAGCGAGAGTGTCGATACCGTCAACTATCTGGAGAAGGAACTGAAAGAACGTCTGCACCGCAGCGACATCCTTGCCGTCTGCGCCAAGAACCGCAACCGCCTGCGTGAGACCATTCAGGCGAACTTCGATGCCAAATACAAGAAGGAGTGGCGTAACGATTATAACATCATCATCACCTCCGACGTATTGGCCGAAGGTGTCAACCTGCACCGCGCCAATGTCATCGTCAACTACGACAGTCCTTGGAATGCCACCCGCCTGATGCAGCGCATTGGCCGTGTGAACCGCATCGGCTCCACCGCCGACGCCATCTACAACTATATGTTCTATCCCTCCGACCCGGGCGATGCCATCATCAGTCTCAAGAAGAACTCGCTCATCAAGTTGCAGAGCTTTCATTCCGCCCTCGGCGAGGACACCCGCATCTACTCGCACGAGGAGATGGTGCACGAGTTCAAGCTCTTCAACGCTGACGTGCGCGACGAGACCGACCGCAGCCTTGAACTGCTGCGTGAGGTGCGGCACCTCCACGACACCAATCCCGCCCTTTACCGCAAAATCAAACAACTGCCGCCAAAGAGCCGATGCGCAAGAGCCTCGGAGAGGCTCAATCTCAATAACCCCACACAAGCCGAAGGAGAAGTGTGGGGCAACCCAAACCCCACACCCATGCGTGCCGAAGGTACGCGACCTCAAACCATATCCTACCTCGCTTCTCCTCTTAAGAAGGCTTTCTATCTTGTTGGCGAATCCATCCGCGAGCTATCCTTCCTTGAGGCAGCTGATATCTTCTATGCTGAGCCTGAAGAGAAGGCTGTGTCGTTTGGCGACAGTGAGCCTCTCCACTATGAGCAGGTGCGGACAGCTTTGAAGCAATACACCCTCGACCAGCAGCGTGAGCATCAGGACGACAAGCCCAAGATCGGCAGCAAAGATAACGACGCCAAGAAGGCTGCTGCCTTCCTGCGTGAGGTGCGCCCAATGCTTGACGATGAAGGCCGTCACACCGTTGACCGACTGAAACAGCTGGTGGAACGCGGCACTTACAACCAGTTGGCCGACGCCCTTATCCGTATGTCGAAGAAACAAAAGAAAGAGCCAGCCCCCGTCATCAAGATTCTGGAGCAACTCGAAGAGTTGGACGGCCGTTATGGACAGCCGCAACCCGAGACGACTACCAAGCAAGTGGCTCTCACTACCGCAGACATTATTCTTTCAGAAACATTCATTTAACAAATATGGTCGGCCTACGGCCTCAAAATTAGTAGAAAATTAAATGAAAAATTATAAAAAAGAATTTGGAAAATTTTTGGATAGATTTTTCTAAAATTTTGAGCGCAGCGACCATCAAATAAACAATACACTAAAAAACAAGAAATATGACCTCACCCGAAACCCTCCGCAAGATATTCAAATCCTCGTTCAACTATACGACCTATAGCAACGAGATTGTCCACCGCCTTTTCGGCTGCAACGATGTGGCCACTAATCCCGAGCTGCTTGATACCAACGCCGACGGCGACAAGAGCTATTTCATCGGTCAGATGGAAGATGCCGACGGTCGTCTGCTTGGTTTCTTCTACACCCGTGTGGCCGACGGCGGCGATGTGCGCCGCAAGCGGGTGGGGTTGCGCAAGCTGATACAACCCTATTTGAGATATGAAGTAGATGCCGCCATAGCGGTATTCGACGACGGACGCCATTGGCGACTATCCTATATCTGCGACCTCAAGGAGGGAAATACTGCAGCCAAACGTTTCTCGTATATTCTGGGTGACGAGCAGGGACAATACAAAACCCCGTTAGAGCGACTAGGAAAGGTGGCGGAGAAGAATGGCCGTTTCAAATTGTCCGACCTAAAGGATGCCTTCTCTGTCGATGCCCTCAGCAAGGAGTTCTTCGATGAGTACCATCGCCACTACGACATTATCATCAATGAATTGAAGCGGCAGGGCTTTGAGGGTGCTACCATTCACGACTACGTGAAGAAGATGATGGGACGCATTGTCTTCCTGCATTTCCTGCAGAAGAAAGGCTGGCTGAATGGCAACCTTGCCTTTCTGCACGACCTATTCTTCTTCAGCCCACATCAAGGCGACTTCCTCGAGCAGGTTCTTGAACCTCTTTTCTTTGGCATTTTCAACACCGAGAATGCCAACCGTGAGCAGCTGTTCAAGACCAAAGGGTGGGATAGGGGCTGGTTGGAAGACTGGAAAGAATTGCCTTATCTGAACGGAGGACTATTTGAGCGTGATGCCGTCGATGAGCAGAATATCACCTTGCCGGCTTCGCTCTTTGAGGACTTGTTCACCTTTATGGCCTCCTACAACTTCACCGTCGATGAGAACGATCCCGACGATGCCGAAGTGGGCGTCGACCCCGAGATGCTGGGCAAAATCTTCGAGAGCCTGCTGGAGGACAACAAGGCCAAAGGTGCTTTCTATACCCCCAAGGAAATTGTACGCTACATGTGCAAAGAGTCGCTTATCGCCTATTTGGAGACCAAAGTGGGCGACGATGCCTCGGAGAGGCATACTCTCAATAACCCCACACGCCAGTGTGGGGAAATCGATACAACCCCAGATGGCGTGCCGGAGGTACGCGATCTCAAACAATCCATCCGTCTATTTGTCGAGACTCACGAGATGCAACCTGAGTTGGAGTCCTATCGTGAAGCATTAGACACCGCCCTGCGCGAGGTGAAAATCTGTGACCCAGCCATTGGTAGCGGTGCCTTCCCCATGGGCCTTTTGAATGAACTCTGGCGTTGCCGCGAAGCAATAGAAGAGACCTCATCTCGCTTAGAGTTAAAGAAAGAAATCATCGAGAACAACATCTACGGCGTAGATATAGAGAAGGGGGCCATCGACATCGCCCGCTTGCGTTTCTGGCTGAGTATTGTTGTGGATGCCGAGGAGCCGGAGCCTTTGCCTAACTTCGACTACAAGTTTATGCAGGGCAACAGCCTTATCGAGAGTTTCGAGGGTTTCGACCTTAGTCGCATCTCGAGTCGCCTACGTGGCGGACAATCCAAATCGATGCAGTTGGTGTTGGGTATTGATAGCCATACCAGCCGACAGAACCTGCAACGCCTGTTGCGCGAGTACTTCTCTGTCACCGACCACAAGAAGAAATCCAGTATGCGACAGGCTATCAACGAAGAGGTAAAGACCCTTATCCGAGAAAGCATCGGCGGCACACCCGCATTCCTCGCCAAGTTAGAGAAGATGGACTGCTCCGCCAACCAAGACTTCTTCCTCTGGCATACCTGGTTCAAAGACATCTTTGACAACGGTGGGTTTGATATAGTGATTGGTAATCCGCCGTATGTTTATATTGACAAAGAATTCTTTAAGAAAGTATATGGAAGAGCGTATCAATATCAAGAGGGGAAAATTGATTTATATAGATTGTTTATTGAAAAATCTATTAGTTTGACAAGTACAAATGGCGTTATTTCATTGATTACTCCAAATACATTTCTATCAATAAAAAATTGTACAAAATTAAGACAGTTGTTATTAGATAGCGGTAGTTTTTTGCTTATTGACAATTATGATGATAGTGTTTTTGCTGCTTCAGTAAATAGTGTATCTTTTTTATTCCAAAAGAATAAAAAAAGGTCTTCAATTATTGTAAAACTTCATTCACTTATAAAGACAAAAACCATTGATATAGATGTAAAACAAATAAAAAAGTCCTCATATCTAGAGATTAACATTAATGCCGATGAGAAAGCCCTTACGATAAAAAACAAGATGCTCTCTCATTCAGTATTGTTTGGAGAAATCAAAAAAATTGAAATGAGTCTTGGGGTTCAACCATACCATAATACAATTCATACTCCAGAACAAATTAAATCTGAATTTCTCCACTCTGACCATCAACTGAACGATAACTATGTCAAAGCATATGGAGGCAAACACTTTACTAAATACATTGTCAACAAAACACCCCAACGGTGGATTGACTATAGTGCAGAATTGTATAACAAACCAGATGATCGCTTTTTTTGGGGACCAAGAATTGTTATTCGACAAATTGTATCTGACACAATGGTTTGCGCATATGTAGACGAATTCGCATTATTCAACAATTCTGTTTTGACCATTATTAATAATTCCGAGGCCATATCCTTGAAATCATTACTCGCTGTCCTTAATTCAAAAGCGATTGGATACTATATTTCAACTTTCGGGGACAAATCCAATCAGGCCCTTTTCCCCCGAGTGAGCATGAAAATGCTAAAACAAATACCCATTCCCAAAGTCACATTATTGCAACAAAAAGAATTGGATTTGTTGGTCGAAGAGGTGATTTCTCAGAAGAAAGTTAATAATGATACTTCATCACTCGAACATCAAATCGACGAATTAGTCTACCAACTCTACAACCTCACCCCCGAAGAAATCGCAATTATAGAACAATAAATGTATTATTGTTGAGTTAATTAAACATGAATACAATTAGTGCATTAGATACTATTTTTGACTTTGAATGCGAAAACACACGAGCATTTTCATACTTTGGATGGGAACTTGACAATGGCCATGCTTTATACAACTATATGACTGGCTATAAGGCGTCGGCAGATGCAACATATGAGGCTTTTAAAAAAGCTGTTCTCTCTTGCGATAATGAAGTTACCGATACAATCTGCTATCCTTTGATTTTCATGTATCGTCACATGATAGAGCTGATGCTTAAATATTCATACATTGAACTAAAGCGAAGTCATACCCTTGACGAAATCAAATGCTTTCTGAATAAGGGGCACAATTTAGAAACATTATGGGAAGAAGTCAAACCCGATTTTGAACGATTGTCTGCACGAATCGGTGTAGAAATTGATGTTACTGCCATAGAACACTATATAATGGAGTTTGTCAAAATCGACAAGAATTCTATGGCATTCCGATACCCCATTGAGAAAAAACTGAATAGGTTTCACAACAATGGCAAGCATCTGTTTGTTCCCAAACTAAAAGAGAGAATGGATGCTTTTTACGATTATGTGGTTGATATTCTGTATAGATTATCATTTCATATGGAAGATGATATATATAATCCTGAATTTGACAAACAGTTTACAGAAGCCATATATAAATCTCTATCCAATATCAACGTCGCTTTAGAAAGGATTAATAAAAACATAGAATCGACAAAGAGGAAGACCTTTGAAGTTATTAGCAAAGATAATTGGAGTTCTCTTGATGAGTTGTATGAAGGGAAAAGTGATAATTACAAATGGATTAACTCATTCTCAGAACAAGAGAAAAGCGTGTTGCTTCTGTTATATCATACTGGATTACAAATCCCATTAAATATGCTTGCAGTCGACCCTGTTGAGAGAAGAAAAGATGTTATGAAGTTAGCATATGGCAATGCGCATGACGAGTTTGAACTGGATTCTTCGCACTCTGCTTCAAAAGATGATGCATTTGAATGGCATATTGCTTATGGCAATCAGATGTCTTTAAATAATATCAGGCGAACACTTGAATATTTGGATATTACAGTATAATTTTTATGGAATTTATTCATGATGGTCAATGCATTTGGTGTGGTAGAAAGAAGCCTAATGTGACATTCAATACAATTCCACATATCCTTCCAAAATCTTTAGGTGGATTAGAGATAGGTGTCGATGTGTGTGATGACTGTAACCATTATTTTGGAACTGCTGAGAAAAGATTACCCGCAATAGATACTGTACTAAGAGAAATATTTGAATCATACCGTTTGTTTGGGACAAACTATTATGAACATAAAGAACCATCCAAGAAATTTACTTTCTTTCATTATAATTCTAAAACGGGAAGAATAAAGCTTAAACCTTCTTTTAGAGCAAGTACAATTACCTTCCAATTCAAGAGAGGCTTGTACGAATTATTTTTGCAAAAGTATCATAATGTAACACATAATGGCAATGATTTATGTTGGGATTGGGTTAGACAATACGCTCGGTATGGTTCCAAATATGTTAAGAGAGAACCTCGCGTGTATTATACATTTAACAATATTACATTTACTCCGGCAGAAGAATATCAAAATTCTGTCTTAATGTCAGATAAATTAATCGATGACACCTTAAAATATGGTGTATTTCATATGTTTTTAATGGGTCAGAATTTTTTCTTGGAGGTCTTGCCTAGTCGATTCCAGTTATACGGTGAGTATTATTTACAGAACAAAGCAACAAAAATGCTAGTCAATGTAAAAGGGAATGAAAGTGTTTATGAACTCACAAATATATTGGATATAGACCCTTTTATGATACGATACAATTCACAAAACATTTAATGTGAATTTTCATTTATAAGGTTGGGGGTCTGAAACAGTACTGTTTAGGTAACACCTCTTGCAGATTGCTTTTTAGTTTTTTTGAATCATCATGTACTTTCTGTTCAAACATTTCTTTGTACAGTTCCTTGGCAGACTCGGCTATCTGAGGGCAAAGCAATATTTCCCTCTTCCAATAGGCAATAGCCAATTCCTCCGACTCTTTTAACTCGATGTCAGATATAAGCATTGTACCGCCACTGCTGTTATTGCAAATCCATACCAACCATTTGATGGCCGAGGCTGAACACCGCGCCATAGTTGTTTCGTAATTTTTTATTTCAAGTTGTTTGTCCATATTTTTTCTTGCAAAAATACATCATAATAATCGTTAATACTACGGAGTTTTTTGTCTGTTTTTATTTACTGTTAATCAATATCGTATATAGAACTCCGGCGTTCTTATATCTATATTATGGATGCATTCTCCTACCGAAAAGACATAAAAAATACTTCTAAATACACAAAAATCCATTATACAACACAATTCAGAAGGTATCTGCCATATGTTGAAAAATAATCCGTGGCATATCATATAAAACTCGTATCTTTGCAAAAAAATGAAAATCTTGTGTATTAATACTCATGATACTACAAGTAAGCCTAAGGCAATTATCAAATTGTGCTATGATAAAAATATGAATGAGGATTTCTTTGATATTTATCCCCAAAAGTTCTATCTACTTTCGGTAAAATGCCGACGACTTATGACTTTTGAGTCTGCTGACCGTAGTTTGGAGCAAGCTGTGGAAGAGGCTTTTGGAAAATTATCTAGAACTGTTGGCGGCAACGTTCACGCAGAGTACGTATATGAGCCATCAATGCTTGAAGTAATGAACGAATTGTCTGAGAAGTGGAAGTCGAAGTATCCCAGCATCCAGCAACTTCCCGCATTCCTAAGACAGCTCAAAGAAGGCGACCTCTTCATCCGTCATCAGGCGTGGGCTCCGCTTCCTGATTTGAAACGTTCACTAGCCACCCTTAAATCAGTTTCCTTGGATATTGACCCCAGAAAATATGACACATACTTTGTCTTGAACTGGGGAAGGCTATATCTGCTTTTCGACACATACTCGTATGGCTTTCTAACAGACAAGATATATGTCGGCGAGGATGTTGCTGACAAGCGGATTTGCCGCTTTTGCGGCAGGGCTGGACAAAAGCATTTCACCAAAGAGGCACATGCCATCATGGATGCTTTAGGCAACAAACTCTTGTTTTGTAATGAGGAATGCGATACTTGTAATCAGGATTTCGAGAGACTAGTGGAACGACACCTTTACAAGTTCCTTGAAATCAACCGGACTTTGTCCAACGTATCTGGCAAAGGGTCGCGAAACCATCACCTTGAAGGTATGAACTTCCACATTCATCCCGACCCCAAGACTTTGCTCCCTGTTGTATATGTGAAGCAGGAGCATGTCATCAATGTAATGTATAATGGAAAGCCGACAGGCAAGATAAGACTGTTCAATAAAGGGCAGATTAACTTCAATGGTATATACAAGTCATTAGTAAAAATTGCGGTGGATATGCTACCTTCTGACAGGCTACCTTACTTCAAGCGCACCTGTAAATGGGTGCATGGCGACATTGATGGTAGCCACTTTCAACCCTTCTATTATGGTGAGCATAATGACTTCTTTGAGCAACCCGTCCTTGACCTGTTTTTCAGAAATGAACATTCTCCCATTACTGCGCCATTTTGCACTGCCATCCTATACATCTTTGATTCCATTTTTCTATATACTCTGCCATTCTGTGATATGGATGGTAATATGCTTGATGGCACGGTCTCTCTGTCGACACACTGGAACCTGTTCAAGAGATACCAGTATCTGAGCGTACAGGAGTGGGCTGAATATGATACCAACAATCGTGAGTTGTTGTCGCCGATATATGATCTCTTTATTTTCCCTCAAAATGAGAAATACAGTGTGGAGTTCAGAGCCTCAACCGATGATGTGTTTAAGATAAAACGGTAAAACACCAATAATAGTAAAACAAGAATAATCAAGTTGGTAAAAATACGCTTCTTTGCGAGGAAACCATTATTTGCACAATGAGAATTTGTGGAGATTTATAAATAATAACACAAACCAGCAGGTATATTTTTCAACAGAGGAAAAGCTGTTGCATAGAACCCACATAGAAGGGAAACCATTGAATGCGAGAATGCGTTAATGTGGTAATGCTTTAAAAAAAAAGCGTAAATGTGCTATTGTGGGAATGCGTTAGTGGGAATGCGCTTTAAGAATGCGTGAACGTGTGAATGTGTTAATGCGTTAATACATTAGTAGGTGGATTGTTGTACCACGAAATGCAGGCACAGAAATATGGAAAAAGTGACGATTTGACGAAAAATAATATTGGAAAATCGGACATTATTCGTATATTTGCAGTTGGAAAATCGGATAATATTATGCTTAAAAGAAAGATTGATAGTTATTTAAATAATTTCTTTGCCAATTCAAAGAAGGCTTTATTGCTTACAGGTGCACGACAGACGGGAAAGTCTTTCTCAGTTCGTCAGTTTGGAAAGACTCATTTCAGGCATTTTATAGAGATAAACTTTATCAACCAACCGGAAGCTGCAGATGCATTAAAAGGGGCTAAAAACAGCCAGGATATCCTTGTCAGGCTGTCTCTGCTGACCGATACACCTTTGGTGAAGGGCCAGACCCTTGTCTTTTTCGACGAGGTGCAAGAATGCCCCGAGATAGTGACAGCCATAAAATTTCTTGTGGATGAAGGCAGCTACCGTTATGTGATGAGTGGATCTCTGCTTGGTGTC
>JAEEGL010382213.1_pt1 | contig 11510 bp, 11 predicted proteins | sample 9134231 | NCBI WGS metagenome assembly JAEEGL01 (sample SAMN16246548, study PRJNA631951) | gut metagenome | biome: gut microbiome; feature: rumen; material: fiber-attached | host: Bos | place: Iran: Karaj | collected 2018-10
AAACACTTAACCAATTATTAACTGAGATGGATGGTTTTGGTGCTAATGAGGGTATCATTGTTATTGCTGCTACTAATAGAGCAGACGTATTAGACCCAGCACTTCTTCGTCCAGGAAGATTTGATAGACAAGTTCAAGTTGGTCTTCCAGATATTAGAGAAAGAGAAGATATCTTAAAAGTACATGCTAGAAACAAAGTATTATCTCCAAGAGTATCTATTAAGAGTATTGCTAGTAAGACTCCAGGATTTAGTGGAGCTGATCTAGAAAACTTGCTTAATGAAGCTGCACTTCTTGCTGTAAGACGTAATAAGAATAAGATTACTATGTCTGAAATAGAAGAAGCTACTGATAGAGTAATTGGTGGTCCTGCTAAAGTATCTAGAAAGTATACTGAACATGAAAAAGAATTAGTTGCATACCATGAAGCTGGACATGCTGTATTAGGATTAAAATTAGAGTATGCTGATACGGTTGAAAAGATAACTATTATTCCAAGAGGTATGGCTGGTGGATATACTATGATGCTACCTAAGGAAGAAAGATATTTTGAAACTAAGAATGAGCTACTTGATAGAATTACTGGTTTAATGGGTGGCCGTGTATCAGAAGAATTACATTTCAAAGAGTGTACTACTGGTGCACATAATGACTTTGAAAAAGCTACTAAGTTAGCTCGTGCTATGGTTACTGAATATGGTATGAGTGATTTAGGTCCTGTTCAATTAGAACAACAACAAGGTTCTATCTTCTTAGGAAGAGATTATAACAAATCTAAAGACTTCTCAGATCAAGTTGCTTTAGAAATTGACTTAGAAATTAGAAAGATTGTTGATTCTTGCTATAAGAAAGCTGAAAAGATCTTAAAAGAAAACAAAGATTTAGTTAAGTTAATTGCTGATGCTCTTATGGAAAATGAAACAATTACTAAGGAACAAATTGATTACTTAGTAGAAAACGGTCATATGCCAGAAGAAAAAGAAACAGAAGAACCTGATCTTGAGGAAGAAAAGGAAAAACTAAAGACAGGTGTCTTAGATAAAATAGAAAAAGAAAAGAAGAAAAAGAAAGAAAAAACCGAAAAGGAAGAGTAATCTTTCTTTTTTTTGACTTAAATGATATAATATCGACGTTTGGAGGATACTATGGAATGGTATATAGGTAATGTTAAAATTAAAAATCAAATAGTAATGGCTCCAATGGCTGGTATAAGTAATTCTTCTTATAGAAAGATATGTAAAGACATGGGAGTAGGACTTATATACGCTGAAATGGTTAGTGATAAAGCAATTGTTTATCAAAGTAAGAAGACTATTGATATGTTATATATGGAAGATTATGAAAGACCTATTGCGCAGCAAATATTTGGCTCTGATAAAGATGACTTTGTTAAAGCGGCAAAGTTTGTTTATGAGAATCAACACCCAGATATCATAGATATTAATATGGGTTGTCCGGTTCCAAAAGTTGCTATTAAGAATCAGGCTGGAAGTGCTCTACTTAAGAATCCTTCTAAAGTAAAAGAGATAGTAGAAGCAGTAGTAAAATCCGTTCCAATACCAGTCACTGTTAAAATTAGAAGTGGTTGGGATAAAGAACATATTAATGCCGTTGAAATCGCTAAAGTATGTGAAGAAGCTGGTGCTAAAGCGATATGTGTTCATGGTAGAACTAGAAGTGAAGGATACTCTGGCCATTCTGATTGGAATATCATTAAACAAGTTAAAGAAAGTGTATCAATACCTGTTATTGGTAACGGTGATATTAAATCTTGTTATGATGCTAAAAGAATGCTAGAAGAAACTGGCTGTGATGCCGTTATGATAGGGCGTGGATTATTAGGTAATCCCTGGTTAATTAAAGAGTGTGTTGAATACATAGATAATGGTAAAGAAACAGAAAAACCTAGTATAGAAGAAAAGATTGATATGTGTATTAAACATCTAGAAAGCTTAAAAGAATTAAAAAGTGAACACACTGCTTGTTTAGAAATACGTAATCATATTGGTTGGTATTTAAAAGGAATAAAGGGAGCTAATGAGATTAAAAATCAAGTATTTAAATTAGAGGACTTAAATAGTATTAAAGAATTATTACTTAATTATAAGGAAAGTTTTAATACTAAATAGTTTAAATATATGGTAATATAAAGAAGAGAAACGACTTAAAGGAGTTGAAAACATGGCTGAATATACAGAACAAGAATTAGTTAGAAGAGAAAAAGCTGAAAAATTAAGAGAATTAGGAATAGATCCATTTGGTCATAGATATGATCGTACTGGTTATGCTAAAGAGATTAATGAAAAGTATGGACCAATTGATCATGATGAATTTGAACATATAGATGATGAATACAAAGTAGCTGGAAGAATAATGTTTATTCGTAAGATGGGTAAAGCATCATTCTTTAATATTCAAGATAAGACAGGTAAATTACAAGTATATATCTCTATTAATGATGTTGGAGAAGAGTCTTATGAATTATTTAAATCAGCTGATATTGGAGATATCGTTGGAGTACGTGGAAAGGTAATGAAGACTCGTACTGGAGAAGTAACTTTAAAATGTTTAGAGTATACGCATTTAGTTAAAGCTTTAAAGCCACTTCCTGAGAAGTTCCATGGCCTTACTGATATTGAAGAAAGATATAGAAGACGTTATGTTGATTTAATAATGAATGATGACTCTAAAAATATTGCTTTCTTAAGACCTAAAATAATTAGAGCAATTCAAACATTTATGGATAATGAAGGCTATGTTGAAGTAGAAACTCCAATACTTGGAACATTACTTGGTGGAGCAGCTGCTAGACCATTTGTTACTCATCATAATACTTTAGATATGGAAATGTATCTAAGAATAGCTTTAGAGCTACCTTTAAAGAGACTTTTAGTAGGTGGAATGGAAGCTGTTTATGAAATAGGAAGATGTTTTAGAAATGAAGGAATGGATACAAGACACAATCCTGAATTCACGATGATGGAGTCTTATAAAGCTTTCTCTGATCTTGAAGGAATGATGGATCAAACTGAAAGACTATTTAGATATGTTGCTACTGAAGCAGTTCATAAAGAAGTATTCCATTGGTATGGTAATGATATTGATCTATCTATGCCATTCAAGAGAGTATCTATGACAGATGCTATTAAGGAAGAAACAGGAATTGATTTTAAAGCTATTACTGATTTAGATGAATGTCTAAAATTAGCTGAAGAACATCATATAACATTAATGGAACACGAAAAACAATATGGACATATTATTAATAAATTCTTTGAAGAATATGTAGAAGATAAATTAATACAACCTACATTCTTATATGGACATCCAATTGAAATTAGTCCATTAACTAAGAAGAATAAAGATGATCCTCGTTTTGTTGATAGATTTGAGTTGTTTATTGGTGGAAAAGAGTTCGCTAACGCTTATACAGAATTAAATGATCCAGATGATCAGTTAAATAGATTCTTAGAACAAATTAAAGAAAAAGACCTAGGTAATGAAGAAGCAAATGATATCGATTATGATTTCGTAGAAGCTTTACAATACGGAATGCCTCCAGCTGGTGGAATTGGTTATGGTATTGATAGATTAATCATGCTATTAACTGAACAAGATTCTATTAGAGATATCATCTTATTCCCAACAATGAGAGAAAAGAAAAAAGAAGAAGATCAAGAAGAAGAATAAAATAAAGCTAAGATTATAATCTTGGCTTTTTATTTTAAAACGGTTAAAATTGTTTTAGGGTGACAAAAATATGGAAAAGAATAAAAGAATAGATTCTCTTCAAGCATTAAGAGCATTATCATTTTTTGGTATATTTTTATTACATTCCTTAAGAGGATTCATTATATTAAATACTTTTCTTTTAAAAACAGGATTTGTTTATAGTATGGCTGAGTTAGGTGTTTCAATATTCTTTGTAATGTCTGGCTTTTTAATGAGTTATAATCATCCTACTAATAATAGAGAAGAATTATTTATTAAAAATAGTGTTAAAAATGCAATTAATAAAATTAAGTCTTTGTATCCGTTACATATTATTACAATGATATTTGCTATCATTTTATATTTGCTAAGAAAGCACTTTATATTTAGTAAAGTAATAATTAAAGAGTTAATCAGAAATACTATTCTTAATGTTTTATTATTACAGACATGGGTTCCTAATGATACAGTTAATGTATCTTTAAATGGTGTAGCTTGGTTCTTATCAGTTGTTTTATTTTTATATTTTATGTTTCCATATATTAATAATTTTGTTAAGAATAAAAAAATATCCACATTGTGTATTATCTCTATCTTATTATTAATGGTACAAGTAATCTCTTGTTATATAATGATAAAAATATTCGGTGCAAAGAGCCACGTATATTCTTGGTTTATGTATACATTTCCTATTTTTAGATTAGTAGATTTCTTTGTTGGATGTGTTGCTTTAAAAATATATAAAAATATTAATACAAAGAATATCACTGCTCGTAAGGGGACTTTATATGAGGTTGTAGCGGTTATATTAACAGCAGCTGTATTTGTTTATTATGCTATAGATCATAAAAGAAGTATTTTTATTGCTACAAGTAACTGGACTACTATGTATATACCTATTGCAGCTATTTGGGTATTATTATTCTCGATAAAAAAGGGACATATAACTAGGTTATTAAGTAATAAGTTACTAATTACGATAGGTAATATAAGTTCGTATTTATTCTTAATACATTATGTAATTACTCAGTATACTGGTTTTCTTATTAATACTTATAAGATTAAATTTAATGCTTTAAGTATAATTGTTGTGGTGATACTCCAATTATTAATAACAATAGGTCTATCTTATGGTTATAAAGCTGTACATAAGAAAATATTAACAAAAAGAGAAAAATAAGGTCTCTTTTTTTATTAAAAATGGTTAAAATATTGTATTTTTAAAGTTGTTTTATTATAATGTTTTTATGGGAGGTTAAAATGAAAAAGCATAATTTATTTAAAGTAGTAACAATTACAATTTTACTATTTGTAGTTCTATCATGGATTATTCCAACTGCAAGTTACGATATGACAAGTGGATTTGCTAGTGGCGATTTAAGCCAAGTTGGATTATATGAATTATTATCTTATTTTTCTACATCTATACAATACTTTGGTTTTATAGCTTTATTTATTGTAACAGTTGGTGGATTCTACGCTGTAGCAGAACTAACTGGAGCATATCGTGAAGTTTTAGATAGATTAGTTAGTAAAGTAAAAGGTCATGAAAATCTATTCTTAGCTACACTTATGGTTCTTATTGCTGTTGTATCTTCTTTTGCTGGAATTACATACGGTCAATTTGTTATTTATCCATTTATAATAGCTTTTGTTCTATTATTAGGATATAACAAATTAACTGCATTATCAGTAACAGTTGGTTCAACATTAGTAGGTGTTATAGGAACAACATTTGGAGAGACAACTATTCATTTCTTTAATTATTTCTTATCAAATGATGTTACTCTATCACTTAAGAGCCAAATCTGGGGAAAGGTATTCATTCTAGTATTAGGATTAGCTATTTTAATCTTTAATACATTAAGATATGCTAAACACACTAAGAATGAAACTGATGAAGTAACTGCTTCTATAGTACCTAAGAAAGTAGCTGGTAGAAAGAGTGTTACTGCATTCACAGTTCTATCACTTGTAACATTAGTAATAATTACTTTAGGTCAAATGCCATGGTCAGTTTGGGGTGTTGATTTATTTGATAAGATGAATACTTCAGTAATCAAACTAGAAGTTGGCGGATTCAAGATCTTTAGTAAATTATTAGGTAGTATTGTTCCTATGGGTGAATGGGGATTAGCTGAAGTTGCTTATGTATTATTCTTTGCAACTTTAATACTAGCATTTATCTATAGAGTTAAATTTAATGATTTATTAACTTCATTTATGAATGGTGTTAAGAAGTATTTAGAACCAGCTATAATTGTACTATTAATATATATGGTACTAGTTATTACTACATATCATGGATATCAATTAAATATAGTTCATTTCCTATTAAAGGGATCTGAAAAATTAAATGTCTTCACTATGAGCTTATCTGGCTTCTTAGCAGGATTATTTAATGTTGATGCTATGTACTCTGCTTATGCTACTCTTGCATATGTTGCAAATACTGTTGAAGGTAAACCAAGTGTAATAGCTGTTATTTATCAAGCTATGTATGGTTTAAGTATGTTAGTTGCTCCAACTAGTATTTTACTATTTGCTGGACTTTCATATACTGAAACAAGCTATGGTTCATGGTTAAAGCACATATGGAAAGTAGTATTAGAATTATTAGTAGTTTTACTTGTAATATTCTTAATAATTAATAATGTAGCTTAATAAAGAAAGTCTTTGGACTTTCTTTTTTTATTGATATAATATGTATAGAAAGAAGGATTCATATGAGAATATATAACACGTTAACAAAAAAAGTAGAAGAGATAGTACCTCATGAAGAGGGCGTAATACGTTTATATACTTGTGGACCTACGGTTTATAATTACGCACATATTGGTAATTTAAGAACATATATATTTGAAGATGTACTTGAAAAAAGTTTAAAGTATCTTGGTTATGACGTTAAAAGAGTAATGAATATTACTGATGTTGGACATATGACAAGTGATGCTGATACTGGCGAAGACAAGATGGTTAAGGAATCTAAAAAAGAGAATAAGTCAGTATATGAAATTGCCGATTTTTATACTAAAGCTTTTTTTGAAGATGCTTCTAAATTAAATATTAGAAAACCAGATGTAGTAGAACGTGCAAGTGATCAAATAGATTTTTATATTGAAATGATTAAGAAATTATTAGATGAAGGGTATGCTTATATCTCTAATGGAAATGTCTATTTTGATGTTACTAAAGCTAAAGACTATTATGAATTATCTGGTAAAAATCCTGATGACTTAATGGTTGGAGTAAGAGATACTGTAGAAGAAGATGAAGCCAAGAAAAATCCGTTTGATTTTGGTTTATGGTTTACTTTATCTAAGTTTGAGAATCAAGACATGAAATGGGATTCACCTTGGGGAGTAGGATATCCTGGATGGCATATTGAATGTTCTGGTATTTCTATTAAATACTTAGGAGAATACTTAGATATTCATTGTGGTGGAGTAGATAATTGTTTCCCTCATCATACTAATGAGATAGCTCAAAGTGAAGCTTATTTAGGACATAAATGGTGCTCTTATTGGGTTCATGGTGAACACTTATTAGATAAATCAGGTAAGATGAGCAAATCAAAAGGAGAATTTTTAACAGTTAGTTTGTTAGAATCTAAAGGCTATAATCCTTTAGTATATAGATACTTCTGTTTAGGTAGTCATTACCGCAGTCAGTTAGTATTCTCTTATGATGGATTAGATCAAGCTACTATTGCTTATAATAAATTAAAGAATAAAGTTAATAGTTTAGATAAGACTCCATCTTTACAAGAAGATAAAGTATCTATTTATCAAGAAAAGTTTAAGGAATATTTAAATAATGATTTAAATACTGCTAGCTGTCTTACTCTTTTATATGATGTATTAAAAGATAATGAATTAACTGATTTTTCTAAATTATATTTAATTGAAGATTTTGATAAAGTATTATCATTATCATTAATAGAAGAAAAAGAAGAAGTAGAAGTAGATGATGAAATCTTAAAGAAAATATTAGAAAGAGATAATGCTAAAAAGAATAAAGATTATGCTCTTGCTGATAAAATTAGAGATGAGTTATTAAAAGAAGGAATTAAAATACTTGATACTAGAGAAGGTACTAAGTATGAAAGAATATAAGTTCTATTAAGAACTTTTTTCTTTAGGAGGGTATATGAATAAAGATAATATAAATATCTTAGTTCTAGCATATTTAGGAGATACAATATATGAAGACTATATTAGAAAGTATCTTATTAATAAAGGTATTGCTAAAGTAGAAGAACTTCAAAAAGAATCTATGAATTATGTAAGTGCTAAAAGTCAGGCTAGAATAGTAACATCTTTAATAGATAATAACCAGTTAAGTGATGAAGAAGTAGATATTGTTAAAAGAGCTAGAAATGCTAAAGCTGGGCATCATCCTAAAAATACTGATGTTATAACTTATAAGTATGCTACTGGACTTGAAGCATTAATTGGATATTTAGAAATAAATAATAATAAGGAAAGAATAGATGAGATTATGAATATCATCTTAGGTGATTAATATGTTAGTGTATGGAAGAAATGTTGCTTTAGAATATTTAAATAATCCTAAAGATATTAAAAGAATTTATTTACAGAGTGGATTCTCTGATGAAAAGATAATTTCACTTATAGAAAAGAACAAAATGAATGTAATTACTAAGACTAAAAATGAATTAGATGAACTTGCAAAAGGTGTTCATCAAGGTATAATCCTAGATGTACATGAGTACGTTTATAAAAACTTAGATGATATTATTAACAAGAGTGATGAGTCATTTATTGTAATCCTAGACCATATAGAAGATCCACATAATTTAGGGGCTATTATTAGAACATGTGAAGCTGCTGGAGTAGATGGGATAATAATACCAAAAGATAGAAGTAGTGAAGTAAATGCTACTGTTCTTAGAACTAGTGCGGGTGCTATTAAGAACTGTGATATAGTTCAAGTAGTTAATCTTAATCAAGTAATTAAAGAACTTAAAGATAATGGGTACTGGATATATGGTACTGCAATGGAGACTGATACTTCATTTAGAGATGTTGATTATAAAGGTAAGGTTGCTATTATCATAGGCAATGAGGGGCACGGCATGTCTAGGCTTGTTAAAGAGTCAAGTGATTTTATAGTACGTATTCCAATGTACGGAAAGGTTAATAGTCTTAACGCTTCCGTTTCTGCGGGTATAATGATATACGAGGTACTAAGACAAAAGAATAGGTAATGTATAAAGATTTAAATGATTATGAACTAATATATATGATTAGAGAAAATAATATAGAGGAAGATATATTAATAAGAAAGTATTCTCCTTTAATAAATACGATTTGTAAGAAATACAGTATACTTGCTAAAGCCGGAGGTCTTGATTATGATGATTTATTTAATGAAGGACTTAACGCTTTAGCATATGCTATACGTAAGTATGATGAATCTAATTCATTATTTTATACTTATGCTAATCTATGTATTACTAGTAAAATAATAAATCTTGTAAAAGGTAATCTTACTTATAGTAATAAGTATGGATTATTAGTTGATATAGATGATGTTGAATCTAGTATCAGTAGTTATCCTAATAAATATACAAATTACACAGAAGATAGATTTAATTATGATGAAGTAAATAATCTATTAAAAAGATATTTGTATGATTTAGATTACAAGTTAATGCCAGTATTTGAATTATATATTAATGGGTTTAATGCTAAGGAAATAGGAAATCTACTAGATATGAATAAAGGAACTATTGCTCATTATATAAGACAATTTAAAAATGATTTAAGAGTATTACTATCCTAAAATTATATGGTATACTATATATAATAGGAGAGTAGGTGATTAACTTGGGAGAAGACTTTGTTTCATTATTAGATTTCTATAGTTTTAATGATACTAGTGATTATTCTCAAGATTTAATTTCTGCTCTATTTGAAAAGGTTAAGCTAATACATGAAGATAATAGAAAAGTTGATATTATCGATGAAAACAGTGTATATGTTAATCCTAATAATATAACTAGTAACTATATTAGCTCTAGTCCAATTAGTAGTTATGAGGATAAAGGGGAAATAGTTAAGAAAGATTTAATAGATCTATATTGTTTAGCCTTTGGATTATACATATTTGAGAACTATAACAATGTAGAGGGATCATATATTATAAAGAAAAGGGAAGTATTAAAGGATATTTTTGATAGTAATTCTTACGTAATACCAAGTGAGGATATCGAAGAATTTAGAAGTGCTATTGTAGATGGTAATCCAAGTTATCTTAGTAGAAAGATGTCTGCTAAAGGTAGTTCTAGAGGAAATCAATTAGTTCTAAGTAATGGAACTCCTACTGGTATTGTAGGAAATGATGATATTCCTTATAGCAATACGAAAGCATTTGGTGCTGCATTATTCATGGGACTATCATTATTAATTATGTCTGGAATTATGGCATTCCTTGCTTATCTTCTTGCTAGATAAAGAAAATACTTGCATTATAAACACTTTTATGCTATTTTATAGGTGAACACGAAAGTGTTTTTTTAATGAATTAAATATTGAAAGGACTGAATCAAATGGCTGTTAAAGAAAAAAAGGTTGTTAAAAAAACTGAAAAGTCTAAAAAAGTGGACGAATTAATTAAAACACCAAAGAACTTAGAAGCTGGAAAAAATAAGAAGACTATTAGTCGTAAAGAAGCTGAAAAGAAAAATCTAAAAGCTGTTAAGAAAGCTCAAAAAGAAACATTCTTTGCTGGAGTAGTAAGCGAGGTTAAGAAAGTATCTTGGCCTACAAAGAAAGATATGGGTAAGTTATCTGTAGCTGTTCTTGTATTGCTTGTATTCTTTGCTGGATTTTTCTTATTAATTGATGTCATTATGGCAGCATTAAAGGCGGTACTATAATATGGAGAAGTTATGGTATGTAGTTAATACTTATTCTGGACACGAGAATAAGGTAAAAGAAAAACTTGAAATGAGATCAAAATCTATGGATATGAAAGATCATATCTTTAGAATAATAATACCTACAGAAAAGGTTATAGAAGAAAAAAATGGTGTTCAAGTTGAAAAAGAAAAGAAATTATTCCCAGGTTATATACTAGCTGAAATGGATATGACAGATGAAGCTTGGTATGTTGTAAGAAATACACCAGGCGTTACTGGGTTTATTGGATCATCTGGTAAAGGAGCTAAGCCTACTCCACTTCAACCACAAGAAGTAGATAAGATACTTAATAGTATGGGTATGAGTAGACTTGATGTTAATAAAGAACTTGAAGCTGGTACTAAGGTTAAGATTATATCTGGACCATTCCAAGGAATGTTTGGTGTAATTGAGTCTGTAGACTTACCTAACCAAAAAGTAAATCTATCAGTAGATTTATTTGGTCAAGAGACTTCAGTTGAAGCTGAAATCAGCCAAATCGAAAATGCATAAAACATTTGATTTTTAAATATATATATGATATTATTTAGGAGCTATATTTAATTTATAGTTAAATTTAGTGGGAAGCATTGCGGATTAAAAATGCTGATTGAACCACTCGCGAAAACGAGAATATATTAATAGGAGGTGTTTTTCGTGGCAAAACAAGTTGTTAGAGAACTAACTTTACAAATTCCTGCAGGAAAAGCTAATCCAGCTCCACCAATTGGAACTGCTTTAGGACCATTAGGAATTAATTTACAAGATTTTTGTTCTAAGTACAATGAAGCAACAAGAGATAAGATGGGAGATATATTACCTGCCAAGATTACTGTTTATGATGACAGAAGTTTTGATTTCGTAATTAAGACT
>JAEEGL011987399.1_pt1 | contig 11510 bp, 14 predicted proteins | sample 9134231 | NCBI WGS metagenome assembly JAEEGL01 (sample SAMN16246548, study PRJNA631951) | gut metagenome | biome: gut microbiome; feature: rumen; material: fiber-attached | host: Bos | place: Iran: Karaj | collected 2018-10
AAGATCGGCTTTCTTAAGAACGATAACGCCGTAGCCCTGCTCGTTGAGACCGGTGCAGGTGTAGGGGCCCTGAGGATCGATGCCGTTTTCGCCTTCGGTAACGGTGATTTCGGCGTTTTCGTCGGTAATGCCTTCTACTTTGATGAACTGAGCGTTGATAACGCCGCGGGTATGGAAATCAAGCACGAATTCGCCGGCATCGTTCTTGGAAACGGCAGCGCCGGTGTTGAGGTCGTAGTACTGTTCGCCGTTGACCGAGCAGGAAATCTTAACGCTTTCCGCTTCTTCGGTGGTCTTAACGGTAACGCCGGTAATGCTCTTGCCGGCACCGAGGTCTTTAACTACTTCGTTCTTGGGTTCGGGCTGGGGTTCCGGATCGCCGGAAGAGGCGTTGGTCGGAACGAGCGCGAGCTTGTTGATGGTAACGGTGCCGCCGCCGCAGGCGTAAATCTCGAGGGAGTCGATAATGAGGTTGCCGTCAACTATGCCGCTCGGCACTCCTTTGTCGTTGCCGCCCCAAGTATAGCCCCAGTCGGGATCAGTGGCGTCTTTAAGCTCGGAAAGTTTGATATCGGCTTTGTATGTGCCGACTTCAAAGTCGTCAGAAGTGTCTGCCATATTGAGCTTTGCGTGAACTACGTCGTTGCCGAGGTGGTAGCCGCCTTCGGTATATCCGTTGAAGTAGAACACGATAGCTCCGCGGGGACGTGCGCCTTCGGGAGCGCCTTCGCCGGAAATGGTGAAGTCAAACGAAAGGGTGTAGTCCTCGACGGAAGCGGAAATCGGGCTGGCGTAAGTATACTTGGCCGCCGGCCAGGTGTCTGCACTCGTCTTCATTTCGCCGACAAACTTGTTGCCGTCGACGATGTTTACGGTGTTGTTGTTATTGTCTGTCTTTTCCCACGTTGCGTCCGCAGCGGGAAGAAGATTGATAGTTTCGTCTGCCGAAACGAACGTGATGCCGAGCACCGAGATCATAAGCAGAGCAAGAACTATTGCGATTGTGCGTTTCATGTTTAATCCTCCGTTTATTTTTATGCGCTTTGCGCGCATATAATTACAGATGGATTATAACATAGTATATTATTACTGTCAATAGAAAAAGTTCAAAAAAATTTACAAAAAATTAACAAATTACGCCTTTCCGAAGCGCCTGCGTTCCGAAAAAGCGCTCCCCGCACGCCTTTCCCGCCGAAATCGCTGTTGACAACGCGCGCCCGCTTGTGTAAAATGAAGGCGTAAAAAACCGAAAATATGAATGAAACAAGGAGCACGCCATGAAAAAATTCGCTTTTGCGCTTTTATCCGCAGTAATGCTGTTTGCCTGCCTCGCACCCGCGGCTTTTGCGGAATACAGCACCCCGTTCGGGCTTCCCGCGACCGCGCAGCCCGGCGCGGCAAATTCCGCGGCGGAACTTAAATATTCCCTCCGCGAGGGCGGCAGGTATATTTACTGCAACAATCCGGAGCAGCTTTACGGCTATAATATCGGCAAAGCCCTTATAATCGAAAACGATATCGCCGGGGACGTGTTCTTTACCAACGAGAACCGCAATAAGTCCGGGCAGAACATTTACACCGGTCTGCAGGTACGCAACGATTCCGGCGAGGATATAAAAGTAACGGTGAAAAACATCGGATATATGTCTTCGAATTCCGACTGGTTCGGACAAATGGAGTGGACCGATTTCTTTAACACGACCTACCGGCTGGAGCGCACAAGCGGTGATTTCTCCTTTTCGCGCCCCGTCGAGCCAAAAGCATTCGAGCCGCAGACCTTCACCGTCCCGCACGGAAAATACATTTACGTTATGGGAGGCACGAGCGCCGACGCATACGGCGGAGCAAACGCCGGCGGAACAGCGGATATGCCGGTGAAGAACGGCGCGATAATAAACGGCGCGGTTTATTTCACCGTCGAGGGTCCCGAAACGGGCGTTTCCGCCGCGTTCGTGTGCTACGATTCATCCGACGCGCCCGTGCTTACAACAGAACAACAGGGCTATATCGTGGAAAAGGACGGGCATTCGTTCGGGCGGCAGTACCTCGGAAGCGCGCCCTACCTTTGCGCCGAAGCGAGCATGGCGTGGAACGTGAACGACGATTTTGAAGACGGAGGCAGGCTGCCGATAAAATACAGCGTGCAGTATTACAACAACACCGCATCAGCCGGAAATTACGGCAGATACACGAATCCGCTTAAAAACACCGTTACGGGAACGACGTGGTATACGCATCTGAACTCTGCGAACCACAACACCTATTTCGGTACTGATATGATGCCGTTTTACTGCGTTACAGAGGACGGCGCCCCGGTCGTTATCGACATACACCACAACGACGGGACCGGAAAACCCGCAAATATCGGCAACTGGATGGTGGTTTACGAGGAATACCTCGGATTCACCAACAGCGGCAGGAACACGCGCAGGTTCAGTCTGTTCATAAAGGTCAAGGGTCTGCTCGCTGTGAACGTCCGCGATGAAAACGGCGGTCTGATCGAATCGTTCTATCACAACGACGCCTCGGCGCCGATATTCGATATTGAAGTCAGGGGCGGCGAAACGCGCGGCGTTTCCCTTGAATACGTCCTGCTTGCCGATTGCTACGGCAGCGTGGAGCATTACGTCACGGCGGGGATCATCAAACCGGCGTTCGTTCCCGGCGACGTGAACGGCAACGGCAAAATAGACGCGGCGGACTACGCCATGGCGAAGCGCGCGTTCCTTAAAACCTACGCGCTCGGCGAAGAACAGGCGGAGCGCGCGGACATAAACGGAAACGGAAAGCTTGACGCCGCGGAATACGCGATGATAAAGCGGCATTACCTGAAAACCTACGTTATCCCCGGCGCGGAAGGAAAATAAGCAAAGGAAGATAAGAAAAATGCAAAACTGGCAGAAAGAAACGGTTTTATACCAGATATACCCCAAGAGCTTCTGCGATTCGAACGGCGACGGGATCGGCGATATCCCCGGCATCATTTCCAAAGTGCCCTATCTTAAATCGCTGGGCGTGAACGCGGTGTGGCTTTCGCCCTGCTACCCTTCCCCGAACGACGACAACGGCTACGATATTTCGGATTACCGCGGGATCGCCCCGGAATACGGCACTTTGGAGGATTTCAAAAAGCTGCTCGACGCGCTTCACGAAAACGGCATCCGCCTGCTTATGGACCTTGTGGTGAACCACACCTCCGACGAGCACGCCTGGTTCAGATCCGCGCGCCGCGGACGCGACGACCCCTACCGCGATTATTACATCTGGCGCGACCCGGTGGACGGTCGGGAGCCGACAGACTGGCGCGCCGCTTTCGGCGGCTCCGTGTGGGAGTTCGACGAGGCGACCGGGCAGTATTATTTCCACCTGTTCTCGAAAAAACAGCCCGACCTTAACTGGGACAACCCGAAAGTCCGGCGCGAGATCGCCGATATGGTGAACTACTGGCTGGATATGGGCGTGGACGGCTTCCGCTGCGACGTAATAAACAACATCTCCAAGGACCTCGAAAACGGCATACTCGGAATGGGGCCTCACCAGCACGAATACCTGCACGAGCTGTATGAAAGAGCTTTCGGCCCGCACGGCGCGCTCACGATCGGCGAGACCTGGGGGCTTACCCCGGAGCAGACTCTGGCGATGACGGGCGAAGCGCGCGGCGAGCTTACGGCGACCTTCCAGTTCGAACACATCCTGCTGGGGCGCGTCGGCGGCGACAAATTCCGCAAATGCGAATTGGACCGCAAGGCGTTTACGGACATCCTCGCGAAATGGGAATACGGGCTTAAGGACGACGGATACCCGGTGCTGGTGATGGAAAACCACGACCAGCCGCGCGCGCTTTCCCGCTTCGGCGACGAAGAATACCCGTTCGAGAGCGCGACGATGCTCGCGGTGCTGCTTTACGGCATGCGCGGGATCGCCGTTATATACGAGGGGCAGGAGCTGGGGCTTTCCAACCCGAGGTTCGAAAAGCTTTCGGATTACCGCGATATCGAAACGCTTAACGCCTACCGCGACCTTAAAAACGACTTCGACGAAAAGGCGTTGCTCAAAATGATGAACTTCGGCAGCCGCGACAATTCACGCGTGCCGATGCCCTGGGACGGAAGCGAACACGCCGGATTCACGGCGGGAACGCCCTGGATAGAAGCCGGGTTCGACCCGAAAAGGACGGTCGCCGCGGAGGACGCGGACGGCGGCTCGGTGCTTAACTTCTACCGCCGCCTGTTCGCGCTGAGGCAGAGCGACGCGGTCCTGCTGCACGGCGGGTTCGAGCTTTTGGAAAACAAAAACGGCACGGTGCTTTATTCCCGCAAAAAAGACGGCGAAACGCGTTATATCGCCGTCCGGTACGCAAACACGCCCGCCCCGCTTCCGGCGCGGCTTCCGCGAAACGCCGAATGCATCCTTTGCAATTACGCCTCCGCCGCATCGGACTCTCTCCGCCCGTACGAGGCGAGGATCTGCAAGGCGTGATCAGAGCGCTGCCGCTTGCCGGTATTATTTTTTCTCCGTAAAATTCATCAAATTTTACTTGCATTTTTTCTCGCGTTTGTGCGATAATCTACTTGGTTAATAGTTTCTTTTTTCATAACTCTATTATACCAAAAAACAGAGCCTTTTGCACGTCTTTTTTGTGCTTTGGCTCTGTTTTTTTACGGGACTTTTGCTACAGACCCCGCTGATTTACAAAATTTACAACCTGTTCTCAGATAGATATTCATCGCGTGTCAGCTCCAGATGAATACAGCCGTCCGCCGTTCCCGCTTCACGGAAGCCGACCGACCTGTGGATGCTGTACGCCGCATCGCGCGTTGTCTCAAAGCTGTGTGCAGCCGGGGAATACCGTCGATCACAAACGCTCTCTGCAGAAGCAGCCGAAGCCCCTGTTTGCCGTATCCCTTTCTCCTTTCATTTAATATAAAAATTCAAATCCTGTTTTATAACAAGTATCATTACGACTGTGCGTGGCTCCTCTTGGACTTTGTAAAAATTTCGGTGGGGAGAGGCCAGCATCTCCCCACCACGGTATCGTAAGCATTGTAATTGGTTGACCGGCGATTATGACCTTACTTATCCAAGGATGCGGTCGTGTCACCAGAGGACGTAGTATTTGCATTTGGGAAAGTATCTCTGATCGATTTTAGAATAAATGTTTTCTCCCCGTTTAACAACATCTGTGTTGTTTCATTATTCGAATTTAATTCACATAATTTCTTTCTGAAATTATACGAAGGCATATCGAACGCACCATTCCCCCAACAACAAATAAGCCTTATAATAGTATCTTTTTTTTCAATTACATTAAAAAGTGCTTGTTCTGCCGCATCTGAATCAGCTGACCAATCAACGATTGCTTTGTAGAATTTATTGTCAGCAGTTTGAAGAATAAGTATTTGTTTCTTTTCATGCCCTGCAATTTGTTTGCACAATTCCCGACTTTGCTTTACTATCATATCATAATCTTCGGGGATGTGCTCTACACTGTCATAGTCATTTGTAGAAAAGAAAGTTGCCACCTTATCATCTCCTTTTCAGTTTTGTGATTTGTTGTTATGCTAATCTTTTATTTCAATTAAACATTTCCCCTCTATAAACGAAAATGTGCCTGATTGCTTATAACCCGCTGAATGAATAACATCCAAGACCAAACATATTTGCTAAATGCCAAGTATAGATCATAATGGCTGGTCACCGGATTTTCTAATATTGAATTGCGCAGTCGGTACTGCATTGTGGTTGGTTAGTGACATGAGTATTTTACAAAAATCCGACGCGTTAATATCGAGATTTGCATACGCGGACGGTGTATAACCATGCGCTAAATCAATGGAAATCTGGACATATCCTATCAAATCATGCTCCATTATTTGCACCAAAAAATTTTCTATATTGGGTATACCAGAGTTTCCCCAGTCGGCTATACCAAAATCCGTATCACGATACCACATGCCGCGCATGATCCGATTGCATTCATCTGTATTCTTGGCGTCCGTTATTTCAAAGGGGAGATATTTCTCCGCAAGATCATTGCTTTCGCTGTTATCTATGGAATATTTATACCGCGCGTCCGGGTTTCTGATCTGCTCGCCTGTGTTAATCCATATCTGATTATCCACCGCACAACTAACCAGGAATGCAATGAAATCCTCATATTCTCTCCCGAATGGAACACGCAAAAAATATATTTTTCCGGTAATCATCTCGTCTGACATGATATACTCCTATTTAACCCAAGCCGAAAATGTCTTCAATAAAAATCCAAAAAGTGGTTTTTGTTTTCCTTTCAGTTTTGTAATTTGTTGTTATAAAACATTATTTTAACATGATCACATATAAGATGATGATGTTTTTTCGCAACAAACGTTACACTTGATTTCAAGCATAGGGTTCGCAAATCACATATACCATATTCCCGAGCAGTTCATCGTTATTCAGCATATGGCCAAACTGATCCACGGTAATCATTCCTACAATGTTATCCTTTTCTAAGCCTTGACGCCTGATTTGTACATAAAGCTTTTTTACGGGGGATTGATCGATTAAAAAACGCAAAAGTCCAATAAGCTCATCACGGTATTCAGAGTCGATCGTTATTCGTTTCACATCCAGGATCTCATCTCTGTTTTTCCAGGGAACACAAAAATAATGATCCGTACTCTGAGATTGCTCTTTAATGAAAATTGTTCCTCCCAATTCCTTATGTGATGACAACACATCATAAAATGTTCCCGGACCGTCGCATATCGGAAACGCAAAAGAACCCGGACCGGAGTATTCACACGCATAGCCTGTAAGGTTACCGTATCTAAAAGCAGTTCTTTGGGTATTGCTGATGCCGGATGATTTGCCGACAACATACACCCAGAAATCAAATAAAAAACCATAAGTATCTTTCATATCATAAATACCTGCTTCGTTGTGAGCACACAGTTCCGGATACTCATCAATCGATTTTATTTCAACAGTTCTTGCGATTCATTAAAAAGTTCCAGATGTTCCGGTAGGGCAAGGTCCAGTATCGGATCGCAAAGTCTCAACATCCCATCCTTATATGTAACGCCCGGATGCTTTCGCGCAAATTTTTTTATTCTTCTCTCGCCGATTGTCTTCAATAGGTATTCCGGAAAATAATTGATCCAATGGATAAAACTTAAGGTGTTATCATTTTTCAGCCCATGACAGTTGAATCTATCGTCGCCAAGCATGCTTGGCACCAATATATATCCATAGCTGTCTCGATATGATTTGGCAAATTTTACAAGTATTTCATCCAAGCGGTATTCCGTCACGTCCGGGGACCTAAAATCAATAAACGCATAATCCCGGAATAACGGTCCTCTTGCTCCGATAGAAACCCATATTGAAGTATTTATACTATCATCGCACGTTGAAATGAAAAAAATCCTATTGCCGCCCTCGGGCTTGATTCTTTCTTTTTCCTTATTGAACAGTTTACAAAAATTATCCTTATTCCAGTCCATTTCTTTTATGCCGGCTTTGCTGTACGCGGGGATATACTTAGGATGAAACATTTCGGGAAGTTCGAACATTGACATAAAAAACTTATACGCTATTTCGGTTTGTTCATCGAACGATTCGGCTTCATTGACCATCGGGCGTTCTGCTCTTAAAACTATTTGCTCATATATCATAATTGCTATTCCTTTCCGTGATCCTATATCCATACGTCCTATAATGATTCCCGCACTGTATTAGAAACCTTATACTCTTTGCCGAGCTCTTGACGCAAGCGCTCGCACGCCGCGTCGGCTCTTGCCGCGAAATCGCGTTTATGCTCTTCGGACCAGACGTAACCCTTGCCGGGATCAGACCAGTCAAGTATCGTGGCGTATTCTTTTTCAAGCGCGCACAGTTCTGCCCGCAGCTCCGGCGATATCGGCAGCGGCTTGATGGTTTTTAATCTGAGAATCTCGTCTTCGTCGTTAAAAATCGCGTATCCATATTTTTCTTTTGTGATTTCGTTTGCTCCCCAGAGGCACGGGCCTCCGTGCTCAAACCAGAAATTGATCTCGTATTTCATTTTATCGTTGTATTTCTCCGTATATCCGCGCAACTAATTACTGACAAAACAGTATTAATGAAGAAAAGTCAAATAACCTGTTATTTCTTCCGGCCGTGTGGGAGTAAACCGCATCCATTGTTCATAATGGTTTTTCAAATCGTTTTCACTCGCCGGTTTTCCGTTCTTGTCATATTCGGAAAGAGGATATAACATACGCGCCAGACCCCTGATCTTACTCAGCGGATCAAAATGCGGATAAAAGTACTTCCACTTCAACAGATTCTCGAATCCCGTAACAAGCGGAATGTTGGAACAGACATGATATGGGCGGTGCGCCTCATACCCCCACGAAAGGTATTCGTTATTGCGAACCAATACCTCACCGTAATACATACCTATATCGCGGCATATATACTCCGTTTGTAAAGAAAGCTGGTATCTGAACTGGGAGATAATAACCCGTCTGTTCTGTTCCTCCATATTCTTAAGCTCATCTTTAAGCGCGGCTATCCCGGCAGGAGTAACGTCCTCGATCTCTGCTATCCCCAAAAACCATCGCCAAAGCGGAACAAGAGAATCAACGGTGTAATCAAGATCCACACCGGAGCGTTTTTGTAAATATTCGACTCTTTCGGGGATCTTGCTCATAAACCACTCGTAGTAAATGCGCGCTTGCCGCGGAGTATATTTTTCGTAAGGTTTTCGCGGCATTACGCTTTCGGGCGGTACGAGTATTTCATAAGTAAGCTTTTTTTCCTGCCAATACATTTTTTAGTCCTCCAAACTACGACGCTATTCAAAAATCTTCCTCCCCTATTTTGCTTCATACGCGCCGTACCTTCCATATATTTTTGTGTATATATTGAATATACATCATTTTACGCGATTTGTAAAGAGTCTTGTTCGATTACCGTACGCCTGCCGGCAGAATATTTCCGCAAATCTCCGCGCGATATGAAACAATCGTACGACCCATAGGATCTGCACCCGCGCATACGAATGTTTTCGAAAATATTATACACCGTCATAAAGCGCAAATGAAGAAAGCGATATGTCGAATTCCGTCAAAAATTCGACATAACGCTTTATGGTTATACGGTAATATTAATCTTTGCCTATTATTGCGTCCAATCTGATTGCATTGCAAGAAATATACTCGCCGTTACGTATATCACCGGGAATATATGAGTCTAAATCTATAACAATCACGTGTATTTTATTAAGTTTTAATCAAAAGACATTCCGCAGAAATAATTACTTCAAGTGATTATCGCGGTCTGTACAAGGGCAACTGATACCGTATTAATATCAGCGGCGCCTGAATACACACTGACATAAAAAACCAGTCTCTACAAAAGATGTAGTCGTCAAAGCTCGAAAAGAATACAGCAAGAAGCACAATGGAAAGAATCATGTGGCAATAATTCAATACCGCTATGATTTTATATTTATGTTTATAATTACATTGCGATGTGAAAAAATGAACCAGAAATAATCTCTGCATGAAAGTCCACTTGCTTTTTATCGCTTTTTTCTTTTTGTTGGCGCTGCCGCTAAGCCTATATCCGTTAATAGTAAACAACTCTCTAGCATGGCAATACATTGCCACATACATAACAATACACAAAAATATCATAGCTATAGACATATATGTCAAGACGGTTTCTTGCGGCAACATATCATTCTTCATTATGTTCGCAAACATTATGATCGCATTCATTATGTTCGATTAAGCCTCCTTATAGATAAAAATGTTATGAATATAATATTTGGTAATGAACTATTCAAAACGCTTTTAATCGCCGGCCGCACTGCCTGCCAGGCCAGAGTGTTGGTTTGTTTGAAAAAGTTCGACCAGCCTGCTTTTGGAAATATTCACTTAGCCAATCAATACGGGGCTTCATGCGCCTGAAGGAGTATATACGTTGTCTGTTTGATATACGTACCCGGCTCGGCTTCTTCGCGAAGCTTTCTTAACGCCTCCAGCGCGCATTCTCTGTTGCAATGCAGCGAAAACACCGCGGCATAAAACCTTACGTCAATATCCGAGTTATCAAAAAGCTCCAATAGCTCCTGCAACCGGTTTTCGCTTTTTAACTTATCGTACAATTTAACAAGTCTGTTGAAATGATAATTCGCGTCCTTTTGCTTTCTCGTTTTTTTGATCGCCTCGACCGCGGCGACAAATTCATCCAATTCAACGTTCATCAGTCATCACTCCCCAAAGAAGAAAAATCCATAGGTATTCCATGGCGTTGGTTATCCCACCACAGAATCTTCATGCCGGCTATCATGCCGATCTGACCGTACCTTATTCTTTTGAGTTTTCGCAAAACATCTTTTGCGGCATCTTCATCAACTTCGAGCATATACGCGGCAGCCTCACAACGCACAAAAGGGTCGGGATGGCTCAACAATTCTCGCAATTCGCCTCTACGTTTTTCCTTGTCCAGTTTAGCAATCAGTTTCACATATTTGCAACCGGTCCTGTTATATCTGGAAGGATCTGCTGTAACCTCAATAAACAACTCTCGCTTGAATGAAATATCTATGAATTGTTCAAGTTCTTTGTTCATAATAACCTCATGAAAACGGTGTAAATATCCATCCGGTGGTTGTCGGTGTCATTGTACCATATTTTTGCAGCTCTTGCAACCCTATATTAAACTGTTCTTCAAAGCTCTTCCCCGCCAACATGTTTCGCACGGTCAAAGTGCCGGGACCATTAGGCTTACATTTTGTCATATTTGGTTGCTCCTTTCTTTGTTGGAAATAAAAAAGCCGAAACCATATAAATGATTCCGGCTGCCGTCATAAAGAAAACCACCTTGTTCGGTGGCTTTCTCGTGGCGCCCAATCTAGGACTTGAACCTAGGACCCCCTGATTAACAGTCAGATGCTCTAACCGACTGAGCTAATTGGGCATATTAAAATAACAAATCACCTACATTATGCACATCCCCCGTAAAGCAGGGACGTGCATAATATGTAGGATCAAGTGTCAGCATCGACCTATCTTCCCGGGCCGTCTCCAGCCGAGTATTGTGGGCACAGACGAGCTTAACTGCCGTGTTCGGAATGGGAACGGGTGGACCCTCGCTGTTAAAGACACTGACTGCACGGGACGCGTTGTTAACGCTTCCGCTGTATATTGCCGCGATCGGTACGCTGCCCGTAAGCACCGCGTCCCGAACGCACGGCGGCGATTGAAAGTGAATAGAAGATTAAGCTCATTCGAAATAGTTCAAGCCCTCGGTCTATTAGTATCGGTCAGCTCAACACGTTACCGTGCTTACACCCCCGACCTATCAAACTTGTAGTCTCCAAGTGACCTTACTAACTTTTGTTATGGGATATCTAATCTTGAGGTGGGCTTCACGCTTAGATGCCTTCAGCGTTTATCCCATCCATACGCGGCTATCCGGCTATGCTCCTGGCGGAACAACCGGTGCACCGGTGGTATGTCCATCCCGGTCCTCTC
>JAEEGL012806283.1_pt1 | contig 11510 bp, 9 predicted proteins | sample 9134231 | NCBI WGS metagenome assembly JAEEGL01 (sample SAMN16246548, study PRJNA631951) | gut metagenome | biome: gut microbiome; feature: rumen; material: fiber-attached | host: Bos | place: Iran: Karaj | collected 2018-10
AACTGCTTCTCAAATTCCATGATCAGCTCGACGGTATCAAGGCTATCAGCACCCAGGTCCTGGTTGAAAGTGGCCTCGGGGGTTACCTCTGACTCGCTAACACCTAATTTGTCAACGATAATCTGTTTTACTCTTTCTTCAATTTCTGACATAGTCGTAATTTTTAAAAAATAGTTATTGTTAAAAATGTATGTTCACAATTTTGAGACTGCAAAGGAAATACAAATTCTTCAAACAATAAAGAAATTTTTACTTAATTTGCGCCCTATTGGGTATTTTTAGTCTTTATCTTGGTGAAAGACAATGTTTTTAAAGAAATTTTTAAAGTTTTTACTTCAAACAATCGTTAAAAAATGTAATTATTTTCTTGTTTTGCGCCTTTGTGCTTTTCCTGAGGGGCCTGCCCGGCGCAAAAATCATCCATTGGACTAGCGCCCCTGGGAAAGGTTTAATCGGTTGGAAGATTTTATTTTTTGGTGCCTTTAAAGACTTTAAGGTCTTTAGGGTATTTAGAGTCTTTAAAGTCTAGTAGCGATGGCTAGAATTCCAATTGGTTGAGGTCTATTATCTGTCCCTCGTTGGCCAGACGTGTGTTGGGGAAGACGCTGAGCGCCTCTTCAAGCAGCGGAATCTCGTCAAGGTAGCGCTTGGAGAAATGGCCGATGATGAGTTGCTTCACGCCGGCATCGCGAGCAACGGTTGCCGCTTCGAGCGCGGTGCTGTGATAGCGCTTGTGGGCCTTGAGGCGCAGGCTCTCGTCGTAGGTTGCCTCGTGATACAGCCAGTCCACGCCTTCGACATACTTGATGACGCGCTTGGAGAACTTGGTGTCGCTGCAATAAGCATAGCTGATGGCAGGGTCGGCGGGTGTGGTCAACTGGTCATTGGGGATGACGGTACCATCGGGAGCAATCCAGTCTTCACCCTGCCGCAATGAGTTCATTGCGTAATGGGGTATATTCAGTCGCTGGATTTCCTCGCCGATGATGTGGCGCAGCTTGGGTTTCTCGCGGAACACAAAACCTACAGCTGGAACGCGGTGCACGAGCGGGAATGTGGACACTGTCATGGCGTCATCCTCGTGGATGATGCGCTTGTGGGTGTCGATGATGTTGAAGCGCACCTCAAACGGCCGCTCACGGCAGAAGTAGTCCAACATTTGCCCGAACAGCTCTGCTCCATCCTTGAAGGTGTGGATGGTCAGCGAATTGGTGCGGTTCAACAAGGCCATCGTCGATACCAGGCCCGGCAGCCCGAAGCAGTGGTCACCGTGCAGGTGGCTGATGAAAATGTGGTTCAGCCGCATGAGTTTGAGTTTCATGCGTCGCACAGCCAGCTGTGCCCCCTCGCCACAGTCAATCATCATCAGGTTGTCGCGCACGTTCAGCACCTGGCATGACGGCTGGTGCCGCGGCGTCATCGTCGCGCTCCCGCATCCCAATATGTTCAATTCCAGCCGTGTCATTGATAGTAGTGATGTGACAATAGAAGCGGACGGGTCCTTGTCAAGGCTTCTATGTTGTTTTACCTGGTCTGTTACGGTGTGCAAAGTTAGTTATAAAATGTGGATAAATAAAATGTACGCTTGTTTCCCAACAAACGTACACTTTAAACCTTAAAAATCTAATCCTATGAAAAAACTGATGCAAAATTACTGGTTTTGATACTATCGGGCAAGTTTTTGGCATAAATATTTCTAAAATTCTATTGAAAAATTGTTAAATCACCGTCCTATGAATTCTAATAGGGATAATTAAGGGCAAAAATGCGTTGTTTTGGGCTGTTGGCGGTAATTTGCTCTTGATGGGAAAAAGTAGAGGCGAGTTGCCTGTCGCAACCCGCCTCTAGAGTAAATTATCGTGCGTATGAAAGAAATGTTATGTTCGCTTTTAGTAACCGATCGACATGGTGGTGTAGTAGTTGCCGTAGCTCTCACTCATCGACAGGGTCACCCAACCGGTGTTGTTGCCGCCGTACCAGCTCACTGTCATGCCGTCGCGGAAGACGGGAGGCCCATAGATGCGGGTCAGGCTATTGTAAACCCTGTTAAATCTTGTGGTGGTGTAGTAAGTGCTGTGGAACACAAACTGCGCGTTAACCAGTCGATTCAATTCGTAGTTCAGCATGGCGTCCGACCAGTAGAGGCTGAGCATGGGCACATCTCTCAGGTAGATGATGCCGTCGGCATAGCCGTCGATGTAGTAACCATTGCTGTACAGGAAATCAAGCGAAGTGTCAAAGATCGTTCCGAAGGTGATGCCCAGGATCCTGTCGATGATGGGAGCGCCAGCATAGGGGTGCCATCCAGCGGGGATTACAGGGCGATACCATGCGATGGGAGCAGGACGATAGGGACGAGCGGGGGGAGGCAGGGGACGACTCCAGTTATGGCTCGTGAAGTTCCTGTGGAAGTCGTTGCGGTAGTGGTGGTCGCTGTAGTCATAGCGGTGCTTGGGATTGTAACCGTGGTTGCCGCCATGTTTGCCGTTATCACCATGTCCCTTGCCGTGGCTGTCGTTGGGACGGCTGCCGTTAGGTCTGTCATGGCCGCCCTTGTTGCCGTTGGGCCTGTCCATGCCGCCGTTAGGCCTGTCGTGTCCGCCCTTGTTGCCATTGGGCTTGTCCATGCCGCCGTTAGGCCTGTCGTGTCCACCCTTGTTGCCGTTGGGCTTGTCCTTTCCGCCCTTGGTGTCGTTAGGCTTGGTGGTGCTACCGGGGCGGTTACCGTGCTGACGGTTGTCCATGATGCTGGTACTTACCGAACTGCTGCGGTCGCTCCTTGTGGCTTTACCCTTGTCAAGACCAGTGGTGGCATTGTCGCTGCGGCGCGTGATGCCCGGGGCGGTGGTCGTACCCTTGTCGCTGCCTCCGCGGGTGGTGGCGCCACGGTTGACGCTGGTGCCGGTTCCGCTGGGGCGGCTAGTGCTACTGGAGCTGCTGCGGTTCACCTGCTGGGTGGTGCTGCGGTTGTCAACCGAGCTGCTGCGGCTCACTTGGGGAGTTGCACTGCTGCGGCTGGTGGTGCCACGGTTCACCTGCGGTGTGGCTGAACTGCTACGGCTCACGCTAGGGCTACTGTTTCGTCTAACGGACGGTGCCGTTGCGCTGCTGGAACGTGAGACAGCTGCCGACTGGCTTCTGCTGCTGGTGCTGCCTCCTTGTGAACGACCGCGGCCCTGGGCCGAGGCGTCGGATGCCCCGAGAATCAGGCATCCCATGAGAGCGAAGCTCATCATGATTTTTGTAACAGAAGTTTTCATAATCGTGTTGTATTTAATAATGTTCAACAAGTGATTAAATTTCGTTTCGTTTGCTTTTTAGACTGCAATCCTCATTCCAGGTTTAAGCCCCGTATGCGCTATAAACACACCAAATCACCCTATTGGGCATATAAATGCGACCAATCGCCCTTTTTCATAGATGAATCTCTCTATTCCGTTACTGACATAAATCGGGTGTCGGCTCATTTTTGGGCCACATGCAGGTATATTTGGACTTTTTTGTGTACTTTTGCCCTTCATAAATCATAACGTTATATGGTTGAGGAGAAGAAGAGGATTCAATGGATTGATTTGGCCAAGGGTTTCTGTATCCTACTGGTAGTACTGCAGCATGCTTCTGAGTTGACCCTGGTCGATTATCCTTTGAGTGTGCAGGCGTTTGGATTCCGAATGCCGCTGTACTTCATACTCTCAGGACTCTTCTTCAAACAGTATGAAGGCTTCATCGGATTCCTGAAGAGAAAAATTAATAAACTGCTGATACCTTTCTTGTTTTTCTTCTTCACAACATCTGTAATTCCATATTGGATACTGCTCTACCCCGATGAACTGCAACATATGCCGTATGCATTCCAGTACTTTTATGGTTATGAACGCGTAATGTTCAACGGCCCGATTTGGTTTCTGTTCTGCTTGTTTGAGGTGAATCTGCTGTTTTACTTTGTGCAGTGGCTGTCAGCGAGATTATGCGCACAACGCCAGACGGCTCTTGTGTTGGTATTGTCCTGTGTGATAGGATTCACGGGTCTCACGCTCGGCGTTCTTGAGATCAATATCCCGTTTTATCTGGATACTATGCTGTCTGTGTTGCCGTTTTTTGCTTTCGGCTGGTGGTTATTCAGGCATAGCAGTATCTTAACTTCTCCGGTTAATTATAAGCGGGATATTCCAGTGGCTGTTGCATGCGCAGTGGTTCTGTTCTTAAGTGCTGTGCCGGTAAAATGGCTTGTTAACCGCATCCCTGTCGAGGGGATAGCTGTCGTTTATCTGGCTGGTATATGTGGCACAATGATGGTTCTGTTGGTTGCAAAAATGCTTGGACGTCTTCCGTTTGTCTCCTTTTGGGGCCGTTATTCCATCATCATCTTGTGTATCCACAGTTTGTTGATTATTGTTCTGAATTGGCTTTTAGGCCGATACCTCTCGGGTAGTGTCCTACTATTTGCCGTATTTGTATTGACCATGTTCCTTTGCCACCTGTTGCTGCCGTTGGTGAAACGGTATTTGCCTCACGTGACGGCTCAGAAAGACGTCATCAAGGTGTGAACGTGTTCCGGAAGACAACCCTATGGTCATTTGAGACCTAGCCATCGTGAGATCCGTTCTCCCAGCAATTTGTTGCCAAAATAGCATAGTGCGAGGCTTAAGACCAGCACGAGTACCGAGTTGACGATGAAGGGCACTCTGGTAAAGAAAGGTGTCAGTTTCAGCAGATGGCGAAACAGCACATGGCATAAGTAAATGCCGAAAGAATATTCTCCGACAAGAAGCATGAACTTGCTCTTGACTTCAAATCCTCCCTGCTGCAACACGGTGTAAACAATAAGCGAGAAGAGAGCTCCCGTTAGGACTCCGGTCATTTTGAGAATGCCTCCAGGGTTGGAGGTTCCTGTCAACAGCCATGCGTAACTCTCGCCCATCTGGAGGATGACCGAAATGAGATATAGCACGATTAGCACTCTCAAGGAGTATCGTTTCTCGATAATCCGGTTCCCGAGCGTCAGCCCCAAGTAGTAGAATGTGAACCATCCTAGACACGCGTTCCAGCAGGCCATGTTGACATAACCGTTGAGTCGGTAGCCACCCATTAACGGGATATATTTATAGAATATGATGAAAATGGGAGCCACAAACCAGCCAAGGTGTAGATACTTGGATTTGGCTATGACCGCCAATAGGGGAGTTAGCAACACAAATTGGATGTAAACCAGGATATAATACATGTGTGATGCTCCGCTGGCCATGAGGATGTTGTTAAGAAGCTTCGCGATATTGCCTGACTCAAGCGTATAGATAAACGTCCAGATGAGATAGGGGATGATGACTCGGATGATGCGTTTTTTGTAGAAAGCTCCCCAGTCACGGCCATCGATTCTGGTAAGGTAGCCCGAGAAAAAAAGGAATAGGGGGACACAGATGTTGACCATTGGACGGACGATGACTGTCCACATACCTGTGGGGCAGGTATGAGCGATGATCACAGCAATGATAGCGATGGCTCGGAACCATTGAATCACTTCATTTCGTGATGTTCTGTTGGTGCTGGCAGTTGTGGATGGTTGCATCGACGTTGTGGGGCTCTTAGTTAGTGTCAGTGGGTGATTTATCGCAGCAATAGCTGGGCGTCGCCGTAGCTCAGGAAGCGGAAATCGTGGTCCATGGCGTAGTCGTACATGCCGCGCCACTGGTCATTGCCTACAAAGGCGGCCACAAGCAGCAGCAGTGTGGACTGTGGCTGGTGGAAGTTGGTGATCATGCCGCTGACGATGCGGTACAGGAAACCTGGGGCAATCATCAGTTGGGTGCTGCCCATGTAGGTGTCGGCATGGTGCCGGTCCAGGTAATCGACGATGTTCTGCAACGCTTTCACGGTCGTGATTTCGCATGGTGTGGTATATGGCATCCACTGGGTCACGGTCAACTCTTCTTCGTCGGCATCAGGGTTCTCCTCAAGAATCTGACCGATGTAGTAGAGGCTTTCAAGCGTGCGCACACTGGTCGTGCCCACGGCAATGATGGGGCCTGGGGCATTGATGATATCTTTGATGACATCGCGCGGCACGCTGATGAACTCGTAGTGCATCGGATGGTCGCCGATGTGTTCGCTCTTGACGGGTTGGAAGGTGCCGGCACCCACGTGAAGCGTGATTTCGCGTCGACTGATGCCGCGGGCGTCACACTCGGCCAGCACTTCGTCGGTGAAATGGAGACCGGCGGTGGGGGCTGCCACACTGCCGTCGATGTGACTATAGACGGTCTGGTAGTCGGTGGAGTCGCTTGCCTCGGTTCCTCGGTTCAGGTATGGTGGGATGGGGATTTCGCCGATTGCGTCTAGAACGTCGGCAAAGGTGCAGCGCAAGTCACCACTGTCCCAGTCAAAGGCGATTTCCCACGCATTGCCTCGCTGCTCGCCACGGGTGGCGGCAACAGTGACCTCATGGCCATCGATGGTGACTACTTGGGACAGGGGCCCTTGTTTCCAGCGTTTGCTGTTGCCCACCAGGCATTGCCACACGCAATGACCCGTTGTCTGGAAAATCTGCTCGTAGTCGCGCGGAGCTACTGATTCGAGGCAGAAAATCTCTATCATCGACCCTGTCTCCTTGCGGAATCTCAGGCGGGCGTTGATTACGCGCGTATTATTATATATGAGTGTGGTGTGCTCGGGAAGCAGTGATGGCACTTCCCAGAATCTCCTTTCCTCGATGTTTCCACCTTTATAATATAGAAGTTTGCACTGCTCGCGTTGGGTAAGAGGATGCTTGGCGATGCGCTCGTCGGGCAAGGGATAGTCATAGTCAGCGATGCGCAGTGCGCGTATGTCGTCAATCAAAGCCATGATAGGTCAAGAATAGATGATGAAAATAATGGTGAATAATAGGGTGAAAATGAGCATATTGCGTGCTGTTTCGCCCAACAGTGGGTTGAGCGCAGCGCCGTCGCGGTGCCTGAGCCTGTACCAGGTGGCGGTGTGCATCACTAGATATAGCGCTGGGATGGCCAGTGTCCACAGGGGCAGCAACTTGCCTCGGGAAATGATAATCATCATCCAGAAGGCAGCCAGTATCGCAATGGCGGTGAAACCGTTTAAGAAATAGGCAAAGGCTGTAACGGGGCGCCCTTTCATCACGGTTTGGGTCTTTTTGCCGGCAGCCCGGTCATCCTCCACGTCGCGGTAGTTGTTGATCAGCAGCACGTTGACGCCCATCAGGCCGATGGCAATAGAGAAAAGGACAACCAGCGGGTCAAATCGCAATGCCATCACATAATAAGTCAGGTTGACAGGAACAAGGCCGAAGAAGATGAATACCATGAGTTCACCCAGACCATGGTAGGATAGGGGATAGGGACCCGCACTGTAGGCAAAGGCTCCAATAGCAATCACTATACCTGCAGGCAGCAGCCACCAGCCGCCGTAGGGGATAAGACAGCACCCCACCACGCCAGCCAGTACCAGAAGACCGAAGGTAGCGTTCCTCAGCGTCTTGGGTTTGATGTCACCCTCGGTAACGCCTCGTCGCGGCCCTACTCGGCCAGGTTTGTCAGTTCCCTTCAGGTAGTCAAAGTACTCGTTGGCCATGTTGGATACTATTTGGGCCAACAAAGCGAATGCTAGGCACAGCAGTGCAGGTGTCCATTGGAAGTGGTGATGCCATTTGGCAAGGCCGATGGCGATGATGGCACCGCTCATCGAGACGGGTAAGGTCCTAAGCCTGAAGCACTCCAACCATATCTTAATCTGTCGTTTCATTTTCGTCTTAATCAATGCGGCTGCAAAATTACAAAAAGATTACCGAGCAACAGGACATGACCAAATTGAAAAAAGTCCAGAAATGATTTTTTTTGATTTTTTTTTTGATTTTGTGTAGTTAATTGGCCAGTGCCTGCGTCTAATGGTCAAAAAGAATAAAATTTTAACTGAAAAAAGTATCAAGATTATGGAACAGAACATTCAGCAACAGTCTCCAGGGATGAATTGTCAGGGAGCGAACGACGTGAGGCCCGAGGGCGCTGCGCGTCCCACATTGAGTTTCAAAGAAGCCTTAGACAGTTGCTTCGGTAAATATGCCACCTTCTCAGGCAGGTCTCGCCGCAGTGAATATTGGTGGTTCTGGTTGTTTGGGGCAATTCTTGCCATGATTCCAACAGCGATTATTGTGATTACTTCGCTTTTTAATGGCAAGAATTTTCCTGAAGATTATACTTATGTAGGTGCGGTCATCATTGGTTTGTGTGTAGTTGTCTTACTGCTCATAGGACTCTTCTTGATGATTCCGTCGTTGGCTGTGACGACACGGCGCCTGCATGACACTGGTCGCAGTGGTTGGTGGCTAGTCTTCTATTATGCATCATATTTTGTCGCAAGAGTAGTTGAATCTATGATTGTTGACAAGTTGGCTGTACGTGGCGCATGTAATTGTCAGACTGGAGGTTTTCTCGATGGGATTATCAATGCATTCCATGTGAATCCAGTGGGGTGTAGCGTAGTCGCTGTTTTTACACTCCTGTACCTGGGACTTGGAATCACTATTTTCATCTTTACGCTACTTGACAGTCACAAGGGGGAGAACAAATATGGTTGTTCGCCCAAATACCAATAAGAATCGAAACTTTGTTTAGACTTATAATATAATTAGTTTTGGGACTCGCTTGGGAAAGCAACCTCGAGTCCTTTTTTATGGAAAAGAGATTTTTATTTCAAAGAATTATGACTACCTTTGTGGTTGAGAAATATTTAAATGATAGAATTATGGAACAGAATCAGAATCAACAACCGCAGCCTCCTGTGTTCAATCAGGCCCCTCAGTCTGCACAGCCTGCTCAACCTGCAGGACCGCAGTTTCAACCGCGAGTAACGGCTAAACCGATGATGAACCCCGTTGAATCGGTAGTGACATGCATCAAGAAGTATTTCATTTTCAAGGGACGTGCCCGCCGCAGCGAGTTCTGGTGGTTTGCCCTGGCGATAGTTTTACTTAATTTTTTGTCCTCTTTTTTGGGCTTTATATCTCCAGCGGTATCGCTCGTAATATCGATTTGTGTAATCTTGCTATTCATTCCTAATGTGGCGGCCTTGACCCGTCGCTTGCATGACGCTAACCACAGTGGTTGGTGGGTGGCTTCGTTTGTGATTTGTTTAGTGGGTTACATGGCCTCTTACGCCTATTTGTTGGGACCCAATATCGACTCGTTTACTAATGCTACCGACCCTATGGCACTTGCAGGGGAATTGGCTGAGTCGATAAAGTCTTCTCCTATAGTCGCTACAATCATGGCTTGCTGTTCGTTTGGTGTCTTCATTCTTTTCATCATCACCTTCTTCTTCGCATTGCAGGACAGCAAATGGGGCGAGAACAAGTACGGTCCCTCGCCCAAGTACAATTGATGCCGACAAGGCTTTCATAGCTGTGAAATAAAGGGACGGTTCCAATTGCAAAACTTTGCAAATCGGAATCGTCCCCCTGTTTTGTCAGATGGGTGGGGCTATTGGCGCAGCTTCATCAAATTGAGAGGCGGCGCAGCAGGTCTAGCAGGTTGCGGTCGATGGGCTTGTCGTCGTGAATGGCCTTGGAGAAAGGCACATAAACGATTTTCTCGTCATCGTCACCAATCATGACATTGCGCTGACCTTCCATCAGGGCATCGATGGCTGCAGCACCCATGCGCGATGCCAGAATGCGGTCCTGGGCAGTGGGCGAACCGCCACGTTGCAAGTGCCCCAGGATGGTCACTCGCACGTCCAGTTGGGGGTAATTCTTGCGTGCCCTCTCGGCCAGGCCCATGGCACCACCAGTGATGGGGCTCTCGGCAACGAGGACGATAGACGAATTCTTGCTTTTGCGGAAACCTCTGCTGATCAGCTCTTTCAGTTGGTCCACCTCGACGGAAATCTCAGGGATGATAGCCGCCTCGGCACCAGTGGCAATGGCGCCATTCAGGGCCAGAAAGCCTGACTCGCGTCCCATTACCTCGATGAAGAACAGGCGCTCGTGGCTGCTTGCGGTATCGCGGATGCGGTCCACGCACCACATGATGGTGTTCAGTGCCGTGTCATAGCCGATTGTGTGGTCGGTGCCTGCCAGGTCGTTGTCGATAGTGCCCGGCAGTCCCACGATGGGAAAATCAAACTCGCTGGCAAACAGGCGGGCACCGCTCAGTGAGCCGTCGCCACCGATGACTACCAGTGCGTCGATGCCATGCTTCTTGATGTTCTCATAGGCTTGCTGCCTGCCCTCCACCGTCTTGAACTCCTTGCAGCGGGCGGTCTTGAGGATGGTGCCGCCATGGTGCATGATGCTGGAAACACTCTGGGTCTGCAGGTCAACGATTTCATCTTCTACCAGGCCCCTGTAGCCGCGGTAGATGCCTTTTACCTTGAATCCGTTGTAAATCGCCGCACGTGTGACAGCGCGGATTGCCGCGTTCATGCCAGGGGCGTCGCCACCCGATGTCAATACGCCAATAGTCTTGATTGATGCCATATAACTCTTCTTTTTTGGTTTCTTAGTGCATGGCAAAGATAATGTTTTTTTTGCAACTGCACAATTGCACACAAAAAAAACGGTGGCTGCTCTCGCAGACACCGCTAAACCTTTGTTTTATTGCTTGCGTTTTTCTGGATTATGAATTTTTAAGGTTGGGCTTAAATAATCATTTAATCAACATTAACTACCATCAAAAGATTCTTTTTATCTATGTATTAATAGACCTCAGTATATTTTTGATTTGATATAAATCAAATACATATCATTAGGAGAATCCTTTTTTGCTTTTTTACGGTGCAAAATTACAGCCTTCTTGATAGTTGTTGTTATGAAATCGGTTGAAATGTATTTGTAAAAATGATATTTTTTTGACTTTGGATTTGTCAAAAAGTGACCTTCTTTGTGTGTAAATCACTGTTAAACAATAAAATAAAAATACAAATTCAAGCGAATTGAAAATCTGTTTTTTACCATTGCTTTGTAGTAAAAACCAGGGTTTGTATTATTGTGACTAACGGCATTGAACCAAGAGCGGCTCGCTTGACGGGATGGATTTGACGTATCCTGTGTCAAGCGAGCCGTGCTTGATGGTTGAGTTGTGTATATAGGCTATTTGGCCTCGGTGGTTATCATCTTGCCGGCGCTGTGGGCACTCAGTTGCGGGGCATACTGGCACTGGATGGTGGCGATGCCCGAGGTGAACTCACCAGGGTTGGTGACCCACACATCGTAACCGATGATGTGTGTGCCCTTGTCCAGACTGTTGAAGAACACGTTGGTCTGCGTGTCCTTGGTCTCCAAGTAGAACCAGGTGCGGTCCTCGCTGCGATAGCCTGACAGCTTGTCAACAGGTTCGAAGCAGGCTGCTCGCTCGTCGGTCAATGTCACGAAGTCCATGTCCTTGTTGGTCTTGATGATGACGCGCACCTTGACCTTGTCGCCCACCTTGAACGAGGTGGCGCTGTGCAGGCTGCCGTCCTGGGCATACACATAGTATTCCTTGCTGATGGAAACTTCATCGATG
>JAEEGL013004019.1_pt1 | contig 11510 bp, 8 predicted proteins | sample 9134231 | NCBI WGS metagenome assembly JAEEGL01 (sample SAMN16246548, study PRJNA631951) | gut metagenome | biome: gut microbiome; feature: rumen; material: fiber-attached | host: Bos | place: Iran: Karaj | collected 2018-10
CCCCCGCTACCAAAATCAGACAGGCAGGTTGCTGTTGCAACCTGCTTTGTTTTTCTGCCCTCCTATGCAAGCTTGCTTGTAAATAGGAGGACGGAAAACAAAGCAAAGCCCGCCATGCGGTCTGCCTGTCCGATTTTGGCAAAGCCCTCCCTCAATGGATCGCGAGCGCAGCGAGTCAATCCTTCCCCCGCTACCTAAATCAAAATCGAGCAGGACATCAGTCCTGCTTTTTTTTGTGCGATGATTTGGTATACCAGTATACCGGTATACTGGTATACCGTATGTAGTTCCATTTTTATTTGAAAAAATATTTTGCCATTTTAGAAAAAGGTAGTACTTTTGTATTTTGAAATATTACGACGACACACATATGCGCATACTCCTCATCACACCTCCGCTCACGCAACTCAACACACCCTATCCTGCAACGGCCTACCTTAAGGGGTACTACAAGGCTCATGGGCATGAGGTGCGTCAGGTTGACCTCGGAATCGAGGTTGTCGACCGAGTGCTCTCGTACGATTTCCTCAAAGAGATTGGGCTTGAAGAGCAGGCGCGTTTGATTGAACCCGTCAAGCGGTTTCTCCGCGGACAGGACGACACTCTTGGTCCTCGCATTGCCAACCGAAGCCTTTTGCCTGAAGGCAAACGCTTCGAGCAACTAGACGAGGACAACCTCGAATGGTCGTTCGGAGTGAGCGGCACTACCGACAAAGCTTTTCATCTGGCAACACTCTTCATCGAGGATATCGCCGACCACATACGCGAGAAAATCGACCCGCATTTCGATTTGGTGCGTTATGCGGAATACCTCAGTAACGATGCGCCAACGTTCGACCCACTCTACGCCGAGTTGCAGCAAGCGCCCTCCCCTATCGACCGCATAATGCTGGATCTTCTGAGTGCAGAATTCGGTAATTACGACCGCGTTTGCATTTCTGTTCCGTTCCCCGGATGTCTCTACGGCGCGTTGCGTTGCGGACAATGGCTCAAAGCCAACACACAGGCGACTATCGAGATTGGCGGAGGATTCCCGAATACCGAATGGCGACAATTGAACGACCCGCGCATCTATGAATTCTGCGACGAAGTGGCTATCGACGGCTGCAAGGACGGCGACCAATATTGTCCGGATTTCAGCGACCTGCCGCTCGACAAATACCTCTCACTCACAGAGATGACCAACCCGATGCATCGACTTTGGAGCATGGGGCGTTGGAACAAGATGGTAATGGCTCACGGATGTTACTGGCACCGATGTGCATTCTGCGACACAACGCTCGACTATATCGGCCGATACCGAGCACCCGAAGCCGCCACAGTTGTCGACCATATGGAAAGCATCATCGCACAAACCGGACGAACCGGATTCCATTTCGTCGACGAAGCCCTTCCCCCGAAACTTCTCGGCGAAGTGGCCGAAGAGATACTCCGACGAGGCCTAGCTGTAAGCTTCTGGGGCAATATCCGGTTCGAAAAAGCCTATACCGCAGAACTTTGCGACCGGTTAGCAGAAGCCGGAATGGTGGCCGTTAGCGGAGGGTTGGAGGTCGCTTCCGACCGACTTTTGAAACTGATAGACAAAGGGGTAACAATCCAACAAACCGTCGATGCGTGCCGCAATTTGCGCAACGCCGGCATAATGGTTCACACCTATCTGATGTACGGATTCCCCACCGAAACCCTTCAGGAAACCATTGATGCGCTGGAAACCGTCCGGCGGATGTTCGACGAAGGTATCGTGCAAAGTGCCTTCTGGCACAGATACGCAATGACTTGTCATAGTCCCAGCGGGCTCAACCCGGAACAATACGGCGCCCGCCGCACAAATATGGAGCCCAACCCGTTCTGCAACAACGAGGTGGATTGGGAACCCAAGTTCGACTACGACATCGATGCGGTAGGCGCCGCACTTCGAATGGCCACCTTCAACTATATGAACGGATTAGGGCTCGACCAGCCGCTTCGCAACTGGTTCCCGATACCCGTTCCCCGTCCTACGTCCTACAAACAACGCGACAACAAGCATCAAAGGTGAGAGTTAAAAGGGTGTTAGGACGGACTTAGGACGGACTTAGGACGGGCTTAATACGGACTTAATGGGATGATGTGAACTAAAAAAAGTTGGAATATATGCAATAAAGGCGGCGACATCGCGTTATTGTAAATATATTACACGCAACGCGCAATAAAGTAAATATTGATATATAACAAGATATGAAGAAGATTGTACTTATAGCGGCAATGGTTTTGCTGGCGGTTAGCGGAACGGCGCAACAGGTTGCCTCGCGGGCAAAAGCTATGCGCATGATGAGTTTCAGCCGTCCTGAATACCAAATCAAGGACATAAAGGTCTATGCCGACACTATGACCGTCTACTCTCTGGCAAACTATGTAATCTACCCCTTCGGCGAATGGGAATCGGTGGAGCAGTATATCACCGACAACCAACTCTCCTGGTATCGCGACATCGGATACAAGAAGTATTTTGACTCGATGGAGGTAAGCGTGAACCGCATGAGCCGCGTGGACGGCAGCTATATCGACATGTACTATTCGATATGGACCAAGAAAGTAGAGCTGCTGGCCGGTTACATTTTGGACAAGGAAGTGAAACTGGCCAACGGTATACATACCGGAATGACGAAAGACGAAGTGATGAACGTCTTCTTCAAACGCTATCCCAAGTCGTATACGGCCGACGTGCTGGTACTGAAGGTGATAAGCGGAGCCGGCGAAGTGGCTGAAATTTATACTTTCAAAGGCACGAAACTGCGCCACGTAAAGATTGAGACGGCATACAAGTACTATTGATGAAACGTACCGCTCTGTTCTTCGGGTCGTTCAACCCGATACATGTCGGGCACCTCATCATCGCCAACACCATGCTTCAGCAGGACGGCATTGATGAGGTGTGGCTTGTTGTATCACCCCAGAACCCGTTGAAAGAGCGCAACACCCTGCTAGCCGACCATCACCGTCTGGCAATGGCCCGGAGGGCTGTAGACGACAACTACCGTCTGAGGGTTTGCGACATAGAGATGAACCTTCCGATACCAAGCTACACAGTTGTAACACTTGCAGCACTTGGTGAGAAGTATCCCGACCGCGAGTTCTGCCTGATTATGGGCAGCGACAATCTTCAGACATTCGAACGTTGGCGCAACTATGAATATATACTTGAGAACTATCGGCTGATGGTATATCCTCGACCGGGTTCGGAAAAATGCAAACTGGCCTCGCACCCGAATGTAAAGATGGTGGATGTACCGATGATGGACATCTCGAGCAGCTATATCCGCGAGATGATACACCAGAAAAAAGATGTGCGCTATCTGCTCACCGAACCCGTATACCAATATCTGACCGAGATGCACTTCTATGAGAATTAGAACATTAAACACAATCGCAATATGAAAAAAGGTTTTAAAATAATACTCTGGATTGTTGGAATCATTCTTGGATTGTTTATTCTGGTGTCGCTTCTGGCTGGTCCAATAGCCAAAGGTGTCGTAAACGCCAACGGAGAGAAATTTGTCGGCCGCCAAGTACACCTGAACCATGCTGGAGTGAACCTCTTTACAGGACACATCAATCTTCGCGGATTGGAAGTGTATGAGGCCGACGGAACCACTCCGTTTGCCGGATTCGACACTCTCGACGTACGCGCCCGTTTGCTCAAACTGGTAGGTAAGACGGTCGATATCCGTAGTCTTGTGCTGTCCGGATTGGATGTGAACGTGCTGCAAGATGGCGAGCAGTTCAACTTCAGCTCGATGCTCGACCACTTCAAGGGCGACGAAGAGAAAGAAAAGGACACCACTCCGAGCGATTGGGTAATCCGTTTCGGAGACATAAGGCTGAGTCACGCACACGCCTCATATCACGATTTAGGACGCGGGAAAGAATGGAAAATAGCCGACATGAATCTGCGCGTGCCAGGTTTCGTGATTGGTGGTACCGAAAGCACACAAGCCGGCTTGAATCTTGAACTTGAAGATGGCGGCCGTCTGAACCTAAACACCGACTACGATGCCGCAAGCAACGACTTTGTGGCAAATGTACAACTGACCGGCTTTGCTCTGCGCAACGTCAAAGAATACCTCGAAGACAATCTCCGTGTGAGAGATATTGCAGGAAGCCTCGATGCACATATCAAAGCATCAGGCAATATCAGCGAGATAATGCAGAGCCATTTGAGCGGTAATGTTTCAGTTGGCGGAGTGAATGTAACCGATGCCGAAGGTGCTACTGTGGCATCACTTGAAAACCTTTCGGTAGACATCACCGATATCAATATCGACGCCAACCGATTTGCTTTCGGCATGATAGCAGTCGACGGACTTGATGCCCGCTATGAACAATGGGACGACGGAAACACCATCAGCCGCCTGATTGTCAAAAAGGACACTCCGAAACCGCAAAAAGCAGAAGTTGAAGAACCTCAGCAAAAGAAGAATCCGATGCAACTGAAAGTCGACAACCTGAAGGTTAACGGATGCAATCTTACTTATGCCGACCACACACTTCCCTATGAGTTCAACTTCCCCGTAACCGCTATTGGCCTTGAGGCCACAAATATTAGCACAGCAGGAACAAACAACGCCCGCATGCGTGCCACGTTGCCCGGAGGAGGTTCATTGGCTGTACGTTGGCAAGGAAATATCAGCAATTGGAAAACTTTCCAAGATCTCGGGTTGAGTATCAAAGGACTGGACATGAAACAACTCAGCCCGCTAATACTAGCATATACCGGATATCCGATGGAAGACGGCATCTTCGGACTAAATACAAAATTATCAATCAACAACTCGCAACTTGAAAACGAGAACAAGATTGATATCTACAAGGCAACCGTCGGAAATCGCCGCAAGGACATAGAACCCAAACAGAATATACCCCTCAAGGCTGCACTCTATGTACTCAAGGATAAAGATGAGAAAATCCTGATTGAGATGCCCGTTAAAGGCGATGTATCCGACCCAGAATTCAACTACATGAAAGTGGTTTGGAAAACGTTGGGCAACCTGCTGGTAAAGGTGGCCACATCGCCAGCTCGTGCTATTGCAGGAGCTATGGGATTGGAAGACGGCGCATTAGAATTCATCGCTGTAGAGCCCAATCAACGCGGCCTTTCCTCCGAGCAATACCACACTCTATCGGCTCTGGCTCAGATAGCAAACTCCGACTCACTAATCGTGCTCAACCTCGAACTGCACACCCCAGACACTTCGCATGCCGCCCGACTCAACAAGCATGTGCGCGATTATCTCAAAGAGCAAGGTGTAAGCGAGAAGAGGATGGTTGTGGCTACTGGTGCAGCTCCAGCTGAAGGCGAGCCTATCGGCTACAGCGTTACATCCGAACTTAAAATGGAAGACTAAACAACTATGGCAGACGATATTTTCACTCCACAAACCAACGCAGCAGACTATAACGACGACAGCATTGTCCATCTCGAAGATATGGAACATATCCGACTTCGTCCGGGTATGTATATCGGCAAATTGGGCGACGGATCAAGCCACGATGACGGTATCTATGTGCTTATCAAGGAAGTGATTGATAACTCAATCGACGAATTCACATCAGGATTCGGCAAAAAGATTGAGGTGAAGATCAACTTCGGCGAACGTCGCGTGAGTATACGCGACTATGGTCGCGGTATCCCTCTGGGAAAACTGATTGAGGCAGTAAGCAAACTGAATACTGGAGCAAAATACGATAGCAAAGTATTCCAGAAGTCGGTAGGTTTGAACGGCGTCGGTACTAAAGCTGTAAATGCTCTTAGTAGCTATTTCCGCGTACAGAGCTTCCGCGAAGGTAAAACCCGATGGGCCGAGTTCGCCGACGGTAAACTCACCAACGATAGCGGCATCACCTCCGACACCCATACCGAGAGCGGCACTTTAGTTGAGTTTGTGCCAGATAGCAAACTTTTCGGCAACTATCACTTTATCAGCGAATATGTCGAAAAGCGCATTTGGAACTATGCCTACCTGAATCGCGGGCTTACGATGTACTACAACGACCGTCGCTACTATTCTAAAAACGGTCTACTCGACCTCTTGGAGAATAACCTGCAGAGCGACCCGCTCTACCCCATCATCCATATCAAAGAGGGAGACTTCGAGGCTGCATTTACACATATTCAAGGGCAAAGTAACGACTACTATTACTCGTTCGTCAACGGTCAACACACCACCGAAGGCGGCACTCACCAAAGCGCTTTCCGCGAAGGATATGCTCGTGTGGTAAAAGATTTTATAAAGAAAGACTACACTCCGGAAGTAATTCGTGGAGGTTTGGTGTGCGCCCTTTGCGTACGCATCCAAGAGCCCGTTTTTGAAGCACAAACAAAAACAAAGTTAGGCTCCACTCACCTTGAACCCAATAAGGTGGATGGTACCAACGACAGTCCTCTGCTGAAAACTTACGTGCTCGATATCCTCAAGCGTCATCTCGACAACTATCTGCATATTCACGCCGATACCGCCGAAGCCCTTCTTAATAAAATCAATGCAAACGAGAAGGAACGGAAGGATATTGCCGGAATAAAGAAGATTGCACGCGAAGGTGCAAAGAAAGCAAGCCTCAACAACCGCAAACTGCGCGATTGTCATGTGCACTACAACACTAATCATGCCCGTCGTCTCGAAAGCACCATCTTCATCACAGAGGGTGATTCGGCATCAGGTTCCATCACCAAGAGCCGCGATGTGGACACACAAGCAGTATTCTCGCTCAGAGGCAAACCTAAGAACACCTATTCCATTGGGAAAGTGGATGTATATAAGAATGAAGAACTGAATCTACTGCATAACGCTCTCGATATCGACGACAGTATCGACAACCTCCGTTACAACAACGTAGTAATTGCGACCGATGCTGATGTCGACGGAATGCACATTCGCCTTCTGCTGCTCACATTCTTCCTGCGATTCTATCCCGAGTTGATTCAAACTGGCCACGTATATATCCTTCAGACGCCCCTTTTCCGAGTGCGGAACAAGCAGAAAACAACATACTGCTATACCGACGATGAACGTATTGAAGCTATAAAGAACACACCATCGGCGGAAATCACACGATTCAAAGGTCTTGGTGAAATAAGTCCTGAAGAGTTCAAAAATTTCATCGGGAAAGATATGCGACTTGATCCTGTTTTATTGCACAAAGAATTCGACACACAAGGCGTTCTTAGTTTCTATATGGGCGAAAACACTATTGAGCGTCGCGAGTTCATAATGCGCAACTTACGCATCGAAGACGACGAAAGCATTGTAGTGGTATAAAAAAAATTTTGCCATTATATGTTTTTTTACTATACTTGCACTCAAATCGTACTACAATGCCAACTACAAAAAAACACAAAAAGAATCTGATTGTCAGCTACAAGAACCTTACTGACGACCTTAAAGAAAAGTTCAAAGAAGCCTATCCGGAAGGCTACAACAACTATCTTCAGAAGTTCGTTAAGCCAAACGGTGAAGCCATCTACGTAGTTCCCTTCGAAACCACCGACACCGCTTATATGGTGAAGTTCGAAGTAAAGATTGATACATTGGGCGAGGATCTTGACAAAGCATTATTCGACGACGATGAAGTTGAGGGTAAGGAAGACGAGTTCGCCCCTCTGAGCGAAGCTCTTGAGAAAGAGGAAGAGAACACCTCGCACCGCGAAAAAGTGCTGAAACACGGTTCTTACGACGATATCCTCGAAGAGGAAGAAGGCCGCAAAAAGAAACTTACTCTCGGTATCAACAAAGAGGAATTCAAGGAAGCTTTCGGCGACGAAGAGAATGCCGACGAAATGGACAGCTATGAACGTCTGGATGATGACGAACCCAGCGATGATGACTTTGAGCCTAGCGACGACGATATTCGTGGCATTGAAGAAGAGTTTCTCGATGCAGAAATTCCGCCACTCGACGCCACAATCCCCGAGGAAGAGGCTGTGCCACTCAAATCAAAAGGCAGCAAAAAACTTGTAAAAAAAGCCGAAAGCAAACCCGCAACTAAAACAACTTCTAAGACAGTTGCCAAAACAACTACCAAGAAGACAACAACAAAAACAACAACAAAGACAACAACAAAGGCTCCATCAAAAGCTGTAAAAGCCACCACAAAGCCGGCCTCAAAACCTGCTACCAAAACAGCCACAAAACCTACTGCAAAACCTGCTGCGAAACCTGCTGCGAAACCTGCCACTAAGCCTACAACTAAAACAGCAGCAAAACCTAGCACAAAAACAGCAGTCAAACCTGCCGCTAAAAAAACAGCATCAACCAAAAAGAAAAAATAAACAAATATGAAGAGTACTATTGTAAAGATTCTGTGCCTTTCTACCCTTGTTTTGGGTATAAGCACTATTGCCAATGCACAGTTCCGTCAATCAATTTACCTTAACGGCAACTTACCTACCGGAACATTCGCAAGCAATGTCAGTTCGTCGCATATCACCGTTCCTCTCGGATACGAAGAAATTGGCAAAGACGCCAGCGTCGGTTTCGGTCTTGGTTATCGTGCAAGTTACCACTTTGATGTTGGTATGGGCGAGGTTGCCCCTTGGGCTCAGGCCGACTTTTTCTGGAATATGATTGGTAGCAGCTGGCGCACCAAATATATGGATGCCGAGTACAAAACGCCAACCTATTTCAATATTCCCGTAATGGCTGGTGTCAGCTACTTCTACGATGAACTCTGGAACGACATCACTCCGTTTGGCGAGTTTGGTGTTGGTTCCGACCTTATGATGATTACCCGCGAGGGAAAAGGCGCAAAGGAAAACAACGGAACCCTTTACTATGCCTATAAATCCAACTTCGCATTAGCATGGATGGTTGGCGCTGGTGCTTGGTTCGGTCGCCATGTAAGCGCCGGCATCTACTACTATGGTCTCGGTACACACCCCATTGATTACACCAAACGCACCCTCGACAAGAATACAGTTGCTGCCGCCCAGTTGACAGCCAACGAATTGGCCAATCACGGACGCGAGAAACGCAGCATCGGTTCGCTCGCCCTACGAATTGGTTTCCACTTCTAGAATTAATAGAACAAAAAAAGCCCGCTCAAATGAGCGGGCTTTTTTTTGTTAATTAATCTTATCAAATCCGAGATAAGGCCGTATACACTCCGGCATAACTATGCCGTCAGGCGTCTGATTATTCTCCAGAAGAGCCGCCACAATGCGTGGAAGGGCCAATGCACTACCGTTTAGGGTATGACAGAGTTGCATCTTACCCTGATCGTCCTTGAAGCGCAGCTTCATGCGGTTTGCCTGGAAGGTCGCAAAGTTGGATACCGAACTCACTTCGAGCCAACGTTTCTGCGCAGCACTCCACACTTCGAAATCGAAGGTCATAGCGGATGTAAAGCTAATATCTCCGCCACACAGTTTGAGGATATGGTACGGTAGGCCAAGTTTATCGAGCAATCCGCCCACATGCTTCTTCATCTCCTCAAGTTGCTCATACGAACGGTCGGGATGCTCAATAACAACAATCTCAACCTTGCTGAATTCGTGCAAACGGTTCAACCCACGCACATCTTTACCATAACTGCCGGCCTCACGACGGAAACATTCCGAGTATCCCACATGCTTGATGGGGAACTGTTTCTGGTCGACGATACAATCGCGGTAGATATTCGTGATGGGAACTTCAGCGGTAGGAATCATATAGAATCCATCGAGCGGAATGGCATACATCTGGCCTTCCTTGTCGGGCAACTGGCCAGTTCCCAAACCCGAAGCCTCATTGACCATCAACGGCGGCTGAATTTCGAGGAATCCGGCATCAGCAGCTTCGTTGAGGAAGAAATTGATTAAAGCACGCTGCAGACGGGCACCTTTGCCTTTATAAACGGGGAAACCGGCACCCGTGATTTTGTTACCCAACTCGAAATCAACGATATTATACTTAGCACATAATTCCCAATGGGGCAATGCGTCGGCCGGTAACTCCGGTTTCACACCGAATTCGCCCACAACCACATTGTCGGCTTCGCTTTTTCCGCACGGCACACTCGGATGCGGCGCATTGGGAAGCGATATTAGTTTCTCGTTCAGTTCCTGCTCAACGCGGTCGCTTTCCTCTTTCAACTTTCCACTCTCGACTTTCAGTTCAGCAGTACGCGCTTTTGCTGCTTCAGCCTCTTCCCTCCGACCGTCCTTCATAAGCATTCCAATCTCTTTGGCAATCTTATTTTGCTCGGCCTTGATGGCATCGCTTTTCACCTGCATCGCACGACGTTGGCCGTCAAGCTCGATTATCTCGGCAATACGGGCCTCGACATCCTTGACATTCTTGATTTTAAGACGGGAGATACACTCCTCGGTATGATCCTTGATATATTGCAGTTGCAGCATATTATAGTTTTTTTTAACCATTGAAAAACGACGAACAATATAAAATATTGTATGCAATAATAATAAAAAAATAGACACATATAAAAAAAATTTGTATATTTGCATTGTTTAATACATTACATAATACACGTATAAAACTGTAAATTAAAATATTAACAAAAATAACACAACTTATGAAAAAAGTATTATTATCTGCTGTCGCAATGTTGTTTGCAGGCGCACTGATGGCCCAGACCATCGTTTCGACCCAAGTCGAAAAACGTAACGTCGTCATTGAGGAGTACACCGGCGTCGGTTGTGGATACTGCCCCGATGGCCACGCCCGTGCCAATGCCATATGCAACCAGTATGATGGCCACGCTTGGGCCATCAACATCCACGAAGGTGGCTATGCCGCCGGATCGGGCTACGAGACCACCTTTGGCGACGGCCTTGCCAGCCAATACAACATCGACGGTTACCCTTGTGGAACAGTTAACCGCGGTACTATGTCAGGTCGTGGAGATTGGGCTTCTCAAGCCGCAACAGTCCGCGGTCAGGATTCTCCAATAAACGTCGCGGCCACTGCTTCCATTGACCCCAACACCCGCGAACTTATTGTCAACGTCGAACTCTACGTTACCGGAGCCCAGAGCGTAAGTAGCAACTTCCTCAATGTTGCTCTTGTTCAGAACAACATCATCGGCCCCCAGAGCAACTATGGTAATTACAACTCCGATTACATTCTTCCCGATGGTAGCTACCGCCACATGCACATGTTCCGCGACTTGCTTACCGGCCAGTGGGGCGAGGAAATCACCGGCCTCAGCGTCGGTACATTTATGGAGCGCACCTACACCTACCAGATTCCCCAAGCAATCGGAGCTGTTCCCATATCCGATTTCAGCGACCTCGAGATTATCGTTTTCGTATCCGAAACCCACAAGAACATCCTCACCGGCGCTAAAGCCGACCTCACTATCCTGCCCGCCGTCTATATTGCAGGTTTCTCCTACGAGCATTCTAGCGACTGTAGCTTAGAATACATCCCCGTTCTCACAGTTTCCAACACCACCAACGAAGAAGCATCTTCCTTCTACTTCACCTACGACAACGAACAAATTTATTCCTATAAGACTATCGCCGCTGGGCAGACAGA
>JAEEGL013182440.1_pt1 | contig 11510 bp, 6 predicted proteins | sample 9134231 | NCBI WGS metagenome assembly JAEEGL01 (sample SAMN16246548, study PRJNA631951) | gut metagenome | biome: gut microbiome; feature: rumen; material: fiber-attached | host: Bos | place: Iran: Karaj | collected 2018-10
TATATCTTCATGTCCTTTAAGAACTGGATCTTTATCCGTAAAACTCATCTGATCTTTAATCTCAGATAATTTCGAACAAGTATTATAATAGTAATACAGTCTCTTATGTGAATTTAAAAATACAGAGTTTGAAAAATCTACATTTGAAGAATAGTTATTTAAAAGTATTGTAAGTCTAAGAATTTCATAATCCCAAGACTTTAAAAAATCTTTTATAAAAAGATGATTTCCTAAACTTTTAGACATCTTCTGTTTATTAATAGTAAGAAGTCCACAATGAATCCAATACCTAGCAAAAGGAACCCCGTTACAAGACTCAGATTGAGCTATTTCATTTTCATGATGAGGAAATACTAAATCTCTTCCTCCACCATGTATATCTATCGAGTCCCCTAAAAACTTCTTAGCCATAGTAGAACACTCTATATGCCAACCGGGTCTTCCCATTCCCCAAGGACTAGACCAGCTAGAATCTGCTCCAGAATCTGCTTTCCACAAAGCAAAATCCAGGTCATCTTCTTTATCTGAGGAGTGAAGTTCTCTACTTTTAGAACGTATCTGATCCAGGTTTTGATGAGATAGTTTTCCATAATCAAGTTTTTTTCTAACTCTATAGTAAACATCTCCCTTACCATTATCATATGCATATCCCTTATCAATAAGAGTTTGAACCATATTTATAATATCAGGAATAACCTCAGATACCTTAGGAGTAAAACTAGGAGTAAGACATCCAATAGCAGACATATCTTCATCAGAAGATATGATCATCTGTTTGGATAATTCCAAAGGAGAGATTCCAAGTTCTTTTGCTTTGTTTATTATCTTATCATCAATATCTGTATAATTTCTTACATAGGTTACATCATATCCTATATAAGATAAAAACCTTCTAATAACATCAAAGAATATAGCCTGCAGTGCATGACCTATATGACAGTGATCATATACAGTAACTCCACAGGCATACATTTTTATCTTGCCTTCTTCTACAGGAACAAGTTCTTCTTTCTTACCTGTTAAAGTATTAGTAAGCATAACTTTTCTTATACTGGAAATATTATTTGAGTTAGTTTTATCCATTTTTATATCCTCTTTATTCAAATCCTTAGTATCTTACTAGTTATAGTATTTTAGCACTACTTAAAAAATCTACTAAGGCTAAAAAAGAAAAGTATAAAATATTATCATATTTTACAACTTATTTTACTAAGACTACTTTGCTACCCATTAACCAAAAATCCTATAGTTAATTTTATCTCAACAAAAGCTAACACTCTCTTAACCTACTAGATCTAATCTTTTCTAATCTTTTCTAATCTTTTCTAATCTTTTCTATCCTTTTTATTTTTGACATACACTAATTCCTTTATAGATTGATCCTACCCTAACTAAAGATACTCTGAGCATTCTATCAGTTTCTAAAAAACAAAATATACGAATACGATCTATAAGGTATCTACCCCTAACCCCTATGACAGTTTAATATAACAATGATTCTTATAGATATAGATCCATGGATATTAATTAGGTTTGACAGTATCTATGTCCTATGGTACTAATTAATTACTTGGTGGTTTTATTACATCTATGGCGTCTTATCCAAGTGGCTAGGAAGCGGATTGCAAATCCGTCTACATCGGTTCGACTCCGATAGACGCCTCTTATTTATCCCTCACAAACTAAATAAAATACCTTCTGGTTTATTAACTTGTCATATTATAGATTTATTTGGATAAATGTTGCATAATTTCTAACAAACTGATCCTATCAGTTTGTTAGAAAGATTTGTAACTTTAATTATTATAAAAGAAAGAAAAATCGGTATGAAAGTTATTCTAGTAAATGGTAGTTCTCATCAAAAAGGTTCTACATTTGAATCCTTGAGTGTAATAGAAAAAGAACTTCAAAAAAACAATATATCCACCCATATTTTTCAATTAGGAGCTTCTCCTATTGGAGATTGTCTAGGTTGTGGAGGTTGTAGTAACAGGGGAGAATGTGTAATAAAAAACGATCCGGTAAATGAATTTATCTCTCTTATAAAACAAGGAGTAGATGGATTTATATTTGCTACCCCGGTATACTACGCTCATGCTTCTGGTAGACTTTTATCTTTTATGGATAGATTATTTTATTCTGCTGGCTCTCTTCTAAGGTATAAACCAGTGAGTTCTGTGGCTGTTTCTAGACGTGCAGGATCTACTTCTTCCATAGATGATATTAATAAATATTTTTTATTAAATAGAATGCCTATAGTATCATCTTGTTATTGGAATGAGATTCATGGGGTATCCCCAGATCAGATTTATCAGGATGAAGAAGGAATCTGTATTTTAAAAAATCTGGCTACTAATATGGCTTGGTTATTAAAATGTATTGATGTAGCCTCTAAGAATGGGGTTAATCTTCCTCTAGAATCACAAAAAACTATGACCAATTTTATAAGGTAGATCGTATGAAAAAGAAAAAAATACTTGTAATATCATCTTCTCCAAGAACTAAAGGAAACTCAGATCTTCTAGCAGATAGTTTTATTCAAGGAGCAGTGGAGAAAGATCATCTGGTAGAAAAAATTCAACTATCTAAATATAAAATAAATTACTGTACTGGATGTGAGTACTGTCAAACTCATAAGGGTTGTGTTCAAAAGGATGATACAGATACTATTATTAAAAAAATGATATCTTCAGATATAATAGTTTTTGCCTCCCCACTTTATTTTTATACTATAACTGCACAGTTAAAAACTCTGATTGATAGATGCTGTGCAAAATACACTCAAATAAAGAACAAAGATTTCTACCTTATTCTTACTGCTGCAGATGAAGGAAGTTCTATATTCAAACGTGCTATAAGTTGTATAGAAGGATTAGTTACAGATTGCTTGGATAACTGTTCAATTAAAAAAACTATTAAAGCAGGAGGTCTTTGGCATAAAGGAGAAGTTAAAGATTCTAAATATATTAATGAAGCTTATAAACTTGGTAAAAGTATATAAACTCTCATTCATCAGAATAAACTAACATTTAACATTAGGATTAAAAATATGATTTCAAATAAACCGACTATGATAAATACTTAAGAGCGAATATCTTCAAGTTTTGGCCAAGATGTTTTTACTCTTGAAACCATGCGTCAATATCTTCCTGAAGAGGTATTTTTAAAACTAGGACATTGTATTAAAACACGTTCTAATATAGATAGAGAATACGCAGATATTATAGCTGAAGCAATGTGTAAGTGGGCTACTAATAAAGGAGCAACTCACTACAGTCACTGGTTTCATCCATTAACTGGTCAAACTGCAGAAAAGCATGATTCTTTTCTAGAGTTTGATAAGGATAAAAGAGCAATCTCAAAACTATCAGGAAAACTTCTTATTCAACAAGAACCTGATGCTTCTTCCTTTCCTAACGGAGGTATAAGAAATACTTTTGAAGCAAGAGGATATACCGCATGGGATATTAGTTCCCCTGCTTTTATCCTAGAAAACAACTTATGTATTCCTACAATATTTATCTCTTATACCGGAGAAGCTCTTGATTATAAAACTCCGTTATTAAAATCTCAACTAGCTTTAAATAAGATTGCTACCAAGGTATGTTCTTATTTTGATAAAAATGTAAGTTCTGTTACTTCATATCTAGGTTGGGAACAAGAGTTCTTCTTAGTAGATGAATCGATGTATCAAAAACGTCCTGATTTACTAATGACTGGAAGAACTCTAATGGGACATGAGAGTGCTAAAAGTCAACAGTTAGAAGATCATTATCTTGGAACTATTCCTACAAGGGTAGCTGAGTTTTTCAAAGATTTAGAAAAACAATGTCACGCGTTAGCTATCCCTATAAAAACTCAACACAACGAAGTAGCTCCTAACCAATTTGAAATTGCACCTTTATATGAAGAAGCAAATCTTTCCATAGATCATAACCTACTACTAATGTCAGTTATGAAAAAAGTAGCTGAAAAGCATTCTCTAAGAGTTCTTCTCCATGAAAAACCTTTCAAAGGTCTTAACGGTTCTGGAAAACATTGTAACTGGTCTCTTGGAACTGATACCGGGATAAATCTATTCTCTCCAGGAAAGACTAATCAAGATAATTTCCAATTTATAGTATTTTTAGTAAATCTATTAAATGCAGTATATAAATTTAATTCTCTTTTAAAAGCATCTATTACATCTGATTCAAACTTCTTTAGACTTGGAGGAAACGAGGCTCCTCCATCAATTATTTCTATATTTTTAGGTCCTAAACTCTCTTCTATTCTAGATGATATTGAACAAGAAGATCTAGATCATATACTTCAAAAGATCAGTCTATCTCATCAAAAGGAAACTCAATCTCTTCTGGATCACGTACCAGATATTTTGATTGATAATACCGATAGAAACAGAACTTCTCCTTTTGCTTTTACAGGTAATAGGTTTGAGTTTAGAGCTGTTGGATCTTCAGCAAACTGTGCTTCTTCTATGATAATTCTTCATTCTATTCTAGCCGATCAACTAATAGATTTTGATACTAAGGTTCAAGAAAATCTATCCTCTGGTATGGATATACATGAAGCTATCTTTATAACTTTAAAACAATATATTAAAGAATCAAAACCTATACGTTTTGATGGAAATGGTTATAGTGAAGAATGGTTAATTGAAGCTAAAAAAAGAGGCCTAAACTGTGATACTAATCCTGCTACTATATTTGATTCTTATCTAGAAGACAGTGCAGTCAATATGTTTACTCGTACGGAAGTATTTACCCAAAAAGAACTTCTAGCTAGAAACGAAGTAAAATGGGAATACTATATTAAAAAAATTCAGATAGAATCAAATGTATTATCAGATCTAGCTACTAACCATATAATTCCAGTAGCTATAAGATATCAAAATCTTCTTTTAGATAATGTATGTAAATTAAAAAATATATATTCTGAAGATGAGGTAAAGTTTCAAAATCTCTCTCTTTATTCAAAAAGATGTATTGAAGATATCTCAAAACATATAGGTAATATTAAAGATTTACTAATTCATATGAAGACAAATAGAAAACAAGCTGCTACCTATGAATCTACTAGACAAAAAGCACTTGGATACGCAACTACGGTAGTACCGGATTTTGATAAAATCAGAACTCATATAGATGAACTTGAAATGATGGTCGATAATAATATCTGGCCATTACCAAAATACAGAGAGCTTCTGATGTTATAGAAGAGATAAATATGAGCTAAGTTTTAAAAATCCTAAAATAAATAGGGATAGAAGTTTTAACTTTTCTATCCCTATTATTTTATTAAATTATCCGACTTATTAAATTATAATTATTATTTATCAATCATAACTGTTTCTTCACTCATTGCTGGCTCATAAGGGAATCCATCAGTTCCTTTATATTCTACTAAGAAATGAAGTTCACCTGTCTTATCAGTTATGTAATCAAAACTACCAGAATCACATTTTCCAGATACAGAACATGATTCACCATCTTCATCAACTCTATAACCGTTAGTAGTTCTTCCGTAACTATTAAATTTTACCCTATACGTATCTATAACCTTATTTTCAAAACTAATGGTAATATCCACTACAGCGTTTCCAATTACACCTGATGACATTTCTTTGTAACAATTATCAAATATCTCACCTTCTATTTGAATAGCAGATCCTTTACCATTTGGACCGCTACTTACTTTACTGTTACTTGAGAAACTTAACTGTATTTCCGTACATCCAGAAAGTTGTTTTACTTCAAACCCTTTATTTTCTTCTGTAGAATTTAGATCAGCGTTTCCATCAAAAGATAATTTTGCAATATAATGATTTGCAACATAAGTTTTATAATTAAAACTAAAATTACCTAATGAATCAGTTTGAGTTCTGGCTTGATCTTCGATAACTTTTAAATTAACCGTAGCTTCTTTTACAGGCTCTCCTGTAGCATCTACTACTAACTTACCACTTATAACAACATCTTCTCCTACATAAACAGTCTTAATATCATTAAGTTCAAAACGACTATCTTGTTTTGGTACAGGGTTTACTTGAAATTGTTTTGTAACAGTACCGGCTTTATACTTATTATTTCCTGCAAAACTAACAGTTATTTGATACTTTCCAATAGCTGGGTTTGTTACAGTATGTTTACCAACTCCTTTTTCTAAAGGAAGTGTAAATTTAGGTTCTATTTCACTAATTTCCATATCTACACTACCTACACTTTGTGGAAGAGTTACACTGATTAGTTCATCTTGACCGAAAGTTATATCTGAAGCTTGTATTACAATATCTGCAACCATCTTATCAACTACATCAAAAGTATCAGAATCATCGTTAGAAGCATTATGTAATTCATCTCCCGCATAAGATACAGTTACTTTATATGTACCAACAGCTTTTGGTTGATAATTATATTCAAAATGTCCGTTTTCATTTGTTCTTATATCTTGATTTATCAGGTTATTATTAATCTTAAGATTGATCTTAGCGTTTTGTACCGCTTCAACATTACCATTTTTATATAAAGATCCATGGATAACAACATTTTCTCCTAAATAATAGAAGTTTCTACCTACTTCTATTCGATCTACTTTAAGTTCTAAAGAAGTATCTATCTTAGGTACACTAGCTGTAAATGATCCATATATCTCTGATCCGTTGTACTTATTAGGTTCTCCCTCATAAGATACTTTTACAGTATAAGTTCCTGCAGAATTAACAGGATAGTCATATCTAAACTTACCTTGTGTATCTGTTTTTGAGATAGGATACAAAACACCGTTAATAGATAATTTAACACTAGCATTACTTATAGGTGTTTGACTACTATCCTTTAATATACCCTTAATAATAGCACTCTTTCCTACCAAAACGTTGTTGATAGGATCCAATGATAGAGAAGTATTTTTTATTACAACAGGAACTGTAGCTACCATAAATTCTGTTGAAACTTTTGATTCATTATATATTTCATTTCCCGCATATGAAACTACTACATTATAAGATCCAGTATTTGTAACTTGAAATCCTGTTCTTAAATACTCTCCTAACGAATTAGTTTTAACAGTTTGTTTACTATTATTTATAGAAACTTCTACGTTAGCATCTTCTATTGGAGTATGTGTTTTATCTTCTGCTACAAGAAGACCTCTGATGTCAATACTATCTCCTTTTTTAACCCCTAACAGAGTAGAAGAAATAGAAAGATTAGTTTCGATTTTAAACACATTAAATGTTTTAGAATCATCAGCCCCCTTATGAGTATCATCTTCTTCATAACTAACTTTTACATTATAAGATCCTGCCTTTTTAGCTTTAAATGAAAAACTAAAATCTCCATTACTATCAGTTTTAGGAGTAGATATAACATCACCATTTATTTTTATTTTAATTGAAGCGTTAGATATTCCTTGGCCATTATTATCTTTTAGAAAACCTGTAATATTAACTGTCATTCCTATGGTTACATCAGGAACTTGTTGTAATGTTAAAAATGTAGTATCATTTTCACTAACTGGAGCTCTAACTGGTTCTGTAGGTTTTACTGATTCTATAGAATCATCATATTTTTTTTCTGTCTCAGAAATACCTAAATCACCTTCGATAACATCTGCTGCCTTAGTTAATTCGCCGTTATTACTAGAACTTCGATTAGCGTTTCTATCTCCCTTAAACATTACATCGCTACATTGAATTAAAAATATAGTAAGACATAGTATAACTGCATAATTTAAATAAAATATGTGTTTCTTCATAACCTTATCCTCTAAAAAATCCTAAAAATAAAAAATTCAAAATATATATCGGATATTTTCCTTATTTTGTTATGAAAAAAAACATAAAGTCTATTAAATTCAATATGTTAGACCATAATAATAAATATAAGATTGATACCCTATAGGTATCTACCCCTAGTTAGATCAATCAATAGGTTCTTATTAAAGGTAAGATTAGTATTTGAAACGGGATTTATTGTTTTCAGATTAATCTAAAATTTAAAATCAAAATCTCCAGAAACTTAATCATGAAACGCTTTAGGATCTAGACCGTATTTATCTAGTTTTCTAAGAAGTGTCATCTTAGTGATGTTGGTAGACAAAGCTATTTGATTGATTCTTCCCTTGTATCTTTTCAGAGCTTCAATCAAAAAGCTTTTTTCAAATTGTTCTTTCATTGATATAAAATCAAGTCCACCACCATCATCCATAAAACTTGTGAATATACCTGATTTTGTATCATAAGCTTTATCGGTACTATCTTTAATATTATCTAAAGTATGTATACTCTTTTCACTTACTACTTTTTCAAAATTATCTCTGATATGTTCAGGAAGAGATTTTAAAGAAATCTGAGATCCAGTCTCTAGTACAAAAGCATGTTCTACTACGTTTTCTAACTCCCTTATATTTCCTGGCCAAGAATAGCATTCAAGAGCTTTTAATGCTAGATAATCTATATCTTGAATTCTACCTGTAGTTATTACTCCAGGTTGTTTGGTATGTTTTTCTTTCATATTAAATTTATCTATCAAGTAATGACAAAGTGATTTAATATCTTTTACTCTCTCTCTTAAAGGAGGAAGAATGATTGGAAAAACATTTAACCTATAGAACAGATCTGCTCTAAATAGCCCTTGAGAAACCAACTTTACAAGATGCTTGTTAGTAGCTGCTATTATTCTTACATCTACACTTACTTCCTGATTAGATCCTACAGGAGTAAATCTTCCTTCTTGAAGAACTCTTAAAAGTTTTACCTGTGCAAGAAGAGGCATATCTCCTATCTCATCTAAAAATAAGGTTCCACCGTTTGCATATTGAAATTTCCCAATCTTTTTTCTATCAGCACCTGTAAAAGCACCACGTTCATGACCAAAAAGTTCAGATTCAACCAGGTTTTCAGGAATAGCTCCACAATTTACAACCACGAAAGGTTGTCTTTTTCTAGAAGAACTAAAATGCAAGGCTCTTGCTACAAGTTCTTTTCCAGTACCACTTTCTCCCATTATAAGTACAGAACTATCTACCAGTGCTAACTTATATACAAGATCAAAAACTTTTTTAATACTTTCAGACTCCCCTACCATACTACGTCCACCACCAAAATCCAACTCTGTCTTAGGAGCACAGTAACCGGCCATTTTTACCATACTTGTAGTATTTAAAGCATCGTCTATAAGAGAAAATAACTTCTGAGAAGTTACAGGTTTTTCTAGATAATCATAAGCTCCCATCTTCATAGCTTCTAGAGCATCTTCTACATTAGAATAGGCAGTAAGCACTACACAAAAAGTAGAAGGATTCTTTTCTTTTATATAAGATAAAGTCTCAAGCCCTCCCATATTAGGCATATTTACATCTAAAAAGATTCCATCGTAGATATAAGCATCTACCTTAGATAAAGCCTCAACCCCATCTTGAGCCTCATCTACAAGATAAGATCTAGATTCTAAGATCTTTCTTAAACTAAATCTTAAAATCTCATCATCATCTACGATTAAAAATTTAAGCATATAAATTCCCTACATATACCTCTGAATTACACCTATTACATTCCTCTTAGTACAATATTTATAAAAAAAATGCACTAAAAATATGCAATTTTCATATTATATCTATATATATACATATAAAGGAGGGAACAGATCGTTCCCTCCTTTATATATCCTAACAATAAGTAGCTATAATAACTACTATTTTAGATTACCACATCTACCAAGCAGAATTGCACTGGTTTTTATTCCTGTATAGAAGGCATCAATTGAGAATTTTTCGTTAGGGGAGTGAATATTATCATCGTTTTGTCCCCAGCCTAAAAGCAAGGTATCTACCCCTAAATATTTTTGGAAAGAAACAACTATAGGAATAGATCCTCCTTCACGGATAAATACAGGTTTAGTTCCAAATCCTTCTTTAATAGCTTCTACAGCTGCGTTCATATATTCACTTTTTACATTAATAAGAGCAGGACCAGCACAGAATCCATCGATAAACTCAATTTTAATTCCTTCTGGACATAACGAAGTTATATACTTTTTCAAAGCTTCCAAAATCTTTTGAGGATCTTGAGAAGGAACTAGTCTAAAAGTAACTTTAGCAGAAGCTCTAGCAGGAATTATAGTCTTACTTCCTACTCCTTGATATCCACAGGTAATACCGTTTATATCACAGGTAGGACGAGCCCATTTTCTTTCAAGTGGTGTATAACCCTTCTCTCCTATTCCACCAGTTACTCCTACAGATTCAAAGAACTCTTTATCTGAAAATCCCAACTTAGAAAAAGCTTCTCTTTCCCATGCATCAAGATCTTTAACATCATCATAAAAACCAGGAACTGTAATTTTTCTATTTTCATCATGCAAAGCTGCAATTATTTTACACAGTGCGTTTCCAGGATTTGTAACAGCTCCTCCGAAAGTTCCTGAGTGAAGATCTTGAGAAGGACCTGTAAGAACAAATTCAACTCCTGCCATTCCTTTAAGACCGTATGTAATAGCAGGTTGTCCAGGACCAAATTGAGAAGAATCACTTATAACACAAAAATCACATTTTAATTTTTCTTGAGCTACTTGGACATATTTATATAAAGAATCTCCCCCAGATTCTTCTTCCCCTTCTATAATAAATTTAACATTAATAGGAAGACTTCCGGTAGTTTTAAGCCATGCTTCAACTGCTTTTACATGGGTGAAGAGTTGTCCTTTATCATCAGCAGTACCTCTAGCATATAAATTACCATTTTTTTCTACTGGTTCAAAAGGTTCAGATTTCCACTCATTCAGTGGATCTACTGGTTGAACATCATAGTGACCATAAATAAGAGCTGTAGGTTTTCCAGGAGCTTTCATCCACTCAGCATATACCATAGGATTTCCACCTTCATGAGTGATAAGCTCTACATCAAATCCAGATGATCTAAGATCATCTGCTACATAATTAGCCGATTTTATAACATCTTCTTTATAGTTAGGATCTGCACTAATACTTGGAATACGTATCCAATCTTTTACTTGTTCTAAATAAGTCCTCTTACTAGATTCAATGCTCTCTAACACTTTTTGTATCATATTATTCCTCCCCTATTTTGTAAATTATAGGGGTAAATATACAATATAGAAGCCTTTATTTCAACTTATATATATCCATCTTATTAACAATTCATCGGTAAAAAAAGATACATATATGTGCCAATAACAAGCCTCTAAGTAAGTTTCATCTACAAATTATAAAATTTTTACACATTCACTTTTTCTACTATACCTCTATCTTTCGATAAATACTTACACTTTACTTCACAGAAAACATAGCACACTTATTGCTATTCAAAAGAATACAAAACAACAATTAACGTTAACCTAAATACCTGAGGGATTTACTATGAAAAGATCATCTATCTTTTTTGTCATTTCGTTTTTGTCCTTAGTACTATCTTCTTGTGGAAGTTACGTTGTTGATTCTGAACTTACAGCTGTGAATAACCGTTGGAATACTCTTTTAGTTTCCGGAGATAA
>JAEEGL014089988.1_pt1 | contig 11510 bp, 10 predicted proteins | sample 9134231 | NCBI WGS metagenome assembly JAEEGL01 (sample SAMN16246548, study PRJNA631951) | gut metagenome | biome: gut microbiome; feature: rumen; material: fiber-attached | host: Bos | place: Iran: Karaj | collected 2018-10
ACAAGGTATTTAACAATTCAACAGCAAAACAGCCGTCTGTGAAAACAGGCGGCTGTTCTTGTTATGTTGTGATTTCGGTGTGACGGGAATATATTTACCGGTTTTTTAGTTTTTCCGCCGCTTTTCTGACAATCATTATTATAAGAATCAAAAAAACAAGGCACATAAGAATTGTTTTGGCAACGGTAACGGCAGAGGCGATTTTCACCGTGGTTTCGGATAAAACCGGGTTTCTCAGCATTATTTCTGACAAAACATTCTCCGTCAAATCTGTTGCCGCCAGTGCAACGGGTATAAAAGCAAGAGGAGAAAACGACTTTCTGAGAAGAAAGATTAAAGATATGAAAAACAGAGTATATACAACGGGAAATACAAAATCCAGCGGAAGCTGATAATCAAGATAAAAATGCCTGCCCCGTTCACCGAGAAGCATCAGAAATTCGCTTGCCGTCTGATAGTCATAGCCGATATTCATATCAAAGCATCTGATACCGCCGGTGTTCGCTTCTATTGCGGGAATCAGAAAAAGATTCATAACACCGTTGATTGCGACGGTAAGAACACCGGAAACTATTGCCGTGTATTTCGGGAAAAATCTTTTGTTTTCTGACTGCATATTATCACCCGTTTATATAGTTTATATACATTTGCATTTTAGCATATTGCTGTAATAAAAAACAATAGCTTTGCCGAAAAGAAAACTGTTGTAAACATAAAAAGCAGAAGCCCCGTCAAGAGACGGGGCGTTGGCGGTTATGATTATTATTTCTCTTCGGATGAAGCTCTGCGCTGGGCGAGAGCGGCTGCGATATCCGCTTTCTTTTTGCCGACGAGGTCATATTTGAACATCGGGATAGCCGAAAGCAGGGCGAGGATGCCGGGCATTGCCGTATAGGCAAAGAAAATCATATTCTTTGTTGACTGGCTGAACGCTTCGCCGCTTGCAAGCGCCTGCGAGTAGCCGGACTTGCTGACAAAGATAAGTCCGAGCGCCGTGCCGAGCGCAAGGCAGACCTTGATTGTAAGTGAAAGAAGGGCATAGACGGGGCCTTCTTTTCTTTTGCCCGTTTCATACTCGTAATAGTCAACGCAGTCCGCAGTCATAATCATCGGCATAAGCGTAACGGCGCTGAACTGAAGACCGATGAGGAAGAGGAAGACATACATAACAATCTGGTTCTGCGTGATGAAGGCGTAAACAACGAAGGCGAGAACGGAGACAACAAAACCGTAAATTGAAAGGAGAAGGTAGGTTGTTTTTTCACCGAGCTTTTTGATAAGCACGGGTGTTACCGCCATTGAAATCATTGAGCCGACTGCCGTTGTGATGCCGAGGATTATTACGAGGTTCTGGCTGCCGATAAGGGCGTTTGCCGCCTGAACCTGAATACCCATAGCCATCTGCCTGCCGAAGCCGAGAAAATACGAAACGATGACAAGCACGAGGGGTTTGTTGCCCTTTATGGCGTTAATCATATCTTTGAAAGTGTTTTTTTCGCCTGCGGTGTAAGGAACACGCTCTTTATTCCAGAGAACTATGAGGAGCATAAGCACGCAGCCCGCGGCCGCAGTTGCAAGAGCGGACCAGAAATATTCGGAGTTAATCATGGGCGTGTCAACTTCACCGGGTTTTACAAGAACCTTTGAGCCGCCCTTGATAATAAGGCAGATTACAGGAACGATTACCGCGCAGGCGGCAAAACCTATCTGCTTTGCGGTGTTGGCTATTGAAACCACATTTGTTCTCTCGGTGGGGTTGGGGGTGAGAACGGCGGCGATGCCCTGAGTGGGAACATCAGCAAGAGTCATACCGAGGCACCAGATGAGGAAGGTTACAAAGATATAAACGTAGAGTGCGTTGCCTGCGTTTTCGAAATGAAGCTTTTCAATGTCGAGAAAGATTATTGCGGTGAATATGAGCAGAATGGGAACCGAAACGAGGATGAAAGGTTTGAATTTACCCATTTTGCCGTTTGTGCCTTCGATTTTGTTGCCGATAATCGGGTCAAAAATCGCGGAGACTATTTTTGCTACAAGGATGATGATTCCGACCACTGCGAGACTTGCGCCCATAATGGAGCCATAGAACTCCGCCTGATAGGAGTTGAGAAGACCGACTATTGCCTGAAAGCCGAAAAGACCGAGGGAATAAGCCAGAATCTCTTTGATATTCATGTGCTTCTGGGTGGTGATGTTTGCGGTGTCGCTCATAATGATTACCCTTTCTCAGATATTATTGATTACAGCAAATTGAAAATATTGCCGATAATTCCCCTGAAAACATTTATAAACATAACGATAAGGTTATAAATGCCCATGTGTTTAAGCAGTGTTTTAAGCCCTGCCGGCAGGTCGGAAAGAGGATTTACAAACTCGGTGGGAACGGTGGGCATTGACTCGTCATATTCGGGAGCTTCGCCGTTCATAAGTGTGAAGCCGAACACTCTCTCGCCAAGCGGAGTGACGCCGCCGGCTCTGTAGGTGACGGTGATGTTTATTTTTGTTTTGCTGACCTCGGGAACGTCGCCTTTGAAGGGAACCGAGACGCTCTGACCGGGTTTTATATTGCCGGCGTTTTTAAGGTTGAATTTTAAAGGAGCGCCGTCAACGGTGATATTGATGATGCCGAGTGTATAATCTCTGTCGGAAACATTGGTAATGACAAGTGCCGTGTCATCGGATGAAAGGTAGCCGGGTGCGCTTGAATTGAATTCCGCCGTAAGTGCGTGCGAGCAGTTTGCGGAATAGCGGAACTGCGGGAATTCTGTGTTTGAGTAAACATCCTGCACAGTGTCGGTCAGGAGCGCCTTTTCGATAAGTTTTTTTGCGTTCGGGTCGGCGAACTCGCTGCCGTGGTATAGCTTGCTGAAGAAAAAGGTGTCATCGGGCAGGAATGCAGTTGAAGCGTCAACAGTCATATCGGGCGAGACCTTGTATTTACCGCCGCAGTCGTTTATCTGGGTATAGCCGTCGGAGAAGCGTTCGTCAAGCGGGGCGCAGGTTGAGCCGGTAGAGCAGGCGGTTGAGATTATGCCGTCGGAGTTCTGTCTCCAGCCGGAGCAGCAGCCCGAATCGGTGCCTGCTACTATCGTAATGTTTACGCCGTATTCATCCTGGCAAGCGTTGAGGTTTTCGGCGTAATTCGCCATAACCTCGTTATGCATATAATCGCTCTTTTCAATAAGAAGCGCATTCTCATCGGGGTCGAGCCATTTTTCTTTCATCTCTTCATAAATTTCGGGCGGGCAGAAATCCCAGATGCTGCCCCAGTAGCCGACAACCTTGAAAATCGGAAGCAGAATGCCCTGAATAATCCAATCGACAAACTCAAGGTTTTCCGCTTCAAAGAGCCAGTGGATATCCTCTTCAAGAAGCTCTGCAAACTCAACAAAATAGAGCAGCTCGAGCTCGTCGAGGTTTGCCTCCTGAGTGAGAAGGTCATAGGCAAGACTTGCGCCGCACAGGGCGGGGACGTTGAGAACGGCGTTGTGAACCTTCTGTTTTTCACCGAAGAGACTAAGATAGGTTGCAACAACCTGACCGCCGTGACTTTCGCTGACAATGTTGACCTTTTCGCTGCCGGTATATTCGAGAACATCGTCAATAAATGCGTCGAGGTGTTCGGCGCAGTCAACCGCACCCATACGGAAATCGCACATAAAACTGAAAACGTTTGAATCGGGAACATCGTATGAGGCAATCATATCGTTAAGAACATAGTCAAAGAAGCAGTATTTGCTGTCTTCGCCGTATTCCTTGCGGATGTTTGCCCAGCAGGATTCCTCCGCAGTTTCAAGCAGAGGTTTTATATTGTATTTGCTTGTGCCGTCGGGGTTGCAGACTATATCTTTGGTAAGGTCGATAATCTCGTTGCCGATAATTGTCGAAAGGCGGTCCGCATTGCGGAAGGTAAGCTCGCCTATGCCTCTGGCGATGGGAACAATATATTCAAGAATATCGCCGCCGATGCCGCCTAAATTGAGCATCCAGACCTGTTCTTCTGAGCCGTCATTATTCACCCTTACAAGCGTTGATGCGCTGTAGCCGGGCACAACAACAAGCGGATACTGTGCGGCGTCATCCGTTGCGCCTCTGACTGCAATAACGCAGGGCGTAACAAGAAGCACGACCGCGAGAACTACTGACAAAACTTTTTTCATATTATCCCCTTCTTTTATTTCATTACGGTTTCAATAATTCTTTTTGCACTGCCTCCGTCACAGCTGCCGAGGTGATATTGCCTGAACCTTGCGTATTTTTCGCTGTCAACGGCGGGATTTTTCATTTGTTGAATAAGCTCGTCAAATGTTCCGGCAACGGGACCGGGAACATTCTCAAAATAATCGGTAAAGAACTCTCTGCCTCTGATGTATTCCTCATAATCATAGGCGTAGAAAAGGCAGGGTTTGTCGAGAAGAACGTAATCCATAAAGACGGACGAGTAGTCGGTAATAAGGACATCCGTCAGCATAAGGAGCCCTGTTATATCGGGGTAGCCGGTTACATTGACGGCTCCGTTGATTTTTTCAACCGAATGAACCTGCGGATGAAGTCTGATTAAGAGTGCAAATTCATCTGAAAATTCGGAATTGAATTTTTCAATGCTGAAATTGTCTAAAATCCTTTTGTCGCTCTCGGGATTGTCGCGGAATGTAGGGGCGTAAAGAACGAGTTTTTTGCCTTTGCAGGCGGGGTAGGTAGCATCAAATTCCGCCCTGTTCTTTTCATAATCAAACGCCCTGAAGAACGGGTCTGTTCTTGCGGAGCCGAGCGGAAGGACTTTGCTCTCATCCATATTGAACGCCTGCGCCCAGAGCGGAACAACGGGTTCTGATGAGACTATCATATATGTATATTTTTTATATAATCTTTTTTCAAGCCGGACAATGTTTTCGGGCAAATCAAGGGTGAGTCCGATTTTTTTGATTGCGCCCTCGCCGTGCCAGAGCTGGGTAATAACCGTGCCCCTGCGAAAATGCAGGAAAGCCATCGGCATAAAATTGTCGTTTAAAAAGATGTATTTTGCACGTGAGAGCTTTACGGGGTTGAGAATAAAAAACCTCAGAAGAGAGGAAGCGGTTTTTTCAGAGCGGATATCCGCACCTGACACAATCAGAAAATCGTAACCGCCCCGTTCTTCGAGTGCCGATTTTATTTCGCCCAATGAATCGTTGAGCGAAGCGTTATGCGGCGAAACAAGGGCAACGAGTCTGTCATCACCGGGCAGAAGTCTGCCGATGTGAAACATTAGAGCGTAAAAGAAGTAGAACAGTTTTTTCATTATTATCAATTATCCTATGGGAGTGTCGTCGGCATATTTTGCGTTTATCGCTTCAATTATTTCCGCCTTGAGTGAACCGTGAATCTTATATTTTCTGATAAAGATGCAAAGTGAAATAAGCATCATCACGGGAGGCACCGCAAACATAAGCAGCGAGATTCCTCTCTGTGCGGCGACGGAGGCGGCGGCTGCCGAAGAGGCGGTGAAATCATCATAACCAGTAGCAATAAACGTTGCATACATAATGATGCTCTGGAAGGTGTAAGCCATCTTCTGCAAAAAACCCTTCATTGAGAACGTGAGCGCTTCGTTGCGTTTGCCGGTAGTGAATTCGCCGTAATCAACAACGTCTGAGAGCATTATTGTCTGATTGACGAACATACTGCCTGTGCCGATTGAGGCGATAAAGTAGAACACTCCGAGCGGAACAACGCCGGTGTTGAGGGCGAGGCCGCAGAAAGCCATTCCGCAGTAGCCGGCAAGTGCGGCGGTGAGGCAGAAGATGTAGATGCCGCGGTTTGAAATAAACTTTGAGAATACGGGAACAACGAGAATCGCCAGCACGCTGCCGACGGTATTGAACAGATTGAAAGTGGACTGCAGACCTATGTCGCCCTTGACGACGGTGAAGTAATAGCTGCTGACACCCGAAATCATATAGAAGCCGGCGTTTGAAATCATTGCAAAAAGCATAAATGTCAGAAGCTGGTCGTTGCCGGTGATGTTTTTGATTGCCTTTTTAAATGAGAAGCTCTCGGTGGGCTTGACAATTCTGCGCTCCTTGGTGAAAGAGACGGAGACGAGGGCGAACAGGACAAGGCAGACCGCCGAAATAATCGAAACGGTGCTGAAGCCCTGCGCGGTGGGATTGCCGTCTGCGCTGAGTTTTTTGAGCGCTACGGGTGTGAAAAGAGCGATAATGCCCTGCCCCAGACCGGAGAAGGTTCTTGCTATTGTTGAAATCAGGTTTCTCTCTTTTTCATCGCTGGTAAATGAAGGCACCATTGACCAGTAGGGAATATCGGCAAGGGTGTTGCTCATTCCCCAGAGAACATAGAAGACGGCGACATAGACATAAAGTGCAGTTGCACCCGTGGCAAAACGGGAGGCATTGAAAAGGAACGAGAGCACAATTGCGTTTGAGGCGGCGCCGATCAGTATCCACGGCCTGCGTTTGCCGAATTTTGTGTTTGTGCGGTCAACTATTGCGCCCATCATCGGGTCGTTAATGCCGTCCCACAGCCTTGCGAGAGGAGCGAGGATGAGAAGAAATGCAGATTTTATGCCGAGAACATTGGTGAGATAAATTGAAAGGTAGGAATAAAACAGCCCGTAGCTCAGGTCAAGACCGGTTGCGCCGAAGCCGTAGCTTATCTTTTCTTTCCAGGAGATTTTCTGCATATAACCATCCTTCCGAATCTGTGTGATTTCAGTATAATAAATAATTATACATTTTTTTATTTATATAAACAAGAGTTTTATTTACATTATTTAAGCAACTTTACTCTTTCTTTGTAGTCCGGCAAATATTTTTCTAAATATGCATAAAAATTCTTGCTGTGGTTTTTATGCTTAATATGAGCGAGCTCGTGAACCACAACATATTCAACCGCCTCAGGAGGAAAATCGACAAGGCGGTAAGTAAACGAGATTCTGTTTTTGCCGCTGCAGCTGCCGAAACGTGTTTTTGCGCTTGTTATGGTAACTGCCTCGGGTTTTACTCCCATAAGGGCGGAGTATTTTTCAATAAGCGGGGTTATAATTTTTCTGAGTTCTTCTTTTGCTTCTTTAATCTGAGCAGGCGTGCGTTCGACTTCTTTTTCGCGCCTTTGCTGCTGCCTTGCAACCGCATTTTCAAGCCACTTTTTGTGTGATGATACAAATTGTTCTATTTCCGTTTCTTTCATTTTCAGAGGGGAGCGGACTTTAACTGTGCCGTCGCGGTCAACTTCGAGTGCGACGGTTTTTCTTTTTGAACGGATGATTTCGTATTCTTTCATTTTTCGCCTTCAAGAAGTCGCAGGGCTGTCTTGCGGCAGCCCTGCGAAAAATAACTGTTGTTTTATTACTGAACGTAACCGCCGACTGTAAGAAGGAATCCGCCGAACTGCGCACCGAATTCGGGACCGCCGTCCATAACAATTCTTCCGTTCTTGGTGGCGTCGAGCATATCGTCGGTGCCCAGAAGGGTTCCCAACGCGCTCTTGAAAGAGTCAAAGCGCAGGGTGAAGAAAGGCATTGCTCTCTTGTATTCGCCTCTGCCGGCTCTTGATTTGCCCGCCTTGATTCTGATGAAAGCGGAAACCTCGGGGTGCCCTTCAACTGCCATGGCATAAACGCGGTCGGGGCTTGGAGTAGTCCACGCCTTGACCTCTTCGTGACCGTTTTTATTCAGGGTGCTTATGCCGCTTGTAAGCAGGTAGAAAAAGCACTTGACCATAAGTTTCTGTGTTTCTTCATCTTCGGGGGCTTCTTTTGCGGTGAGAAGAGAACTCATTTTAAGAAGCACCATCATAAATGAAAGGAAGGTGCCAGGGTTCTTGACTACACCGTGCATTTTGGGAAGAGTCTTGGGGCCGATGCTGCCTTTGAAGAAGGCGTTCATCTGCTCAATGCTCTTGAATTCAAGCTCTATGTCGGTATGTTCTTTGTCACTTACCTTGTCTGCGTGGACTACCCACTCGCCCGAATTGATTATGAAATGCGTTGCATATTTGCCTTCGGGAGCGGAGGGGTCGTCAGCGCTTATCTGAATTACGGCGTGCGTGTTCTCAAACTTTTTTGCAAGGCTCGGAACATCGCCCGCTATTGTTTTCATAAGCGGAAGAGCACCACAGAGAAAAAGCTTGTTGGTAAATATGTCATCTCTTGAAGCCATATAAATCTGTCCTTTCTGTTATTGCTCTTCTGTATTAATATTCGTCGTCCCAGTTGTCGTCTTCTTCGAAGTCTTTCTTCATAACCTCACGCACTGCAGCAATAATGCCGTTTGCATCAATGCCTGCGTCAGCCATAATATCTTCCTGCAGACCTATCATTGCAAAGCCCTGATGGCCGAGCATCTTGAAAGCGCAAGCTTTGCCGCTGTCAACAACAACTTCGGAGACAGCCGAGCCGAGACCGCCTGTTACGAGATGGTCTTCAACCGTGATGATTCTTCTTGTTTCAAGAACGGCCTTGAGAATTGCCTCTTTGTCAATGGGCTTGATTGTGTGCATATTGAGAACGCGCACGCTCAGGCCGTCGGCATTTGAAAGGAATTCCGCCGCTTTCTTTGCCTGTGCAACGCAGGAGCCGCAGGCGATGACTGTGATGTCGGTGCCTTCGTTGACCGTAACTGCCTTGCCGACTTCAAAGCCGTAATCCATTGTGGTGTTGAGAACGAGGTCGAAGCCGCGGTTGATTCTGATGTAGAACGGACCTTCTGTGGCGTAAGCGGCATTGACCGCATTTGCCGTTTCAACGCCGTCGGCGGGAACGATAACGGTGAGGTTGGGCATTGCCCTTGTGATTGCAAGGTCGGTGATGGCGTGGTGAGTTGAGCCCGCCTGACCGAAGGATGTGCCCGAGTGGGTGGCAACGATTTTAACATTTGCCTTCTGGTAGCAGATGTCGGTGTGGAGCTGGTCGCATGCTCTCATTGAGCAGAATGCGGAAAAGCCGGAAACGAAGGGAACCATGCCCGCCTTTGCCATACCTGCGGCAACGCCCATCATATCCTGCTCGGCTATACCGACGTTGATAACTCTTTCGGGGCAAACTTTAAGAACATCGCCTAATTTTGTTGATTTTGCAAGGTCAGCCGTGATGGCGACAACCTTGGGGGCGTTAAGCATAATGTCGGCAATAGCTTTGCCGTAAATCTCCGCGGTTGCAACCTCGGTCTGATCTATTGCATTATATACAAATCCGCCTGCCATTATTATTCGCCCTCCTTTTCTGCGCGCTCAACACGTTTTGCGTAGTAAGCGTCAAGTTCTTTCTTATACTGTTCAAATGTCGGGTCGTCGATAGCCATATAATGGCAGTGGTAGTCGCCCGCTACGGGGAGACCCGCGCCCTTCTGCGTGTCCATAAGGATGCAGGTGGGGTTGCATTTTTCTTTTGACCTTGCGATTGCTGCATCGGTAGCGTCGCAGAGTTCTTTTATATTGTTGCCGTCAATGCAGATTGTGTTGAAGCCGAAAGCAGTGAGTTTGTCTGCAAGGGGTTCGAGCTTCATGACATCTTCTGTGTTGCCGTCTATCATGCAGTGGTTCCTGTCAATATAAACGATGCAGTTTGAAAGCTGGTAATGGTTCATTGTCATGAAACCTTCCCAGTTTGAACCCTCGCCGAGTTCGCCGTCGCCGGTAACAATATAGGTAAGGAAATCCTTGCCCTGAAGTCTTGCCGCAAGCGCAGTGCCTGCCGCTATTGAAGCGCCGTGACCGAGCGAGCCGGTTGAAGCATCAACGCCGACAACCTTGTTGGAGTCAAGATGCATGCCCATCTTTGAGCCGGAAAGGTTGAAGGTCTTGAGCATTTCAACGTCGTTGAAGCCCTTGTCGCAAAGCACGGGAGCGTAAGCGATTGCCGCATGACCTTTTGAAAGAATGAACCTGTCTCTGTCTTCCCACTTGGGATCGTCAACCTTGATGTTGAGATACTTGTAATACATAACGGTGAGAAGGTCCAGAACGGACATACCGCCGCCGAGGTGGCCGCTGCCTGCCCATACCGTAGTCTGAAGAGTGAGGTGACGAAGCTCGTGCGCCTTCTTTTCAAGAGCAAGCCATTCCTGTTTTGATAATGCCATAGGGGGTTGCCTCCTTAAAAGTTAATTAATATAGTTCAGGCAGCCGTTGAGACTGCCTGTTAAATTCAGCGGAGTTCGGGATGATTCTTGCGCAGAACGTTGAACGCCTCTTCTGCGATGTCAACAGTCTGTTTGATGTCGTCATCTGTAAGAGATGCGTTCATGAAATGGTTGTGGTGGTTGGTGAAGAAGATGCCTCTCTTGACAACCTCGGCAATCCATTCCTGGTGAAGCATAAGCGAATCATCATCGTGGAGCATAAGGTAGAACAGCGCCGGCTCACCGGAAACGGTAAGGTGGAAGCCGTTGTTTGAAGCGGCTGCCTTGAGACCGTCTGCAAGCTGGATGCCCTGCTCACGGAACTGCTTGGGTGTATTGAGTTTTTTCATCTTGTTGATACAGGCGATACCTGCCGCAAAGGGAACGGCGCTCATCCAGTATGAACCTGTATATGACAGCGAGCTCGCTGCGTCTTTGAGCCAGTCCTTGCCGCAGAATGCGGAGACGTTCCAGCCGTTTGCAAGCGCTTTGCAGAAGCAGATGATGTCAGCTTCAAAGCCGTAGAAATGGTCGGAGCCGGCAAGGTCAAGACGGAAGCCTGCGCGGACGTCGTCTATGATAAGAACGATGCCTTCTTTTGTGCAGAGGTCGCGGACCTTCTGCCAGTAGCCCTCTGCGGGGAGGATATTGTCAAAGAAGTTGCCGTGAAGGTAGGGCATTGCGATGAACGCTGCGATTTCGCCCTTGTTCTCTTCAACAACTTTTTTGAAGCCCTCGAAATCGTTCCAGTCAACATAGAGGTTGTTGCATACGTCCTCGGGGGTGATGCCGGGATAGTCGATCTTCTGGCACCATGCCGAAACGCCGTGATAATAACCTTTGACGAAGATTATCTTTTTGCGGTGTGTTGCCGCTCTGGCGGTAAGAATTGCGCCCGAGGTTGCGTCGTTGCCGTTCTTTGCCATAAACGCCCAGTCGGCGCTTGCTACCGTGTCAACAAGGAGCTCTGCAAACTCAACTATTTTGGTTGAGGGGCAGGTGACGCAGTTTTCGATTTTTGCCTGTTCCATGGCGGCGGCGTCAACGTCGGGGTCATTGTAGCCGAGAACGTTGGGGCCGTATGCGCACATATAGTCTATGAATTTGTTGCCGTCAAGGTCCCAGAAATAGGAGCCCTGTGCCTTCTGGCTGAAGAACGGGAAAGCGGATGTGGGAATGTAGCAGCCTTCTGCGGGGCCCTGATGACCGTAAAGACCGGAGGGAATAACCTTGGTTGCTCTCTCGAACATTTCCACGTTCTTTTCGTATGTATTTATTTTAGTTGCTTTTTTAGTTGCCATTGACGTAGCCCCCCTTATGCAAGATAAACGGCTACTCTGTCGAGCAGTCTGTTAAGGTTGTCAAGCATGGAAATCATACCCTGCATTGCGA
>JAEEGL014870092.1_pt1 | contig 11510 bp, 12 predicted proteins | sample 9134231 | NCBI WGS metagenome assembly JAEEGL01 (sample SAMN16246548, study PRJNA631951) | gut metagenome | biome: gut microbiome; feature: rumen; material: fiber-attached | host: Bos | place: Iran: Karaj | collected 2018-10
GCACGTGACATTATTCTTGAATCAAAGGCATATGAGTGCATGTGCGATTTTGAAACGGGAATGTGGAAAGAAGGCCCGGATTACTTAAGGGATACTGTGAGAAGAATTGCTGAAGTGAAAACTAAATCCTAATTCCCAAAGGAAGAGAGAATCTTGTTCTTTAACCTTGTTTTAGGATGAATATTCGCTTAGACTGAATTAGATAGATACTTTAGAGTTGATGAGCCGTTCATTAAACAGAATAGGACGAAATTGATATGAGAAATTTGGGGGGGGGATGTGGACGTGGAAGAGAAAAAACTTCTAATTTATGCTCATTATTATATACCTGACATAGCATCGACCGGTCAAATTCTTAGTGAACTTTCAGAGGGAATGTTAGATAGGTTTGACATTACTGTAATATGTGTGGTTCCGTCTTATCTCGGAACCATTGAAGATAAATATAAAACACAAAAATATTACGAAGAAAACATCAATGGAGTAAAGGCAATTCGCATCCGAGTGCCGGAATTCAGTAAAACAAATAAGAGGAGTCGCGTTAAAAACATTGTTTCCTACTTCTTTGGGGCTATGGCGGCAACTTGTAAGGTTGGGAGAATGGATTATGTTTTTTCAATATCGCAGCCGCCCATATTAGGTGGCTTGCTTGGTGTGTGGGGAAAATGGGTTAAACACGCTAAGTACATTTACAATATCCAGGACTTTAACCCGGAGCAGGTTCTCGCGGTTGGATATAGCAAAAGCAAACTTATCTCTGACGTGATGATGTGGTTTGATAAGTTCAGTTGCAAGAAGAGTAATCTAATTATTACAGTAGGTCGCGATCTGGTGGAGACTGTGGAGAAACGTTTTGCAGGAAAAAAGGTGCCCAAGACTGTCATGATCAATAACTGGATCGATGAAAAAGAAATTTATCCGCTTGATAACGACAATGAAAAGGTTCAGGAATTCAAGAAAAAGTATAGACTGGATGGGAAGTTCGTCATCATGTATTCTGGTAACATTGGTTTGTACTATGATCTGGAAAACCTGATTAAAGTAGTTGAACGGTTTAAGCCAGGAACTAAGACATCAGACGGTCGTGAGGTTGTGTTCGCATTTGTCGGTGCTGGGTCAGTATTGAATAAGCTGGAGCTCTATGTAAAAAAACATCATATGGATAATGTGGTATTCATCCCGTATCAGGATAAGGCAAATCTTATCTTTAGTTTAAACGCCGGCGATGTCCACTGGTGCGTGAACGCAAAGGGCATCAAAGGAGTATCTTGTCCCTCAAAGGTATATGGTATCATGGCGGTTGGAAAGCCTATTATCGGAGTGCTTGAAAGAGGTACAGAGGTTCGAAGACTGATTGAGATGTGTGGAAGCGGCCTATGTTGTGATCCTAATGAATATGAGGTGGTTGATTCGATATTAAACGAGTTTATTTCAAAATATTCAACAGCAGAATTGGCAGAAATGGGAGAGAAGGGGCGTAAGTACCTGGAAAGAGATTTAGCAAAGAATATTAGCATTGAAAAGTATAAAAAAAATATATTAAGTTGCGGAAGATAACATGGCAAAAGGAGTAGGATTGATGAATGTTTTGGTGGTCTCACAAAGAAAGATATTGCCAATGACGGATGGTGCACTTATTTACAGTTTTGGACTGCTTAAATTACTTAAAAAAATGGGAGCGATGACTACATTAGTATCGTTTACAGATTCTATGAGCTACACCGAAGATGAATTAAATGAACTAAGGAAATATGTTAATGAGATTCATTTATGCGAACTGAGATGGAAGAGCACGGCTTTGAATCTTTCATTCACATATCCTAACAACATCCGAAAGTATACACGCAGATCTATGAAGAAATTGTTGGAAGCGATAAAACAGGAGAGAGTGTACGATACTGTTGTGATTGATCATCTTCAAATGTATGAGTATGCGAAAATATTTCCTGAAAGTAGAATTGTTCTTTATACCCATAATGTTGAAAGCGACATTTGGTTTGAATATTCAAATAAATGTGCTGGAATTGTTAGGGCGCTAGTAAATAGAAGTGCAACTATGACGTATTTATACGAAAAAAAAGCGATTGAAACAGCTAACTTTGTAACAGCAATTTCTGAATCTGACGCTGAAAAATTCAAGAAAATGGTTCCGGGAAAGAAAATCGTAGTGCTTCATGGATTCAGCGAGTATTCTGTATTGAAAGACGAAGACAATATACGCTATGTAAATAACAAGATTCTCTTTATCGGGAGCTACGGTTGGTATCCTAATGTTGCATCTGCTAAGTACTTAGTGGATAGAGTGATGCCTATTCTGCGTAAAAGAAAGGTTGGAGTTCAGCTATTCTTAGTTGGTAAGGATCCAACGCCAGAGATGATAGATTACGGAAAAGAACATGACGATGTAATTGTTACTGGAATGGTTGATTCAGTTGATCCATACATACAAGAATGTGATGTGTTTGTTAATGCTGTATGCGAAGGAAGCGGGATAAATATTAAGATGACTGAAGCGATGGGGAAAGGTATTCCAATTGTAACTTCAGAATTTGGAGCAAGAGGGTATGCGATAACAAATGGAAAAGAAGCATATATATATAAAACAGACGAAGAATGTGCGGATTACATTGAGAGACTTCTATCCGATAGAGAAAAGGCCTTGAGTTTGAGAACAGCGGCGAGAGCTTTCTATGAGAGGTTTAATTTGCCTTCAAAGGATATTTCGCGATTATTTATGGGTGATTCGGAAAGTTGAAAACCAATATTCATGGGCGAAAAACGAATTGACTGGATATGTATAGCAAAAGAAATTAGAATTGGTTTGGTTGTCGACGAACGTAACAGTATGTTCCTAAGGAGAGGGTTAATCTGATATTCGCATTTTATATGCCATTGTTTTTATTTTTATGTGGTTGTATGTATAATAAGAAGCCAAACTACTATTACCTGCAAGAAAAAAATTAATTATTCATATATAAAATTGTTTCTTGTTTGTTTTCAGCTACTTACAATTTTATTGATAGTGTCAAGAAGTTTGTGTAAATGCTTCTCAAGCGACACTGTTGTTAGTTACAGGAACATTGCCTCAAGCTCGGAACAACACTCCTTAAATCCTTTGTGCGCACGGTGATCCATATGCTGGTTATAGTCACAGTAAAAGCTGCACACGTACCTTTCCAGTGACTCTTCATTTGGAAACTGTTCCTTACGCTTAGTACCTCGCTTAAGGTTCTTGTTCAGGTTTTCAATGAGATTGGTTGTATATATACTTCTACGGATCTCGGCAGGGAATTCATAGAAGGTGAACAAGCTTGTTAGATCTTCGAGGGCAGCTACGGCCTTGGCGTAAATGCCATGATACTTTGTCATAAAGTCATAAAGCGCTTCTTTGGCTTCTCCTGCGGATTTAGCATTATACACTGTTTTGAGGTCATTCATTACGATAGCCTTATCCTTGGATCGAACAATTTTCATAACGTTTCTGCACAGATGAGTTCAGCAAGCTTGATGTTTGGCTCTCGGGAAAAGTTCCAGGCAGACATCTCTGATGCCCTTCAGACCATCTGTAACAAACAGAAGTACCTGTTCAAGTCCGCGAGTCTTCAGATCGGCAAGAAGATCCCTGTAGTTGTCTGCGGACTCTGTCGGAAACAGGGCGTAATCAAGCACCTCCTTGATGCCATCGGACGTGATTCCGAAAACCACATGGAGAGCCTCTTTGGCCACACTGTCCCGACGTAAATTAAGGTATGTTGCATCACAGAATATAGCAACATATCTCTCGGAAATGGGTCTGTTATGGAACTTTGCCACCTGCTTCTAAAGCGCTTTGGTTATGTTTGAGACTGTTTGAGGTGTGTAATAATGACCGTACATCTTTTCGATGAGATCGGAGATCTCACGGGTTGTAATGCCCTTCTTGTAAAACTGTATTACGGATGTTTCAAGCTCATCAGAGCTTCTTTGATACCGGGGAACGGTCTGTTGCTTAAACTGGCCTGTACGATCTCTGGGGATCTTCAGATTGAGCGTTCCAAATCTGGACTGATAGGTCCGGCTATAGAATCCGTTGCGGGAGTCTCCTGAATTCCTGCCGGAATAATCGTATTTATCATAATTAAGGAATTCCGTAAGCTCGGTTGAAAGCAGCTCATTTAGTGCGTTTTCGAGTTCGGAACGAAAAACTTCATCGATTGATTCTTTTTTAGTAGAGCCGACATCAAATTTGTGCTAATATTAGCCATGGGGAACGAATTTCACTCCTTTATGATTTGGTTTGGTCGCTTAACTCATAAACGAAGTTCGTTCCCTTTTCCATAGGGAATTCCATTTACACAAAATATTTTATACTATCATTTTATTTCCAAGACGTGAACCAAGGAGATTATCATTATATTATATTTTTTATTGTGGGAAGTATTTCGGCATAGTAGCAATTGTTGTTGTATCAACCACCTATTCTATACAAAACAGATTACTATCGATTGTCAATAGAAACTCAATGTCTATTTACTGGTTAATTACGTATATGGTAGTAATAATGCGGTTTTTGGAAAGCCGAATAGAGATTGGTTTGAATAAGATAACAATAATACTTAATAAATTGTTAAGTTTCATGATTATTGGCTTTGTTATATGGATGAAGGAGAGAAAAATATGAGAATCGGAATTGATATAAGCCTGCTATCTGGATTATGGGATGGAATTGGTCACTATATTTATAATGTTCTAAGCTATATGAATGAGCAAAACTATGGCGATACATTTTATCTTTATTCAGACAAACCTATCACAAAGAAGCTTGGGTTACGAGAGTGTTTTGTACTACGGGAGAGTATTGGAAAAGGAAGTCATGCAGTTTGGCTAATAAAAAAGCTACCTCGGCTAATAAAAGATGACCGATTGGATGTATTCTGGCAACCAGATTTCTTATTACCGAGACAAGTTAAAGGAGTAAAAACGGTTGTTACAGTTCATGATATGTCTGCTTACGCATATTCAGAGTATGCTCCAATAAAAACAAATATCACTCATAAACTCTTTTTAAAGCCCACCTGTAAGAAAGCAGATTTAATATTGACTATTTCCAATAGTTGCAAACAGGAATTGCAAAAGTACATGAGATTAGATGAGAAAAAAATCAAAACAATTTATAACGGATGTAAGATGTTTCCTAAGGGAATCAATGCCTCTGATGATGATGTCCGAAAATGTTTAGATAACTTACACATTAAGGAAAACGAATATATTCTATTTGTAGGAACACTGTCGCCAAGAAAGAATGCAGTTGTTATTGTAAAGGCATTTTTGGAATATGTAAAGCACGGGGGGAAGAAAAAACTGGTTTTAGCGGGGAATATTGCAGAGAAAAGTCGAGATGCACTAAATCTGATCAAGGAAAGTGAATATAAGGATTCGTTTGCTATTGCCGGATATGTTAGTGATCTTCAAAAGAGAGTGCTTTACTTTAATGCAGCAATGTTGCTTTATCCTTCCCGACTCGAAGGGTTTGGCTTTCCGCTATTAGAAGCAATGCAAGCACAGATTCCTGTGATAACAAGTAACTGTTCTTGTATGCCTGAAATTGCCCAAGATGGAGCTGTCTATCTAAATGATATAAATAGCTACACTGAGTTGTGCGCACGAATTTTTGAAGTCGAAAAAATGGATAACGTGAGACGAAAATCATTGATAGAGGCCGGACTTAAAAGAGTAGAATATTTCGAAGGAATGCATTTTCAAAAGCAGACCTATGAGAGTATTAGAGATATGATATAGGAGATAGGGAAGACGTATGAGATTACTGGTGAAAAAGAGCAGGACAAAACAGTATTTAATTAGACTAATGATGATTAGCTTGTTTTTTGATTCATACTGTTTTACCTATGTCGGTAATTTCCCAGTAACATTATTCACTGTAATATCTGCTGTCTTTATTGTGTATGCGGGCTTGCATATTAGATCTTTACTTAGAAAACCAAACAGTACGCAATTGATGTGTGGCTTTTTGCTTATTTTGGTCATTTTTATCAATTTGTTGCTGACATCAAATAATGGTATTAATCAGGGGATTAATATTATGTCAGCGCTTCAGGCTATTTATTTTGTAAGTATATTTATGCTGTCAGAACGTATACTTAGTTCCGATGAAATAGAGAAAGAAATCGCAATCTTTCAAAATGTAGTAAATATGGCAGCGCTTTATGGAATAATACAAATTGTATTGCAGCTGATTGGGTTCAGTGGTGATTTGTGGATTTCAGGGCATATGGTATTGGGATACAACTGGACAGCGAACGGAACAGGAATAATTGGGTCAACAGGTTTGCATAGAGCACATGCCTTCTTTATCGAGCCATCAACCTATTCACAGTTTTTAGCCGTGAATATCCTAATATACCTTGCAAATAATCCAAGAAAAAAAATCAAGTTGATTGTATTAAACGCATTAGCAATCCTTGCCTCTATGTCAGGAACAGGAATTCTATTGGTTGCAACAGGAATAATATATTTTCTAGTTGTAAGCAGAGACAGAAAGCTATTAAAGCACGGAATATATGGTGTTGCAATTATGATTTCAACTGTAGTTATCCTTTATGTTCTTGCAAATGATGTATTCATGAGTTTGTATTTTCGCATCTATGAACTAATCGGAGGAAGTAATGTGTCAGCACAAATGACACAAAATGGATGGACTACTTCATCAGGCTTTGTTCGTTTTATCGGCGTTTGGAGAGTTCTGGGGGATTCTCTGAAAGCGAATTTCTGGCTTGGATGCGGAATAGGTGCTGGAGACGAATTTATACAATTTTTGAATTACGGCGTTCGATATACGCTGGATAATGGATTTGTTAGAGTGGCTGTTGAACTGGGGATAATTGGTGCACTTGCTTATATTGGATTGCTAATTGGCGGGATGAGAGAAAAACGATATAGAAATAGTACGTTAGTTTTTGTTATTTTGATTTTAATGAATTTTCTTAATAATACGTTTTCTCAGAATTATTTTTGGGGATTAATGGTTTTTTTTAATATGTCTTGTATAAATAATAAGAATTCAGGAGAGGTTGGTTGAAAAGATGAAAATTTTGATTATTAGACCATATGCGAGTGTGCTAAACAAAAACACATATAATCTGCAACACGTTGGTTTGGCAAAAGCGTTTTTGCGAAAGGGAAATCAGTGTGACATAGTATATTGGATTGGTGACGGAGATGAGTATAAAGAAACCATAGAAACAAAAGATGGATGCTTCACTATATTCTGGCTAAAAGGGAGAGTGATTGAAAAGAGTGTAATTTTTAATAAAGATAAAATTGAGTCCATGATTGAAGAGTATGATGTTGTTCAAATCGAAGAATATGAGCAACTGTTTTCTTGCTATTTGGCTTTGAAACACCCAAATAAAGTTGTAATTTATCATGGCCCTTATAAATGTGACTTTAACAAAAGGTATTATATAAAAAGTGCACTGTTTGACTTGATGTTTGCAAGGCAAATAAAAAAAAAGAATATACAATTTATTACAAAGACATCAGCTGCAAGGAAAACATTGGAGCAAAAAGGATACAAAAACATAATCGTGTCGCCAGTTGGATTAGACTTGTCAAAATTTGACGATAGTGATGTGAACTACCAATTCAGAGCTTCCGCCGAGGAATTCAGAATGCTGTATATTGGGGAGATTTGTCGAAGACGAGATACTTTGTTTTTGATAAAGGTGGTTGAAGAACTCAGAAGGCGAGGTATGAATGTCAGGTTAACTATTGTTGGTAAAGGGAAAGAGAGATATCTAACAAAATGTAAATGTCTAATTGAACAACTGAACTTAACTAAAGAAATTAGATTTTGGGGCAGCATGAAACAGGAGGATCTTCCACAGGTATATTATAGCCATGATGTTTTTGTTTTACCTACTCATTTTGAAATATTTGGTATGGTTCTTCTGGAAGCAATGTTTTTTGGAAGACCTATTGTCACATCCCAGAGCGGAGGAAGCAATGAACTAATTCGAGATGAGGAAAATGGTGTTATTGCGAAAGAGTTTGATGTTAATCAATGGGCGGATAAAATACAAGGAATATATTTGGAGAAATACGATGTTCAAAGCATGATGAGAAAAGCACGCGCAGACGTCTTAGAACATTATACGTGGGACGAGTCGGTGGATATTTTTATTGATACATATAAAAGAGTATTGGGTCGCGAGAAGATATAGTATGAGTATAAAAGTGTTATCTAGAAATGTAAATAGAGATTCCAAATACGAGATAGCTAAAATATTTGCTATAATTATGATTGTTTTAAGCCATGTTGCAAATCAGTCCGAGATCAATGCATATGCATTTAGCTTTGAGGGTGTTTTCAAGGCGTTTTCAGTATATTTGGGGCAAATAGGAAATGGTATTTTTGTCATTTCCAGTTGTTACTTTTTATCCAGTAAAATAAGTATGGAGAAATGGTTAAGCCTTTACTTTCAGACCCTGTTCTATTCACTTGTTTTCTTAGTGTTTTTTGCGCTCATTGAACCCAAAGCGATAAGTATTTATGTTATCATTAAGTCTTTTTTGCCGATTGCATTTGCAAACAATTGGTTCATTAGTGCGTATTTATTGTTTGTTCCTATTGTCCCATTCCTAAATTTATTACACCAGAACACTAGTATGAAGAACTTTGGTTATTTGACATTAGGATTTTCAATGCTTTATGTTGTTGCGCCTTCAGTTATTGGGAATAGATATTTTGCAAGCCCTCTGTTTGGTTTTGTTGCTACATATTTGATTGTGATTCTGTTACGAGACTTAAATATGTGCAAGAATATTCCATCTTCTATTTTAAAGATCAGCATTATACTTGGAACGTTATTAGTGCTTTTTTTTATTATTATTGTAAACTTTCTGGGGCAATATTTCCCCTTATTCTATGGAAAAACATTCTTCTGGCAATTTTACTATTGTGTTCCTTTGATGGGGGTTAATCTGGCGATATTTGAACTAACACGAAGGGCAAAAAGTTGGAATAGTAGAATAATTAATAGTATTGCTAGCTCTTCACTGGGGATTTATCTTATTCATAATAATATTCTAATTGTAGAGAACCAAAAGTTTTCTACTTGGTTTGCGTTTTTAGATTGTTTTTCGATTGTACCCCGGTATGTACTAACTACATTATTAGTATTTGGAGTTTCTCTATTTGTAGAGAAAGCCCGCCAGATTTTTCTTGAGCCTATTCAGGGTATTATTGTCACAACTATGATAAATAAGGTGCTTCATCCGATAGCTAGGAGAATCGAAAGACATTTCAGACCGAAGAACTTATGAGACTGTTTGCGAATAGCAATAAATCTTATGAAGAAGTAGCTGAGTTTTTGAAGTCAGGGATGACTGAAGAGGACATTGCAAAAATTGCTCGAAAAAAAATGGGCAGAAAACCCAAGCCGAAGTTTTGAGTGGAAAGTTTGGAGGGAGTTAACATAAGAAGTTTGTTACTGTAGAAGAAACTGGGATGCCAGAAGGTCTTCATAAATATGATGACACTTTCTTTTTGGCACATGTTTTGACTGAGATTGGGCACATGGATGCAAATCTCCTATCGATTTGCTCTGGTTGTGAAGGTGGAAACTAATTGGAAGATTTCACAAAGTGGCTTGAATAGAGGGTTCGTTGTGAAAAATATGCAAAAAAATAGAGAGGTGAATTATTTGAAAAATACGGTTGCAAGTGGTGCCTTTTGGAAACTGTTAGAACGATTTGGTGTTCAAGGGGTTCAGTTTGCGCTTCAAGTTGTCTTGGCTAGATTGTTATCTCCAGACGATTATGGTGTGCTATCAATGATGATAATCTTTACGTTGTTTGCCAATGTTTTTATTCAGAATGGTTTCAATACTGCTTTGATTCAGAATAAGGATGTAACTGAAGAAGATTACTCGTCAACTTTGTGGATTGGTCTCGGATTTGCTTTTATAATTTATATTATTTTATACTTTTTTGCGCCATTCATAGCAGATTTCTATAATATTCCGTCCATTACAAAACCATTTAGGGTTTTATGTTTGATGATTATTCCGGGCGCATGGAATTCGATTCAATTAGCAAAAGTAAGCCGTGAATTAGATTTCAGAAAAGTTTTTTTTAGTAATATACTAGCTGTATCAATTTCCGGTGTTGTTGGCATTGTTCTTGCGGTGAAAGGGTATGGCGTATGGGCCCTTGTTGTTCAGAACCTAGCAAATACGACAATCGCATGCTTTGTGATGTTTGTTACTGTTAAGTGGAGACCTATTATTGTAATCAATATAGCTCGGATTAAAATATTATTTTCTTTCGGTTGGAAAATACTCGCTGCAAACTTACTAGATATGCTTTATCAGGACTTGAGCAGTCTATTAATAGGAAAAAAGTACAGTTCAGGTATGTTAGGATACTACAATAGGGGAAAGCAGTTTCCGATGTTTATTAACAATTCCGTTAACGGCGCGGTTCAAAGTGTAATGTTACCTGCAATGTCAGCAAAGCAGCAGAATGTGGATGATTTAAAATCTACAATGCGATTTTCTGTTCGAGTTTGTGCGTATATTGTTTTTCCTGTAATGGCAGGATTAATTGCAGTGGCAAAGCCTTTGATAACGGTGCTACTAACAGAGGAGTGGTTGCCGTGTGTACCATATATGCAGATTTTTTGTGTTGCGTTAGCTGTTTATCCCATTCACTCTTGCAATCTTCAGGCTTATAATGCCCTCGGGAAAAGTGATATATATTTGAAATTAGAGGTAATAAAGAAAGGATGTGGAATAGTCTTTCTGCTCTGTTCTGTTCTTTTCTTTGATTCTATTATCATAATTGCTTGGTCAGCAGTAGCAACATCATATCTGAGCTTTATGATTAATGCAATCCCAAACGATAAAGTATTGCATTACTCTTATCATGAGCAGTTAAGTGATGTCGCGCCAGCGGCTGTTATGTCAATAATAATGGGCTTTCTGATAATTCAGGTACTGAAACTAGGATTGGGAAATATTCTTACAATAATGACTCAAATAGTTGTTGGCATTGCTATATATATTATTCTTTCACTTATAACAAATAATGGTGAGTTAAAAATGATTTATTCTATGATTAGAAAAGGCGCATGATTAGGAGCACATTAAAGTAGCATAAATGGTATGAGTGTATCAATAATTCAAGAATATTATTGATAATCATCTGAATAATCTGCTCTCCTCGTAGACTTAATTGAAATGAGTACTCTGGAGAAGACTTCGGCACATTCAGATGGTAAACAATTCAGTTAAAGGTAGCGGAAATACACCACCGTAGAGTAGTCAAGCGACAGAAAGAAATCATTTGTCCACAGTATCTGAGTTGTATTGAACCACGATAATAAAATGAGGTAACCGTCAAATAATCTGCGTATAGTTATCGTGTTTAACCTATGTTAAAATATGCGGGTCATTAGCGCATTTTGTGAGCAAGTGTGTAAAAAATGATACCATTCTTTGGTATAGATCAAA
>JAEEGL015903637.1_pt1 | contig 11510 bp, 9 predicted proteins | sample 9134231 | NCBI WGS metagenome assembly JAEEGL01 (sample SAMN16246548, study PRJNA631951) | gut metagenome | biome: gut microbiome; feature: rumen; material: fiber-attached | host: Bos | place: Iran: Karaj | collected 2018-10
GATATCGTGGATATCCATAGGGATTACCGCGAATACAGGGACGAGATCATCCGGCAGCGGAAAAGTCACTGACCGGTCCTGTCATACAGATCCAGCATGATATCCAGAGAGTGCCCGATCTGCTCATTCTTGTATTTTTCCTTGCGGTAGAGGTTTTGCCAGTAGGCGTCGGAAGACACGTCGTTCAGATGGGTGACGCTCAGTGCGGGGTCATAAATCATACGGTATCCGCCTGTCCGGCACTCCAGCCACAGAATATCCTCTTCGAAATACAGAAAAGTGCCCGGATGGAAGGCATATTCCCGCACACGGCAGAAGCGTGATGAAAAGATCATGCACGCACCGTGCAGGACCGCATCCTGAACTGCGGGAGGCGCTGCTTCGGAACGGGCGGAATTCTTTTTCATAAGGACGGCTTCTGTCCGCCGGTATGCTCCTCTGAGCCGGTCGAGAAGAAAAGCAACGGGAAAGAAACGGCTTCGCAACTGGTTTCTGCGCTTGCGCAGGACCAGTTCTTTTTTTGTGAAGCCCTGCAGATGGGCGGGATTCTGGTGTGTGCCGTCCGGACAGCGGATATCGGGGCCGAGGATATCGAAGGGATCGTTCTGATAGATCCGGTCCAGTACTTCCAGAAAATCCGGCTGCTCGATCAGGACATCGTTGTTCATGAACACGAGATAATCGGGATCGTATTTGCTCCGGATCCAGTGGAATGCCACGTTGTTTCCGCGGGCAAAGCCCATGTTTTCCTCCAGCAGGAGGACATCGACACGGCTGTCGGAGCGGTAATGGTCTTTCAGCAACTGTCCGCTCCCGTCGGGAGAGCGGTTGTCCGCGATCACGACCCGGATTTCGTCTGTTTCTTTCACCGGGAGAGAAAGGACCAGGTCCGCGGAGCGGATCGTTGTGTCCGGAGAAAGGAAATGCAGGATGGCAAATACGGTTTTGCTCATGTCTTTTCTCCTTCCAGACAGACGTCTCCCGTCAGACCGTGGGGCAGCCGGACGAACAGGTCGCAGTTCCGCAGGTCTTTTCCCAGCATTGATGCCTTTCCGGGAGCGATCCCCAGTTTCCACAGCGCAGAGACCAGCGCCGGCTGATCGCGGTAAGGGAACCGGAGATATTCTTTCCACCATGTCTCGGCAACTTCGGCAGCTTCAGCGGAATGCAGGTCCTGAACGACGACTGGAGTCTCCAGGAGTCCGCCGTGGCGTGGAACGCCGAGTCCGGACAGATAACGTTTCTGCTGCTCCGCCGCACGGAAGGGCATTTTCCCCTTGATTGCGCAGGCGGTCAGTTCCTGATAGACACAGTCTCTGTCTTTGTGAGCGAAGAGCTGCATCGGGAAAACGGACAGGTCTTTCGTCAGCGGAGTGAGATCCGACGTGATGAGGGTCGAGGAGTCCACGTATATCGAGACGTCGTGATCCGGGAAGATCAGATGCGGATGCATCCGGCACCAGCGGTTTTTTTCAGCAGGGGAAGTCAGTTCTTTCGGAAGAATGCCGGACGGATCCAGCAGATTCCATTTTCTGACTTCGGTTTGACTGTCGGTGATCAGGTAGTAATCCACGTTGTCTGGAAATACCAGAGGGTCCCGTACGGTATCGTATCCTCCGAACATGGCGATGAAAACGGCGACCCGCCTGTCTGAAGCGTAATCATCCGGACCGTAACCGACCGGTCTGGAAGCACGTTTTCCGGTTTCCAGACCGAGGCCCCTCAGGAGCACCGCGCGGAACACGGAAGGCAGATCCCTGCTCCGGAGTTTTCCCAGAAGTGCCTGAAACGCCGAAAGCCCGGAAGATTCCTTGTACTTCCGGGTCTGCTGTTCCAGTTTCTTCAGCGAGTGAAGGATGTCTTCGTTGAAATGTTCAGGATACATCAGGTGGTGTCTTCTCCGTGAACCGGGTGATCCAGTGTGAAAAAAGATAGTCCGATCGGACAGAGGGATCCGCTGAGGCGTACGGTGCATTCAGAAAATCCGGCAGGGAGCGGCTGTCTTTTCCCAGCAGATAGATATTCTCCGGTTTATAGAACGGCAGGTCACCGACAGAAAGATTGTCGGTGATCAGTTTTTTGCCGAAAAACAGGGATTCCATCACCCGGAGAGACGGCCCCGCATTGGCGGAAGCGGTGAGATCTAGGATGGCGGAACAGTTTTTGACAAGTTCGAGATTCTGCTCATAAGAGAGAAACGAGGAGCGGAAAGGGTCATCAAACCCGAGGGGAAGCTGATGTACGAGGTGCGTCCGGAGCATGTAGCCGCTTCCCGCAAGGGAGCGGCGGATCTCTTCCAGCATGGCTCCTCTCCCCTTTTCCCGTCCCACGAAGAGAACGGAACGGTCATTCCCGGGGCATTTTGTTTCCAGACAGTCAAAGTAGAACGGCGTGTTATAGCGCAGGCCGTATTTTTCACAGTCCTGTGGACTGTAGGACCAGATCTCCACCTTCGGATCGAGCCCGTCGAACCGCGTGATATCCGTGACCTTGTTCCAGAACCAGAGGATGATCCGTTTTTCCGGATAAATCCGTGAAAGCCAGTTCAGGTAACGGACGGTCGTCATCGAATCGAATACGATGACCAAGTCATCACAGCCGTCCGGGAGTGGACGGAACAGAAGTCTGTCGGTGACAGAAGGAAGTCTTCTCTTCCTGAAAAACAGATCCAGAAACCGGGCGATGTCGTTCCGGTGCTGTGTTCCCCACCCGGATCCGCAGTTCCGGAACAGATCCCGGAAAAGCGGCCGATGTCCGTTGTCGTAGTAAATGATCACAAAAAGACCTCCGGTCAGGAGAATAGATAGAGGAGAAGGAAACGGATCGCCTTGTCACAGTAGCGCAGGGAAAGGAAAGGGATCTGGACCGCGTTCAGAAGAAAACCGGGAATATTCCGGTCGGAAGCATCGGAAAGCGCTTTGAAAAAGCAGGTCTCTGCCTTCGTATACCTTGCGGCGACAGGTTCCGAATAGCGTTCATCGACGCGGGACAGGATCTCATCCACACTTAGCTCGGTGTTTGAGCGGTACATCTCTGCAAGCACGCACATCGTCAGATACTGGCGGTAAAGGTTGCGCTGAGAGACGCCCGAAGATGTTCTCCGGTAGCGGAGGACCGGTCTCTGAAGATTGGACAGCCGGTATCCCTTCATGAGCGCACGCAGCTGCAGATCGTAGTCTGCGGCGCAGGGCAGATCCCTGTATCCGTCCAGAGCCAGGAAGACTTCCCTTTTCCCGAGCCAGGTCGGGTGCGCGAGACAGTCTCCTAGTCTGCTAAGGCGGCGGACTTTTTCCGGAGAGGAAGGGGTTCGGGAGACCATGTACATGTCGTTCCCGTCTTCGTCCATGATCTGTACGAGACCGCCGATCAGATCCAGATTGTTACGGGTCAGGAAGTCCAGCTGTAGTTCCAGACGTTCGGGAAGAGAGATATCATCCGCATCCATCCGGGCGACATACTCTCCCGTTGCCAGTTCCAGAGCACGGTTCAGAGATTTCCGCTGTTTCAGATTCGAGGCGTTGATTTCAATCTTGAGACGGGGGTCAGTTTCCGCAAAAGAGAAAAGCAGATCTTTCGCCGGCTTATTGTCCGGATCGTCTAGGATCACGATAAACTCGAGGTCCCTGTATGTCTGCGAAAGAATCGATTCGACAGACGCGCGAAGGATCTCCAGAGGTTCCCGGTAAGTTGTCATCAGGACAGAAATCATAACGACCTCAATTCAGTACGGAAATAATGAAGCTGCCCGCTGCAATCGCTCCGAAGAGGCTGCATGCAAGCAGAGCGAAACTGTCAGGCTGACGGCGCAGACGCAGACGGTCAGGGAAACAGGTCAGGAACAGGAGCGGGGCGAAAGGTAGATAATATCTGCCCTGCATGCCGTCGATATACAGTTCGCCAAACCGCGTCCACCCGGAAACCATCGCAGCGGCAAACGCTCCGAAACTCAGGATAACGGACAGCACCGCAACGACGGATAACTTCTTTGACAGGGAATAGTCCTTGTCAGAAGAGAGCAATAAATAGGAAAGAAGGAAGAAGTAGAGCAGCTGGACGCCGTAACTGAGATGGATTCCGCGTAACCAGCCGAGTCCCCTGCCCGCCCAGCTGTAAATGTGGTAGGGCGTCTCATAGTACATCGTTCCTTCGAGGATGCGGAAGAGCGTGTACGGGTGGGTAAGAAGATAAGAAAGTGTATACATCTCAGACGCTCTTCTGGCCGAATAGGAAGCGGATTGTGTCGCGGTCAGTTTGGTGCGAAGCGCACTGGAGAAGAAGAACCCGATGGACAGGCACGCAACGATCAGCAGAACGGCGAGAAGAATCTTAACGTAGCGTGGGAACGTGGTTTTGTTCCGTTTGCCTGCGAAGAAATGGATAACGGCGGCAACAGGAAGGAAAAGAAGCGGCAAATACGCGCCACCCTTACAAAGGGGAACAATGAGCATCAGAAGCAGGAGAAGCAGCACGTCCCTGTAATCGTTTTCTTCCGGATCCGTCAGCATGGAGACAGAGAGAGAGATTATCAGGAAGATAACAGGAATCAGGATGGCGTCCGGCGCCATGGAACATAATTCCTGCAGAGCGACAGGAACGCACGCCAGCGATGCAAACAGATATTTCCGGTGGCGGGCTTTCCTGATCGCCAGATATAGCAGAATGGTTCCGGCGATCTGGTTGCCGATCCTTCCAGCGAAGGCGATGCCGGCATAATCCAGATCAAGCAGTCTTCCGACGGAGATACCAATACCGGAAAACAGGAAGTACAGCATGGAAGAACCGAGGGACTGATCTCTGGAATAGACAAGAGAATATGTGCCGTCGGAATCGGGTGCTTTGCCAAGCCTTTCCACTGTAGAGCGGTAAGACCACTTGCCGACACGCGCAAATGTAAGAGGATCGGTGAGCATCAGGGCATCTTCTTTATACATGACATTTGGAAACGGACTATCCGGAACGCCCAGTATCCTGTTGGAAATTTCGATCGCCATATCCATGTGGGCATATTCATCCGGAACGGAGATCGGCTTGATCAGCATGGAGAAGACGATCAGCAGTGGAATGTACACTGCAAGAAAAACAACTTCCGCAGGGGCATTTGCCTGTGCGAGGATAAAAGCAAGGACAGTGCCCAGAATCAGGAGGGCGGAGATCCATTTGAAATATCGGGTCAGGAAAGGATAGGAGTCATAGAGATTGGTGTAATAAGGAGTAAACGCATCCCCTTTTCCCGTCAGAAGCTGAAGGCCGAGACGTCCGGAACGGAGAGACAGACGGATCCGGAGATTCCGGTCTGCGGACGATTCGATCGGGTCTGTCTTCAGCGAGATCAGATTGTCCGATTCCGGGGGGATAAAATCGCGTGCGGTGAAATCATTTTGTCCGAGCAGCACGCCGGTCCCGGCATCAAAGATCTCCAGTGAAGCAGAGAGATCTTCCTGATACAGAGGGCTGATCTGAACGGAGATACCGGTGTAGCGGTCCATCGAAGAGGTCGTGTACCAGGTGACGGAATCACCGGGAAGGAGCTTCAGATATACGGATCCCTTTTTGTTGGCGGTCTCGATCTGATCGCTGCCGAAACCGATCCCCCGGAAGTAGGCATACTCCAGACAGACGGCCTCGATCAGGACCAGAAGTAGCAGAAGAGCGGCAGATTTCAAGGAAAAGCGGCGTTTTCCCTCTTTGTTCTTTGCCGGGCGGGCTTTCCGCGGCATATCGTTTTTCCCAAGAAAGAACCAGATGACACACAGAAACGGAAGAGCGACGGCAAAATAGAGGATCCGTGTATTTCTGGCGGCAGTCGGCCAGAAATATTGGGTTATGGCAAAATAACTGGAATCCGTAGGTTCCCCGTTCACCGAGATCGGGGACAGTATATTGGATTTGTTGCGGACCAGCAGAAGGAAAGAATCACTGTCGGCAAAGTTTCTGGGGCGTAGTTCGATCTGATAGATCCCTTTCGGAAATTCGTTGCCTCTGAAATCGAAGATCAGCATGCCTTCGTTGGCACCGTCCCCGACGAATCCCATTGCCCGTATCATTGCTTCCGAAGTGTATCTTTTTCCTGTTTCCGAAATCAGCGTACAAAGGACCGACTGATCCGTGATGACCGTCTCTGCGGGATACTTCAGAGAGAGACCGAAACCGCTGAAGGAATCCACTTGAATGTTCCAGCTCGCTTCAAACACAGAATCCTTGTTAAAATCGACCGTGGAGAGCGGACCGCTGGAAACGGAGGACGCGTGAAAAGAAACCTTCTCATCTTTGACATAAGCAATCACAAAGACCAGAAGAAGAATCACAGCAAGGATCAGGGGAAAATACTTTTTAAGTGTCTTAATCAAATGCGTGCCTCCGAAAAAGCGGAACAGACAGAAAGTCATAATAATCTAATCTATAGTATAACATGATTATCAGGAATATATCACTTCCTGTCAGGCAATGCTTTTGGGGAAAAATAGAACGAGACCGGGTCTGAAAACCCGGTCTTGATGTTTTTGATTATTGAGGGAAACAGGAAAAGAAGGAGTCATCCCTTCTTCCCGCAGACCGAACAGGCGACCCAGTGCCCGGGTTCGACCTCAACGAAAGAGGGCTCGCTGTTCCGGCAGTTTTCACACACCTCAGGACAGCGGGGAGCGAACCGGCAGGCAGCATCGGGCTCAATTGGCGATACCACTTCGCCTTTCAGAACTATGCGTTCCATCCGATGGTGAATATCCGGAATCGGAATCGCCGACAGAAGAGCGCGTGTGTACGGATGGATGGGGTTGCGGAACAGCGTTTCCGCATCTGCTTTCTCGACCATGCGTCCCATATACATGACAAGGATCTCGTCCGCAAAGTGGTTCACAACGGACAGATCGTGGGTGATGAAAATATAAGTCAGATGCTCCTGCTCCTGAATATCCTGCATCAGGTTCAGGATCTGTGCCTGAATGGAAACGTCCAGCGCCGAAACAGGCTCGTCGCAGACGATGAACTTGGGGTTCATGGCAAGGGCGCGTGCGATGCCCACCCGCTGCCGGCGTCCGCCGTCCAGCTCGTGGGGATAGGTATCATAGAGACGCTCTGCCAGACCGACTGTCTCCATCAGTTCGAGAACTCTTTGTTCCCGCTGCTTCCGGTCTTTCACGATGCCGTGAAGGATCAGCGGCTCGGCGATTGTCTGACTGATTGTCATGCGGGGGTCAAGAGAGGAATACGGATCCTGAAAAATGATCTGCATGTCCTGCCTCAGCTTGCGCATTTCACGTTTGGAAAGCGTGAGGATATTTTTGCCCTCAAAGTAGACTTCACCGGAAGTGGGCTCGATGAGCCGGAGGATCGTACGGCCTATAGTGGATTTTCCGCAGCCGGATTCCCCGACGATGCCCAGAGTCTTCCCCCTCTCGATCGTGAAGGAGACATCGTCCACGGCATGAAGCATGCCCGCGTCGGTGTGGAAATATTTCTTCAGATGACGGACATCCAGCAGGATATCCTTTTCAGGCGCATTGCTCATTCCTGCTTCTCCTTTCCGAGGCGGTCCTCATCTGCTCCGTCCTCATAGAGGACGCAGGCCACATAGTGGGTATCGGTCAGCCATTTTCCCGCCGGCTTCGCTGAGCGACAGGCGTCACAGGCATAGTCGCACCGGTCTGCGAAAGCGCAGCCGGCAGGCAGATTTGCCGGATCGGGCATAAGACCGCGGATCGGTTTCAGCCTGGCGGTCCTGTCCTGAATGTTGGGCAGGGAATTGAACAGGCCCTGGGTATAAGGATGACGGGTCCGGTCGAAAACATCTTCCAGGTTGCCGTGCTCAACGACGGACCCCGCATACATGACGGAGACCTCGTCGCAGGTCTCGGCTATGATCCCAAGGTCGTGGGTGATCATCAGGACGGATGTTCCGAAACGCTCCCGCAGTTCTTTGATCATTTCCAGAACCTGGGCCTGAATCGTTACGTCCAGAGCGGTCGTCGGTTCGTCCGCGATCAGGAGGGACGGGTTGCATGCCAGTGCCATGGCAATGACCACGCGCTGTTTCATCCCGCCGGAGAACTGGTGGGGATAGTCATCCTTCCGCCCGGCAGGGATGCCGACTAGTTCGAGCATCTCCTCTGCCTTGGCAACGGCATCCTTCCGGGAACAGTTCTGGTGCAGCAGTACCGCTTCAGCGATCTGGTCTCCGACCGTGAAGATCGGATTCAGAGCGGTCATGGGATCCTGGAAGATCATCGCGACCTTTTCGCCGCGAATTTTCTGCATCTGGCTGTCGGTTTTTGCGGAAACGCTCTGACCGTTATCGTTCTTTTTGATGATTTCTTCACCGTCCACGGAGATGATTCCGTCCGTGATGACGCCGGTGGTCTCCGGAAGCAGGTTCAACACCGCAAGGGCGGTCGTTGTCTTCCCGGCGCCGGTCTCGCCGACAAGACCGAGGGATTTTCCGCGTCTGATCTGCAGACTGACGCCGTTGACGGCTTTGACGGTCTCGTCGTCGGTGCGGTATTCCACCGCCAGATCCCGGATATCAAGCATGAGATCTTTCTTTTCGTCCATTGTGCAAACCTCCTACCGTTTCAGCCGCGGATCCAAGGCGTCACGCAATCCGTCTCCAATCAGGTTGAACGCACTGATCGTCAGAAGGAGCGCGATGCCCGGTCCCAGAACGAGATAGGCGTTTCCGCGGATATAGGCGCGGGCTCCGGAAAGCATATTGCCCCAGTCCGGAGTCGGTGCCTGGATCCCCATACCGATATAACTCAATGTGGACACGGACAGGATGCGGCTGCCGATGGCCAGCGCATACTGGACGAGGATCGGAGCCATGCAGTTCAGCAGTACGTGTTTGATGATGATGACATGATCCTGCGCGCCGATCGCTCTCGCAGCTTCAATGAATTCCTGCTCTCTCACAGTGAGCACCGCGGAACGGACGATCCTGGTGAACTTGGAAATGTATGAGATACCCAGCGAGAGACTGATATAAAAGATGTTGGGCTCAAACGCACTCATGATGGCGATTGCCAGAAGAAGTCCGGGGATCGCAAGGAGCACGTCCGTACACCTCATGATGATATTGTCCAGTGCGCCGCCGTAATACCCGCAGACTGCGCCAAGCGTTCCGCCGACGAGCAGCGCGAAAGTGGTGGCGGTCAGACCCACCGTGAGCGAGGCGCGTGCGCCGTAAACGATACGGCACAGCATATCCCTGCCCATTTCATCGGTGCCCAGCCAGTGTTCTGCTGACGGCTTCTGCAGCCGGTCGGAGACATGGATTTCGCAGGCGTCCGCTTCATAATCCCAGAACAGATCCGCTGTACATGCAGCCAGCACGATGACCGTGAGGACAAACAGCGCCAGCATAGCGATCTTATTTTTCCGGAACCGTTTCCAGACCTGCCTCGCCTGACTTTCCTTTTTCTTTCGGTTCTTCTTTTCTGCCATTACCGGCTCCTTTTAGATACTGCGCTTTGATTCTGGGGTCGATCAGCCCGTACAGGATGTCGACCAGCAGATTGATGATACTGACCATCACCGAAACAAAGACCATGCACCCGATGACCGTGGGTGTATCGTGCAATTTGATATTGTCGATCATCAGCCTTCCCACTCCCGGGATGGCGAACACGGTCTCGATGGCGACCGATCCGCCGACCAGAAGACTGAAATCCAGCCCTGCAACTGTAATGGAGGGCAGAACTGCGTTGCGCAGCGCATGCTTGTAGGTTGCGCTGAATCTGCTTACGCCTTTGGCACGTGCCGTTCGAATATAATCTGAACTCAGGACCTCCAGCATGGAGGAACGCTGGGTGCGGACGATACTCGCCAGCATATTGAAACCCTGTGTAATTGTCGGAAGCACCATGCTCCGCCAAGTGCCGTCGTAGGCGGAAGGCAGCATCCTCAGACCCAAAGAGAACCAGAGAAGCAGCATCGTGCCGACCCAGAACGTCGGTGCCGAGACGCCGATCATGGCGAAAACGCTGATCACGTAGTCTGAAACCGTATTGCGGTTCACTGACGCAAGGATACCCAAAGGAACCGAGATCAGCAGAGCGACCAGCATGGAGCACAGACTCAGCGTCACAGTAAACGGAATCGCTGAAAAGAGACGTTCCGCCACCGGTCTTCCGGTGTACCAGGACATACCGAAATCCCCGTGGAGCAGATTCCACAGGTAACGCCCGAACTGGACAAGGAAGGGATCCGTGATGCCCAGTTCCTGGCGGGTCTCAGCGATCAGTTCCGGGGTCGCGTCGCCGCCAAGCAACAGCGCTACCGGGTCTCCCGGCGTCAGGTACATGATCAGGTAAACGAGAAAGATCACTGCTATCGTGACCGGGATCATGTACAGAATCCTTTTGAACGAATAACGAATCATGACTGTACCTTTATGGATGGGGATGCCCCGGAGTCCTCAGTAAGGTCTCCGGGGTCGTGATAAACGTATTACCGATCAATAGCAGATCGTGTTGTACCAATAGGTCGTCTCCACGTTGATATTCACACCCTGGATTCCGGTGCGGGCAAGCGCGTAGAGATTGCTGTTGAACATGCCGATCCACGGACAGTCATCACAAAGGATCTGGTTGATTTGGTGATAGTATTCCATACGCTTGTTCTCGTCCAGAGTGGCCTTTGCCTCTTCCATCAGACGGTCGACTTCCGGGTTGGAATAGTGCGAATAGTTCTTCGCACCGATGCCGGACGCCTGGAACTGACGGCCTACGAACAGCTCGGGATCGTTGTAGAATGCGGTGTAGTCGAACGCCATATCGTACTCATTATTGGCCATGACTTCCGTAAGGATCGTATTGTCGATACGGGAATATTTCATCGTGATACCGACTTTGGCAAGATGAGCCTGAACCGCCTGAGCGATACGTTCCTCGGCGTCCGTTTTTACGCAGGCAGAGATGACCTCGCCGTTGTAGCCGGATTTTGCGACCAGTTCCTTTGCCTTTGCCTCATCCAGCGTGTAGGGATCGTCAGTAGCACCGTATACAGTGGGTGCCCAGACATTCGACCATTCACGGCCGTAGCCGTTGTAACCGACTTCCAGGCAGTCCGCGCGGTTTACCGCCCATGCCACGGCCTGACGTAATTCCTTGCTGGTAAAGGGGCCCTTCTCACAGTTCAGTGCAATGTAATAGATCGTGGAAGACTCATGCTGAAGCACCTGTACGTTCGGGTCTGCAAGGCAATCGTCCATTGCAGCTGTATCAAAGTTGACGTTCACGTCCGCTTCGCCGGTCTGGACCATGACGGTTCGGCTGGTGGCGTCAGGAATGATCCGGAAAATGAGTTTGTCGTTTTTTGCTGCGTCGTTCGGATCGAAGTAGTTCTCATTCTTCAGTAGTTCGACCTGGTTTCCGATTTGACGGTCGCCCAGGATATAACGGCCGGTCGCGCCTTGGCGGATCACTTCGTCCCAGTCACACTCCCCTGCCTCGGCCTTTTCGATCCAGGCTTTCGAGAGGATCGTGCAGGCTGAGTTGGACAGCGCGGTCAGCATGGAA
>JAEEGL016658526.1_pt1 | contig 11510 bp, 11 predicted proteins | sample 9134231 | NCBI WGS metagenome assembly JAEEGL01 (sample SAMN16246548, study PRJNA631951) | gut metagenome | biome: gut microbiome; feature: rumen; material: fiber-attached | host: Bos | place: Iran: Karaj | collected 2018-10
AAACTAACAACTAAAAACTATAATACAATGATGATTCTTATTGCTGATTGCGGCTCCACCAAGATCAACTGGACGCTGCTCAACGGAAAAGAAAAGGTAGCACAGATTTTCACTACCGGAATGAATGCCCTCTTGCTCACCGAGGAGGAGATGAAGGAACAGATCAAGCGCGAGCTGATGCCCCACCTGACCAACTATAAGGTGGACGAAATCCATTACTATGGCGCCGGCATCATCTCGGACGAGATCAAGCAGCAGGTGGTCAACGCCCTGCGTGCCAACTTTGCCACTGCCGGCAGGGTAGAGGTGGCCAGCGACCTGCTCGCCGCGGCGCGTGCCGTGTGTGGCCGTGAGCCCGGCATTGCCTGCATCATGGGCACGGGCAGCAACTCGTGCTACTATGATGGTGAGAACGTGGTAATGAACGTATCGCCGCTGGGTTACATCCTGGGCGATGAGGGCAGCGGTGCCGTGCTGGGCAAGCTGCTCGTGGGCGATGTGCTGAAGAAGCAGCTGCCTGAGCACCTGTGCGAGAAGTTCATGAAGGAGGACAACCTGGACTATACGACCATCATCACGTCGGTCTATCGCAAACCCGCTGCCAACCGTTTCCTGGCGCAGTTTGCCCCCTTCCTGGAGCACAACATCGAGGAACCTGCCATCCATGACATCGTGCTGCGCTCGTTCACCGACTTCTTCAAGCGCAACGTCGCCAGCTATCCCGGCTACAAGGAGCTGCCGTGCAACTTCGTGGGCTCCATTGCCCTGTGCGAGAAGGCCGTGCTGCAAGAGGCCGCCGAGGCGCTGGGTATCACCATCGGCACCATCATTAAGGACCCGATGGAGGGTTTGGTGAAGTACCACTCAACCGAGGCGTGAACGGGGGTGTAGGGCCTCGCCCTTGGCGTGGCCGCAAGAAAGTGTTATGCCGATGGGCATGACTGTTGTTGAATATTAAATTGATACGATTATGGCTTTTGTGAAAATCAGCGAACAAGAGTCGCTATACAATGACCTGGAGAAGAAGTCGGTGCATGAATTGCTCACCGAGATTAACCAGGAGGACCATAAGGTGGCCGATGCGGTGCAGCAGGCGATTCCCCAGATCGAGAAACTCGTCACGGGCATTGTCGAGCGCATGAAGAAGGGTGGCCGCATCTTCTACATGGGTGCGGGTACCAGTGGTCGCCTGGGCGTGCTTGACGCGAGCGAGATACCGCCCACCTTCGGAATGTCGCCGGGGTGGATCATCGGCATCATCGCCGGTGGTGATACGGCCCTGCGCAACGCTGTGGAGAATGCCGAGGACGATACGACCCAGGGCTGGAAAGACCTGCTGGAGTACAAGGTGACGCCGCTCGACACGGTCATCGGCATCGCGGCGAGCGGAACGACTCCCTATGTCATCGGTGCCTTGCGTGACGCGCGTGCCAACGGCTGCCTCACCGCCGCCATCACCAGCAACCCCGATGCTCCCGTGAGCGAGGTCGCCGAAATCCCCATCGAGATGATTGTCGGTCCCGAGTATGTCACGGGCAGTTCGCGCATGAAGAGCGGAACGGGCCAGAAACTCATCTGCAACATGATCTCGACCAGCGTGATGATCAAGATGGGGCGCGTCAAGGGCAACAAGATGGTGAACATGCAACTCACCAACCAGAAACTCGTGGACCGCGGCACCCGCTGGCTCGTCGAGGAGCTGAAGCTTCCCTATGAAGACGCCAAGCGCCTGTTGCTGCTCCACGGCTCGGTAAAAAAGGCCATTGACGCCTACCGTGGCCTGTAAACATCACGTCTGGTGCGATGTCATCGCACCACAGTAAACAATTAGTAATGAAGAGAATAGTAATCATAGCGGTGACGGCGCTCATGTGCCTCACCGCCGTGGCCCAGGCCAATCAGGACCCGTACTATGCGCGGCGGGCAACGCTGTTTGATCAGCTGCCCATCGGCAAGAAGGACATCGTCATGCTGGGCAACAGCCTGACCGACGGCTGCGAGTTCAACGAGCTGCTGGGCAACCGCCACATCAAGAACCGTGGCATCGTGGGCGACATCGTGCAGGGCATGATCGACCGCATCGGGCCCATCATCAAGGGAAAGCCCCGCAAGCTGTTCATCATGTGCGGTGTCAACGACATCTCGCACGACGTGAGTGCCGACAGCATCGCCCGTGCCACCGAGAAGTTGATTGTCATGGTCAAGCAGGGCAGTCCCAGGACCAAGATTTACCTGCAGAGCCTGCTGCCGTTCAATAACGACGTGCGCGAGTGGAAGTTGCTCAAGGACCGTGACCACGTCGTTGTCGAGGCCAACGCCCTGCTCGAGCAAGTTGCTCGCCGTCAGGACGTAACATGGATTAACCTCTACCCGCTGTTCGCCGATGACCAGGGCCGCCTGCGCGCCGAGTTGACCAACGACGGCCTGCACCTCATGGGCGACGGCTACCTCATCTGGCGCGACGCCATCAAGCCATATCTGAAGTAAAATACAGGCATTTGTAATCCAAGTTTTGAAGAAACAAAAAGGGGCGACACAGTTGCCCCTTTTTTGTGATTTTGGGAATATATTTGCATATCTCGGTAAAAAGGTCTAATTTTGTGGTTTATTGTGGAAATCCTGACCGCGCCCTTTCGCGCCCGTCAGGCGACCACATCATTGGAAACAGAAAAGGTAACTCGCTGATAATGACTACTGTGATAGTGTCTCCAGCTTTACCTGCAAGGCACAGTGCCACCACCTCAGTAATGAAATGGTGACCCTTTGTGTGTTGCTTAATCATCTATTGCCCATCAATTCCATTAGTCAATGAAATTAGACAAAGACATCATCACGGTGACATCACCGCTGCTGCCCGACCTCGACGAGTTCCACGCGATGTTGCGCGAGATCTGGGACCGCAAGTGGGTGACCAACAATGGCGAGTTCCACCAGAGGTTTGAAGCCGCCCTGTGCGAGTACCTCAAGGTGCCCTACATCAGCGTGTTCACCAATGGCACCCTGCCGCTCATCACTGCCCTGCAGGCGTTGAACATCAGCGGCGAGGTCATCACCACCCCTTACAGTTTTGTAGCGACGACCCATTCGCTATGGTGGAACGGCATCAAGCCCGTGTTTGTTGACATCGACATGGCAACGGGAGGTATAGACCCCGACCGCATAGAGTCGGCGATCACGCCACGCACGACGGCTATCATGCCCGTGCATGTGTATGGCAAGCCGTGCCGCACCCGTGAGATTCAGGAGATTGCCGACAAATACGGCCTGCGCGTTATCTATGATGCCGCCCATGCCTTCGGTATTGAGATAGATGGAAAGAGCATTCTTGAAGAAGGCGACATGTCCACGCTGAGTTTTCACGGCACCAAGGTCTTCGGTACAACCGAGGGTGGAGCACTTGTGGTAAAGGACGAGAAGATGAAGCAGCGCATCGACTACCTCAAGAACTTCGGCTTTGCCGGCGAGACCGAGGTCGTCGCTCCCGGCATCAATGGCAAGATGGATGAGATGCGCGCCGCCTTCGGCCTACTCAACCTGCAGCAGGTCGATGCCGCTATCGAGGTACGCCACCAGGTCGCTATCCGCTACCGTGAGGCCCTGCGCCCAATTGAAGGCATCACTTTCTGGGACGACATGCCCGGCGTGCGCCACAACTACGGCTACTTCCCCATCTTTGTCGATGCTGAGGCCTACGGCATGACGCGCGATGAGCTTTACTTCAAGCTGCGCGACCACGGCATCCTCGCCCGTCGCTACTTCTATCCCCTTATCAGCTCCTTCTCCACCTATCGCGGCTTGCCCAGCGCCACCCGTGAGAACCTCCCCAACGCCACCCGCATGGCCGACACCGTCATCTGCCTCCCCATCCACCACGAACTCACCCCCACCGACCAACAACGCGTCCTCGACTGCATCCTCAACAAATAATTCGAAATCACATTGTTATGAATATTATCAAAAGGGCTTATAATAAGCTAATTAGATGTTTGGTGGCCTCATATCTAAAGATAAAAGGCATTCATCATGGCTTCATTCTACACATAACAACTATTGGCCTAATTAAAGACTGGAAAAGTTGCAAAAAGCCTTTAAGGGATAAGATTTGGGCTGTAAAAAGAGGTTTTTACCCCAGTAGAATCGATCTATGGGGGTTGAATGAGGATAATTACACGAGGTATTTGTCTGATTTTAATTATCGGAAATTGTTCCCGTTAAATAATGGTTTCCAAATATGGCTTGATGACAAGCTGACGACTAGGTATGTATTTCAAGATACTTTGATCAAAGACTTCATGCCACGTTATTACCTATATATCGAGAATGACGGGAACTATTCCTATTTAATGGATTTCAATCAGCAAATCACAAAAGATTCAGATGCTCTGCTTAACCTCTTACGCCAAGAGGCTGTCTTGGCGCTGAAACCATTGGCTGGTTCACTAGGAATAGGTTTTATTAAACTTGAAATTAAACAGGGTGAAATCTATGCGAATAATGAATTGCTGTCCACCGAGAAATACGATGAGTTAAAGAAATCACTCAGAGGCTACATTGTTACGGAATACTGCCACCAGCATAGCCAATTGGATAGAGTCTGGGATAAAAGTGAATGTACTTTGAGGATAATCATGGCAAAGTTTAAGGATAAGTATTGTGGTGGGAAAACCAAAGCGATTCTTTCCTATGCTCGCTTTGGCACAAGTTTGTCCTCTACCACTTCCAATATGTCGCAGGGTGGGGTAGGCGTATGCTTTGATTTTGAAACAGGCATTTTGGACAATGTCTTTTATCGTAAAAAAGGATTTGACAAGAATGGCCAAACAATGCATGATGCCCATCCCGATACTCATGTGAGACTTGGTGGTCAAAGACTGCCGAATTGGGATATTGTGAAAAAGGGCTTATACGATATAGTGGACTATTTTTCTACGCTCGAGTATTTTGGCTTTGATGTCATTATTACTGATGACGGTTTCAAAATATGTGAAATCAATTCCTTGCCTGGCTTGGATATAGAGCAAGTCATGTTTGGACCCATATTAGACAATGAAGTAGCCAGACAATTCTATACTGATAGAATCCATTAATGGCGTTTGATATCACAACAGAATAAGGTCTTCATGAAGAAAAAACTTATGCTTCTGGGCGGCTTGCGCTACCTGTTGCCTGTCATTGAGGCGGCTCATCGGCATGGTATCCACGTCATTACGGTGGACTACCTGCCCAGCAACATCGCGCACAAGTACAGTGACGAGTACCACAACGTGAGCATCATTGACAAGGAAGCGGTACTCAAGCTAGCACAGGAACTGCAGATTGACGGCATCATGTCATTTGCCGTGGATCCCGGTGTGGTAGCTGCGGCTTATACTGCCGAGAAGATGGGCCTCCCGTTCCAGTGCAGCTATGAGGCTGCCTGCATCCTACAGGATAAATCCCGTTTTCGCAAATTTCTAGCTGATAACGGTTTCAATGTGCCCAATGCCCGTGGCTATAGCGAGGGTGATGATGCTCTCAAGGATATCGACTACTTCAGTTGGCCCGTTATCGTCAAGCCCGTGGACAGCGCCGGCAGCAAGGGTGTCACCCGCGTTGATGATCCTGCCGACTTGCCTGCAGCTATCGCTCACGCTCTTGAGTGTTCCCCCTCCCGTCACTTCATCATCGAGGACTTCCTGGAGAAGAAGGGACCATCGATGGGCAATGAATGCTTTGTGGTCAATGGCAAGTTACTGTACAATGCCTTTTATGACCAGTTCTTTGACAACGAGGCCGTGAACCCCTACGCCCCTTCGGGCGAGTTCTGGCCCTCGGCGATGGACAAGGAACATGAGCAGGAATTCAAGGACCAGCTGCAGCGCCTCTTTGACCTCTTGCATATAACGACAGGCATGTTCAACGTTGAGTGCCGAGAGTGCACTAACGGCAAGTGTTACTTGATGGAAGTTTCCCCACGAGCTGGAGGCAATCGTCTCGCCGAGATACTGAACTATGCCGCCGATGTTGACATTATTGAGGCTGAAGTGTGTGCCTCGGTGGGCTTACCATTGGCAGACATTCATGAGCCTAACTACAACGGCTACTATGCCATCAATGTGCTCCATAGTGAGCGCAATGGCATCTTTAAGGAACTGTTCATAGACCCCGCCTTTGAAAAGGCGCATCTTGTCGAACGAGACCTTTGGGTCAAGCCTGGTGATAAGGTTTCAGCATTCACTGGTGCCAACCAGTCCCTAGGAACTATCTTCTTGCGCTTCGACACCAGAGAAGGCCTGAACAGCTTTGTTACTTCGCCCAATTCCTACATCACCATAGTAACTGAATGATGAATTAAAAATCATCAATTATTTATTGGCTAACTGATTCAATGAAGAAAAAACTAGGTATTTTAGGCGCTTCAGAACCTCACTTGCCTTTGTATAAGAAAGCACGTGAAATGGGGCTTGAGACTTATTGTGTTGCTTGGTCCAAAGGTGCCTTTTGCAAGGATTATGCAGATCATTTCTGTGATATTTCCATTACTGACTATAAGGCAATAGCTGAACTGTGCAAAAGCGAGAATATAGATGGCGTAGTGGCAAATGCATTGGAGTTGGCTGTGCCGACATTAGCATTTTTGCATGAGAACTGTGGATTAAATGGAAACTCAATTCAAACCGCTATATGGGCAACAAATAAAACTGAGATGCGAAAGCGAGTTTCCGAGACTCAGGCTTGCCCCCAGCCTTTGTATCAAATTGTAGGTCCCGACGAAGTCCCTACAGTGGATTTGTATCCTGTTATAGTGAAGCCATCTGATAGTAGTGCTAGTAGGGGAATAACAGTTGCTAGACGTTCAGATGAACTTGAATTTGCTTTAAACCGGGCAAGGGAATACTCGAAGAGTAAGGTGGTGCTCATAGAGCAGTTGATTGAAGGAACCGAAGTATCTGTCGAAAGTATCTCCTATAAAGGAAAACATTTTTTACTGACAATAACTGATAAAGAAACTACAGGTGCTCCGTATTTTGTTGAGATAGCGCATCATCAACCATCTTTGTTGCCTAGCGAAATACAAAACAGAATTGCTAGGTATAACACAAAGTTATTGGATGCATTACAGATTAACAATAGTGCTTCACATGCAGAATTCAAAATTGATGAAAAAGGTGAAGTTTATCTTATGGAAGTTGGGGCTCGTGGTGGCGGAGGCTGGATTTCATATAAATTAGTGGAGCTGAGTACCGGATATGATTACATCAAAGGAATGATACAGGTAGCATTAAATGAATTTGAAGATCCTGTGATTCGTACAGGACAATTCTCTGGTATCTATTTCTTGAGCGAAGATACGAAGTGTGTTAAAAACTTTATTCTTGAGAACAAAGATGCACAATGGATGATTGATTTCTCAATTGATGAAGATAAACCTTTACGCAAATTGAGGAGTTCTTATGATAGGACTGGTTACTTTATATATCAATCAAACCATAAATTGAAGATTTGAGTATGTACACATTTGAAATCAAAAGGAGAACAGTCGCAGAAATAGTACAATTATTGACTATATTCGATCCGTATTCTGACAAACCATACTCTTTCCGTGATAGCGCCAACCAGAAACAGTGGCCTGAAAAACTGGCTGCCTTAGCAAATTGTATTGTATGTTATGATATTAATGGGCAAGCCATTGGGACTCTCTTTTTCTATGATAACGAAGTTGCTATTAAGAATCAGGAAGGCTATTGTGTTTTTTTCTGTGTTCTTCCTGAGCATAGACGATGTGGTGTGGCTTCTCAAATGATTGAGAAAGTGAAAGAGCATTTAAAGTTAATAGGAATCCCTAATTTTAAGTTAAAATGTTCAAAAACAAATATTGCAGCATTCAAATTATATCAGAAAACAGGTTTTGATGTAATTGACGAAGAAGAGAACAAATATGTATTAGTTTCGAGAACGTAAAAAATCGTATTCTAATTTTATTGACTGAGAGTTGTGATTTGAAATATGACAAAGTCCCCCTTGCTTTCGATACGTTGTCTTGTTTATAACCATGAGCAGTACTTAAGGCAGTGTCTTGACGGGTTCGTGATGCAGAAGACGAACTTCCCGTTTGAGGCTATCGTGCATGACGATGCGTCGACCGACGGGTCTGCTGATATCATTCGCGAATATGCCGAGAAGTATCCCGACATTATCAAGCCTATATGCGAAACCGAGAACCAGTACAGCAAGCACGACGGCTCATTAGTGAGAATCATGGATGCCGCGATGCATCCCGATTCCAAGTATGTTGCTATATGTGAAGGTGATGACTACTGGACCGATCCCAACAAACTACAAATGCAGGTGGACTTTCTGGAATCTCATTCTGAGTATTCGATGTGTTTTCATCGCGCCAATCCTATAATTGATGAAACTGGAGAGGAAATGCAAGGACTGCACGGCGACACATTCCGCAATATTCAAGCTCGAGATTATGAATCCACCGAATTATTTGAAGTCTGGACAGTTCCGACTGCATCGATGGTTTATAGAAAAGAGTGCCAGTTTTATCCTTTGAAAAAAAGATATCGAAATCTATATGGCGATATTGTGCGTGTGCTCTCTTGCGCCGAAATGGGTAAGGTTCGTGGAATTGACAGAATGATGTCGGTTTACAGAGTTCAGAATAAAGGGTTGACATTCAGCCCCGAAAGTGCACTTGCATTTGTAATGGGTTCACCAGAGCATTATCTTTTTTTAAGAGATAATTTCAAGAAAGTTGATAGAAAAGTGATTAATGCTGCAATTTCTGATAGGTTTTTAGTACGTTTTTTGCATCAGAAATCAATTTGGCAGAAGATAAATGATGTAATGTTATCATTACGATATGGTTTTAAGATGAGGGTTAAGAAGATGTGGAATTATTATATGCCAATCAATTTCTTGAAATTTCATGTTGATAATGAAACGATATGATTATTTGATAGTGGGGGCTGGGCTGTTTGGGGCGGTATTTGCCCATGAGGCTCAAAAGGCGGGGAAGCGTTGTCTGGTTATAGACCGCCGTTCTCACCTGGGTGGTAATGTGTACTGTGAGCAGGTTGAGGGCGTCAATGTGCATCGATATGGGGCTCACATCTTCCATACTGCAAATAAGAGAGTGTGGGAGTATGTGAACTCGATTGTCGAATTCAATCGCTACACCAACTGCCCGGTGGCGTGTTACAAAGGCGAGATGTACAACCTGCCGTTCAACATGAACACGTTCAACCGCATGTGGGGAGTGAAGACACCAGCTGAAGCGGTTGCCAAGATAGAGGAACAGAAGGCCGAGGCGATTGCCAGAATGGAGGCTGACGGTGTCAACGAGCCCCGTAATCTGGAAGAGCAGGCGCTGATGCTGGTGGGAAAGGATATTTATGAACGCCTGATTAAAGGCTACACCGAGAAGCAGTGGGGCCGTGATTGCCGTGACCTGCCGGCGTCCATCATCAGGCGACTGCCTGTGAGGCTCGTTTTTGACAACAACTATTTTAATGACCCTTATCAAGGAATTCCCATTGGAGGGTATAATAAGCTTATTGAGGGATTGCTTGATGGTATTGAAACTCGTACAGGGGTGGACTTTGCCGAGCTCAAAGGGGATTGGCGTGAAATTGCAGATAATTTAGTCTATACCGGCCCAATTGATGAGTACTTTGACTATTGCTATGGCAACCTGCAGTACAGGACAGTGAAGTTTGAAACTGAGGTGCTTGATATGCCCAATTATCAAGGTAATGCGGTCATCAACTACACTGAGCGAGATGTTCCTTATACGCGTGTGATAGAACACAAACACTTCGAGATGTTTGGCAGCGAGGTATACGCAACACCAAAGACGGTAGTTAGCCGCGAGTACTCTACTGAATGGAAACCAGGTATGGAGCCTTATTATCCAGTTAATGACGATAGAAATTCAGCATTGTACCAGCAATATCGATTGTTGGCTGAGCAAGAGCCGAATGTGATTTTCGGTGGGCGTCTTGCCGAGTACAAGTATTATGATATGGACAAAGTCATTGAACAGGCATTGTTAACCGCTAAAGAAGAACAACTATGAGTAAGGTATTGAGCATTTGTATTCCCAGTTATAATATGGAAAAGTACTTGAATCGCTGTGTCGATTCGATGCTTGTAGATGAGGTACTTGATCAGCTTGAGATTATCATCGTCAATGACGGCAGCAAGGATGGAACCCTGGCCATTGCTAACGATTATAAGCAGCGTTACCCACAGTCGGTCGTTGTCATTGATAAACCCAACGGTCATTATGGCTCTTGCATCAACGCTTCGTTGAAAGTGGCCACTGGTAAGTACTTCCGTACTGTAGACGCCGATGATTGGGTTGATAGCAAGGCTCTTGTTGAATTTGTACATACTTTGAGCGAGATTGATGTAGACTGCGTGTGCACCAAGTATGCCACACGATATGGTGAAGACGGCAAAACTGATGTTCAGCCTTTAAATGCCCCGTTTAAAGCAATATTGGATTTGAATCAATATGTTCTTCCTGTTGATAGCTTTCATATGCATTGCCTGACATATTCAACTGATCTTTTAAGGGGAATAGGGTATGTTCAGACCGAAGGCGTTTGTTATACTGATACAGAGTATATGTATGCTCCGCTTTCATGTGCACGTAATATCTATTTCATGGATATTGTGTTGTACCAGTATTTGGTAGCTCGTGATGGTCAGTCTATGGCTATGGATGAGCTCGTGAAGAATAATTTGCATTTCTTCAAGGTCATGGAGAAAATCAGTCAAGTGCATCACAGTAACTTGACCTTTAACAATAATGAGCCCCGTGTCTGGTCTTTTGCTCAGAGTAACTTGATTGAATGGGCCGCAATCATCTATATTTTCTTCTTTGAATATGACCAGTATAAGGAAGACACTTTGAGACCTCTGATTGCTGAGTTGCGTCGTGATGGCTTGTTGAAATTTAATGGGTTATGGTCTAAGAAAAGAATGATGATATTCAATTTGTGGTACTCTAGTGGTAAGTTGTCCAAGTTCTTAATCCTTCCATTTAGGAAAATAAAGAGATAGTGGCATTCGTGTTAATGACACGTTGATATAATAAAGCCTATACTGGAATAATTCTATAGGGGCGCAATCGCAAAAAAAATTGTAGGGAGTCGGTTCATTAGAATCGGCTCCCTGTCGCGTCTTTAAGTGGGGGTCGGCTTTTTGTTTTTGGGATTGGAGAGGTGTTTTTGGTGGGGTGGTGGGGTAATTGTGGATTTGGATTTTTTAAAGGGGTGGTTTTTAGGGGGTTGAGGTGGATTTAAGGTCAAAAAATGACAAATTTTGGGTCAAAAAATGACAAATTATCCTAATTGTTTTTGATGTTTTTCCTAATGGTGAAGGAGGGCGGGTTGTAATTTTGCAACGTCCAAAAAGGACAAGGCCCTCAGTTCAATAATTACGGGAATCCTTGAAAACGATACCTCCAAATGAAATAAGTAATAACCCAATGGCAGCCCGTTGCGACGATCATC
>JAEEGL010222077.1_pt1 | contig 11509 bp, 9 predicted proteins | sample 9134231 | NCBI WGS metagenome assembly JAEEGL01 (sample SAMN16246548, study PRJNA631951) | gut metagenome | biome: gut microbiome; feature: rumen; material: fiber-attached | host: Bos | place: Iran: Karaj | collected 2018-10
CTATCAGTTCAACACCCATTCCCAGACCGCTATCGCTTCCTCCTTTAACCCCGAGCTGGCCTATGAATGGGGCCTCATCGAAGGCAACTCCGGCCTGTGGCTGGGCCGCTATCACCTGTGGGGCACCGGCCTGACCCAGCGCCGCACCCCCTACAACGGCCGCAACTACGAATACATTTCTGAAGACCCCATGCTCACCAACCGGATGGGCCAGGCGATCCTGCAGGGCTGCGCCGACAAGGGCATCCTGAACGGACCCAAGCACATGGGCTTCAACGATCAGGAACACAACCGCGGCGGCGTATCCGCCTACATGACGGAACAGAAATTCCGTGAAACCGATCTGCGCGGCTTCCAGGGCGCTTTGGAAGATGTGACCGGATGCCGTGCCGTCATGATCGCCTTCAACCGCATCGGCGCAACCAACGCCGCCCATCACATCGGCATGCTGCAGAAGGTTCTGCGCGGCGAATGGGGCTACACCGATCTGGTGTCCACCGACATGATGAACAACAACTACTACTTCAACGCGGAATCCATGGTCATGGCGGGCATCACCCAGGTGGCCGACTTCGCCGGGGACGACAACCACATCAACCAGGGTGAAGGCGGCGTGGACAAGACCTGGGCCTACATTTCCGTAGACACCGTGAAGAACGATAAGAACCTGGTGGAGCAGGCCCGTCAGGACCTGAAATATCAGCTGTTCAGCTATGCCAACAGCGCCATCCTGAACGTGACCACCATGAAGGTGAACACCTGGTGGGACAACGCCCTGAGCTTGACCAAGACCCTGAGCATGTACCTGGCCATCGCGTTCGCCGCCTGCTGGATCGTCCTGACCGTCTTGCCTGACAAGAAGAAAGGAGCGAAGTAAATGAACTTTCTGAAAAAGATGTCCGCCGGCGCTTGGATCGCCTGCTGTGCCGCCGTGCTTACCATCGTTTCCCTCATCGTGTACGCCGTGAATATCGGCAGCGAGGGCTATTTCCAGAACGTTACTGTTAAGAATCTGGTGCTGTGGCTGGTCGCCGCCGCCGTGCTGCTGCTGGCTGCCATCGCCTTTGGCCAAGTCAATGCCAAGGGTGCCGGAAAAACCGGCTTGGACCTGGTTGCCGGCTGCTGCCAGATCGGCGCGCCTGTGCTGCTGGCCCTGTCGCTGATCAACCTGATCGGCTCCCGCATCGCGGGCCTGGGCTTCATTTACTTCTCCAATGCGGACGTGATCCTGGAAGTGCAGACTCCCGCCAACCTGGCCAGCGCTTCCTGCACCATCGCCAACATGATCATCCTGGGCGTGGCGCTGGTGGTGGCCCTGGTGGCCGCCTTCTGCACCATCCGCAAGAAGGTCAAGGAGAACTGATAAACCATATGGTTTTCGCGGCGGTCGGGAGGATTTTTCTTCCCGGCCGCCGTATTTTACCCAAAGAATGATTGGATGGGAAGATGTGTTTATGAGCCTGTTTATTCCGGCGGCGCTTTACGCTTTGGCGCTGGTGCTGACGATCACAGGATCGGCGATCGTCAGGCATCGCGGCCTGCTCCAGCTTCTGGGCGGGTTTTGCTGGGCTGCCGGAACCCTGACCGCGCTGCTTGCCGGAGCGGAGGAGCGCTGGATTCTGCTTCCCACCCTGCTGCTTTTGCTGATGGCCGGTTTCGGAGGAAGGAGGGAACGTAAATGAGCTTTGATTCCCTGGATTATCTGCTCTTTCTTCCCCTCGTAACCCTGCTGCACTGGCTGTGCCCCCATCGCGCCCGCTGGGCTGTCCTTTTGGGGGCCAGCCTGATTTTCTATGCCAGCTGGAACCCCTCCATGACCCTGCTGCTCCTATCCGTGATCGCCGTTTCTTACACAGCGGGACTGATGCTGAATAAAAGCCGGAATCCACGCGCGCGAAAAGGTATTCTGGTTCTTTCCCTGCTGCTCTGCGCAGGCTTTCTTTTGTATTTCAAATACTTTCATTTCCTGGCCGGAACGGCTGAAAGCGTCGTTCGCATGCTGGGTTCAGACGTTCATTTTTCATTCCGGGAAATCATTTTGCCCGTCGGCCTTTCCTTTTACACGTTCCAGGCCATGAGCTATGTGATCGATGTTTATCGCGGCACGCTGCCCGCGGAAACCCATCCCGGCTATTACGCTTTGTATATTTCTTTTTTCCCGCAGCTGGTGGCGGGTCCCATCGAGCGGGCCGGGGGTATTTTGAAGCAATTGAAGCAAAGGCGCGTTCTCTCAAAGGAGGACGCGCGCATGGGGCTTCGGCTGCTCCTGTCCGGCTTCTTCCGCAAAATCGTCATTGCGGATTGCTGCGCCCGGTTCGTGGACGCGGCGTACTCGCTGGACCTTCCGGATGGCAGCGCCGTATTTCTGGCAACCATCCTGTTTTCTTTCCAGATTTACTGTGATTTTTCCGGCTACTCCGAAATTGCCGCAGGCAGCGCCCGGCTGCTGGGCATCCGATTGAGCAAAAACTTTGATCAGCCTTACCTGGCCCCCGGCATCCGGGAATTCTGGCGCAGGTGGCATATCACTTTAAGCCGCTGGTTTCAGGATTATGTATATATTCCTCTGGGCGGTAACAGAAAGGGAATTGCCCGCCAGACGCTGGCCTTATGGACCGTGTTTCTGCTCAGCGGATTATGGCACGGGGCGGATTGGTCCTTCGTGCTGTGGGGAGCCTTGCACGGCGTTTTCATGACGGCGGAGTTATGGCTTTCCCGCCATTCAAAACGAAAAATTCCTGATGCAGTATCCATCGGCCTTACCTATCTTCTGGTCACCTTTTCCTGGGTCTTCTTCCGGGCCGCCTCCGTCAGCCATGCTTTTGCGCTGATTCAACGCCTGTTTTCTCCCTGGAGCATTGCCGCCGGTTGGGCAGTTTTGGGCATAAATGGATTGGATGCGCTTTGGATCCTATTGGCACTATCCTGCCTGCCGTTATTGCGTCAATTGGCTAATGATCGGATAAAAAGCCTCCCCGCCGCCGTATACGCTTATTGCTTTCTTACTATCGCGCTTGCGTTCTGGATGCGGCTGGACGCGAACATGGCCAACGCCTTCATTTATTTCCAATTCTGATTTTGAAGGGAGGGAACCGCTGTGCGTCGCAAAACGCTGCACGCCTTGGGCTGGGTCCTCATCGCGCTGGCGGTTCCCGCCGCGCTGCTCATTTTTGCCTTTTGCCTGCCCCCGCAGTATGGGGAAACCTATTTGGGCGGATTGTCCCTGAAATATGACAGGCTGCGTAATACGCCCGGAAAACGCATGATCCTGATCGGCGGCAGCGGCACGGCCTTTGATTACCGCTGCGATCTATTGGAGCAGGAATTTCCGGAGTATACCGCCGTCAATTTTGGGCTTTACGCCGGACTGGGAACCACGGTCATGCTGGACCTGGCGGAAAACCAGCTGCATCCCGGCGATATCGTGGTCTTTTCCCCGGAGCAGAGCGAACAAACCTTATCCGCCTACTTTGGCGCCGAAGCCATGTGGCAGGCCGCCGACGGCCATCCCGAATTGGTTTTCGCGCTGAACCGGGAATATCTGGAGCCCATGATAGGCAAATTTCCCTCTTTCGCCGCAGCGAAAGCAAAACTATGGTACGAACATGCCGCTCCCGAGGGCGACGGTATTTATGCCCGCGCTTCCTTTAACGCATATGGGGATATCGTTTCCGCAAACCGGGAAGAAAACATCATGCCCGGCGGCTATGACGCCAACATGCCCATTTCCTTCGATATCGCTTTGCTGAATCAAGCTTTGATAGAAAAAATCAATGCGTTTCATGAAAAATGCCAAAAAATCGGCGTTTCTTTCTATTATCGCTTCTGCCCCATGAACGAAGCGGCATTGCCGCCCGAAGCCCGGAAAGCTCTGCCCGCTTTCACTGCGGCGCTGAACGGGCAATTCAACGGCGAAATCCTGGGATCACCGGAGGAAGCGATCCTGGCCCCCGGCTGGTTTTACGATACCAATTTTCATTTGAACGCTTCCGGCGCCATACTGAATACCATTTTCCTGATCCGCGATTTGAAGGCGCTGCGGTGCGATGAATCCCCCGTTCGTATTCCGCTCCCGGTCATGCCCGGCGTTTCCGAAGCCGCGCTGACGGACGGGGATAACAGCGACGCAAGCTATTTCCTTTACCGTAGGGAAGAAAACGTTCTGCAAATCATCGGGCTCACGGACGCGGGCCGCCTCCGGGAAAAGCTGACCGTACCCGTCAGCCGGGACGGGCTGCCCGTTGCAGGGTTTACCGCGGAAACCTTTCAGCATGACGCGGCCATCCGGGAAATCATCCTGCAAAGCAATATCCGCCGCATTGACGATCATTCCTTCCGGGGCTGTGCCGGACTGAAGCGGCTGGTTCTGCGTCATGAATCGCCTCAAAGCTGCACGGTAGGAAGCAATCTGCTCAGCGGAACGGACGCCGGGATCATTGTGCCCGCAAAGCTTGTGAGCGCCTATGCCACCAATTATTTTTGGAGCGTTTATGCTTCCCGTATCCGCCCGGATGATGAAGCGCCCGTTCCCACCCCTTCTCCCGTCCCTTCTCCTTCTCCCGCAGGCAGCCGCACGATCACCTATTTTGCCAACGGCGGCAGATTGAAGCTGGGCGGCGGCGACAGCTTCACCCAATCCATGGAAAGCCCGCATCTGCGCGTCAACACCGCCTTGGGGGCCCGGTACCTGGAACGGGACGGGTTTGTGCTGATCGGCTGGAACACACAGCCGGACGGCAGCGGGCGGCACGCGGGCCTGGGCAGCCGCATCGAGCGGGAAAACAGCCTGACGCTTTACGCCGAATGGGCTCCGGCCTCCCCCGATTCAGATTTCATTTATGAAAGCGCAAGCAACGGGATCGTCATCACCGGTTACGATGGAAACGCTTCTTCCTGCGTGGTTCCCGAAGCCATTGGCGGCCTGCCAGTGCGCCGCATAGCCTCCGGGACTTTCCGGGATCGATCCTTTCAAGCGCTGGTGCTTCCTTCCGCTCTGCGCATGATAGATGACGGCGCTTTTGAACGCTGCATGATTCAGCATCTGTACTGCTTTGATTCCCTGCGGGAGGTCCAGGACGGCAGCTTCAGACAATGCCTGCTTACCTTCCTGCACGTCAACGCGGCCACCAGCCCCAAGTACAGCGGCAGCTATTTCGATACGTTTTCCGATAAATACGATGCGCTGCTCAGCATCCGCGATCAGAAAAAAATCGTGCTGTTTTCCGGTTCCTCCGGGCGCTACGGTTATGATACCCCTGAAATCATCCGCGCTTTCCCGGATTACGCCGCGGTCAATATGGGGGTGTACGCTTTTACCAACGCCCTGCCCCAATACGAGCTGATCCGGCCCCTGATGCAAAAGGGAGATATCCTGCTTTCCGCCCCGGAATTTGACGCGGTGCCGGAACAGTTCTGCGTTTCCTCCGCGCTGGATACCGGTTTTTGGGCCATGATGGAATCCAACTACGACGCGGCCGCCCAACTGGACATGAACCGCTTTTCCTGCGTTTTTACCAGTCTGGGGGATTACCTGTCAGCCCGCAGCCGGATGGAGGATCGGGATTATTCCGTATCCCCCGCCAGCTTTGATGACGACGGCAATTATTATCCCTTCAGCACCTATAACGCATACGGCGATTTCATCCTGCCCCGGCCCAACAGCGAACGGGATGAACGGCTGCGGCACAACATTGCGGATTATACGGCAAACAGCTTTTCCGAAGCCAGCGTAAACAGCCTGAACGAAGTATACCGGCGCTTTCAGCGGGACGGCGTAACCGTTTATTTCAGCTACACCCCCAGAAACCGCCAATCGCTGACGGAAGAAAGCACCCCTGAAGCCCGGGCAGCCCTGCATGAATACTTGAAGGCCAGGCTTTGTGTGCCCATGATCACCGAATTGGAGGATTCCCTTTATTCTGGCGTATATTTCTGGCTGATCGACAGCCATTTGAGCACGGAAGGCGCGAAGTTGAGAACGGCGCAGATCATAACCGATCTGCAAAATGCCCTCCAAACTGACCGCGAGCGCTGATTCTTTCGTCAAATGATGCAATAAAACATGAAAAACCTTTCCAGTTTTATATTTTTGCTTGTGATTCGACGGTATTTCTGGTATACTGTATTCGGATAATTTTACTTTTTAGCGCCAATCGCAGGAGGTTACCACCTTTGAGTAATTATGATGATCCTTCTTTGAATCCGCAGCCCGCTGCGCGGCACCGCCGCAGCGACAGGCACCGGGAAACCGGCGATCATGAAAAGAAAATCCCGCAGCAATCCGCCGCTTATTCCCAGCCCGATATTCCCGCGGAGCAGGAGCCCGCGCCGGAAATTCAATGGCAGCGCCGGCAGCCCGCCATGTATCAGGAGGACGGCGGCGCCAACGCCCGCGGCGCATATACCGCCCGGCGGCAGCCCGCGGCCCGGCAGGATGGCCGGCAGGACAATCTGTATATGCGCCGTCCCGCTTTGAACGATGATTTCGATGAGGAAGAAGAGGATGAACGCCGGGTGCCCTGGCTGAAAATCCTGATCGGCGTGATCGTCGCCGCGCTTCTGCTGGCGGTGGCCCTGCATTTCATTTCGGATGCCGGACCCCTGAACCCGGTAAAAAACGCCATTGACAGCCTGGTGAACGTGCAGAAGAAGGCCCCGGGCGAGGCTCTTTCCTTCCAGGCGGCCTCCAATACCGCCGCCACCAATTCCCGTCTTTTGTTTAACCTGACCACCAACCAATCCGTGGACGGCGTGCGGCTGGAGGATGCCGAGGGCAACGAAATCGCCTGCACTGCCACGCTGGTGAACGGCGCCAACGAAACCAACAAAATCTGGAACATCAACGCGATTTTTGACGTTCCCTATTCCGGCGACGTTTTCGCCGTCATTCGGGAGGGCGAAACCTGGACCCGCACAGACAAGAGCGTTCCGCTGGTGATCGTGAATCCCACTCCCGTGCCCACCGAAACGCCGCTGCCCACTCAGGTGCCCTTGGTATCCCAGCCCACGGTGGCCCCCATCGTGGAAAGCATCACCGCGGCGCCGCAGCCCACGGCAGAAACCGCTTCCCAGGAAGGTCTGGTGCCTGCGATCACCTGGGCCCCCACCAACGCGCCCCTGCCCACGGAGGCCCCCACCGGCGAACCCACTCAAGCGCCTACGCTTCCGCCCACAGAGGCCCCGACAGCCGCGCCGACCGCAGCGCCGACGCCCACGGCTGTTCCCGCGCCGACCACCGCTCCCACCGCCACGCCCCTGCCCCGGCTGGATGCCAGCGCGGGCTCCGGCAGCTTGAAAACCACGGATACCGTGTATCAGGTGGGCAGCAAGAGCGCCAAATCCATCACCTTCTCCCGGGACGTAAGCTATGTGGCCCCGCACCCGGACAACTATTCCTTCTATCCCGCCGGCGTGCTCACCTTCCGGGGCGATAATTTCCGCCGGAACGCCGCCTACGGCACTGCCAACGTGACCAAGCAGCAGCTTTCCATCCTGTGGCAGACCCCCATTGGATACCTGAGAACCGAGGATAATGGCACGCTGTACGGCGTGGGCTGGACGGGCCAGCCCGCCATCGTAAAATGGACCACCCAGGTGCGCGAGGGCATGAACCTGTACGAGGATAAGAAGGCTACCTCCGCCCTGCGCGAAGTCATTTTCGGGGCCCAGGACGGCAAAATTTACTTCCTGGACCTCACCGACGGCTCCGCCACCCGGGACCCCATCACCGTGGGCTATCCCCTGAAGGGCAGCGTGTCCGTGGACAGCATGGACCGGCCCCTGCTGGCCGTGGGCCAGGGCATTTCCAAGCTGCCCAACAAAACCGGCAGCATCGGATTGCATTTGTATAACCTGATCGACGGCAAGGAAGCCTTCTTCCTCAATGGCCGCAAATCCGATACCCAGATCCAGTACAACACCAACGGCGCATTCGACGGCACCGCCCTGTTCCTGAACAACAACTGGGATACCGACGCCATGGTGGTGGCCGGTGAAAACGGACTGCTCTACACCGTGGATCTGAACGCCGAATTCATTTATCCCAAGGCAAACGATCAGGACGTGAAGCTGTCCATGAGCATCAAGCCCTCCGTGGTTTATCTGCGCACCAAGGCCGGGGCCGAAAAGGAAGCGGGCGTGGGCGTGGAAAGCAGCGTGGCCATGTACGATAAGTACATTTATATGGCCGACACCTACGGCGTCATCCGCTGCGTGAACTCCGATACCATGAAAACCGTATGGGCCATGGACGGCGGCGACAACATTGACGCATCCATCGCGCTGGATATGGACGGCGATTCGGGCGTGAGCCTGTATACCGGCAATACCGCCTACAGCCGTCTGGGCAGCAAGAACGATGTGACCATCCGCCGTATGAACGCCCTGACCGGGGAAACTATCTGGACCTACGGCATCAAGTGCGATTACGATAAAGGTCAGCTGTCCGGCTGCAAGGCCAGCCCCGTTATCGGCCAGCACAGCATCAGCGATCTGGTGATTTTCACTGTGAACAAGGTGAAGGACGGCGGCAGCAAGGTGATCGCCCTCAGTAAGCAAACAGGTTCCCTCGTTTGGGAACGGGCCCTCACCAGCGAAGCCGTATCCTCCCCCGTGGCCGTGTACAATGATAATGGCGACGCCTGGATCATCCAGGGGGATCAGGGCGGCAACCTGACCATGATGGACGGCCGCACCGGCGCGGTGCGCAATACCCTGAACCTGGGCGGCGCCATCGAAGGCAGCCCCGCCGTATACAAGAATTATTTGGTGGTGGGCACGTGCAGCAAGGACAACGCCTACATGTACGGCATCCGCATCGAATGATCCCGCCAGAGCGCCATCGGCCCCGCATTCTGAAAAGATGCGGGGCCTTTTTGCTGGACATTGTGCAAGCCCCATATAGCGTCAACATGAGAGAGCAGAGTTCAGAGTATGGAGTCCAGATTAGATGGTCCACGTTTGCCAGCCTTGCTTTATAATAATGGAGACTATACTCATCTGAACTCTGTACTCTATACTCTGTTTCAATGCCGTTTTTTGTATAAGACTTCCGCCGCTCCACTCAGTCTTCCTCCAAATCGCCCGGTTCCAGCTCCACCAGGATCACGTTTTCTCCGATTTTGCATATGCGCTGCCAGGGGATCACGATGCCGCATCTTTCGCCGCGCAGCACGCTGCCCACCTTGAATTCGCCCGGCACCACGAGCGCCTCCACCTGGCCCATATGTGCGTCAAATTCAATATCCATCACCTTCCCCAGGCGTTTTCCGTCCAGCGTGTTCACCACGTCCTTGGTGCGCAATTCAGAAAGGCTCACGCACATCACCCCCTATATGGGCATTGTATGCGTGAGCCGCGCAATGTTTTCTTATGTCCCCTCACAACTCACCGGAATTCGTCGAAGCTTTCTGGATCAGCCTGGTGGAATGTATGACCGTTGGCAAGGATAAGACGATGGTGTTCACCTTGCTTGGTGGGACTGAGATGAAGGCATAGGAATGTAAATTCTATACATAGGTTGACAAGTGACCTTTCGTTCACTATAATATGTGAACGAGAGGTCACTTAGCTTAAGGCGGAGGTGCATATGGCAAAAGACACGAAGGAGAAAATCTTGACAGCGGCGCTGGAGATGTTCTCTCAAAAAGGGTATGAAGGAACCAATATCCGGGAATTGTCTGCTTCCCTTGGGCTGGTCAAGTCGGGTATTTACAAGCATTTTGAGAGCAAGGAAGCTATCTGGAATGCCTTACTTGACAGGATGATCGCCTATTATGGGGAACACTTCGGCTCCGCCGAGCATCTGCCCCCTGTGCCGGGTTCCCTGGAAGAATTCGTCTCTATGACCATGAGGATGGTAAATCTCACGATCCGTGACGAGCAGATCGTGAAGACGCGAAAAGTGCTCACCCTGGAGCAGTTCCGGGATGATCGCGCACGGGATCTGGCGACAAAGCACTTCCTGACCGGGCTGACGGAGATATTCACGCACATCTTCTCCGGCATGATGGACAAGGGGCTGCTGAAAAAGGATGACCCCGCCATGCTGGCTTTTGCTTATACCGCGCCGATCTCCGCCCTCATTCACCTGTGCGACCGGGAGCCGGAGAAAACAGAGGATGCGATCAGGAAGATCGAAGCGTTCAGCCGGCACTTTCTTGCAACCTATGGAGTGAAGTAACGATGTTTGATCTGAGCAAGTATCTGGATGATCTGATTCTGAACTGCCGGTTGGGCTTTCGGAGAACGTCTGCCGTATATGGAATTGCAGGGAAGCTGACTGCGAGGTGAAGCTCATGAAAACATTGATACCGTTAAGGAGTCTGTTTTGTTCAATGCTGACGGAATGCATCAGGGCATACCGGAGTGAGAAGCGTTTGTCTTCTATGATTGCATCTGTCAGGGCCGGATGGTCCGGCCAGCCGGGGTCACTGTGGCATCAGCCTCGGGGACGGCAAGATCATCCATGACTGGGATCCGGTGCGAATCGACGATTGCTGGGAAATTAAAGCCATGGCGGCGCTCTCCGGCAATCGCCCAAGATACATCGGCTGGATGCCGATAGAACGCGTATTAAAGCAAAAACCATAGGCATCGGCGTATAACGAGAGGATTCAAATGCCAATATGGAGGAGATGGAATTGCAATGAACTATCATAAAACGATCACGCTGAAGGACGGCAGAACCTGTGTCCTCCGGAACGGAACAGCAGAGGACGGGCAGGCGCTCCTTGACATCTTCAACCTCACCCATGCTCAGACCGATTTTCTGCTCACCTATCCGGAGGAATCCACCCATACCGTTCAGCAGGAAGCGGATTACCTGAAGCAGAAAGCAGAGAGCGCCGACGAGATCGAGATCCTTGCGGAGCTGGATGGAACGGTCATAGGCACGGCCGGCATCGGCTGCGTCGCCCGGAAAGAAAAGACCCGGCACCGCGCGGAGTTTGGGATCAGCGTGGACAAGGCGCACTGGGGACTCGGCGTTGGGCGGGCCTTGACCGGGGCGTGTATCGAATGCGCCAGGGCCGCCGGGTATGTCCAGCTGGAGCTGATGGCGGTCGCGGAGAATAGAGCCGCTCTTGCCCTGTACAGGAGCGTGGGCTTTGTGGAGTACGGCAGAAACCCGAAGGGCTTCCGCTCCCGGACGACCGGGTGGCAGGAACTTGTCCTCATGCGGCTGGAACTGGATAAGCAGGCTGCTGAACAGGGCTTGGCGGGGAGCGAAACGGTCGGGCTGCGACCCGTTACGGAAGATATCAAAGGATAAACCGGACAGGAAACAGAGGTCATTAAAATGAGCAGAAAAGCACTTGTCGTGATCGATATTCAGAACGATATCACCAAGCACTACAGGGGCATCATAGACAGACTGAATGTCGCAATCGAATGGGCGGCGGAAAGCGGCATGGAGATCATTTATATACAGCACAACAATCTGTCCGCCGGTACACGCACCTTCAAGCCGGGCACAAAAGGGGCAGAACTCGTGCCGGAGCTCAGGATCGTC
>JAEEGL010345216.1_pt1 | contig 11509 bp, 10 predicted proteins | sample 9134231 | NCBI WGS metagenome assembly JAEEGL01 (sample SAMN16246548, study PRJNA631951) | gut metagenome | biome: gut microbiome; feature: rumen; material: fiber-attached | host: Bos | place: Iran: Karaj | collected 2018-10
ATGGAGAACCGTTTCACACACCCAAACTTGTGAGCCACAACTAGATAAGGCTGACAGATGAGGGCTTTTCGTGGTACTTGCTTAGCACCTTGCCACGACAACAAATTTCTTCTGAACTAAACACAGACAAATAACTTTATTAATTAATCTTTTTTTAACAACTTAATTTTATCTTAAAATTATGGCTGAACAAACAAACATCCAGAAGCCTCAGGCTCCCGCGCCTAAGACTGCTAACAAAAAAGAAGTCAGCAGCAACGTAGGCGGCATCAAGAGTGCGTCAATCGTCATTCTGATTTGCTTCATTCTCGCAGTGTGCATCTACATGTTCGTCTTTGGTAATGGCGCCAACTTCAAGGATGGCAACAATGCCAACCCGCCACTGAACCTGCTCGGAACTGTCTATAAGGGCGGTATCATCGTGCCTGTGCTGTTGACATGCTTGCTTACTGTAATCGTGCTCACCGTAGAGCGTTGGATCGCTCTGGCAAAGGCCAAGGGAAGCGGCAACATCACCAAGTTTGTCGAGAACGTCAAGGACGCCCTCCGTGCTAAGGACATCAACAAAGCTGAGGAACTCTGCCGCAAGCAGAAAGGTACTGTCGGTGCTGTTGTTTACGCAACTCTCCAGAAGTACAAAGAGATGGATCAGGACACTGTCCTCGAGAAGGAGCAGAAACTCACCAGCATCCAGCAGACACTTGAAGAGGCTACTGCACTTGAGATGCCGATGCTTCAGCAAAACCTCCCCATCGTCGCTACACTGACTACCCTCGGTACCCTGATTGGTCTTCTCGGAACTGTGCTCGGTATGATCAAGTCGTTCCAGGCTCTGGCTGCTTCGGGTGCTCCCGACTCGACCGAGCTCTCGACCGGTATCTCTGAGGCACTTGTGAACACTGCATTCGGTATCGCTACCGCTGCACTTGCTCTTATCGCTTACAACTTCTACACCAACAAGATCGATAACATGACCTATGCTATCGATGAGCTGGGATTCTCAATCGTTTCTACTTTCGCCGCTACTCACTAATCCCTATCCGGCGATACACATCTTTTAATTAACAGAAACAATTAAACCCAACAAGTTGTAAGAAATATGGGAAAAGTCAAAATTAAGAAAAAAGAGACACGTATCGACATGACCGCTATGTCGGACGTGACCGTCCTTCTGTTGACTTTCTTCATGTTGACTTCTACTTTCCTTCAGAAGGAGCCTATTACCGTTATCACGCCCCCCTCGGTCAGCGAGGAGAAGGTGCCCGACGCAAACCTGCTGTCGGTGCTCGTGAGCCCAGAAGGTAAAGTGTTCCTCGAGGTACTTGGTAGCAAGGACTCGACTCTCAAAAGCGAGACTGTGCGAGCCGACCTGCTGAAGAACATGGCATCCGAATACAACAAGATGCACCCGTCGAACCCAGTCAAGTTCACGGCTAAGCAGATTGACGCGTTCTCAAAACAAAACGCATTCGGTGTGCCCATGAACCAAATGGCTAAGTGGTTGGATATGCCCGTGGATGAACGAGACAAAGCACTCGAAAAAGCGGGAATACCCATCAACATGAACGAAAATCCGGACACCCCTAACGAATTCCAAATGTGGATTCGAGCGGCCTACAACAGCATGAACCCAGAGTTGCAGGAGACTATGGTGAAAGGTAGAGGTATTGCAATCAAAGCTGACCAGACTACACCTTATAGCGTCGTCAATGTCGTCATGGATAACCTACAGACAATGAAGATGAATAAGTTCAGCCTGATGACAGCACTAAAAACAGAGGAGGAATAAGATATGGCAAAAACTAAAAGTCGTCAGAAAAAGTTCGATACCCGTATCGACTTCACTCCTATGGTTGACATGAACATGCTTCTGATCACCTTCTTTATGTTGTGTACGACGATGATCAAGAGCCAGACGCTCCAGATCGCTTTGCCGTCAAACGAGAAGGTTGAGCAGGAACAGCAGAACAAGGTCAAGCAGTCCGAGGCTGTCACCATCATCATCGACGGCAAGGTCGACGATAAGGGGCTCTCGAAACCCGACGAGGGTATGCTGTACTTCTTCGACGGAATGCCCCCAACGGGACAGGAGTTGAAGGCCATCACCGAAAAGACAATGGAAAACCCGATGAAACAAGTCGAGTTTGGCAACAAGACCGGTGGTGCTCTGCCAGCAGTTCGTGAAATTTTGCGTGAACGCAACAAGGATGTTGTGGCTAAGATTGAGGCACTCAAGAAAGACTGGAAAGAAATGAAGTTCAGTAACAATGAGGAGAAAAATGACTCAATCTACCAGGTTAAGGCGAAGGAGATCCGTAATGACTCCACGCTCAAACGTCCAGTTGTGATCATTAAGGCCACACCTAATGCAAGTTACGCTCACGTCGTGAGCGTGCTCGACGAGATGCAAATCAACAGCATCAGTCGTTATCAGATTGACCGCATCAACCAGGTTGACTCGGCCATGATGATCTTGCTGCAGGGTCAAGAAGCGAAGTAATGAGTGATGATTGGTTTATATGTTTAACTATCTAAAGCATTAAGATTATGGGAAAAGATGTAGATCTTTCATCGCGTGAATGGTGCGACCTTGTGTTTGAGGGAAAGAATAAGGACTTTGGCGCATATGAAATGCGAACCACCTCGACCAAGCGTCACAATAAGGCTATGCTTTACACCATCATCGGGGCTATCCTCGTCGTGGCTGCGGCTGTCTCTATCGCTAAGGTGCAGGAGTATCTGGCTGAAAGAAGACTAGCAGAGCAGGCCGAACAAGAGGAGGTGCTCATCGATATGGAGCAGAATGAGGAACCCGAAGAGGAACAGCAGGAACGTCTCGAGCAACCCAAACCTGAGGTGCTCCCCGAGGAGGTCCTGAATACCGTCAAGGTGACTGAGCTCCGAATCGTTGAGGATGAAAAGGTGAAAGCCGAGGACGAAATTAAGACTCAGGATGAGCTGAAGGAAACGACCACTGCTTTCGGTCAGAAAGATAATGACAAGGGTACTGAGGACCGTAACGTCACCCGTACACTCAAGGAAGAAGTCGTCGTCGAGAAGAAAGTAGAGGAGAAGAAAGTGGAGAAAGAAGAAATCTTCAAGAGCGTCGAGCAGATGCCGCAGTTCCCCGGCGGCGAAGCTGCGCTGATGAAGTATATCTCGAGCCACATTCAGTATCCGACAATGGCTCAGGAGAACAATGTTCAGGGTAAGGTGATTGTGCAATTCGTCGTCACCAAGACCGGTCAAGTGGGTGAAGTCAAGGTGGCTCGCTCGGTAGACAAGGACCTCGACCGTGAGGCTGTCCGAGTCTGCAAGTCGCTGCCCAAGTTCACTCCTGGACGTCAGAACGGTCAGCCCGTGTCGGTATGGTACACCCTGCCTGTGAACTTCAAACTCCAGGGAACCAACTAATATCCTGACTCTTTTAACGAAAAAGCCGCAGAGCATCATGCACTGCGGCTTTTTTCTTGTAAAAATTCTAAAAACTTCAAGAATTATTTTGATGAACCCGCGATTAGTGCTAACTTTGTAAGTTCAATTGTAGAAATGTGGCATAATGAAGAAATTCTCTTTAATACTCGTCGCCGTCATCGCTCTATGCACTGTGGCATGCCAACAGAAAAAGGCGACAAACACCAGTACTAGCGGCATCGCGAAAATTAGTTGCGATGAGAGCTTCCGTAATATCCTGGACCAGGAGGTCGAGGTGTTCGAGTATAGCTACCCCGACGCGAGCATCATGGTTGACTACACCGACGAGGCGGCAGCGCTCGATTCGCTCATGCACCGTAAGGTTGACCTCATCATCACATCGCGGGATCTCACCGACGATCAGCGCAAAATCTTGGAAAAGCAGGGTAGGGCGCACCGATCACGCAAAATCGCAGTTGATGCGGTTGCTGTCATCGTGAACACAGCCAATGACATCGACGAACTGTCGATGGCCGAACTGAAGGAAATCTTTACTGGGAAGTCACGCAAGTGGGGAGACCTCTTCCCGACCACTCTTAAGCGTGACTCTATCAAGATTGTTCTCGACCAGTCAGGCTCAGGACTGGTGCACTACCTAAAGGACCAGTTCACCGAGGGACGTGACTTTGGCAATACCATCAGCGTCTTTGCTCAGAAATCGAGCGAGGATGTCTTCAAGGCAGTCATGGGCAACAAGAACGCCATTGGGTTTGTCGGCGTGAGTTGGATCACTTCCGATATGAAGGCGACCGAAAAGACCATGGAGCAGCGCGTCGACGAACTTAAAAACAAGAACGAGGTCAGTGTGATTGACTTTACCGACCGCATCAAGGTGCTTGCAGTACGGCCCGATGATGCCATCACCGCACGCAAGCCCTATCAGGCATACATCAATACAGGCGAGTACCCCATGTTCCGTACTATCTGGGCCATTGACGCCAGTGCCGGAGGAACCCTAGACCACGGTTTCTTCTCGTTCCTCACGGGAGTTATTGGACAGAAGATCATTCTCCAAACAGGTATACTTCCCGCTGCCGAGCCAGTCAGGTATGTCGAAACAGTAAAATGACACTAAAAAACTGAGAATGATTACAAACCGATGTTAAATCGATGAATAGATGATAATATTGATGCAGAAACCATTGGTTTGGCACGCAACTTGCAATTACACTCACAAAACAACGAAAATTAATTAATAACTCCATAAAACTAAAAGACAATGAAAGCTAAATTCTTTATCGCAGGTCTCCTCCTCGCAGGAGCAGTCATCAGTGGCTCGGCACAGAGCTACAAGGATGGCATCGAGTACTACAAGGTGGATCAGCTCGACAACGCCAAGGAGTTGCTCGAAAGGAACCTGAACGCGCCCAGCACCAACAAGAGCGAGGCATACTACTACCTGGGACAAATCGCGCTCAAGCAGGGGAACCTCAACGAGGCTAAAAGCTACTTCGACCGTGGCATCAGCGCCGACGCGAACAACCCCTACAACCTCGTCGGACAAGCTGCGCTCGAACTCAAGAAGGGCGGCAATCCCAAGGCTCTCTTCGACCAAGTGCGCAAGATGAGCAAGAAAGACCCCAAGCTGGAGATTGAGATTGCACGCGCTTACTATGCTGCAAATCCGACCACCTATGCCAAGGACATCGAGAAGTGCATCAAGAATGCCCAGAAGTGGAACATGAACGACCCCAACAGCCACATCTTCTCAGGCGACATGAAGGCTGACCAGAAACTGTGGGGCGACGCTGCCGGACTTTATGAGATGGCATTCACCAACGATCCCAACAATGTTGAGGCATATGTCAAGTACGCAAATACCTACTTCAACGTCAACCCCACGATGGCCATCGAGCGCCTCGAGGAGCTGAACGCCAAGTCGCCCAACCAGGCTCTCGTGCAGCGCCAGCTTGCCGAGAAGTACTACAGCGACAACCAGGGCGTCAAGGCTGCCGAGAAGTACGGAGAGTATATCCAGAACCCCAACCACTTCGCACAGGATGAGGTGCGCTATGTCCAGCTACTCTTCTTCGGCGAGAAGTACCAAGAGAGCTATGACCTGGCGACCAGCCTTATCAGCAAACTCAACGCTGGTGACGAGAAGGTCTTCTACATGCGTCGCATGCAGCTCTACAACCTCGATATGCTCGAGAAGTGGGATCAGGCTGTAGAGGCAGGCCAGCAGTTCTTCGCTATGGCAAAACCCGCTGATGCTGTCTATGAGGTACGCGACTACACCGACTATGGTAAGGCGCTCCAAGAGGCAGGACAACCCGAGGCCGCCATCGAGGCTTACAACAAGGCTATCGAGCTCAATCCCCAGAACGAGGACTTGATCCGCAACATGGGTGACTCGTATGCCGGAGCACAGAACTACGAGAAGGCTGCCAGCTACTACCAGAAACTCTATGACGGTGGAATGGCTAAGGCTAACGATGTGTTCACGCTCTCGCGCTACCTCTACTTCCTCGCTAGCGACACGCAAGACGAAGCCGTAAAGGCCGACGCTATCGCACGCTCGCAGAAGTACCTCGCCGAGGCTGACCAGAAGGTGCCTGGAAACGTCCAAATCGTCAACCAAAAGGCTAACATGGCTAAGCTGCTCGAGGGAGACAAGATTACCGGTAAGGCTCTGCCCGCTTATAAAGAGCTCCTCAGCATCCTCGATGCAAAGGAGGACAAGAGTGGATACGACCGCTACTACCGCTACATCTACAACTACCTGGCCAACTATGAGTTCCAGTTCGGAGACAAGTCGCTGGCCAAGGAGTACTACCGCAAGTGGTTGCAGCACGATCCCGACAATGACGCGCTACGCAAGTATGTCGAGTCGATGAAGTAAGTTCAAAACTGACAAATAAATAATATGAGCCACATCCCAATTGGGGTGTGGCTCATTGTTTAGATGTCTAGGGCTTAGCCCTCTTTCTTCGCACCGAGCATCCAATGCGCTAGGGTAGGACTGATGCGGATGGCGCGGCTCACGCACAAACACAACAGATACGCACATACTGTCAGCGAGACGGAGGTTAGTACATACAAGGGACCCGAAGTGATGTGAACTTTCGTCAACGGAGCCAAGAAGAAGTAGTGGATCAAGTAAACATCCAGGGTGCGGCGACCGGCAAATGCCAACCCGCGGCTCAGTTTGCTGCCGTTTGCAAGAATGTGACGCAGCCGGTAGAAACAGAAGTAGACCAAGAATATACCCAGTTGGCATACCACAAGCATCTGTACACCATAATTGATGATGCCAGGGGCTCTTGTCGTCAGCCAGGGAGTAAATATCAGTGTCAAGCAACCACCAAAACACAGCAACAACATGCCGATGCCGGCCCAATGATTGATGAAATGGTGGAATAGGCTTAAGTGATGGCGGCACAAAAGGCCAATGACGAAAAAGACATAATAGTGACACAGACGGTCAATGTAAAACAGAGACGTCAAGCCCCAATTGACACCATGACGCTGGCATTGAACAAACAACAACCACATCGACAAAGACATGGCTATCAACAATAACAACTGACTCGTGGAACTACAGCGAAACTTACGCATTAACACCGATACTGTATAGTAAATCACGAACATGTAGAACAGCACATAGGTGAACCAGTATCGTTCAAAACCGTTAGCCGAGAAAGTTGACAACGGATTGATACCGAAGACCAAAGAGTAAAGCAAAAAGAAGATGGTCGCTGGAATCAACTGAACAAAAGCCTTCTTGCGCAACCGCTGAACATAAAAACTGCGAGTCCACTCGTTCAAGGCCTTGTAGCCGATGAAACCACTGATGAAGAAGAACATCGGCATGCGTATCAAAAGCAAAACCTTATATACTGGAGAATTGAACCCGCTCAAAACGAACGAGTCGACATGTTGCATCACCACAAGAAACATGGTGAAGGCACGCATCACATCAATATATTCTAGACGTTTGGTCGCAGGGTTGCTCATTACTCAAAAAAAAGGCTGCCTTCTTCGGGCAGCCATTACTAATACTCTTGGCCATTGTAGTACGTCAGCCCAAATAAGACTTGAGCAACTTGCTCTTCTGTCCCTTCAGACGACGGATGGCTTTCTCCTTGATTTGTCGCACTCGCTCGCGAGTCAAGTCAAACTTCGCTCCAATCTCCTCTAGCGTCATCTCTTGACAACCGATGCCGAAGAACATCTTCAGGATGTCACGCTCACGAGGATTCAACTGGTCCAAAGCGCGGTTCACCTCTTTGCTCAATGACTCCTGGGTCAACGTTGAGTCAGCCATAGGACTATCGTCATTGGGCAACACGTCAAGTAGACTGTTGTCCTCGCCATCCACAAAGGGAGCATCGACACTCACATGACGACCCGACACCTTCAAAGTGTCGCTAATCTTGTCTACAGGAATGTCTAGGCGCTCGGCCAACTCCTCGGCCGATGGACGGCGTTCATGCTCCTGCTCGAACTTCGACAGTTCCTTGCCTATCTTGTTCAAAGAACCAACTTGATTCAAAGGCAGCCGGACAATGCGCGCCTGCTCGGCAAGAGCTTGAAGAATAGACTGGCGAATCCACCAGACAGCATAAGAAATAAACTTGAAACCACGCGTCTCGTCAAATTTCTGGGCCGCCTTAATCAGGCCGAGATTACCTTCGTCAATCAAGTCTGGAAGACTCAATCCCTGGTTTTGATACTGCTTGGCCACCGAAACAACGAAGCGCAGATTGGCGCTAACGAGCTTGTCAAGTGCTACTTGATCACCCTCGCGAATGCGCTGAGCCAGTTCAACTTCCTCATCTACAGTGATTAGCTCCTTGCGGCCAATCTCCTGGAGGTACTTGTCGAGCGACGCACTCTCACGATTGGTAATCGATTTTGTAATCTTGAGTTGTCTCATCTTACAGTGATGTAGAGTTTAAAGCACGCAAAGTTACTACATTTTTTTTACACCACCAAAAAATAAACACAAATAGCCGCTAATTTCACAAAAATTAGCAGCTATTACATCTGAGAGCTCACAATTGCGAGCCCTGATACCTTAACCCACGTAGCACCCTATCCACTGACTCCTAAAGGTAGGGACGCAAGTTGCGGCTGTTCTGACCGCGAAGATGTCGGATGGCGCGCTCGCGAATCTGACGAACGCGCTCGCGCGTCAGGTCAAACTTGGCACCAATCTCATCAAGAGAAAGCTCGGGACCGCCGATGCCGAACGACAACATCAGGATGTCACGCTCACGAGGCTGAAGGTTCTGAAGCGATAGCTGCATCTCGTGTGATAGACCCTCGCGCTGAATGTTGGCGTCGGTGCTCGGTGTATCGGTGTCGGCAAGTACATCGAGCAGACAACCCTCGTCACTGTCGCCAAAAGGTGCGTCTACCGAGGTCTTGCGGGTCTGAGATATTAGCGCGTCAAATACACGCTCCTCGCTCATGCCTGTCAGGGAGACAAGCTCGCTAATCGAGGGCTTGCGCTGGTTCTCCTGCTCAAATGCGTTGATTGCCTTGTTTACCTTGCCTTGGATGTTTACTTGGTTCAGTGGCAAGCGAACGATGTGACCTTGCTCGGCAAGAGCTTGGAGCATCGCTTGGCGAACCCACCACACGGCATAGGAGATGAACTTGAAACCGCGAGTTTCGTCAAACTTGCGGGCGGCGCGAATCAGACCTAAGTTGCCCTCGTTGATCAGGTCTAGTAGGCTCATGCCGGTGTTCTGGTACTGCTTTGCGACCGACACGACAAAACGCAGATTGGCTGCAACCAACTGCTGAACGGCGGTTTCATCTCCCTCGTGGATGCGCTGGGCGATTGCTACCTCCTCTTCGGAAGACAACATAGGGATGCGGCCAATCTCCTGCAGGTATCGCTGCAGTGCACTGGTCTCGCGGTTAGTGATTTGCTGGGAAATCTTAATCTGTCTCATGTGTGTAATTCGTGTTATAGAGTGAATATGAAGTGATCTCGTGACGTTAGCACGCCTTTTTTATAATAGCAAAAACCGTGCCAAGTAACCCCAAAAATTGAAAAAAGTTGACCCGAAGGCCAACTTTTTTCAGTTATCCGTTCTCAGTTTACAGTTAACTGTAATCTATTAACTATTAACTATTAACTATAAACTATAAACTACAATCACTCTTCCACGTCACTCAAGTCAACAGCATAATAGACCTTTTTGCCTGTTTGAGTCAGACCTGTAATCACCATCACCTTGTCCTCATCCTGAGAACGCATGATCTGGTTGTAGATTTGCTCAACGTCATCCTGACTGTCGACTGCCTGCTGGTTGATGTGCGTGATGATGATGCCGTTTTTGATACCGTTGCTCTTGAACTTGCCTGCGGTCAGTCCGGCGACCTTCACACCGTGCGAGATGTTGTAATCCTTCTTCTCCTTGTCGCTCAACTCGGTGAACGCACAGCCCAACGAGGTCATGTCGCTGCCCTTGGTAATCTTGGTGTTGCCTTGGTTGTTCTTGAACGTAACTGTCGTCGTGCGCAACTTGTTGTTGCGGTAGTAGCTCACCTCGGCCTTGTCACCGGGACGAAGCTTGTTCATCTGCTCTTGCATCTCGCCACTGTTCTTCACGCTGGCGCCATTCATCTTTACAATTACGTCACCTTCCTCGAGGCCAGCCTCCATAGCGGCGCTGCGGTCGTTGACCTTGGCGACATAGATGCCTTCGTTCGTGGCAGTGATGTTGTGCTCCTTGGCTTTGTCGGCGTCAAGCTCGGTGTATTGGATACCGAACACTGCGCGTTGGACTGTGCCATACTGCTTGATGTCAGTCACCACTTTCTTTACCGTGTTGCTGGGAACGGCGAACGAGCAGCCAGAGTAGTTGCCTGTGGTGGAGTAAATCATCGTGTTGATGCCGATGAGTTCGCCGGCGGTGTTCACAAGCGCGCCACCACTGTTTCCGGGATTTACGGCTGCATCGTGCTGGATGAACGACTTGATGCCCATGTTGGAACTCTCGGCAAGGCCGCGACCCTTGGCGCTGATGATGCCAGCGGTTACCGTAGAGTTGAAACCGAACGGGTTGCCAACAGCGACGGCCCACTCGCCAACCTTCACGTTGTCACTGTTGCCAAACGTGATGGGGCGTAGGTTCTTTGCGCCGTTAATCTTGATCAAGGCAATGTCGGTATTGGGGTCGGTGCCAACTACAGTCGCGTTGTACTTGCTGTTGTCGTTCAGAGTCACCTCGAGCTTCTCGGCGCCATCTATCACGTGGTTGTTTGTCACGATATAGCCATCGTCGCTGATAATCACGCCCGAACCGCTTCCCTTGGCCTGGGGCTCACCCTTCTCTTGGGGTGACTGCTGCTGGCGACCGCGCTGACCATTACCAAATCCGAAGCCGGGACCAAAGAAAAACTCAAACGGGTCAATTCCTTGGTAGTACTGTTGTTGCTTAGGAGTCTCAAAACTCTTGATGCTTACAACACTGTTGATGGTGTTCTCAGCGACAACCGTAAAGTCAACGCCCGATGACATCGCGGCACTGCGGCTCGATGCCGTGCGAACAAAACTGTCGTCCATACTGGCAGTCTCCTTGCCAGGGATGAAGGTGTCTACATCATGGCTTGCACTGCGCAGGGCGCTCTCGCCCATTAAAGTCGTGGCGGAGCCCAACAACGATGCTCCAATGAGCATCAAGGCAATTTTACTATTCTTCTTCATAATCTTAAATGTTAAATATTTGTCCGTTTTAAATTTTTCAATCGTTAAAATTAACTTTTGCTTTACAACGCCAAAAGTACATCATTTATTTGCAACATCAATGCCATCACCCGTTATTTTTGGACTTTTTAAGCATCAAACCGCTCCTTTTTAACCGCGTTAACAACAAAAAGCGGTTGCTACACAATAATTCTCAATTCTCAATTCTCAATTCTCAATTAAATATAGTACCTTTGCAACCGCCAGTTGGGTGGCTTGTCGCTCGGCGTTACTGGAGACGGCCGCCGAGAGGAAAGTCCGGGCAACACAGAGCATCACATTTCCTAACGGGAAGCCAGGGGTGACCTTGGGGTTTAAGGTGACAGAAAA
>JAEEGL010831669.1_pt1 | contig 11509 bp, 12 predicted proteins | sample 9134231 | NCBI WGS metagenome assembly JAEEGL01 (sample SAMN16246548, study PRJNA631951) | gut metagenome | biome: gut microbiome; feature: rumen; material: fiber-attached | host: Bos | place: Iran: Karaj | collected 2018-10
AAATCCATTATAGGTATTTCCAACTGGTCGGATATTATGAGATAAAGATCAGAAAAGATGCTTTACGAGATACTGGTAGAGTTCCTGATTCTTTTTATTCCAATTGTCACAGATAGATATGGCTGTTTCCTCTATTGGTACGGAAATGGTCATATCTATTAATTTTATATCCTTGTCCTTGGCGACAAGGTGCGCCTCATATTCACCGCTTGTAGCTTTGTAATAATCAGCGGTGATCGACACTTCGTTTCTTAATTTGATCTGATTGTTCTTAAGATAGCTGTCTATCTCTTTTTTGATCTTGGGGTTTATATCATTCTCGAAAAAGTGGATCGCATCAGTACCTTCTTTGGTAAGGCTTAAGTGCGTCCTGTTACGATATGACTGTGCGGTAACGAGCTTGGAATCGAGAAGTTCGCCTATGACCTTCTGCAGGGTCATAAAGTTCGTATACTCCTTCTCAAGTATGAAATCACCTATCTGAGCCTTGGTCAGCGGGAAATCCACACGGTCGAGCATATAAAGGACTATCAGTTTGTAAAGTGTGAGCGCGTCTTTCATTTTGCTTTTCTTCTCTTAAGTATGAATGAGGGCAGATCTATCAGATTCTTTACAATGAATGTGACTGCGGATATCACGAGGAATTCGCAGGCAAAAAGCTTTAAAATATCGAAGTTCGTAAACGGAAGCCCGACGACCTGCAGCGTCATGTAATCGATTATAACATGATGCACCAGGAAAAAGACATATGTATAGGAACACAGTACAGTGATGACCTTCATGATCTTTGGAACCTTTGCAAAGAAACATTCAAGAGCATTGAACATCAGAAAGATCGAGGTTATCTGAATAAGGATCATAAGGCTGTCATCAACTGGAAGGCGCTTCGGGCATATCAAAAAGAAAAGGAATATGCAGAAGCATATTGCAAATGAGGTCCTTTTCGGGATCTTTTCAAGTATCAGCACAAGGAACATACCGAGGAAGAAGTCAAATACCTTTACGGTGAAATTGACGAATCCGGGATTTGTGAGTGCATATGACATATTGGGGTATGTAATGAGGATAACTGCGTAATATATCACTGCAACAAGAAGAGTTATCCACTTGTTCTTAAGAAGAGCCCATCTTAATAACGGGAAGATGATATACATCATAACAAGTGCCCCTAAGAACCACTCGCCGATACCGAGAGCATAGGTAGGCACTCCGAAGCTGCTAAGGTATGAGTCCATGCCAAGGAGCGTAAAGATAAAGCTTACGGGATGGACATCCCTGTCGTATATCGAAGATAACGTTTCGCCTGTCAGGCAGATAAAAGTCACCAGATAAAGTACATAAACAACATAGAACGGAATGAGGATCTTAACAAATCTCTTTTTGTAGTAATCCTTGAGTGAAAAGTGTTCCTTATCTTTGACCGAGAGCATGAGTCCCGCGCCGGACATCATGAAAAAGAGCCCGACACACACCTTTGCTATGTGCATGTTGGAGTTCTCATAAAGGGGACTTACGGATTCGAGCTGACGGATGCCTTTAAGATAAAGAGCGACTACCATGTGGTAGTATACGATCCCGGCCATGGAAAGGAGCCTTAAGACATCCATGAAGTTATATCTTTTTTTCATTCTCTAAATATCCGGTCGCAATGCGAAGATTTCTGCGGCCAAAAGCCGCCAGCGGAAATGAAAGTCCGCTCTTTAATGTTACCTTAAAAGGCGAACTCTTTTCAACATAAACGACGTTTATCGTCGTATTTTTGTTTATCTGTGCAAAGTGCGTAAAACCGCGGAGTACCGCGTTGAAATTGTTAAGGCTGTCATATACGGGAACTTCGGTTCCGTCCTTTAGGAAAACATCGACATAGAGTTTATCGGCTTTTACATATACGATGTCATCTTCAAAAACATAGTAGGTCTCGCTCTTGTGGCGTATCTCTATGGTAGGCGGCTGGTCTTTTTCAAGAATGACTGCCTTATCAAGTACCGCACTTAATTCAGCCTTGAGTATGGGTTTATTAAGGAAAAGGAGATTGGACGGATATTTGCCCAGTTCCGAAGCCTTTTCGGCATAGTTGTGCTTTGAAGAACAAAGGACGATCGGGGCCGTTACACCCTCAGCACAAAGATCGAGTGCAAAATCCAGGCCGTTTTCCGAATCCTCTACAAGGTCTATAAAGAAAAGATCATAGCTCTTTCTTTTCGGAAAAAGCATTGCTCCTTCACCGAAAGAATCCGTATAAAAGACTCCGCTTTGCGCCATGCGCGCATCGGATTCCCTCGAAAGAAGACGTTCGAGTTGTTTTCTGTCGGCGACATTGTCGTCACATATCGCTATATGCATACAAACCTCAGATGGTATGAATGTCCCACGGACCGAATAACAAAAAGGCAATAAGCACTATCTGGAATAAAAGGATAAGAGGCATTCCGATCGTAAATTTGAGATGCCTCGTTTTGTGGCGGAAAACAGACATTCCGAGGAGGGAACCTATGCTTCCGCCCATTAACGCAACAAGAAAAAGGGTCGCTTCCGGAATACGGAAGCCCCTTTTTCTGGCTTTTAACTTATCGATCCCCATTAAGAGGAATCCTATTATATTCACAACTCCCAGATATATCGTGAGAAAAGTGACAACTGACAGATCTGTCATTTTTATAATAACTTTTCACCCCTGTCCATCTTCTTCATAGAACGCACCTTTGTTGACAGACCGAACAGATTGATGAATCCTTCTGCATCGTGATGATCATAAAGATCGCCTGTGGTAAATGATGCGATACTCTCATTATACAATGAATAAGGAGAAGTTGTACCTGCTTTTATGATATTGCCCTTGTAGAGCTTTAACTTAACTTCACCGGTAACATATTCCTGGGTTGACTCGATGAAAGCCTGTACAGCCTCGCGAAGAGGTGTGAACCATTTTCCTTCGTAAACGATCTGAGCAAAGAGGTTGCCCATGTCGAGCTTAACCTTGGTTGTCTCGCGGTCAAGGATCAGCTCTTCAAGCTGCTGATGAGCTTCGTAAAGGATGGTTCCGCCGGGTGTCTCGTATACGCCGCGGCTCTTCATTCCTACTACACGGTTCTCAACTATGTCGATGATACCGATACCGTGCTTGCCGCCTAACTCGTTAAGAGCGGTTATGATCTCGGAAACCTTCATCTGCTTGCCGTTAAGTGACTTCGGAACACCCTTTTCAAATGTAAGTGTTACGAATTCGCCCTCTTCGGGAGCCTTCTCGGGAGTAACACCGAGAACCAGCAGGTGATCGTAGTTGGGCATATTAGCGGGATCTTCAAGCTCAAGACCTTCATGAGAGATGTGCCAGAGGTTTCTGTCACGGCTGTATGAAGAATCAGCGCTGAAAGGAAGATCTATTCCGTGCTGCTTGCAGTATTCGATCTCTGACTCACGTGAATCAAGAGTCCACTTTTCGTTTCTCCAGGCTGCTATTATCTTGATATCGGGAGCAAAAGCCTTGATACCGAGCTCAAATCTTATCTGATCGTTACCCTTACCTGTTGCACCGTGGCAGATCGCTGTAGCGCCTTCCTTACGTGCTATCTCAACGAGCTTCTTTGCGATGAGCGGACGTGCCATTGAAGTACCGAGAAGGTATTTGTTCTCATATACCGCATGTGCCTTAACGCAGGGCATGATGTATTCATCACAGAACTCATCCGTAACATCAAGGATGTAGAGTTTTTCTGCTCCGCAGTACTTTGCTCTTTCCTCGAGTCCGTCAAGTTCTTCGGCCTGTCCGCAGTTTATGCATACGCAGATGACCTCGTAATCGAAATTTTCCTTAAGCCAGGGGATGATCGCTGTGGTATCAAGTCCGCCTGAGTAAGCAAGAACAACTTTTTCTTTCATGATGTATATCTCCTTATAAAATAATGTACGTTTGCCGGTCGCATTGACAATGATATAACAATAATGAATATAATGCAACACCTTTTTGCATAAAAATTTAGGATTTATAAAAAAATATGCATAAAACGGATTTTTTAGTTGATTTTTATTCATTAATAATGTATATTAATGCAAACAGTGGAGATAGCCGCCAGGCCCGCGAATCACCTATCTTCTGTGTTGAGTTTTAATGGTAAAAAGAGTAAAATATTACGGATAATGCGCCGTGAGCGTCGGTCATACACGGCGGTGAGGAAGAAAAATGAAAACAAAAGTATTTATTGACGGAAGTGAAGGTACTACAGGCCTTCGTATAAACGAACGTTTTGAAAACAGAGATGATATAGAACTTCTGCACATCGATCCGGAACTCAGAAAGGATCCGGCCGAGAGAGCAAAGCTCATCAATTCATCTGATATAACATTCCTCTGCCTTCCGGATGTTGCTTCCCGTGAGTCAGTTTCACTTGTAACGAATGACAGGGTTAAGATCATAGATACTTCAACCGCATTCAGGACTGATGATGGATGGGCATACGGTTTTCCGGAGCTTGACTCCAACCAGAGAGCAAGGATCGCAGCGTCAAACAGGATATCGGTTCCCGGATGCTATGCCACGGGATTTATTTCAATAGCAGCTCCGATGATACAAAGCGGCATATTGGATGAAGATTATCCCGTAAGCGCATTTGCTCTTTCAGGATATTCGGGAGCGGGCAAAAAGGCCATCGCAGTCTATGAGGGAGATGAAACGCCCGAGGATTTTAATGCTCCAAGAGAATATGCACTTTCCCAGCAGCACAAGCATATCCCCGAGATGAAGAAGAGATCGGGACTTAAAAGAACACCGCTTTTTTCACCCGTAGTGGATGATTATTATTCGGGAATGTTTGTAACGCTTCCTTTTTATACAGATATGTTAAACAACATAAAGGGACCCGATGATGTCAGGGAAATGTTTAAAAAGCATTATCAGGGCGAGCGTTTTATAAAGGTAATGGATAAGGGGGCAGAGGATGAGTACAACGGCTTTATAAGTGCCAACGTACTTTCAGGATACGACGGACTTGAGCTGTTTGTAACAGGTAATGAAGAGAGGATAGTAGTCACAACGAGGTTTGACAATCTCGGAAAAGGCGCATCGGGTGCAGCAATCCAGTGCATGAACATACTGATCGGATGTGACGAGACCAAAGGACTTAACGTATAGATCATGGAATTTAAGATCCGCACGATGACAATTGAAGATTATGATGGAGTAAAGGCTCTTTGGATGACTATAAAGGGTTTTGCGATAAGGAGCATAGATGATTCCCCTGAAGGCGTCCGGAGATTCTTAAGAAGAAATCCGACGACCTCCGTTGTTGCCGAATCGGACGGCGAGATAGTCGGAGCGATCCTGTGCGGACATGACGGACGAAGAGGCTGCCTTTATCACGTGTGCGTCAGAGAAGATCTTCGAAGACACGGAATAGGCAAGGCAATGGTCGTCTTTTGCATGAACGAGCTTAAAAAGGAAAAGATAAGCAAGGTTTCGCTCATAGCTTTTTCTACGAATGACATAGGAAACGCATTCTGGAAAGAGATAGGGTGGACGAAAAGAGAGGACCTCAATTACTACGATTTTACACTGAACGAAGAAAATATAGTAAGATTCAACAGGTAGCATGACAGCATGTCAGGCTGCGTATAAGTTAAGGAAAGGAAGATCATGAAAGTTATAGAAGGCGGGATAAATGCCCCGATAGGATTTGAAGCGGCCGGAGTTGAGGCCGGGATAAAATATGAAAACAGGAAGGACATGGCGATCATCTATTCGGAATCGCCCTGTGTTGTTGCGGGAACCTTTACCTCAAACGTTGTAAAGGCCGCACCTGTTAAGTGGGATATGGATGTGGTTGCAAATTCGCCGTTTGCACAGGCGGTCATCGTAAATACAGGTATAGCAAATGCAGGTACCGGTAAGGTAGGAATGAACTGCTGTGCCGAGACCGCAAAAGCAGCAGCTGCTGAGCTTAACATCCCCGAAAAAGCTGTACTTATCGGATCGACCGGTGTTATAGGCGCTCATCTTCCAATGGACAGGATAAAGGCCGGAGTTAAGAAACTGGTTTCGGCAAAGTCGCATAACATGGCAGACGGAACAAATGCCTCAAAGGCGATAATGACCACCGATACCGTGAACAAGGAACTTGCGGTTTCCCTTGAGATAAAGGGCAGAACAGTTACGATAGGTGCAATGTCAAAGGGTTCAGGAATGATACATCCCAACATGTGCACGATGCTCGGCTACGTTACGACCGATGCAAACATTTCCAAAGAGACACTTACAAAGCTTCTTAAAGAGGATGTTGTCGATACCTACAACATGATCTCTGTTGACGGAGATACATCAACGAATGACACACTGCTTGTTATGGCTAACAAGATGGCCGGAAACGAGGAGATAAAGGAAGGAACGCCCGAATACGAAGAGTTCAGGGAGGCGCTCCACTATGTAAATGAAACCCAGGCAAAGAGACTTGCAGGAGACGGAGAGGGTGCAAACGCTCTTATCGAGTGCAAGGTGATAAACGCGGATACGAAAGAAAACGCAAGAATCCTTGCAAAGTCGGTCATCTGCTCATCACTTACCAAGGCAGCAGTTTTCGGACACGATGCCAACTGGGGAAGGATCCTCTGCGCGCTCGGTTATTCAGGAGCACAGTTCGATCCTGAGAACATGGAACTTTACTATCAGGGCTCAAGTGCGAGCATGCTGATCTACAAAGACGGAGCCGGAACCGACTATTCCGAGGAGGAAGCATCAAAGCTCCTTTCGGAAAAGGAAGTAAGATTCCTCGTTGATGTCAAGATGGGAGATGAGAGCGCTACCGCATGGGGATGCGATCTCACCTATGATTATGTTAAGATAAATGCTGATTACAGGAGCTAGAGATGGAAAAGAACATTGATGAAATTCTTAAAAAAGCAGAGGTGCTCATAGAAGCACTTCCTTATATCCAGAAGTTCAACCGTAAGATAATCGTTGTCAAATACGGCGGAAGCGCAATGAGCAACGAAGAACTTCAAAAGAACGTGATCGAAGACGTTGTACTTCTTAAACTCGTAGGTTTCAAGCCGATAATCGTTCACGGCGGCGGCAAGGAGATAAGCGGCTGGGTCAAAAAGGTCGGCAAGGAATCCGAATTCGTGAACGGACTTCGTGTTACCGATGAAGAGACAATGGAAATTGCCGAGATGGTCCTTAACAAGGTAAACAAGAGACTTGTAAACATGGTAACATCGCTCGGAGTGAATGCTGTCGGAATATCCGGAAAGGACGGCGCGCTCTTAAATACACAGAAGAAATTTTCGGACGGCAAAGACATAGGATATGTCGGAGAGGTTAAGAACGTTAATCCCAAGATATTACTTGACCTTCTTGAAAAGGACTTCCTTCCGATAGTGGCACCCATAGGATTCGGCGATGATTTCATGACATACAATATAAATGCCGATGATGCAGCATGCGCTGTCGCAAAGGCTGTCGGAGCCGATAAACTCGTGTTCCTTACGGATGTTGAAGGTCTTTACAGAGACTTTGAAGACAAGAGCACATTCATACAGAGAATAACCGCTCATGATGCGGATGAGCTCATATCAAGCGGCATCATAGGAGGCGGAATGCTCCCAAAGCTCAATAACTGCACTGATGCCATAAGGAGTGGAGTTAACAGAGTCCATATCCTTGACGGACGTATCCCGCACTGCCTGCTTCTTGAGATATTCACAAGAGAAGGTGTAGGAACGATGATATTAAAGGACGGAGACGAGGAATAGAGGATATTGCGATAAGGAGTTTATTATGAAGATGACTGAATATATAGAAGAGGCCGAACAGCTTCTTCTCCATACATATAACAGGTATCAGATAGTACTCGATCACGGAGACGGAGTTCACCTTTATGATCTTGAAGGAAAGAGCTACATTGATTTCTGTGCAGGCATAGCGGTATTTGCTCTCGGGTACAGCAATGACAATTACAAGAATGCGGTTAAGTCGCAGATAGACAAGGTGATACATACATCAAACTATTACTATAATGTTCCTGCGATAGAAGCGGCAAAGGCGATCATAGGTGCATCGGGAATGGACAGGGTTTTCTTTACGAACTCCGGTGCCGAAGCTGTTGAAGGTGCACTCAAGGCTGCAAGAAAATACGCATATTTAAAGGACGGTACGACCGATCATGAGATAATCGCTCTTGAGCATTCTTTCCACGGAAGGACCATGGGTGCTTTATCGGTTACGGGTAACCCTGCTTACCGTGAAGCATTTAAGCCGATGATCGGCAATATAAAGTTTGGTGAGATGAACGATATCGATTCGGTATTAAGCCAGATAACAGATAAGACATGTGCGATCATAATGGAGACCGTTCAGGGTGAGGGTGGTATCTATCCCGCAGATGAAGGATTCCTTAAAAAGATAAGGGCCGTCTGCGATGAAAAGGACATCCTTCTTATCCTTGATGAGATCCAGTGCGGAATGGGGCGTACCGGAAATATGTTCGCATGGCAGAAGTACGGTGTAATGCCTGATATCATGACGCTTGCAAAGGGACTTACCTGCGGAATACCCGGAGGAGCCTTTGTTGTAAATAAAAAGGTAGCCGACAATTCCCTTAAGGCCGGAGACCACGGAACGACTTACGGAGGAAACCCCTTAAGTGCATCTGCCACGGTTGCGGTCTTTAAGGAGTATGAGAGGCTTAATATACTTGAGAATGTCAGGACCGTCGGTGACTATCTTTATAAAAAACTCGACGAACTTGCCGCAAAATATGATATCATTAAGGCTCACAGAGGTTTAGGCCTCATGCAGGGACTTGAGTTTACCGTTCCTGTAGCTGATATCATCAAAAACTGCATGGATTCCGGGCTGATACTTATAAATGCCGGAAGCAGTATCATAAGGTTCGTTCCGCCTCTTGTCATCACCAAAGACGATGTGGATGAGATGATAAAAATACTGACGGGATGTCTTGACAGAGTTAGATCATGAGTAAAAGAAAAAGATTATTGTCGCTGCTTGTTATCGCGGTGCTCTTCGGGGGCGTACTGCTCGTGGGAGCACTTAAGATGCAGGTACGCGAAAAGCCGGATAAAGATATAAGTGTTAATGCGGATGAGGTTGTTTACGATAAGGAAACAGTCTACCTTTGGTATACGGACGATTCTTTAAGCAACTATTTAAGCAGTGCATGTCTTGCCTACAGTGAGAAAAAGGGCGTGAGGATCGTTCCGGTCCTGTCATCGGGAGTTAACTTTTTTGATGAACTTAATAAGTCTACGATCGAAAACAATGTACCCGATATGTATATTGTGACGCATGATACATTAACGAAGGCATATCTGTCAGGTCTTGCTGAACCGATACAGGTGCCTGAAGGTGCTGACTTTGAAAATGCCTATATCTCGCAGGCATACAACGCCATTAAATACAAGGATATGTATCTTGGATACCCGCTCTATTTCGAGACGAGTACCCTTCTTTATAACAAAACATATCTTGACGGTATGGCTGTTGATGTCCTCATTCAGGAAGAAGCCGCTAAAGCTGCAGAGGAGGAGGCAGAAAAGGAAAAGAACAGTACTCCGACTCCGAAAGCATCACCTACGGCAACTCCTACGGCCACACCTACCGCAACGGCGACTCCTACTGCGACACCGTTGTCTACGCCTACTCCCACGCCTACACCTACATCTACACCTGAGGTAACGCCCACACCAACGGCAACTCCGACAGCAACACCAACGGCGACTCCGACACCTACGCCCTATCCCTACGAAGCTGATGTGATAGAGAAAAAGGTTCAGGAAATACTGCCTGTTTATATTGACCAGATAAAGGATCTGGCCAACAACTACAACCCGCCCGAGCAGGTTGAGACGATCTTTACATGGGATGTTACGGATGTATTCTATAACTACTTCTTCATCGGAGATGCGATCGATCTCGGAGGAGATGCAGGCTGGGATACTACGATAACCAACATATATAATGCGGATGCGATATCGTCGCTGAATGCATATCAGTCACTTAACCAGTTCTTTGCTATCGATACTTCAAAGTCAGATTATCTTACGGTAATGGATGACTTCATTAACGGCAAGATCGTATTTACCATCGCGACCACAGATGCGATAACGAGATTAAAGGAAGCAAAGAACGACGGAACATTTGCATATGATTACGGATTTTTGCTGATACCCGACATGAACGAGCATGTTGAGACCAGGTCACTTTCGATGACGGACTGCGTTGTTGTAAATCCGTATTCGACACATACGGATGTTGTCAATGATTTTGCATATTTCATGACAACGGAATATACGGATATCCTCTTTGAACGTGCAGGCAAGATACCCGTGTATAAGAACCTTATATACGATGATCCCGCACTTAAGGTATTTGCCGATGAGTACGCATACTCAAGGCCGATGCCGAAGATGATGGAGACCAGTAATTTCTGGATCCAGCTTGAAGCCGTATTCGCAAATGTCTGGGACGGACAGGAACCCAATGCGGCATTGCGTGATCTGGCAGAAAAGATGATCTACCAGATAACCGGACAGGAGACCGAGCTTCCTTACATAATTGAACCTAAGGAAGAAGAGGAAGAGGTTGAGTACTTAAACGAAGAAGAACTTACCCAGCAGGCGCTGTCCGAGGATAATTAGTCAGTCATGTTTAAGGAGCCTTCTTTGCGGAAAGAAGGTTACGATGAACAGAAAATATAAGATAATACTGGGCGCGGCCTGTGTGGCCCTCAGCATCTTTCTCGGATGGATGAAGCTGTCTTCGGGAAAGGATGATTATGTATTTACCGGCGAAAAGCTTAATGAGCAGTCTATAACGGAGGCAGAAATATTGCCGGAAGACAGAGCTTCGGAAGAGGTTATTACGGTGGCTGAAACGCCGGAGCCGACTGCAGAAAGCGCAGATATCCTGGTGCATGTATGCGGAAATGTTAATTCACCCGGAGTATACAGTTTATCACCGGGCAGCAGGATATATGAAGCAGTTGAAATGGCCGGAGGCTTTACCGAAGAAGCCGACAACAGTCTGATCAATCTCGCAGACCGCCTGACGGACGGGATGCAGATATATGTGCCTGCACTTACGGAAGATGAGAATGAAACCGCAAGACAGTACATAAGGCCGGCAGAGGGTGCTCCGGAAACGGGTGCAGATCTAAATACAGGTACCGGTTCGGGAAATGCCGGAAGCAGGGTAAATATCAATACCGCATCCAAAGATGAACTTATGACATTAAGCGGTGTCGGAGAATCAAGAGCCGATGCGATAATCGCCTACCGGACTGAAAACGGATCGTTTGCTTCAACAGAAGAGATCATGAACATTTCCGGGATCAAAGACGGACTGTTCGGTAAGATAAAAGATAAGATCACGGTTGATTAGATGAAACAGAAGATACTCGTTGTTGATGATGAAAAGATCATAGTCAAAGGAATAAAGTTTTCTCTCGAACAGGATGATATAGAGGTGGATACTGCGTACGACGGAGAGGAGGCTCTTGATCAT
>JAEEGL012972496.1_pt1 | contig 11509 bp, 7 predicted proteins | sample 9134231 | NCBI WGS metagenome assembly JAEEGL01 (sample SAMN16246548, study PRJNA631951) | gut metagenome | biome: gut microbiome; feature: rumen; material: fiber-attached | host: Bos | place: Iran: Karaj | collected 2018-10
CTTCTGGTATTCGTGAATAATCTCCACATCATAATCCTTTCCACCCTCAAGGAAAGGGACTTCCACGGTGGTCTCCGGGCTCGTCAGAATCGTCATCCTCTTCTCAGGAACATCTATCTTGAGGGTGAAATCCTTCTCGCTTGACTGGAATAGGCAAACGGCGTCTGTGGAGGGATTGATCCGGTAGCGGACCAGGCGTGTGCCCAGGGCGTAAAAGCGGTTCAGGCGGACAAGGTTGCCTGTCTTGTTGACAAGTAGGCCGTCATTAACGTATTCCGCCACACTGTTCAACGAAAGATCTTCGATTATATTGTTTGTCGAAGGGCTTCCGTCGAATAAAACCGCAGGGGAGGGATTGTTGGATTCGCTGCAGGCGGCTACTGTCAGTAAGGTGGTGATGAGCAGGCAACCAAGGAGCGGAAACTGTTTCATTTCTGAACTCAGAGGCCTAGCGTTTCACCATCAGGGGGACGCTGGAGAATCCTTCGGGACGGTCGTAGAGCTCGCAGTGGCAATCTCCTAAATGCTTTACCTTGAAGCCATTGGCCTTATACTCTTCATAGTTGAAGGCATTCAACTCGTCAATTGCGATTTGGTGGAACTTGTCGAAATCAGGCCACCATTCCCAGCCGCTGCCGAAATCGTTGTAGAGGAAAGCGTCGGCGCATTGTTTGCCGAGTTCCGGCGTCACATAGAAGGCGCCCATCGCAAGGACGTTGACTCCGTTGCCGGTTATGGCACGGAATGCGGCGGGAACAGATTCGACCACGCCGGCATGCACTCCGGGGCACTTGCTGGCAGCGATGTGTATTCCCATTCCGGTTCCGCAGAAGATAAGAGCCCGCTCGAACTCCTTTTCGGTGATCATCGCGCCTACCCGGAGGCCGATTCTGTGGAACATCAGTTCAGTGTCATCAGGATCCGAATCGGCCTTAACGCCGATGTCTGTAACGGTCCAGCCTTTCTTCTCAAGATAGGCCTTGATCTCTTCTTTCAGGGGATAGCCGGCAAAGTCAGCGGCCATCAGGATTTGTTTGTCTGCTACGGTTTTCATATACTATTGTGGTTATCATAATAAACGACGGAAAAGTCCGAAGGTTACCTCTGTATGAATATAACGATTTTTTTTAATTTATCAAACTTTCCCGTCGTAATTCTATTATGAAGGATTGATGGTTACTTTGGCATAACTATCACTGTATAAACTTATTACGCTCTGTTATGGATGCGAAAGTCCCGAAGATAGTTATCTCGCCAATCACATAATTCACAGGGTTATTGTTGCCGTAGGTCGAGAATGCGTCTAGGAGTTTGAATCGGACATAACGTACATTCTGGAAAGGATCCGGAACAAGTTCGGTCTCCTCAAGCGTGTAGACGTTATGGTTGTCGAAGTAGTCCTGATCTTCGGCAGTAATTGCCCCAACGCTGCCATCCGGCTCGTATCCGGAGGGCTTCTTTGTCTCGAACTCTCCGAGAAGAGTCCAACTGTCCCAACTTCCGTCCGGAGCCGGGTCGTTGCTTCCCCATAGCTGGAATCTTCGGACACCGCACCCAGCATATCGCTCGTAGGGCAAGCGGTGATGCAGCTGAATACTCTGGATGGAAACCGTGTAACCAAGGTCGATGGTGAACCAAATTACCTTGTCCCCGACCGGTGATGCCCAACAATGATAACCGTCCCCTGTCAGCTGGCCGTTCCAAAGATTCTCGAATACGTATTGTGGCAGGTTGGCATAAGAGGACCAAGTGTCAGTCGGGAGGGCGAGGTTCTTCCAGGGGCTCTTGGGGAGAGAGCGAACCTCGATTTCCAGAGGGTCGGAGTTCTCAATCCATTCCCCGGTCACAGCATCAATTCCTTTTTTAGGTTTGTAGACACAACGAATCTTGTATGGGGAGCCGTTCTTGAAATCTTCTAACATGATGCTGGTGGCATCTGGATTCAAGGTTATGGTTTTCTCTTCCCCTGAGGTCGTGGTATAGTGGAACTCGCAGTACTGTAGGTCAGCCACGGCCTCTGAGAAATTAAACAACGCGCAACTCTTCGTCAGCAAAGTGGCATAGGTGATCACTTTCAAGCTTCTGGCGGAAAGGTATTTCTCACCATAAGGTTGCCCAGACTGTTCCATGACCATAGACCTGTTTCCATTGGCGTCATAGGTGTAGACCGAAAAGGTATAGAGTCCTTCCGCAAGATTCTCCATAATAACCTTTGCGGTGTCCGTTACTGTAGTCATATCCACTTCCAAGGAGTCCAGACCAGAGTTCCAGAACAGACGCGCTTTCACCACGCTGGGATCAACTGTCTTTGGCCAAGATACTTCCAGTTTGTTGAAGCCGCTGCGCACGATCAAGGTGTCGACTTTCTGAGGATATTCCAAACCGCCGGGAACAACGAATTCCTGATAGATTTCGTCCTGCCGCATACAAGAGAATAGACAGGCGGTAAGGAGACTCGCAATAATGACAAATATTGTTTTTTTCATGGTATTACTTATTCGGGATTGTTGTACATTTCCTTCTCTTCCTTGTTCGGCATCTGGCCGTAGAGGACGAGCTCGCCAATGACGTACACCGTATTCATTGTGAAATCCGGATCAGCATTCAGATATGCCGCATAAGTTTCAAACGTGTCCAGCAACCTTATTCTGTAGTATCTTGCGGGACGCATCGCATCGGGAATGTCATCTGTCTTTTCTTCGGGGAATTCGAATTCATTGATGTTCTGCCAATAGTCTTTGTCTTCCTGAGTTATGGTGCCTGGCAACCCATCCTCATTGTATCCTGAAGGTTTCGCAGGGACAAAGTCTCCCAGCAGGTACCAACTGTCGTCCCATATTCCGTCACTGTTCGGTTCCATACTGCCCCAGATCTGGAAGTGGCGGACACCGTTACCGCTGTACACTTCGGAGGAACGGTGGAACATCTGCGCCCTTGAGAAGATGGCTGTATAACCCATATCAACGGATACCCAAATCTCCCTTGGACCAGGCTTGGAAGCCCAAACCTTGTCAGCGGTGTGGTAAATACCGTCCCACATATGAGCGGGATCGTACCAAGACCAGAGACCCTCATGAGGCTCATAACTGTCAGTAGGCAGCCGTAATAGCTTCCAGGTGGAGACAGGGAGCTTGATTTCCTCGTAAGGTTCCAGATTGCGGTATAGAGTGTCTGAGAGGTTTCCCCAACGGTCACGGAGATACACTCCGAAAAGCTTGCGCTTGGGCTCAAGTCCTCTTCGGCTCAGGAGGATTTCCGATGCCGATGTGTGGAAGGTGTAAAGCTCTTCCCATTCTATTTGAGAGGCGGGTTTCCCGTCATCGGTAAGAAGTGTGTCCTGGATTATTACCACGGCAAGGGCGGCGTTGCTTGGATTATTGTCAAGCCTGACCTTTACACCTCCGAATGTGGCTTCAAGATCGAATGTTGCGGTTTTTACCGGAGGGGTCTTGGGGTTGATGGTCACGGAAGATCCACTGGAGAGTTTCCCGTTCTTCCCGACAGAGTAAACCGTCACCTTGCGTTCAGCCGTGTCGCCGAAACCCTCGACGACAAGAGAGTCCACATAACGGGAGGCCATGCTCTCACAGGTCTCTCCATTGCGCTCAAAGACCGCCTTGACACCGAGAATGTTTTTGTCATTAGGGATGGAATAGTGGATGATCGCGCCCCCTGGTTTGTTGTCCACGCTTTTGACCGTGGCGGCCTGGGGAGCTGGGGCGCTCTCGTCAATCTGGTCAATCCGTCCGACTTCGCTGCAGGAGGCTAGGAGAAGCAGGGAGGAAAGTCCGATAATGGGCAGTTTCTCAATTATGTACATAGTGATTAGTTTTATTCTGTTACCAACCGATGTTTTGAACGAGATTCGAGTTAATATCGATGTCAGAAGTGGCTATCGGCCAGAAGTAATCCCTGACCCGGAAGGTCGGAACATTGTATATTTCAACCTTTTTATAATAAGCCTCCCGATTATTGGACTTGGCGTAGTTCCAGCCATAGATGCCCTTGGCATATTCCATAGGAGCCGTCTTCCAACGACGAATATCCCAAAAGCGATGTCCTTCGAAGGTCAGCTCATTGAGTCTTTCCCGCTGTATGATTTCTCGCATTCCTACCTGGTTCTTATAGTAGCCGGGAGCATTGGACCAAGTGTCCCAACTCTCCTGAACGCTCGGGATGCCGGCGCGTTCACGGACAAGGTTGATGTACTTGAACATATCCGCGGAATTCGGGCCGTTTGGACCTTCAGCCTCGTTGATGGCCTCCGCATAGAGGAGGTACAGGTCAGCGAGGCGGAGGAGCGGCCACTGATACAGATTAGTGGATGCGGAAGTCGGTCCTGATATGCGGAATTCCCAACTTGTCAGTTTCTTGCAATGATAGCCGGATCTTGCCCGGAGGTTACGTCCTCTGGAAACATAGGGTATCTCTTCCGGCGAGACATCGTTTTTGTTCGGGCCAAACCAGAGACTTCCGTCAAAGCCAAGGTACGCATAGAATCGGGGCTCTCTGTCGAAATTGAACTCAGCTGTAGTGTAGCCCTCTTTCATCCACCACCTCTCCTCTGCGGAAACTTGCCTTAAGGTCTCAGGAGTCACGTTGGCGCGTTCCTTGTCGTTCTCGACCGGAAGGCCGTGCTTGGTGTAGAATTGGTCCGCGATCTTCATCGGCACATACACATAATCACCTCTGGCGACGAAATCCGGGTACAGGTCGTAAGCAATGTTTACAAAAGTGTAGTTTTGGCGTTGAGCTACAGAATCGTAACTGCCTGACTGCGTGTTCATCCAGATGTCCTCGTCATTCCAGTCATCTCCAAGCAATTCTCGCAAGTCCAGTTCCTTCAATATTTGAGGACTGGTTCTGAGCGAGCCGCTGTAGTAGTACAGTTTCTTGCTGGCTTCGTGGCAGAGGTTGATGGCCTCCTTGCAGGCCTGTACCGCATAGACCCATTTCTGATTGATCTGCTCGTCAGTCTGGTCAGGGAAGAGGCGTATGCCCCTGTTATCCACAAGAGTCTGCATGTCCTTGTTCCCGTTGAAGAGAGGGCTGGCCGCATAGACCGCTATCTTAGCCTTGAGTGTCGCGGCGATAGGCCGGGTAATTCTTCCCCATTCATCTCGTGACAGCTCACGTACAGGGAGGAATGCGGCCGCCTCGTCAATGAGCTCATAGCAGTAGTCGAAACAATCATCGATGGGATCTCGGTAGACTTTAACTTCGTCAACTCCGGTACTTACTGGCATGCTTTCCTTGATGAGAGGAACCGGACCGAAATGACGTATGAGTTCAAATGTATAATAGGCCTTCAAAACCTTCGCCTCACCAATCCATTGTTCCTTCTCCCAGCGTTGCATGTCTGGGACCTCGTCAACCCGTTCAATCAAGGTGTTACAGTAACGCAATGCCTGATACATACTTGGCCAGATGTACCAAATCGGGGCGTTGGCACTCTGCTGACCGAATGCGATTCGTTGTAGCTCAGGATGCCAGATGGTTCCTTCCCACATACTGCTCCAGAACTCATCGCCTCCCAAGAGGGCGGGATCACTATCGAAGTTCCCGGATCCGGGCATATATGAATAGCAGGAGTATAGCCATTTGATGGCGGTGGATCGCATATTAAAGGACATGTCCACGGTTGCGACCCCGTCGTCCGGGACAATGTCGAGGTACTTGCCACAAGATGAGACTCCGAGTACGAGAGCCAGCGCGACCACGCAAGACCCTATGATATTTCTGTATGTTGTTTTCATATTCACGTCTCCATTATTTGAAAGTGATGTTGACACCGATGTTCATGATGCGTTGGATTGGGTAACCCAGTCCGTTACCGGCCATCTCGACATCCCAAAGCCGGAAGCGGCTCCAAGTCAAGAGATTAGATCCACTCAAGTAGAAGCGCAGGTTGTCAATATGCGCCTTATCTGTGAGTTTACGGGGCAGGGTGTAGCCGAATTCCAGTTGTTTGAGACGAAGGAAAGAACCGTCCCTCATAAACCAGGTGCTGCTTTGGACATTGTTCTGGTTGACATAGTTCGAAAGCCGGGGCCAAAGCGCATAGACATCCCGATTATCTTCAGACCAATGGCTGTCAGCATAAACTTTAAGCAGCTGTGTATTTCCTTGGAACGGTGATGTGGACGTGGCGTCGATCCAGAAACTCTCATTTGCTAGACCCTGGAAGAAAACAGATACATCGAATCCTTTCCAGCCAGCGGACACTCCGAATCCATATACAATCTCAGGAGAAGTCGGGTTGCCTATCGGCACCATATCTTTCTGGTCGATCTTCCCGTCACGGTTAACATCGGTGAACTTGATGTCACCACCACCATACTTGCTCCCGAAATCCTGTGAAGGGGAATTGGCTGCCTCCTTGTCGTCAACGAAGAGCCGTTCCGCAATGTAACCCCAGTTCTGTGTCAGCGAGTAGCCGATCCTGGAGCGCCAGTATTCCGCATAAGTTGGTTCTTCGTATACGTCGAAACGACTTCTTGACCAGGTGAAGTTAGCTCGGGCCGCAGTCCAGAAATCACGGTTCCAGACTTGCTGGTAGTCAGCCTGGATGTCCACGCCCTTTGCCCTGGCTTGGCCGACATTGGCGCGTACAGGCGCAGTCAGACCCATTGTGGTAGGAATATATGCGCGGTCCATCAAGATGTTTGTACGATGCTCGGTGAAGTATTCCGCGATGATATTCAACTTATTGAACAGGCCGACCTCGACCGCGTAATTGTGCTTATAGGAGGTCTCCCAGGAGATGTCTTCATTGGCATAGCGGGAGACGTTGATACCGGCACCTCCCTTGTTTGATGTCTCGCCGAACAAGCCAGTCCTTTCGGTGGCGTTCATGTCGACGTTGGACAGGTAGAAGAATCGGTCATAAGCGGAACCTATCTGGTCGTTACCTACGAGACCGTAGCTATAACGGAGTTTGAGGTTGCTTACAACGGGCTTGATGTTCTTCCAGAAAGGTTCATTGGAAACAAGCCAGGCGACTCCGGCAGACGGGAAGAAACCCCAGCGGTGGTTCTTGGAAAAACGCTCGGAACCATTGTATCCGAAGTTGAACTCGGCGAAGTAGCGGCTAAGGTAGTTGTAGGTCAAACGGCCAGCCAGACCAGCGTTGCGAGAGGGGAGCGACAACTGAAGCGATCCCGAGTTAGCGTTGAGGGATTCCCTTGTCGTGAACACCAACAAAGCGCTGACGGCGTGCTTCCCGAATTCACGGTTGTAGTTCAGCCTACTCTCCGTGTACAGAGTGCTTTGGACGGTTTTCCCGCTTTCTGAATAATCCAGGTACTCCGTTCCTGTGTCTGTATTGAGCTCGGCCAAAGCGTATTCTCTTGTGAAACCGTCATACTGGGACATTGTGTAATAGAAAGGATTATATGAACGGTACACGCTGAATTCCGCGAGGCGGGAGATGTTGAACATCGCGCTCAGGGTTAGACCGGGAGTGATGAAACTCAGATCCTGGATAGCGTCTATTACTGAAAGCATCTGCGAGCGGTTGCGATTCTTGTACCCCCGCACCATCTCGGCATAAGGATTATTATACTGTCCTGTATCGTAGTTTCCGAATAGTATGTGCTTGGTGTACTGGTGTTTGGGATCAGGCTCATAGTATGCGGGGAATAGTACGGGGTTCGAATGGACAACCATGTTGTACATCTCATCACCTGAATAGATAGGGCCTGAATAGTCATCGAAGTTTCCTGTCATCCTCACGCCCATCTTAGTTGTTGGAGTGACATTGATGTCGATATTCGCCCTGATTGTGTAGTTACGGAAATCAATGTTATTATTGAAACTGTTCCGTTTATCCATTTTCAAGATACCATTGTCCTTGGTCCCGGAAGCGGAAACATAGTACTGTGCCACTTTGCCACCACCGGTAACGCTCACATTGGCTCTCTCGCTGAACGCTCTCTTTGCGAACAACATGTCATACCAGTCGTTGGAAGGGTAGATGTAGGGGTTGGCGCCTGGTTTCCCGGTATTCTCAATTTTGTCTTGGCTATAAGGTGTGTCGCCTTCCGGATTTCGTGTCAGGACAGCCTCGTTTGCCAAGCGCATATATGTCACAGGATCGGCGAGCTCAACCATCTGGGTGGGCTGGGATATACTTGTCTCCAGACGGGCAAATACCTTGGCGGATCCCTCCGCACCACGTTTGGTCGTGACGAGGATGACACCATTCGCGCCCCTGGCTCCGTAGAGGGCGGTAGCTGTCGCATCCTTCATAATGGAGAAAGAGGCGATGTCGTCAGGCTGCAGGCGGGCCAGATCGGTGGTTGTAAGCTCGATATTGTCGATTAGGATCAGAGGATTGGTGTTAGCTCCAAAGGTCGTTATGCCTCGAACGAAGAAGTCCGCATTGTCCTGTCCGGGCTCACCGCTTCTTTGATATGCTATGATACCGGACATATTTCCGGCCAAGGCGGTCGTGAGGTTGCTAGAAGGAATCCTCAATTTGCCGGGATCGATGGTGGTGATGGCACCGATAACGCTTTCCTTTTTCTGGGTACCGAAAGCCACGACGGTCACTTCATCAAGGGCGTTGGCCTGCTGTTTCAGGACGATGGTCAGATTATCCTGCCCGTTGTATTCGAACTCATAGTCATCCATGCCTAATGAATTGACGACCAATACGTTCCCTGGCTTGATATTGTCGATGACAAAACTTCCGTTCTCATCTGCCATCACACCTCGCTTGCTTCCTTTAACAATGATGGCAGCGCCGGGAAGCGGCTCTCCATTGGTGTCCACAATCCGTCCTGAAAGGCGGTTGTCAGATTCCTTGGGCTGTTGAGGTCGTGATACCGTCGCCTCGTTCTTGGATCGTTTGGTGATGTACACCTGACGACCGTCAATCCTAAATGAATTGTTCTGGCCATCGAATAATTTCGTCAGGACAGATGAGAGATCGGCGTTCTTGCATTCGATGGAGACTATTCTGTTCTTGTCGAAGTCCGCCGTATTGTAGAAGAAGATGTAGCCGCTTGACGCTTCAATCATTTTGAGGACGTCTCCGACCGGTTTCTCCTTCACATTCAAGGTTATGAGGTTCTTTACCTCGTCCTGCGCACGCGACGTTACAGGACCTGCGGCCCAGAGTGCGCAGAGTGCGATGAGGATGGACAGAAACCTCGTTTGTCTGTTGGGTAGCATAAAGATGGATAGTTATTTATTTAATATTGGAATAATGATACTTGTTCAGGGTGATAACCAGTGGACGACAAAGGCATTGTCCCTGACGACGAAATTGAAGGAAGCTATCTCTGTCAGGCCATAAAGTATGGTTGTCAGATCTTCTTTAAGTTCCAGACTTCCATAGCAGATGACTCCCGAGGGCTTGTCCGGAAGAACAAGGGAGACATTATAGAACCTGGCCAGTTTGACAAGGACGTTTTCGAGAGATTCGTCCTCGAATCTGAGCATACCCTTCGTCCACGAAGTGTAGAGGTCTGGGTTGACAAGCTGGACCGATGAGTTGTCCGGTGTTATGGTGAAAGCCTGTCGGGGCATAAGGCTGACCAGGCCCCCTTCGTGGGAAACATCAACGGAACCGCTGACGAGAACCACTTGTGAATACTCATCCGTGGAGTAGGAAGATAGGTTGAAGCGGGTTCCCTTGACCTTTACATCAATAGTATTGGTGTGGATGATGAACGGTCTATTGTCTTTGGCGATTTCCGCGTAAACCTCTCCGTCCACGATTATTTCCCGGCGGTCTCCGTCAAACGCTTTTGGGTACTGTACCGTAGTGCCGGCATTGAGCCGCAAGTTGCTTCCATCGGACAGGACCAGGGACGCCATCTTCCCATAAGGGACTATAATCTGGCTGAATCCAACATCAGCGAGGGATTGCGAGGGCTGATCGTTTTCCGTCTCTTGAGGAGTATCTGAAGTGGTCTGAGTAAGTTGCAACTGGCCTTTGGTGTCATATCTGACCTCTGGATCACTTCCTTCCAACAGAATCTCCTCTTGGTTGGAATAGATGACGACCTTGTCTGATTTCTGCGCTTGAGTAATCAGGACATATCCCGGGGCGACGGAAATCTTATCTTCCTTTTCCGTTTTTAATCTTGGTAGAATAAAGAACAGTGTCGCCAATACTGCCGCCACTCCAGCCATCGTCAAAGTGAATGCCTTCCAACGAATGCCCCGTCTGGTTTTTTGGGCGCTGTCTTTCTCGATGCGGAGCCAGAGATTGTCCAAGTCTTCCTCGCAAATGGCCGCATTCCCGTTTTTCCAACCATTGAGGATAAGAACAGCATCCGTGTAGGTGTAGATGTCAAGAGCTCCGCTATCGATCAAAGCACCCCAGAAACTACGTGTCTCATTTGTGGGCTCAAGAACTGAGCGGATGAATAACTCGTCGTTCAAATATTGTTCGACTGTATAATCTTTATAGTTAGTCATGTTTCTCTTTTTACGGTTACTGTTCCTTTTTCACCAGCTCGCTCAGGAAAACCCTGCGGAGCTTGCCTATGGCTCTGCCGAATAGGTTCTGGGCGGATTGGCGTTCAATTGAAAGCTGATCAGCTATTTCCTGGAAGCTAAGATGCTCGAAAAAACGTAGGAAGAGGATTTCCCGTTGCCTTTCTGTCAATGTGAGAAGCATCTCACGGGCCAATAATTTCTGGTAATTGAGTTGTTCCTCGAAGATGAGTTTGTTTTCAACCGTTTCCTCCTGGGAAGTATGCGTCAAATCTAACCCTTTATCTTCGAGCCTTTCTTTTTTGAGTTTATAGACCTTATAGCGCATTGAGGCGAAAAGGTACTTTCTTTTATCAGAGGCTTTCGCGAAAGTCCATGGATGATTATGAAGATCCAGGAACAAGTCGTGAATAGCATCCTCAACCAAGCTCTTGTCCGGGCATATATTCATCCCGTACGTAAAGAGCCTGCTCGCATATTCCTGATAAATGCGTTTGAGTTCTTGACTTGAGTCTTCCATCTTGGAAGGATAGATAGGTTATACGTTTTAATATATAGTGCTGGTTTTTAGTGAAATATACTCATTAAAAAACAAAAAAGCCCGCCTGAATTCCAGGCGGGCTTGATTCTCAAGTCTGGGCTACCTGTTTGTTGACTCAACTAAACGTGCGCTATAGAATATACCGGGGCGATTTCGGAGAGGCGGTCGCGGCCGTTGAGGCCGTCGAGCTCGACAATGAATATGAACTCGTTGACCTTGACTTTATATTCCTTCCCATCTGAAATGATAGTGGTGGCTTCCAAAGCCTTGGCGATGCCTTCAGCGGTGCCTCCGGTGGCCAGGACGTCATCGACGATGGAGACATGGAACACTCCGTCCTCGGCCTTGCCTGCAGCGATGTCCGAATTGCGGTAGATCAGTTTGTCGGCGCCGTATTCCTTCATGATCTCGATGGTCTGAAGGTCATTTCCGCTATATGGAAGTTTGCCCCTTTTGCGGAAGAGGATGATGTTGTTCACGCCGCAGTCCGCTATCAGGAGCGGGGATGCGAAAAGGAAA
>JAEEGL016523600.1_pt1 | contig 11509 bp, 6 predicted proteins | sample 9134231 | NCBI WGS metagenome assembly JAEEGL01 (sample SAMN16246548, study PRJNA631951) | gut metagenome | biome: gut microbiome; feature: rumen; material: fiber-attached | host: Bos | place: Iran: Karaj | collected 2018-10
ACCGATGGCTGACTATACTGACATCTGGGCAACCCAGGGCAGGAAGAACATCTTCGGTCATGAGGTAGTGCTCTCCGAGATGCAGTCCGAGGCCGGTGCAGCTGGTGCTGTTCACGGATCTCTGGAGGCCGGTGCTCTGACCACCACCTATACTGCTTCCCAGGGCTTACTGCTGATGATCCCGAACATGTACAAGATCGCCGGCGAGCTGCTTCCCGGTGTCTTCCATGTCAGTGCACGTGCGCTTGCCAGCCACGCGCTGTCCATCTTCGGTGACCACTCTGACGTCTATGCATGTCGTCAGACCGGTGTTGCCATGCTTTGCGCAGGCAACGTTCAGGAAGTAATGGATCTCGGCGCAGTTGCTCATCTGACTGCGATCGAAGGCCGCGTTCCGTTCCTTCATTTCTTCGATGGTTTCCGTACCTCCCACGAGATCCAGAAGATCGAGATCTGGGACTACGATGACCTGAAGGAAATGGTCGACATGGATGCAGTTGATGCGTTCCGTAAGCGTGCGCTGAACCCGGAGCATCCGGTACAGCGTGGTACTGCTCAGAACCCGGACGTATTCTTCCAGGCAAGAGAAGCATCCAACCCTTATTACAATGCGATTCCTGAGCTGACTCAGAAGTACATGGATAAGGTCAATGCGAAGATCGGAACCAACTACAAGCTGTTCAACTACTACGGCGCAGAGGATGCCGAGCGCATCATCATCGCTATGGGTTCCGTTTGCGACACCATCGAAGAGACCATCGATTACCTGCTTGAGAAGGGTGAGAAGGTCGGCCTGATCAAGTGCCGTCTGTACAGACCTTTCTCCGCGAAGCATCTGCTTGAGGCGATTCCGGACACCGTGAAGTACATCAACGTACTTGACAGAACCAAAGAGCCCGGCGCAATCGGCGAGCCTCTGTTCCTGGATGTTGTTGCAGCACTCAAGGGCAGCAAGTTCGAGACCACGCCTGTGTTCAACGGACGTTACGGCCTTGGTTCCAAGGATACGGTTCCGGGAGACGTTATGGCTGTCTTCAACAACACCACCAAGGAGCGCTACACGCTCGGTATCGTGGATGATGTGACCAACCTTTCTCTTGAGAGAGTTGACGCTCCTTCCGTTACCCCTGCGAGCACCATCTCCTGCAAGTTCTGGGGCCTTGGCGCAGACGGTACCGTCGGTGCGAACAAGAACTCCATCAAGATCATCGGCGACCACACCGATATGTATGCTCAGGCTTACTTTGATTATGATTCCAAGAAGTCCGGCGGCGTGACGATCTCTCACCTCCGCTTCGGTAAGGATCCGATCAAGGCGACCTACCTGATCAACAAGGCTGACTTCGTTGCCTGCCATATGCCTGCTTACGTTCGTAAGTACAACATGGTGCAGGATCTGAAGGACGGCGGCACCTTCCTTCTGAACACGTCCTGGACGCCGGAAGAGCTCGAGGAGCATCTGCCGGGTCAGGTGAAGAAGTACATGTATGATCACAAGATCAACTTCTACACCATCGACGGTTTCAAGATCGGTAAGGAGATCGGTCTGGGCGGCCGCATCAACACCATCCTGCAGTCCGCATTCTTCAAACTGGCCAACATCATCCCTGCTGAGGATGCGATCCAGTACATGAAGGACGCTGCTACCGCTTCTTACTCCAAGAAGGGTGACGATGTTGTTAAGATGAACCACGACGCGATTGAGCGCGGTGCCAATGCATTTGTCAAGATCGAGATCCCTGAGAGCTGGAAGGACGCTGCTCCTGAGAAGCTGACCAAGGATGTGACCGGCGACCGTGAGGATCTGGTAAGCTATGTCAACACCGTTCAGAATGCGATCAACGCTCAGGCCGGCAACGCTCTGCCTGTCTCCGCATTTGTGGATTATGCTGACGGTACGCTTCCGTCCGGTTCCGCTGCTTATGAGAAGCGCGGTGTCGCGATCGATGTTCCTGCATGGAATCCTGAGAATTGTATCCAGTGTAACTTCTGCTCTTATGTCTGCCCGCACGCAGTGATTCGTCCTGTAGCGCTGACCGCTGAGACCTTAGCAGATGCTCCTGGTGCAACCCTTCCGATGATGGCAGTTCCGGGCGTGAACTTCGCAATCGCGGTTTCCGTCTATGACTGTACCGGATGCGGCGCCTGCGCAAATGTCTGCCCTGGCAAGAAGGGTGCGAAGGCTCTGACCATGCAGCCGTTCGAGTCTCAGCTCGCTGAGCAGGAGATGTTCGACTACGCAACCAAGCTTGATGTTCCTACCGTTGTTACCGAGAAGTTCAAAGCTTCCACCGTCAAGGGCAGCCAGTTCAGACAGCCCCTGCTTGAGTACTCCGGCGCATGCGCAGGCTGCGGCGAGACTCCTTATGCGAAGCTGATCACTCAGCTCTTCGGTGACAGAATGTACATCGCCAACGCTACCGGCTGCTCCTCCATCTGGGGCGGATCTTCCCCTGCTTCTCCTTACACGGTCAACAAGGCCGGCAAGGGACCTGCCTGGGCGAACTCCCTGTTCGAGGATAACGCTGAGTACGGTTTCGGTATGCAGCTTGCTGCAACTGCTCTTCGTGACCGTGTCGTTGCTGCAGCCGAGAGACTGCTTGCTGTTGCCGAGAAGGAAGAAGTGAAGGAAGCCATCCAGAAGTACCTGGATACCAAGCTCTCCTCCACCGAGAATGCTCCGGCTACCGAGGCTATGATCAAGGCTCTGGAAGCTTGTGACTGCGACAACGAGGACCGCAAGTACATCCTTGCCAACAAGGACTTCGCTGCGAAGAAGACGCAGTGGATCTTCGGTGGTGACGGCTGGGCTTACGATATCGGTTACGGCGGCGTAGATCATGTGCTTGCTTCCAACAAGGATGTCAACATCATGGTATTCGATACCGAGGTTTACTCCAACACCGGCGGCCAGGCTTCGAAGGCTACTCCTACCGGCGCGATCGCTCAGTTCGCTGCGGCAGGTAAGGAAGTCAAGAAGAAAGACCTCGCTGCGATCGCTATGAGCTATGGTTACATCTATGTTGCACAGGTAGCTATGGGTGCAGACAAGAACCAGTTAGTCAAGGCCCTGACTGAGGCTGAGAGCTATCCGGGTCCGTCCCTCATCGTTGCTTATGCTCCTTGTATCAACCATGGTATCAAGGGCGGCATGAAGAATGCACAGCTTGAAGAGGAAGCAGCTGTGAAGTCCGGTTACTGGCATCTGTTCCGTTTCGATCCGAGACTGGAAGAGGAAGGCAAGAACCCGTTCCAGCTTGACTCCAAGGCTCCGACCGCAAGCTACAGAGACTTCATCATGAGCGAAGTTCGTTACAACCGTCTTGCTCGTTCCAACCCTGACAGAGCCGAGAAGCTCTTCAGCAAGGCTGAGAAGGATGCGGCGAAGAAGTACGACGCACTCGTAAAGAAGGCAGAGTAAACTGCTGCAAATAAGCTTGAAGGCAAAAAGACGCCTCCCCGTGCCTGCACGGGAAGGCGTCTTTTTCATTTCTGAAGGATAAGATATGGGATCCAATCTCAGTGTTTGAAATGAATAAATCCCGGCCCGAGGCGCATGCCTCGAGAGCCGGGATTGTTTTTGCTTGCATTTGCCGCCGGAGGATCAGAACCCGTAGGCGAGCGCACCGCCGTCCACGGCAAAGTCCTGGCCGGTGATGTAGGCCGCGGAGTCGCTTAGAAGGAACTGCATGATCGCGCCGATGTCTTCGGGATCGCCGAAGGCGTGGACGGGCATGCGGGCGAGGATGGCCGCCTTGCGCTCGGGCGTCATGACTTGCTTGCTCATCTCGCTGGGGAACCAGCCGGGCGCCACGGAGTTCACGCAGATGTTGTCGTTGGCCCACTCGATGGCGAGACCGCGGGTCAGGCCGCAGACCGCGGACTTGGAGACGCAGTAGGGGACGACGAGGGAGAAGCCGAGGTGGGCGGCCATGCTGCTGATATTGATGATCCGGCCCTTGTGCGGGCTCATTTTCAGGTAAGGGTAGCAGAGCTGGCAGAGGGAGAAGAGGGCGGTGACGTTGACGTCCATGATGTGGGCAAAGTCCTCCGGCGGGAAGTCCTCGGCGCGGCATTTCTTGGTGATGCCCGCGTCGTTGATGAGGAAATCGATGGGACCTTCGGAGGCGATCTGCGCGATGAGCTCCTGCATGCGTGAGCGGTCGGTGATGTCGCCGGCGAAGTGGGTGACGCCGGGGTGGCTGGGCGCGAGGCCTTCCTTGACGGCGCCGGTGCGGCTGATGGCGCAGACGGTGGCGCCTGCGCGGGCGAGCACGTTGCAGATCGCGTAGCCGATGCCGGAGCTCCCTCCGGTGACGATGCCTCTTCTTCCGGATAAGTCAAATGTATGTTCCATAGAAATGTCCTTTCCTTTGCATTTCAGACGCATTTATTATAAAATCAGTATAGCAGATGAAGGATCGTAACAACAGGGTGAGAGTACATTTTTTGGAGGGTGTGAAAGATGAATTCGAAGGATACACGGATCAAGGATATTCGGATCTACCGCGCGGTGAGCAAGCTGAGCCGGCCGATCGCGGACTCGACGCATGCGCTGGAGGAGATCGCGTTTTATGTGCTGGAGGTGGAGACCGGGGCCGGCGTGGTCGGCCAGGGTTATCTGCTGCAGTTTCATTACAGCCGGGAGGCGATCCTGGGCGCGCTGAGGGATATGAAGCGGTTCATCCTGCAGAGGGAGTACCAGATCTATGAGACAGCCCAGGTCGTGAAGGATTATGAGATCGAGAGCGAGTATTTCGGTGTCGTGGGGCTGCAGCGCTGGGCGCTGGCGGCTCTGAACGTCGCGATGTGGGACGCGTGGGCGAGAACGCTCGGGCAGCCGGTGTACCGGCTGTTTGGCTGCCACAGGAGGCCGATTCCGGTCTATGGCAGCGGCGGCTGGATCAGCTATACGGATGAGGAGCTGGTGGATGAGGTCGTCGAGTACAAGAAGAGAGGGTTTACCGCGGTCAAGATCAAGGTGGGAAGCCCGGATATGGAGCGTGATATCCGGCGGCTGAATCTGTGCCGGGAGGCGCTGGGGCCGGACGTGAAGATCATGATGGACGCGAACCAGGGGATGGACGTGCCTTCGGCGGTGAAGCTGGTCAACCAGGTGGAGCACCTGGGGATCTACTGGTTTGAGGAGCCGGTGATCAACACGGATTTTGAGGGGTACGCGACGATTCATGCCAAGACGCATGTGAGTCTGGCGATGGGCGAGCGGGAGTACAGCACGACGGCGCTTCGCGAGCTGATCGGGAGGCGCGCGCTGGATCTGTGGCAGCCGGACCTGATCCGCCTCGGCGGCGTGGAGGCGTGGCGGGATTCCGCGGCGCTGGCCAATGCGTACAATATCCCGGTGCTGCCGCACTATTATAAGGATTATGACGTGCCGCTGCTTGCGACGGTGGCGAATCCGTACGGAGCGGAGAGCTTCGACTGGATCGACGCGATCATCGATGAGCCGATGAAGATCGATCACGGGTTTGCGATCCAGCGGGAGGGCAACGGCTGGGGCTTCCGGTTCCTGCATGAGTTCATGGAGGAGGCGAAGGAGTGAGTCAAACCCCGGGCGCGGGAGTGCCTGGGAGCAATTCTGAGAGAGACAGCTGCATCTGACGGTGCAGCTGTTTTTTATATGCCAGAGCATACGTCCGACACCCCGGAGCAGGCCCGTTACGATTGAATTCAAGCAGGGAATATGATAAAATCATGATAAAGGATTTGGACGGAGTTTCACAAATCAATATCTGCAAGGAGGAGACGTAATGATCCCCGAGAAGTATAAGAATTATATGTTCAATGAGAACGATTTCTTCAATGAGGATTTCGTTGTCACGGATCCGGAGAAGCATGAGCTGGTGAAGAAGCTCGCCGCGATGATCACGGATGATATCCAGGTGCACAGCCCGAAGGATATCTCTCCGCAGGATCCGGATTACTGGATTCTGGACCGGCTGCTCAACAAGGAGCAGGTGAAGTTCATGCTTTCTTTCAAGAAGAAGCGCACAGTGAAGCTGGTTCCGGAGGAGATGGCCAAGCGCAACAACATGACGCCGGAAGAGGCGGAGAAGATGGCCTTCGAGATCTGTGAGATCGGCCTGATGGAGTTTGACCGGGAGCGTCCGGACGGGCGCAGGCAGTATTTCATCCCGAAGTGGGTGGTCGGCTCCGGCGAGTACATGATGATGACCGGTCATCTGCTGGAGAAGCATCCGGAGATTGCGACGTTCTTCAATTACGCGTCCAGTGTCCCGGTGGGCAAGGTGGCCAGGTTCGTGCCGCACGGCGGCGGCGGACTGGGCATGCATGTCATCCCGGTGGAGAAGGCGATCGAGGCGGAGAACAAGTCCGTGAGCGTGGAGCATCTGTCGCACTGGCTGAAGAAGTATGATAAGTACTGCGTGGACGTCTGTGCCTGCCGCAGGCAGCAGAGAATGCGCGGCGAGGGCGTCGGAGACATCGAGGGCTATATGTGCCTGGCGGTCGGCGACATGGCGGAGTACCTGGTCGAGACGCACAAGGACGCCCGCTACATCACGTACGACGAAGTGATGAAGATCCTGGAGCTTGCCGAGGAGAAGGGCTTCGTGCACCAGATCACGAACCTGGACGGCGAGGACAAGATCGTGGGCATCTGTAACTGTTCGCCGGGCACCTGCGACGCGATCCGCACGTCTCAGCTGTTCAACACGCCGAACATGTCGGCTTCTGCCTACCGCGCGCATGTCGAGAAGGAGAAATGCGTGGCCTGCGGCAAGTGCGTGGAGGTATGTCCGGTCGGAGCCGCGAAGCTCGGCCAGAAGCTCTGCCACCAGTCGGGCGAGGCATTTACCTATCCTATGACGGAGCTGCCGGATGCGCAGAGATGGGGCACGGACAAATGGAACAAGAATTACCGGGAGGACGCGAAGATCAACGTCTACGAGACAGGTACCGCTCCCTGTAAGACCGCATGTCCCGCGCACCTCGCGGTGCAGGGCTATGTGAAGATGGCCGCGGAGGGACGTTTTATGGACGCCCTGAAGCTCATCAAGCAGGACAACCCGCTGCCGGCGGTCTGCGGCGCGATCTGCAATAGACGGTGCGAGGACCGCTGCACGCGCGGCACGATCGATCAGCCGGTGGCCATCGATGAGATCAAGAAGTTCATCGCGGCCCAGGAGCTGCAGGCGGAGAAGCGCTACATCCCAGCCTGCTACAACGATGTCGGCGAGCAGTGGGATGACTACAAGATCGCGGTGATCGGCGCCGGCCCGGCGGGACTTTCGGCGGCCTATTACCTGCGGACCAAGGGCTATCCGGTGACGGTATTTGACAAGAACCGGCTGGCGGGCGGCATGCTGGCTTACGGCATTCCGGATTTCCGCCTGGAGAAGAAGGTCATCGACGCGGAGATCGATGTCATCCGCCAGATGGGAGCGGAGTTTAAGCTCGGCGTCGAGGTCGGCAAGGACGTGACATTTGACGAGCTGCGTGCGCAGGGCTATAAGGCGTTCTTCCTGGCGATCGGCATGCAGGCCGGCCGCAAGGCCGGGATCCCCGGCGAGGAGCTGGCGGTCTCGGGCGTGGATTTCCTGCGCGAGGCAAATGACACGCATGGGAAGCTGCTCTCGGGCAAGACGGTCGTGATCGGCGGCGGCAACGTGGCGATGGATGTTGCGAGAACTGCGCTTCGCGCCGGCGCGACGCAGGTCGAGATGTACTGTCTGGAGGGGCCGGATGAGATGCCTGCCGCGAAGGATGAGATCGCGGAAGCGAAGGAAGAGGGCATCCAGATCAAGAACTGCTGGGGCCCGAAGGAGATCCTCTCCGAGAACGGGAAGATCACGGGTATTGTGCTGAAGCAGTGCGTGCAGGTCTATGACAAGGACGGCAGATTCTCTCCGATCTATGACGAGGAGGAGACGAAGACGGTCGCGTGCGAGCATGTGCTTCTGTCGATCGGCCAGGCCGCGGTCTGGGGCGATCTGCTGAAGGGCACGAAGGTCGCGGTGAGGCCGAACGGTACGGTCGTGGCGGATCCTGTGACCCTGCAGACCGGAGAGCCGGATATCTTCGCCGGCGGCGATATCTTCCACGGCGCGAGATTTGCCATCGATGCGATCGCGGACGGGCGCGAGGCGATGGTCTCGATCAACCGCTTCGTCCATGAGGGACAGAGCCTGACGATCGGACGTGACCTGCGCAAGTTCGTGGAGCTTGACCGGGATGACATCCTCGTGGAGTCGTATGACAATGCGGCGAGACAGGTGCCCGGCATGAAGCCCGGCAAGGCAGCGGAGACCTACGAGGATCTGCGCCTGACCCTGACCGAAGAGCAGGTGAAGAAGGAAGCGGGCCGCTGCCTCGGCTGCGGCGCGACCTACGTGGACACGAACCGCTGCATCGGCTGCGGCCTGTGCACGACGCGGTGTGAGTTTGACGCGATCCATCTGAGCCGTGATATCCCGGAGAACTCCCGGATGTACACGGCGGAGAACGGCAAGCTCAAGGCGATCCTGCCGAACATCGTCAAGAGAGGCGTGAGAATCCTGCGAGGCGGGAAGTGATCCTGAAGCAGCAGAAGGATACGCGAATCACGTTGAAATCAAAAAGAGAAACCGCAAATGGGGCACCTTCCTTACGGAGGGTGCCCCATGCGATTTCTCTTTCGGTTCTTCTGAGGGGAAGCGAGCGATTACCGATACAGAGCTGCCTTGCCGTCCGCGCCGAAGAGGCGGATCTTGTGGGCTGCCACTTCCTGCATCGCGACGATGCACTCGTTCTCGATGGCGTGCGGCTCGCGCTTGCCGAGATCCTTCAGGACTTCGCGCATCTTGTCGTAGTAAGCGACCTTGATGTCGGAGGAAATGTTGATCTTCGCGATACCGTTTCTCGCTGCCTCTGCGATCTCATCGTCCGGGTTGCCGGAGCCGCCGTGCAGAACCAGGCAGGTGTCCAGGCCTGCATCGCGCAGAGCCTTGTGGATGGCCTTCAGGCGGTCGATCTGGAGATGCGGCACATACCCCTTCGGATAGAGTCCGTGGCTGGTGCCGATGGCGATGGCCAGGGTGTCGATGCCGGTGGCTTCAACGAACTTCACGGCGTCTTCGGGCTCGGTGTAGACGATGCGGTCGTCAACCTTGCCGGCGGCCTCGTTGATGGAACCGATGGTGCCGAGCTCGCCTTCGACAGAGACGTCTCCGTCATAGCAGGCCGGTGCATAATGCCACTTCACACGGTCCGGATCGCCCTGCACGCGGGGATCTTCGGCGTCTTCGATCTTGATGAAATTGACTGCGCCGTGGGCTGCCTCTACGACCTTCTGGCAGATGGCGATGTTCTCCTCAAACGGCTTGGAGGAAGCGTCGATCATGACAGAAGTGAAGCCTGCGCGGATCGCGGTCATGACATTGGCGAAAGACTGGCCATGGTCTAAGTGGATGACCACCGGAACCGGGGAATGGGCCGCGCGGGATCTCATACCGGCGATGAAATCCGTGCCGATGTGCTTGAGCTCGTTGGGATGGATCTCAAGAATGACAGGGGCATTCAACTTCTCGGAAATCTCCATGATTCCGTTGAACATCGCGTAGTTGCTGATGTTGAATGCGGGTACCGCAAAACCGTTTTTGTCTGCTGTGCGAAGCAGCTCCTTCATGTTAACTAACATCGTATTCCTCCTTTGGTTTGTATGTAAACAGCTTTTATCATTGCTATTGTTATCATAGCATATAAAATGCAAAATAGAAAGTGAGCGTTTAGAGGAATTGGTGTGCGGAACGCTTTTCCTTGCCTTCCACAAAAAATGATATGTCCGATATGGTTTGTCTGCGGAACAAAGATATTTGACAAGAAGAAAAAGGAGATGATAGAATCTCAGTAAAAGATACACGTTTGGGGGATAGCCATGAAAAAGGGATATTTACGCAGGATACTGTCTCTGTTGATTGCTATTATTCTCATTCTGGGAGATTGGAGGACATATTAAAGGGTTCTATACATATGGAGTTTCCGGGTTTGATATCGGTGCTGGCATCAGCACACAAGCGACAGGGGCCGGCTATAACATATCTGCTTACTACTATCCGAATTGGAAGAAAACGAATGGATGGTATAGTTCTGTATATAAAAAAGCAGCGCAAATGGTAAAGTGACGGCCAAAGAATGGGGGGTGATAGTAATGGATCAAGTACTCTATGAAGAACAGCTATCATTGCTTAAGTTCTTTCGCATCATCCTGTCGACAAATATGTTGATGCTGTTCGTGTTTGTGATAGGAGGGCTCTTTTGGCTGTACCAGGGCATTCGGCATTGGAAAGAGAATGACGATGCGGAATTACATATTCTTTTTGGGGGAGTTTTTTTAGGTGTAGGTTGCTGGCTTATAGTCTCTGCATTCTCTGTAGTCTCAGGTGAGGCCTCAGCGTACATGAATGCTATGAGAAGAGAAAATGTTAAAGTAGTAGAGGGATTCGTGGAGAATTTTTCTGCCGGTAACCCAAGTGAGACTATATCTTCGGAAAGATTTGTCATTCAGAAGGTCTTCTTTGAATATGATAAGAAAGGAATGCATTTTGGATATCATAAATATCGTGCTGCAGGAGGTGTGATTAAAGGTGATGGGCAATATCTTCGTATCGAGTATGTTAGCGTATACAAAGGAAACGGAGAACCGGTAAATGTGATTCTAAAGATTTCAGAATTTAGCTCTAAGTCAAGATTCGGCAAAATATTAAATGAGAGATATCTCATTGCGACGGGTGCGGATTTCAAGTGCCTCAGACTGTGCGCTAGGTTAATGGCGATGGCAGCATCCATGCAAGGCTCTTTGATGTCCATCACGCGGCTGATGAACTTGGTGCTCTAGCTGATTACATAAAAGACACCTGTGAGCCCGCGACCATCCTGATGGAAACGACCAGTCATTATCACTATACGCTTCTGAAAGCACTTTCAGATTTGCTCAACAGGTTTTCCAACAGGGATATATCATGATCATCATAGTATTCTTATTTTGTGTTATAGCCGGGCTAATATTTCTGGCAGATTTCGGGTTTGTGCTTACCGGGATTATAATTCCCCAGTGGGTCACAATTGATTCAAAATGGTTTGAGTATGGACAGCCGCTAGGCGAAAGTGCTGTCTGGTCCTTTATTATGCTGGTCATTCTTTTTGCTATTATCGTCCGAGACCCTTGGGACGGTATGGGAGAATTAGACTTGAAGATGACAAAATTCGAGACTGTGTTTCGTTATTATTGGTTGACAACTGTATTGCACGCTGTTTTTCGTATAGTTCGGTTCGGGATTCTTTCACCGAAAGGGGATTTGTATACCCCTGAGCTATGGCCTCAATTTGTAATGACTCAGCTTTCTATCGGATTGATGCTATACAGCTTCGCGTCGTTCTTTTTTCTTTATGTCTTTATGGCCGAGATAAAGCTACGAAAACAGAAGAAGACGGAAAACAAGGAATGGAGCAAAGACGATCGGGCGGAATAACAGATTAAAAGATATCTAAT
>JAEEGL017092557.1_pt1 | contig 11509 bp, 10 predicted proteins | sample 9134231 | NCBI WGS metagenome assembly JAEEGL01 (sample SAMN16246548, study PRJNA631951) | gut metagenome | biome: gut microbiome; feature: rumen; material: fiber-attached | host: Bos | place: Iran: Karaj | collected 2018-10
CGATGAGCTTGCCGCTCACGTCCCTGTAGTTGAAGACGGGGCCCTCCAGACAGACGTAGGTGCCGCAGATCTTGCAGTGGCCGCATTTGCCTACGCCGCAGGACATCTTGCGCTCGAAGGATACCCAGATCCGCTCCTCCGACGCGCCGGCCTTCAGGCACTCGAGCGCCGCGAAGCGCATCATCACCGGCGGACCGACGATCACGACGTTCAGCTCCGAGAAGTCCCGGACGGGGATGCCGGCGATGTGCGCGGTGACCATGCCCTTCCGAAATCCGGGCCGGTCCTCGTTGTCCAGCGTCGGGATCATGTCGAAGCGGTCTTTGAAGCGCTCGATCTCGTCGCGGAACAGAACGGCGCTGTGGTCCTTGAAGCCCGCGATGACGTGCACGGACCGGACGAGCTCCGGATGCCGGTAGAAATGCTCCAGCATCGTCAGCACCGGGGACATGCCCGTGCCGCCGCAGATCACGAGCAGATCGCCGCCCTCGAAGTCGTTCGCGGGGAAGCTGTTGCCGTAGGGGCCGCGGAGAAAGAGACTGCTGCCGGGGAGCAGGTCGAAGATCGCGCCCGTCACGGCGCCCGTGTTGCGGATGGTGAACTCCACCCAGCCGTCGCCGCGACCGCTCGCGGAGATGGGCGCCTCGCCGACCTTCGGCAGGGAGAGCATATAGAACTGCCCGAAGTCCGGCGTCGTGTCCGCCTCCACGCGGAAGGTGTACTCCTGCGAGGTGTGCTTTTTCACGGAAAGGATGCGGTGCGCGGCCGGCTGCAAGATGTTTTCCGTCATTGTTCTGCCTCCTGCGCCGCGATAAGGCGCTCCGTTTCGTCGTGCAGACGGTTGATCGTCTGCAGGAAGTCGATCTCCTCCGGGCAGCGCAGCACGCAGCGGCCGCAGCCGACGCACATGTGCTCCGCGCCGCCGAAGCGCTCCCGGTAGTCCCAGACCTTGTGCAGCGTCTTGAAGCGCATGAGGCTGTCCGGCGCCGGGCGCGATACGCTGCCGCCCGCCGTGCGCGTGAATTCCGGTATCATGCAGGACGCCCAGACGCGCCGGCGTTCGCCCCTGCGGCTGTTCTCCTGATCGAGGAAGTCCGCCGTCTCGTAGCAGCTGCAGGTAGGGCAGACCGTGTTGCAGCCGCCGCAGCTGATGCATTTGCCGCAAAATTCCTTCCAGAACGGAAGATCGAAGACCTGCCGCAGAGACTTCACCGCGCCGATGCGGGGCAGGCGCGCCTCGCGCGCGTTTTTCTCCACGAAGGCGGGCTCGAAATCGTCCGCCGCCGCGCCCTCGAAGAGCGGCAGCAGCTCCTCGTCCGCCACCTGCGCGCGCAGGCCGTCCGGACCGAAGCGCAGCGCGAGCGACCAGCCGTCCGCGCGGTTCGTGCCCATGGAGACGCACCAGCAGCCGTCGAAGCCCCCGCCGCACTCCAGCATCGCGAACCGGACGCCGCCGCGCCGCGCCGCGTAATAGAGGTCGGCGCGGCCGCCGTTGCGCAGGAAGATGTTGTCCAGGCGGCGGACGGCGTTGATATCGCAGGGGCGCGCGAGGATGAGCAGCGGCCTTGCCCTCCCGGGCAGGACGGTGCGGTAGCTGTTTTCGTCAAAGCGGAAGACCGTCTGCGAAATGGGATACCAGAGCTCCTTGGCGGAATAGTCGCTCTGGCGGTCGAGCACGAGGTCGCCGAAGCCCTTCAGCGGGCGGAAGCGGACGACGTTTTCCTCCGCGCCCGTGCCGAAGGCGGGGCCGCAGACCTCGAAACGCCCGGAAAGAGCCGCAAAGAGGGCGTCCGCCTGTTCCCGCGTCAGGGCGAAGCTCCGCTTTTTGGCCAAGGCGGGGCGCTTTTCCGGCGTATCGTCGGCCGCGGCGGGCTGCGCCGGGGCCGACGCCCGGAGCGCGAGGGCTTCGTAGTCGAGCAGGAGGAAGGCCTCGGCGAGCGCCGCCGCCGCCCGGTAGAACTCCGTGCCGGCGTACTTTTCCGCGTCGGCGCGCCAGGCGGGCACCCAGCCGAGCATGTGGACGTTCAGAAAGTCCCGGAGCTCCTCCGCTGACGCGGTTTCGCACAGCCGCGCCGCGTAGTCCAGCTCCACGGCGATGTGATCCGCGAGCAGGGCGGCGTCGCCCTCCGGCACGGCCAGAGCGCGGTTGGAAAGCAGCTCCTGCATACGGCTCCACGCCTCCTGCATGACGCTGCGATTCTCGCTCGTGTAGACGGAGGCGTAGGGGAAAGCGGCGTCCCCCTCCGCTCTGCCGGCGCCCAGAAAGGCGCGGGCGAAGTCCTCGGCCAGCGCCTCCTCGGCGTCGGCGGGGAGCGAGGAGACCGCGCGGTTGAAGCGCGCGCCTGCCTCGAGCCAGCGCTTTCCGGCGAGGCTCTGCGCGCCGGCGGCCGTCTCGGGGAAGCGGACGCCGCGCAGATTGCGCAGCGTGTCCGCGTCCGCCTCGGCGCGGAAGATCCGGCTCAGGAACCGGTAGATCGCGGCGCTCTGCGCGCGCGGGGATGATCCGTTTGCCATGCGGTTAGTCGCCTCCCTTCCCGTCGTCAAAGACGTCGCGCCATACGGCGTTTTTCAGGATATAGCGCGCGGCCGGGCGGTTGCCGTAGTCGCGCAGGGCGTAGACGTTCTCCTCGCCGGCCTCGCGGAGCAGGCGGCTGACCTCGCTGGCGGGGTCGCCCAGGTCGCCCCAGTGCAGCGCCCTGCCGGAGCAGTTGCGCACGCACGCGGGCCCGCTGCCGTCGGCGCGGCTCTCGGCGCAGAGGGTGCATTTGTCCATCTGGCTGCGGGTGCGGGAGAAGGTGTTCACGTGGTAGGGGCACGCGCGGTTGCAGCTCTGGCAGCCGATGCACCTGTCCGTGTCGAGCAGGACGACGCCGTCTTCCTCGTTCTTGTAGATTGCGCCCGTGGGGCAGACGCGCACGCAGCTCGGATCCTCGCACTGCTGGCACATGGCGGGCAGGAAATACATCTCCAGATCCGGAAAGACGCCGAAGGGGCCAACCTGGCGTACCTGGATCCGGTTGACGCCGAGCGCCGTGCCGTTCTCCATGTGACAGGCGACCTGACAGGCCTTGCAGCCGATGCAGCGGTCGAGCTCCACGACGAAGGCCAGCTTTTTCTTTCTGTTCGTCATTTCCGCACCGCCTCCAGTCTTTCGCTCGTCTTGTCGTCGAGCGTCACGCCCGCCGCGCGGTCCGCGCGCCAGCGCTCCGTGCCGGGGTCCGCCGTGTGGGCCGTCGGCTGCGCGAGCCACGGCGCGAACTGCTCCGGCTTCGTCCACACGCCCTCCGGCGCGCCCTCGGCCTTGCTGACCTTTACGAGATAGGCGCGCAGGGTGTAGGTGCCTACCACGTCGTTGAACGGGGCGTCCGCCTTCGTGGTGAGGTTGACGTTCATCTCTTTCCAGCCGCGCGTTTCGGAGTCGAGCGTTTCGGGATTCCAGAAGCGCTCCATGTATACGGTGCCGGGCTTGATCCCCTCCGTGACGGAGACGAGGCCGCGGGTCCGGCCGCGGCGGGATTCGATCCACGCCCAGTCGCCGCTTTCCAGACCGTATTTCTCCGCGTCGAGCGGGTTTATCCAGAGCTCCGGCACGGGGCAGAGCTCGCGCATCCAGGCGCTGTTGCGCAGCGTGTTGTGGTGGAAGAAGGGGATGCGGCCGTTCGTCATCACCAGTGGGTACTCGTCGCGCAGCCCGTCGTCGCGCTGCGGGCTCTCCGCGGGCTCGAGGTAATAGGGCAGGGGATCGTAGTCCTTCGAGGCGGGCGGCAGGTCGCATTTGGCAAAGGGTCTGCCCGTCCGGCCGAGCGTGATCATGCTTTCCAGATAGACCTCGCATTTTTTCGAGGGCGTAGCGAAGCCCTTCGGCAGCCCGGTCTTCCCGTCCGTTTCCCGATAGACGTAGTAGCTCTTCCAGTCCTCCTTGGACATATAGGTGTAGGGCGTGACGGCCTTGAGCTTTTCAAAATCGAGACCGACGCGGGAGAGAAAATGGTCCCAGAGCTCCTCCACGCTGTCCCAGTAGGCGAGGTCCTTGCCCATATACTCCGCGTCGAAGGCCTTCCGGCAGGCCTCGTGCCCCAGTTCCCCGCAGCGCTTGGCGATCTTCGACCAGATGAGCGTCTCGTCCATCGTCTCCCAGACGTGGGCGACCGCCTGCCGCGCGCAGAGCGTGTTGCAGGTCTCCACGATCATGTTCGTCTCCAGCCACTCCTCCGTCGGCAGCAGGACGTCCGCGTAGGCGGAGAAGGAGGTGGGGTACATGTACATGTGGACGATGAAGTCCATCTCGTCGATGACGCGTTTGACCTTTTCCGCGTCCGCCACCGCCGCGAGCTTGTTGCCCGAGCGGTCGATCCACACGCGCGGCTTATAGGGCTTTCCGGTGAGCACGGCGTCGAAGATGCTGGTGGGATGCCCGGCGTACCAGATGTGCAGGCCCTTGTACTCGTTGCCCCCGAGGCGCTTTTTCAGCTGCTCGTCCGGCAGACGGTCCGCCGCGATCGGCACGGGGTAGTTCGGCATATCGAACACGCCGCTCGTGCGGAAGCGCTGCAGCAGCGTGCCCGGCTTCTCGACGTTTCCCATCAGCAGGTCGAGCGAGCAGGCGGCCATGGCGGCCTGCTCGGAGTTGGGCGTCTGGTCGGTGGCGACGCCGATGGCGATGGCGCTCGGCGTGTTTTCGGCGTAGAGCCGCACGCCCTTGACGATCTGCTCCGCGGGCACCTCGCAGATCCGCGCCGTGTGCTCCGGCGTGAAGGGCTCCACGCGCTCCCGGAGGAGCTGGAAGCCGGTCTTGCAGAGGCGGCCGTTCACCGTGAAGCTGCCCGTGAGGGCCGGGGAGAGCGTCTCGTCGTAAGGGTAGGCCATCGGGCGGGCGCTGTTCGTGTTCTCGTCCCAGACCATAAAGGTGTCGGGGCGGGAAGCGTCCTCACTGACCTCCGCGCGCAGGAACATCTTCGTCTCCACGTCCACCAGATAGGGCAGATTCGTCCAGCGCAGGACGAAGTCCTCGTCGTAGAGCCTGTTTTCCAGAATGTAGCGGATCCAGCTCAGGAGCATGGCCACGTCCGTGCCGGGACGCAGCGGGATCCATACGTCCGCCTTGGCCGCGTCCGGGGTCAGGCGCGGGTCGACGGCGACGGTCTTCACGCCCTTGGCCCGCAGATCCACGACCATGCCGCCGCCGCTCGCCGGGCAGGACCAGGAGGGGTCCGTGCCCCAGAGCACGAGCGTTTGAATGGGCGTGTCGTCCGTATCGTAAAGCTCCAGCGCGTTGGAGTCCGCGATGCTGGGGTCCGCGCCGCCGTACATCATCGTGTAGGCCACGACGCGCGGCAGATAGCACTGCGCGCAGCCCGGCTCGAACCAGTTGGGCGTGCCGAAGATGTTGCAGAAGCGCGCGATGCTCCAGATCTCGGGGTTGCCGCCGCCGCCCGTGGAGCAGAAGACGGCCTCGGCGCCGTATTTCTCCCGCGTCTCCATGAGCTTGCGCGCGATGACGTCGATCGCCTCGTCCCAGGAGACGCGCTTCCACCGGTTCTCGCCGCGCTTGCCGACGCGGAGCATCGGGTACTTGTTGCGGTTCGGGTGGTACAGCGCCTGGATGCCGCCGAGCCCTTTGGCGCACATGCGCCCCTTGCTCATGCGGTCGGCGGGGTCGCCCTCGAGCTTGACCACGCGCCCGTCCCGCACCGTGGCGATCACGCCGCAGTTGGCGATGCAGGCGCGGCAGCAGGTGTGTATGCGTTTTTCTCCGCGCTCCGAATCCGGCCGCGCGGCGTCCGGCTCGAGCAGCCCGTCCGGACCGAAAGCGTCCAGCCCGGAGACCGAGAAGACGTCGTCAGGCATAAAAATCCCCCTCTTACCCATGTATAATACGATTATACATAGAAAAGAGGGGATAGACAAACGAATTATTTTCGCCGCGCGATGAAAGATCGTCCTACTGGAACAGGGAGAGGAAAGCGTCCAGCTCCGCGCTGTGCGCGTCCTCGCTCCAGACCATGGAGACGCCGCTGCGCGTGTCCGCGACGGGCACGTAGCGCAGGCCGCTCATCCCGTAGTCGCGGTGGAAGGCGTCGCAGATGAAAAAGTCGTGCGCGTCGTGGAGGTGATAGACCTGCGAGCTGGCGTTCACCGTGCTGAACTTGACGCCGGGCGCGACGCCCATTCGCGGGAAGAGCTCGCGCAGCATACGGTCGTAGCTGGGCAGATAGAGCGGCGAGATAACGACCAGCTGCATCGGCTCGAGCTCCTTCGGCGTGACGCTCTCTCGCGCCGCGAGCGGGCTCGCGGGCAGCATGCAGGCCAGATGCGGACACTCGCACAGCTGCCGCGACGCGCAGCGCGGCCAGTAGCCGAATTCCGTCTCGTAGCGCACCGTGAACACGAGGTCGAGCTCCCGTTCGAGCAGCTTTTTCTTCAGCACGTCCGTCGGCAGGCTCTCGATCTCCACGTCGCAGTCCGGCCGGAGCGCGTAGAACTGGTTTACATAATCTAAAAGATAGGCTTCCGCGCGGTGGGAATCGAGCGTGCCGATGCGCAGGACCGTCTTCTCACCGCCCGGGTATTTCTGGGCCTGGAGCAGACTGTGCTCCATCTCGGAGAGCAGGGATTTCCACTGCGTGTAGAGATACTGCCCGGCCTTCGTGAGCGAGAGCGCCTTGCTCTCGCGCTCGAACAGGCGGATGCCGATCGTTTTTTCCAGGCTCTGCATGCTCTTGCTCAGGGCGGACTGCGACACGTTCAGGAAGCGCGCGGCGCCCGCGTAGCTGCCGGCCTCCGCCGCGTGGACGAAATACCAGAGCTGTATAATGCTGACGTTGAGGTTTTCCAGCTGCATAAATATGCCCTCCGAAGGAAGAGACGCCGGGCGCTGGCCCGGCCCGGATACGGACAGAGTCTCGTCAGGTTTATGTTGTCCAAGGCGTTTTCCGCGTCGGCGGGATCAGAGCAGGCAAAGCCGCGCCTCCACTGCACATAGCGTTTCCGCCGCCGTCGCGGACCCGTCGTTGACCAGACAGGGAACGCCGCGCGCCGCGCATTCTTTTCGGACCCTCGCGGCGAACAGGACGTCTCTTTGCATCCAGTTGTCGAAGGCCCGCGCCTTGTCCGAACAGCCGGCCAGAACGTCTTTTATCCACGGCCGCTCCCGATAGCGCGAGATCTGAAACTCCGGCGTGGGGACGATGGAGATATAATCCCTCGTCCCGCGTGCCGACATCACCTCCGGCGTATACGCCGCGCCCTCGGTGACGATCAGCGCCTCGCCGACGCCGTCCAGATCCGCGAAAACGAACGCCGAGATTTCCTCGTAGATCCGAAATTCCTCCTCGCACTGCTCGGCCGGGTCCCGCATCCAGATCTCTTCCGCCGAGAGGCGCAGAACCTTTTTGCAGCAGGGACAGCCCTTGGCCGCAGCAAGGCGTATGTATTTGTCCAGACGCGCGTCGACTTTGAAATAGAAGGCGCCGTACTTCTCCGAAATGCGCTGCGCGGCCGTGCTCTTTCCGCTGCACGGAGAACCGCCGATATACAGTATCCGTCTCTCCATTGGAAGCCTCCGTGTCCGCCGTGCTGATCCCACTTTATCATACTTGCCGGCCCGCGGCAAGACTTCACCGTTTCGCCGGGGCGTTTGTTCTCCGCGTCAAGGCAGGGAAAACCCCTTTTCAATTTCGTCGAAACGGCGTATACTGTTAAGGAAATCGTAAAAGAAAAGATGCAAGCGCGATACAAAGAAGTCGAAAATCGGACGCAGAGAGAAAAGGAAGCGGGAGGAACGCGCCGTGATCAAGATACTGATCGTCGAGGATGAGAAGCCGATCAACGACCTGATCGAGATGAATTTGAGCGAGGCGGGCTACGAGTGTACCTGCGCCTATGACGGCATGACCGCGGCGAACATACTGGAGAAGGAGCGCTTCGACCTCGTGCTGCTGGACATCATGCTCCCGGAGGTCGACGGCTACGAGCTTCTGGAGTATATCAAGCCCATGGAGATCCCCGTCATCTTCCTGACGGCGAAGGGCAGCGTGGCCGACCGCGTGAAGGGCCTGCGCCTCGGCGCGGACGACTACCTCGTCAAGCCCTTCGAGATCGTGGAGCTTCTGGCGCGCGTGGAGACCATCCTGCGCCGCGCGGGAAAGACGCAGACGGAGCTCGTCGTGGACGACGTGGTGATCGACACGCGCTCGCGCTCGGTGCGCCGCGGCAACCGGGAGATCCCGCTGACGATGAAGGAATACGAGCTTTTGCTGCTGTTCGTGCGCAACCGCAATATCGCGCTGTTCCGCGAGACGCTCTACGAGCGCGTGTGGGAGAGCGAATACATGGGCGACTCGCGCACCGTGGATCTGCACGTGCAGCGCCTGCGCAAAAAGCTGCACTGGGAGGACAAGATCAAGGCGATCTACAAGGTGGGATACAGACTTGAAGCATGAGCGAAGCGGCGGCGAGAAGCAGCCTGTCGGGCTGCCGCTGAAGCTGCTGCTGGTGACGGTGGCCGTCGTCGCGGCGCTGCTCGGCACGGGGGCCTGTATCGCCTTCGGAACCGGCCGCGTCCCGGCGGACGACTATCTCCGCTATATCGTGTTTTTGCTCTGCGCCTGCGCCGGCGGAGGGCTTTTGGTGTTTGTGCTCTCCTATGTCTGGAGCCAGAAGGAGCGCACGCAGGCCTTCGCCGACCGCCGGAAGGTCGCGGCGCTGGAAAAGGAGATGGAGAATCTCGAGGAGGCCGCCGAGCGGCGCGAGCAGTTCATCGCCTCCTTTGCCCACGAGCTGAAAACGCCGCTGACCGCCATCATCGGCTATGCGGACATGCTGCGCTCGAAGGACATGGCGCCGAAGCCGCGCTTCACGGCGGCGGGCTACATCTTCTCCGAGGGCAAGCGCCTGGAGGCGCTGTCGCTCAAGCTCATGGATATCATCGTCGCGGGGCGGCAGAGCTTTGAGAAGCGCCGCTACGACGCGGGCTATTTCTGCCGCGAGGTCGCGGCGGTGGTCACGCCCTCCATCACCGGCGACGGGCTGGTGCTCGACATCCACACCGATCCCGGCGAGGTCAGCGTCGAGCCCGACCTGTTCAAGACCCTGCTGATCAACCTCGTGGACAACGCGCGCAAGGCCAGCCATAAGGGGCAGCACGTGGAGCTGACCGGCAAGCGCGAGGAGGGCGGCTACGCCTTCTACGTCAAGGACTACGGCCGCGGCATGAAGGCCGAGGAGCTGGGCAGGATCACGGAGCCCTTCTACATGATTGACAAATCGCGCTCCCGCGCGCAGAACGGCGCGGGGCTCGGGCTGGCGCTCTGCCAGCGCATCGCCGAGCTGCACGAGACGCAGCTCGAGTACACGTCGGCGCCCGGCGAGGGCACGACCGTGCGCGTGTTTCTGGCGGGGGGTGAGGCGCAGTGAGCGTCAGGATGCCGGAGCTCCGCGGGAAGCTGAAAACGGAGAAGCTCAAGGGCTTTTTCAGCGGCTTCAACCGAAAAAAGCTGCCGCTCATCCTCGGCGTCGCCGCGACCGCGCTCGTGGTGCTGGCGGCGGCCGTGCTGCCCGCGCTGCTGATTCCGCCGCATGGCATCGAAGCGCCGGAACAGCCCGCCGCGCCGGGCGAGCGCGCCGCGCTGTTCAGCCGGTTCTGGTATGAGGACGCCTCTCTGGAGGTGATTTTGCTCGACCGCGCGGCCTTCACGGAGGCGGAGCTCATGCCGAGCGGCGAGCGCATCCGCGCGCTGCACGATACCTTCCTCTTTGACGACGCCGCGCCGTCGCCGGAGAGCAGCGGCGAGCATTTTTACATCCTGCGCGGCGAGGACGGCGTCACGCTGCGGATGCGGGAATTCTACGAGCAGTCGACAGGGGACTGGAGCAACTGGTTCCGCGTCTTCACGGACATCGACGGGGACGAGATCTATTTCTTCTACCAGAGCTGCAAATGCCTGCAGAACGCGGAGAACTACGACTTTTCCGAGCTGAGCGCCCGGGAGCTCTCGGACGTCTGGCGCTCGGCGCTCGGCGCGCAGCAAAGCCTCCTGCTCGGCGGCGAGGGAAACGTGACGAACACCGCCTTCCTGCTGGGCGAACAGGCGCTTTACTACGAGCTGCGCCATACGATGTATACCACGCCCGAATACGTGGTGGACTTCCGCTTCCTCATGCAGCCCCCGCCGGAGGGGTGAAACACGGATCCGACATCGGGAATTGCATGGATTTGTCCGTTTTTTCCGATGGTGGGAATACAGATTTGTCCGTTTTTTCCGATGGTGGGAATACAAATTTGTCCGTTTTTTCCGAATTCCGAGTTGAAAACCTGTCAACAAAACCGGCTGCCGCGTCAAGCGCGGCAGCCGGTTTGTGCTTATTGCGGCGGGGGGCCCTGCTGCGGGGGATATGGCGGATAAGGGCCGCTCTGCGGAGGATACTGCGGATAAGGGGCGCTCTGCGGGGGATACTGCGGCGGCTGCTGCGCCGCCTGCGCCAGAAGCGCTTCCCGCTTCGCCCTGCTGCGTCGGGAAAAGCCGACAGCCATGAGGACGATCGAGAGCACGAGAACGATCAGCGTGGCGACGACGGCGACGATCAGAAACAGCACGGAGAAGATGGGCGCGCCGTGGCCCTGCCCGCCCCCGGAGAAGATCCCGGCGTCGATCCGGATGCCGAGCAGATAAAACAGCGTTCCCAGAACGAGCTGCGCCGGGATCATCAGCAGCCACAGGGCGGGGGAGCGGCGTTTTTTCATGCCTTCCCACCTCCGCTGTTTTCGGCCTCCGCCAGCGTGAGCAGCCGCCGCGGGATGTGGCAGTAGCCGCCTGGGTTCTTGTCCAGATAGTTCTGATGGTATTCCTCGGCGGGGAAGAAATTGCCGAGCGGCAGGAGCTCCACGGCCAGCGGCGCGCCGGCCTTCTCCTCCTCGCGCGCCCAGACCGCGCGGATCTCGCCGAGCTGCGCGTCCTCCGTGTAGTAGATCCCGGTGCGGTACTGATGCCCGGCGTCGCCGCCCTGCCGGTCCACCGAGAGCGGGTCGATCGTGAGGAAGTAGTATTCCAGCAGGCGCGTGAGCGAGATGCGCGCCTCGTCGTAGTCGATGCGCACAGTCTCGGCGTGCCCGCTGCCGCGGCACACGTCCTGATAACTCGGCGCTTCGTCCGGGCCGTTTGCGTAGCCGACCTCCGTGCGCAAGACGCCGTCGAACTGCTCGAAGAACTTCTGCGTGCCCCAGAAGCAGCCGCCCGCGAGATAGATCGTTTTCATGGTCTTCCCTCCGTTTCCGTTTGCATTATACCACGCCCGGCGCGCGGGAGCAATCATGCAAACGCCCGGCGGAAACAATTCCGCCGGGCGGATTTACATAATATCATTTCCGTCAGCCCTTCAGCAGCGTCTCCAGCGCCGCGATTTTCTGGCAGATGCAGAACACGTTCATGCTCTGGTACAGCTCGGAGGTGCTGGGGTAGCTGGGCGCGATGCGGATGTTTTTGTCCTCCGGGTCCTTGCCGTAGGGGAAGGC
>JAEEGL010052097.1_pt1 | contig 11508 bp, 12 predicted proteins | sample 9134231 | NCBI WGS metagenome assembly JAEEGL01 (sample SAMN16246548, study PRJNA631951) | gut metagenome | biome: gut microbiome; feature: rumen; material: fiber-attached | host: Bos | place: Iran: Karaj | collected 2018-10
AAATTAAGGGTATGATCAGTGGCGGAGATGTTATTGGACGTAATATTGTCGTTAAGGGTGGCGTTCAGGGCATGAGCCGTGGCACTGTTCGGGCAGAGAATGACTTTCAGGCAACTTTTGTTGAAAATGCGGATATTGAGGCTGGCGGTAATGTCATTATTACTGATGTAGCAATGCACTCCACCATAAGAGCTGGGCATACCCTTGTTGTAGAAGGTAAAAAGGGCCTTGTTAACGGGGGCAATTTGGCTGCCGGAGAGGAAATCAGGGCCACGACTGTGGGCAATGCTTCCAATGTGGTTACCAGACTTACTGTTGGTGTAAATCCGATGCTTCAAAAGCAGTATCAGACTGTATTAAAAGAATATAACGAGGCAAAAAAGCGCCTTGATCAGGTTACCAAGATGATTAACACCCTTGGTAAGCTGGATATAAGTCAGTTGCCACCTGATAAGGCAGAACGCTTTAATGCTCTGATTCGTTCCCAGTTCCCATTGGCTGGTACTGTGGAGCGTAATGAACGCCTATTGAAAGAGCTTGATACTGAGCTTCAGAAGATGAAGCGAGGGAAAATACGTGTTAAGGATACCATGTATCCTGGGTCAAGGCTTAGCATTAATTCCATCATGAAGAACGTTCAGGTGGAGGAGAAATGCTGTACCCAGTACGTGGAGGATGACTTCATAAAAATTGGTGCATATTGATAGTCGAAAGGGGCTGTTTTTATGGATTTTAGCCCAATGAATATAAGAATGACTGTACCGCAGTCTGCCGATGTTGGACAGATTCAGCACAATATGAACCAGCATGGCGCCGTGGTGCATGATTATCAGGCTGTAAAGGACCAACAGGAACAGGAACATCTGCAACAGCAGGTTCGCAGCAAAGAAGAAGCTGAAGGACAGAAGATTAAAGATAATCCTGATGAGGAGCGGGGCAAGGGAGGCTATAGAGGCAAAAAGCGTAAGTTTGCCGCCGCGGAAATCGAGGAGGAGGTCCAGGAGGCTGAGCCGGAAAAAATGGCTGTTGACCAATATAGAGGTCACAATATCGATATAAGTTTTTAATGGGAGAGTTAGATGACCACTGAGATTTTAGGTTTTATAATTATTGTCGGAGCGATTATTGTATTATTGGCTCGCCGGCAGCTCCAAAAGGCAGAGGAGGATCCGGAGGTTATGGAAGCATCAGCCGGAAGACTTCGCTATGAACTGGAGCAGTCAGCAGATGAGATAATTAATCGTATGGCAGGCCATATAGATCATTTGGAAGGGTTGCTCCGGGAGGCTGATTATAAAGCGGAAATGTTGCAGCAGCGAATTAATGAGCTACAAAAAATGCAGATGGACAGTCCAGTGGATCAGTCGGCGGCAGAGCCTCAGCCAGAAGCAGAGCACAATCTGGTGGTTGAGCCACATTTTGCAGATGAATATCAGCTAATGGATGTATCGGAGGATGCTGCTTATGAAGAACAGAAACTTGCTGAAACTTTGATTGCTGATGAATCCCAGAACGAGGGACAAGATTTTTCTGAATTGTTGGAATCCAATATTCAGGATCCAAATCTGGCAGTGCCTGAACATGTGGAATATATTGATGATTCTGATTCTCAGGAATTCATTGAAAAAACTGATACTGAGGAATATATTGAAGAGGCTGAGGTTGAAGAGCATTTGGAGTCTGGAATGGACAGTGGAATTTCTCAGGAAGCTCAGCTGGCACTGGAGGCCTTTCGTGAGGTTTCCAAAAATTTGGAAGCTGCCCAGAATGATATGGGACTTCATATAGATATTAGTTCTGAGCCGGAGGAAATGTCTATGATGGATTCTGGCTATGAAGCTGTTGCAGAAAATGAACCGGTACCAGAATCCGGATATGAAGCTGAACAGGGACAAGTAGCTGAGTCTTTGGAGGACGGGCAGGAGTCCAAGGAAGAGGAAACCATTATTGAGGATCCGGAAATAGAAGACAAGGACGATGCTACGGAAATAGCCAAAAAGCTATTAATGGCGGGTTATACCCCAGAGGATGTGGCACGTTTTACTGGGTTGGGCATGAATGCCATAGCTCTCTTGCGGCAAATCCACAAAATCTAAACATGAAATTATGTGAAAATCATATTGACACAATGTTCTGGTTTTCATATAATGAATCATGTTTGGAGTTCATTTGCTTAACTTCAAAGACAAGCAAGATACGCAGTTGTATTGCTAAATGTTGAAGTTGCGCAGGATTTTTATCACAGTACTAGGCGCGACGACGAGTCTGACCGAGATGTATAGAAACATACATCGACCGAAGGCGAGAAGGAGCAACGAAGTAATGTGATAAAAAGACAAGCAAATGGGGGCGTAGCTCAGCTGGGAGAGCACCTGCCTTGCAAGCAGGGGGTCAGGAGTTCGATTCTCCTCGTCTCCACCATATTGCAAAACTAAGCCTCAGGTAAATCTGGGGTTTTTTTTATGAAATTTTAAAAGAGAAGAGGTATAAAAACATGGAAAATATCATGCCAATGGTGGTTGCCGGTATTTTCGCACTGCTATGCGTAATGGGTGTAGTTTATGTAAAAGTGTCAGATCGGGAGTTGCTGCAGGAAAAGGAAGAGGGGATTAAGACACTGAATGGCGAAATGCAGAAGCGTGACCAGGAAATTGAGGCACTGGAGGAAGAAATTCGGGAGCTGAACAGAAACAAGGAAATTTTGGATTACGTTAAGGTAAAGTATCCTGTTATTGGTGACCTTATTGAAAAGGAGCATCTTGATGAAGGAACAGTGGTAAAGCGTGATGAGGCGTATAACGATTATCAGCACGCCTTGGAAAACTTCAAACCTGCCACTGAATATGAGGCAGAAATTCAGAAGCTGAAGGATGAGCTTTATGTGGAGAAAATGGAGGGCGAGTACCTTACCGTATTCAGGAACATTGTTATCCGCAACAGTGAAAAGCTCACCGATGAGGTCGTGGTAAACAGCAGCTACAATTATGACAAGGCCATAAAGGGTGAGCCTGGGCATGCTGCTGGCTTCGATATAGATATTGATATTCTCAAGGGGGATATTAAGAAATATCAGCACAAGATGGAAGATAAATAAAGGTATACTAAAAGGGACCGCATTAGCGGTCCCTTTTGAAATGTAAACATTGGGTTCAAATAGCAGGTGTTACATATATCAGAAGTGGAAATAGTTCATCATCTTCATGGTGATAGGCTTGGCCTCATCGTTCTTATGCTCAAGGAGATATTTCAGTGAACCGTAGAAAAAGAAGGCGTTTATTGGAATGTAGCGTTTGCGTTTTTTGAAGTTGGCCCAATAAATAAGCTTGTCAAAGATGACAACATAATCTTCCTCAGTGGCATTGTATTTTTTTATAAGCCCCTTCAGGCGAAAGTCATTACAGGCGTATTGATACATCCGGTGAATAACTTCCTCCTTGGAAGTAGTCTGGTAATCATAAAAGCCCAGAATCAGCTCGTTGATAACATTGTCCCGTTTCAAAATGCGTCGCATCACTATAAAGAAAATGACAATGAGTCCAATGAGAAAAGCATATGAAATGATATGTGCAATCATAATTCAGGTTTCTCCTTACGGTATAAATATGAGTTCAGCCAAAGCAGGATAGCCGGCATCAATTACCTTGGCCCTGAACCGTTCAAGACGGCCTACAAGTGGTGCCATATGAAGGCGAATCCAAAATCTTGGCATCACAAGATGCTGGGAGCCGAATATGGCAATGCGGTTCATGGTATATGGATCGTCACCCTGACGGACGTAATCGTTGAATACAGTGAATCCACCTTTGTAGCCAGCTTTTTTTACCTCAGATAGAACCTGTTGATTGTAAAATCCACCAGGGTAGGCAATGTATTCACAGAATTTAAAAGTTTTCCATTCCACTGCCAGCTTGCCTCCCACCAGCTGATTTACCAGCTCACGCTGTTCGAGGGGTGTCAGCTCAAAGTGACTTAGGGTATGGCTGCCCATATAAATATGGTTTTCGCTCATTTCGTAAACCTGATCCCAGGTAAGATAGTTATCAAAGCGGCCCATAAAGTCAGAAACCAGAAAAATGGAAGCCTTCATATTATGTTCCTTTAAGATAGGATAAGCATATTGGTAGTTGTCGGCATATCCATCATCAAAAGTGATGAGAATAGGATTATCGGGGAGGGGCCTGCCGTCCAGCAGAAAACCCTGAAGCTCATCTGGGGAAATGGTGTTGTAGCCATGATTATTCAGATATTGCATTTGGGCTTCAAAATCATCGGTAGGCACAGTCAGTGGACTTTTTTCCGACGGATTAATCTGATGATAATTCAGTACAGGAATACCATCCTTGCTTTCCCTGATACTCCATAGGCATAACATTAAAAATAGACAGAAAACCATATATATAATAGTAGTAATTTTATTTTTTATTTTCAAAATACAGGACGATCCTTTCATATTATTCTACAGCTCAATGGGTGAGCCGTTAAATTTTATTGTAATACCCTGTATATCCGATGTCAATTATTGGTCAGATATTAAATAATTAGCAAGTGGGGAGGTAAGGCAGAAAATACTTGCCACTTCCCAATTACTATGTTTAAATAAAGAATGGACTACAGTTTATTGAAAGGAAGCATTCAAAAGAATGAACAGAAATGATTTATGCTGGTGTGGCAGTGGGCTGAAATACAAGAAATGTCATCTTGATTTTGATGAACGTATTGATTCCTACAAATATGATGTGTTTAAATCCCAGTGCAAGCCACCTCATAATATAATACTTACTCTTGCAGAAATTGAGGGAATCAGAAAAAGTGGAGTGATAAATGATGCCGCCCTTGATCTGGCAGGAAACATGGTGGAACCTGGGCAGAATACTGAGGCTATTGATACAGCGGTAAGGGAATTTATTGAAAAAAATGGTGGCATTCCTGCCTGTTTGAATTATGAAGGGTTCCCAAAGAGTATCTGCATATCCATTAATGAAGTTGTGTGTCATGGTATTCCTTCCAAGAAGACCATTCTGAAGGAAGGGGATATTGTGAATATTGATATTACCACAATTTTGGACGGTTATTATGCTGATGCCTCCCGGATGTTTATCGTGGGCGGCAAGACTACTCCTGAGGCGGAAAAGCTGGTGCGGGTTGCCAAAGAATGCATGGAGCTGGGCATTGAGGCAGTAAAGCCTTGGGGCTGGCTGGGTGACATTGGTGCCGCTGTAAATGCCCATGCCAAAGCAAATGGATACTCAGTAGTTACAGAGTTGGGCGGTCATGGCGTAGGTAAGGATTTCCACGTGGAGCCATTTGTGCCACATGTAGGTCAGCCAGGTACAGGAATGCTTTTGGTGCCTGGAATGGTGTTCACCGTGGAGCCTATGATTAACGCAGGTAAATACAAGGTTACTGTTGACAAGAAGGATGGTTGGACCGTACGCACCAAGGATGGTTCTCTGTCCGCCCAGTGGGAGAAAACCATACTTGTTACTGAAAACGGTATTGAGGTATTATCCAGCTAAAATGTTATATTTTGTTAAAGTATTTTGTATAAGGAGGAATGGAATTGCGGGGATTACGCGGAGCTACTACTGTAGAGGAAAATACCGCCCAGGCAATTTGGGCTGCAACCCAGGAAGTTGTCAGCGAAATGCTGAAACGAAATGATGTGAAACCAGAGGATATCGGGGCGGCAATCTTCAGTGCCACTGAGGATATTACCGCGGCATTTCCGGCTTCCGGTGCCCGGAAGCTGCCCGGTTTTGATGCAGTTCCTCTTTTCGATGCCCGCCAGATGGATGTGGAGGGGGCCATGGAAAAATGTATCAGGGTACTTTTGCTGGTGGATACTAATCTGAAACAGCGTGAAATTAAACACGTATTTTTAGGCAAGGCAGCCACGCTGCGTCCTGATTTAGCAAATAAGAAATAATTATTTATTGTTTATCTTGCAAGGAGGATTAACTATGAACGAGATTATTGCGACTACAAATGCGCCAGGTGCCATTGGCCCATATTCCCAGGCCGTTAAAACTGCTGGCGGCATGCTGTTTGTTTCCGGACAGATTCCGTTGGTACCTGCCACCGGTGCTGTTGTGGAAGGCGGTATTGTGGAGCAAACAACCCAGGTCCTTGAAAATCTCAAGGCTATTGTAACTGCGGCTGGCTACAGCCTCTCTGATGTGGTAAAGACCACCGTTTATATTACCAATATGGGGGACTTCGGCAAGGTAAATGAAATTTACGGCAAGTATTTCACTGAAAACTGCCCTGCTCGGGTATGTGTTGAGGTGAGCAAGCTTCCTAAGGACGTTTTGGTTGAAATTGATGTAATTGCCTCCAGATAATATATTGAAGTGAGTTTAAGGAGTGAATATCTTTGAGTAATGTAGAGAAAAATAGCGTAAATGCTATACGAATATTGGCTGCTGAAATGATTCAGAAGGCCAAGTCCGGTCATCCTGGCCTGCCAATGGGTTGTGCACCAATTGCCTATGAACTGTGGGGCAAGCATATGAACCATAATGGCAAGAATCCAAAGTGGGCCAATCGTGACAGATTTATTCTCTCTGGTGGTCATGGTTCTGCCATGCTGTATTCCCTGCTTCATCTCTTTGGCTATGGTCTTACTATTGATGACCTGAAGAGTTTCCGTCAGTTGGATTCCCTTACTCCTGGTCATCCTGAATACGCCCATACCGTAGGCGTTGAGGCTACCACCGGTCCTTTGGGTGCCGGTATGGCAATGGCTGTGGGTATGGCGATGGCAGAAGCACATCTTGCTGCTGAGTTTAACAAACCGGGTTATGAAGTGGTGGATCACTATACCTATGTTTTGGGTGGTGACGGCTGTCTCATGGAGGGCATTTCATCTGAGGCCTTCTCGTTGGCTGGTACTTTGGGCCTGAACAAGCTCATTGTTATTTATGACAGCAACCGTATTTCAATTGAGGGCAGTACGGATATTGCTTTTACTGAGGATGTCATGAAACGCATGGAGGCTTTCGGCTTCCAGACCATAGATGTGGCTGACGGTACTGATTGTGCTGCTATTGGTATGGCTATTGAAAAAGCCAAGGCTGATACTGTCAGACCTTCATTTATCCGCGTTCATACTGAAATTGGCTATGGCTGTCCTGCTAAGCAGGGTACCGCCAGTGCCCATGGTGAGCCTTTGGGTGAAGAAAATCTCCAGGCTGCCAAGGAAAATCTCCAGTGGCCGGAGCAAGAGGCCTTCAAAGTTCCGGACGAGGTTTATGCTGATTATAAGGAACTGGCATCAAGAGGTGAAAAGGCTGAGGCTGAGTGGAATAAGCTTTTTGCGGCATATTGCGCCAATTTCCCGGAGGAGGCCAAACGTTGGGAGGAATTCCATGCACCAGTTGATGCAGGGGCTCTTCTTAACAACGAAGATTTCTGGGCCAGAAATGATAAGCCGACTGCCAGCCGTGCCCTTTCAGGCAACCTGATTAACAAGCTGAACGGCATTTTGCCAAATATGTTTGGCGGCAGTGCTGATTTGGCTCCTTCCAATAAGACCGAGATGAAGGGGGAGTCCTTCTTTGCCAAGGATAATTATGCAGGCAAGAATATTCATTTCGGCGTCCGTGAGCTGGCAATGAGTGCCATCGCCAATGGTATCACTCTTCATGGCGGTCTCCGCACTTTTGTGGGTACCTTCTTCGTATTCTCCGATTATTTAAAGCCAATGATTCGTTTGGCCTCCATTATGGGGCTGCCTGTTACTTATGTATTGACCCATGACAGCATTGGCGTGGGCGAAGATGGTCCTACCCATGAGCCGATTGAGCAGCTGGCAATGTTGCGCAGTCTGCCAAATATTAATGTATTCCGTCCGGCAGATGATATTGAAACTGCAGCGGCATGGTACAGTGCTATTACCAGCACCAAGACGCCTACTGCCTTGGTTCTGACCCGTCAGAATCTGGTTCCTCTTGCTGGCAGCAGTAAGGAAGCACTTAAAGGTGCCTATGTTGTATCCGAGTCCTCCAAGGAGATTCCTGATGGTATAATTATTGCCACTGGCTCTGAGGTAGCACTGGGTATTGAAGCCCAGGAAATACTCAAGGGTGAGGGCGTTGATGTCCGCGTTGTATCCATGCCATGTATGGATATTTTTGAACTGCAGAGTGAGGAATATAAGGAAAGTATTCTTCCTAAGCATGTTCGTGCCCGTGTGGCTGTTGAGGCCGGCAAGGACTTCGGTTGGGGCAAGTACGTGGGCCTGGATGGTGCCACTGTGTGCATGACTTCCTTCGGCGCCTCTGCGCCAGCTGCAAAGCTCTTTGAGAAGTTCGGCTTTAACAAGGAGAAGGTGGCTGAAGCAATGCGTAAGGTTATTGCTGAATTAAAGTAAAAGAAAAATGTATTTGGGCAGGCAATGGCAGCCTATCGCAAGAACTCTTCACGATAGGCGACCATCACCTGCCCCTCTTTATTTTTGGTATGATTATCATAATGTACTCAAAAAAATACAAAAAATTAATAAAATATTTTAGTAAAGCTTTTTGAAAATATGTGCAAAATGAGTTGAAAATAAGTAAAAAATGGGTAAGTGTTGGGTAAGTGTGCCAGAAAAAACAAATACTGTTCGCAATACAAGGACAAAAGTACACAATACGTGGTGTACGTGTAACTTATGATACACCAGACCGCGTGTACAATGAAATACTAGAAAAATAAAGTGTTGACATTGGTTTTAGGGGGTGCTAAAATACCTTTGTGCCTAAGGTATGAGGATTTCCAATTATAGGAGTGAAGCGTATGCAGCTGGATGAATTGAAGAGGGCAGAGCATGTTACAGGTATCAAACAGGTAACCAAAGCCATCAACAAGGAACAGGTTGTGTGCGTTTTTCTGGGTGCCAACGCAGAGGGCAGGGTTACAAAACCCTTAAAAATACTCTGTGAGGATAAAGAGATCCCAGTGGAAGCAGCATATACCATGGAGGAGCTGGGCAGGGCCTGCTCCATCGGGGTGAAGGCTGCTGCAGTGGCGGTTCTCAAACAGGGCCATTGTTAAAAATTTCATATCACTTGCCATAGGCGGCGATGTGGGATTTGAATAAATACTAAATACTCAATTTGAAGGAAGGAGGTGCATGTATGCCTACAATTAATCAGTTAGTTCGCAAGAGCAGACAGAGCATGCAGGATAAATCTACAGCACCGGCATTAAAGAATTGCCCACAGAAACGTGGCGTTTGCACAAGAGTTTACACTACAACTCCTAAGAAACCAAACTCCGCATTGCGTAAGGTTGCCCGTGTTCGTTTGACAAATAGCATTGAAGTAACCGCATACATCCCAGGCATTGGCCATAATCTGCAGGAACATAGCGTTGTTTTGATCAGAGGCGGACGTGTTAAGGACTTACCAGGTGTACGTTATCACATCGTTCGTGGTTCCTTGGATACCGCAGGTGTTCAGGATCGTGCTCAGGGTAGATCCAAGTACGGTGCTAAGCGCGCTAAGGCTAAGAAAGCATAAGATCTGCTAAAAAACAATTCTAAAGACTGAAGATTATGGAAGGAGGCAAAAACAGATGCCAAGAAAAGGTTCAGTACCTAAGCGTGACGTATTACCGGATCCAGTGTATCATTCCAAGATCGTCACTAAGTTCATCAACAAGGTAATGCTTTCTGGTAAGAAGGGCGTTGCTGAAAGAGTAGTATACGATGCATTCGAAATCATTCGTTCCAAGACCGGCCAGGATCCACTGGAGGTTTTTGAGACTGCATTAAAGAATGTTATGCCAGTTCTGGAGGTTCGTGCCCGCCGTGTTGGTGGTGCTAACTACCAGGTTCCAGTTGAGGTTCGTCCTGACCGTCGCATGACCCTCGGTATTCGTTGGACTGTTAACTACGCAAGACTGCGTGGCGAGAAGACCATGGATGAGAGACTTGCTGGCGAGCTGATGGATGCAGCTAACAACACTGGTGCAGCAATCAAGAAGAAGGAAGATACCCACAAGATGGCAGAGGCTAACAAGGCTTTCGCACATTATCGTTGGTAATCTTCTATAGTAGTTAAGTTTTAAGGAGCGATATACAAGTGGCAAGAGAGTATAGTCTCGAAAAGACTCGTAATATCGGTATCATGGCTCACATCGATGCCGGTAAGACAACCACTACTGAGCGTATCCTCTTCTATACAGGTGTCAACCACAAAATTGGTGAGGTTCATGAAGGCGCTGCCACCATGGACTGGATGGAGCAGGAGCAGGAGCGTGGTATTACCATTACTTCCGCTGCTACCACTTGCCATTGGAAGGAACATCGTATCAATATTATTGATACTCCGGGCCACGTTGACTTTACTGTAGAGGTAGAGCGTTCTCTGAGAGTATTGGACGGTGCCGTTGCAGTTCTGACTGCCCGCGGCGGCGTTGAGCCTCAGACTGAGACCGTATGGCGTCAGGCTGAGAAATACAGCGTACCACGTATGGCTTATGTAAATAAGATGGATATTACTGGTGCGGATTTCTATAACGTAATCAACATGATGAAGGAGCGTCTCCAGGCCAATGCAGTTGCTATCCAGCTGCCAATCGGTGCTGAGGATGACTTCCAGGGCATCATTGACCTGATTAAGATGGAAGCTATCATTTACGAGGATGACCTCGGCAAGGTAGCTGACGAAGTTGAGATTCCTGCTGATATGAAAGATAAGGCAGATGAGTATCATGAGATTCTCATGGAAGCTCTTTCCGACTTCGATGATGAGTTTGCAATGAAGTACCTTGAGGGTGAGGAGATTTCCGAAGAGGAGATCAAGTCCGTAATCCGTAAGGCTACCATCGCTTGTAAGATGTGCCCAGTAACTTGCGGTACTTCTTACCGCAACAAGGGTGTACAGCCTATGCTGGACGCTGTTGTTGACTTCATGCCTGCTCCTACTGATATCGCAGCAATCAAGGGTGTTAACCCTGAGACTGGCGAGGAGGATTCCCGTCCTTCCAGCGATAAGGAGCCATTTGCTGCATTAGCATTCAAGATCATGGCTGACCCATTCGTTGGTAAGCTGGCATTCTTCAGAGTTTACTCCGGTACCCTGTCCTCCGGCTCTTATGTGTACAACTCCACTAAGGGCAAGAAGGAGCGTATCGGCCGTATCCTCCAGATGCATGCAAATAACCGTAAGGAACTGGAGATTGTATACAGCGGTGATATCGCTGCTGCAGTAGGTCTCAAGGACACCACTACTGGTGACACCCTCTGCGATGAGAATGCACCAATCATTCTGGAGTCCATGGAGTTCCCAGATCCTGTTATTTCTGTAGCAGTTGAGCCTAAGACCAAGAACGACCAGGAGAAGATGGGTATTGCCCTTCAGAAGCTGGCAGAGGAGGATCCAACCTTCCGCGTTCGTACTGACGAAGAGACTGGTCAGGTTATCATCTCCGGTATGGGTGAGCTTCACCTGGAGATCATCGTTGACCGTATGCTCCGTGAGTTCAAGGTTGACTGCGTAGTAGGTAACCCTCAGGTTGCTT
>JAEEGL010668302.1_pt1 | contig 11508 bp, 6 predicted proteins | sample 9134231 | NCBI WGS metagenome assembly JAEEGL01 (sample SAMN16246548, study PRJNA631951) | gut metagenome | biome: gut microbiome; feature: rumen; material: fiber-attached | host: Bos | place: Iran: Karaj | collected 2018-10
CTATCCGAAGGCGGCCTCCGGCGGGCATGCCGTATAGACTGCCCGGAACCAGCTGCGCCCGGTCAGTACCCAGCCATTCCTGTCCGCTTCCGACAGGGGGAGCGCCGCGGAAGCGCACAGCAGCACCGCGGCGCGCTCAGCGCGCTCGGAGAAGCTGACGCCCGGATGCGGGCTTTGCTGGTCGGCAGGGACGGGGAGGGGACAAAGCACCGGGATACGGGCTGCAGGCTGCGCCTGAGGGGGGGCTGCAGCAGGTCCTCTGATCAGTGCCCTGCTGCCAAGGAGAAACAGCGCGGCCATCAGCGCTGCAAACAAAAAGCGATTCCAGTGCCGCATGACCACACCTCCTCTCCAGCGGCGCATACCGTGACATTTTACCAAAGCCTTTCCCCTGCGTCAAGGTCGATTTGCGCTGAATGCAGGGCAAAGCTGCCGCTATATTTCCGGGGACACCTTTCCGGAAACAGGCGTCAGCCGGCCATTTTCAATATGCAGCTGCTTGTGGCAGACTGCCAGCGCGGCACGGCGGTGGGTGACGATGATCACTGTTTTTCCCTTCAGCGAGGTAATGTTCTTCAGCAGCTGGGCTTCGGTAGCCTCATCCAGGGCGGAGGTGGCTTCGTCCAGCAGCAGGATTGGCGCGCCTGAAAGCAGCGCGCGGCCTACGGCGACACGCTGCGCCTGGCCCTCGGACAGCCCCATGCCCCGTTCACCGAGCACGGCGTCCAGACCAATTTCATCCACCAGCCGCTCCAGACAGGCGATCTGAATGACCCGCTGCAGCTCCTCCTCCGTCACCTGGTCGGAGAACATGGTCAGGTTGGCCCGCAGTGTGCCGGAGAACAGTGTGTTGCCCTGGGGCACGTAGGCAAACAGAGCCCGGGTTCCTCGGCTGGCGGGGGAGATTTCAGGGCCGCTCACAAACAGCACCTGGCCTGCGGTGGGCCTGTAAATGGCCAGCAGCAGCTGGAACAGGCTGGTTTTTCCGCCGCCGGAGCGGCCGGTAAGCGCCACAAAGTCGCCCCTGTGAATGGTGGCGCTGATATCGTTCAGCACCTCTCCGTCCCCATCCTCATAATGGAAGGAGACGTGCTCCAGGCGAATCTCGTCGAAATCTGTGAGATGGCTGCCTTCACGCTCGGCGGGCAGATCCACCACTTCCATCAGGCGCTCAGCTGAGCTCACCACGCCGTAGGCCTGGCTGGCCATGGATACCGCGCTGGCGATCGGACCCTGCACACGGCCGATGAGCTGGATCATCGCGGCCAGCCCGCCGTAGGTGAAGGTCCCCTGGTAGATGCGCACGCAGCCCCACAGGTTGCACAGCAGCCAGCCCAGGTCAAACAGCGAACCCATGCCCTGGTTCATCCAGTTGGAGAGACGGCCGTTGCGTATCTGCTCCTCCGCAAGCCCCTCCCTGCGGGCGTCGATTTGCCGCAGGGTGCGTTCCTCCGACATGGAGGCCTTGACCACGCGGATGTTCTCCAGGCTCTCCTGTGTGCTGGCATGCAGGGCACCCTGCGCCTCCTGTACGCGGCGATGGCGCCGCTTCATGGGCTCACGGAAGGCCAGCGTCAGTGCTGTGCCGGCCAGTGAGCCTGCCACCAGCACCGGAAGGAAGCGCCAGTCCATGGTGATGAGGATCACCGCCGCGCCGATGAAGGATACGGCTGTGCGCAGCAGCATCGGCAGCAGGTTCAGCATACCGCCGCACACCACGCCAACATCGGAAAAGACGCGGTTCACCAGCTCTCCGCTGTGGTAGGGCTTGATGGCGGCATACTCCTTACCCATCAGCGAGGTGGTGACCATCCGCTGCATTTCCATCTGCAGGCGGACGGAAGAACGGAGGCGAAGCCGGGCCGACAGGGCGCTCAAAAGCCGCTCGGCAGCCATGATGACGACCAGCAGCGCGCCGTAAAGCCACAGCGCGGAGAGATCCTTGCCTGTGGCGCCGTCTATCAGTGAACGCGTTACCAGCGTGAGCCCGAGTGAGAGAAGCGACGCGGCCACACTGATGACGCTGATCAGGAGTACGCTTTTGCGCACTGGGGCGCTCCAGCGGTAAAGCGCGCGCAGCGCAGGACTTTTCAGCGCACGCAGCGCCTTTCGCAGCTTGTCCGTCACAACCGCCTCCTTCTACAGGCTGATTACGGTAAGATTAGCCCAAACCAGTATGAAAATCAAGCCCTGTGAAGGAAAAACAGAGCAAACACGGCTGGCGGACCGGCACTGGTGCTGCGTGAAGTATTTCCGATAGGGAAAAAACCGCTGATGACGATGAATGAAGCTGCTTTGGGAAAGAAAAAAACGCTTGCACAAAAAAAGCGGGTCGCTTATACTGTAAGCAATGAACAACAAATCAGAGAGGAGCACGCGGGATGAGCGAGAATAAGCCGGAGGAGAAGGTCAAGCTGTTCCGGGAAAAGAGCCTGGAGGCCATTGAATCCCCTGAGGCGCTGAATGACTACCTTAGGGTCACATCACCCAAGGTGTGGCTGGTGCTGACAGCGGTGATTGCGCTGCTGGTGGGCGGCATACTGTGGGGAATTTTCGGCCGTGTGCACACTGTGGCAAATGTGGCGGTGGAGGTAGGGGAGAACAGGCGTGTCTGCTTTGCTCCCTATGAGCTGGCGGAAAAGATTGCCGGGCAGGGCATCATCAGCGTGAACGGACGTGAGTATCCGCTGCGCACCGGCACGGAGGTCGAGCACGCGGTGATGACCGAGGATACGGATGCAAAGCTGCTGCTGGCGGGAAACCTTCACGCGGGGGATCTGGTGGTGCTCCTCCCGCTGATCACCGACCTGACGCCGGGCGTTTATGCCGGTGAAGCGGTGGTGGAGGATCTGCAGCCCATCTCCCTGCTGCTGCAGTGAGGAGGTGGGAGCGTGTTTACGAAACCGAAGGTGCCCGCGCCGCAGGAAAAGGGCGTAGTGAATGCCCCGGTGATCATGCAGATGGAGGCGCTGGAGTGCGGCGCGGCCTGCCTGACCATGATTATGCACTACTACCGCATGTTTATCCCGCTGGAGCAGGCCAGGGTGGACTGCGGCGTATCCATGGACGGCGCCAGTGCCAAGAATATCCTGGTCGCTGCGCGAAGCTACGGCATGAAGGCAAACGCCTGGCGCCTGGAGCCGGTAGACCTGTTGGAGGAGGGCCCTTTCCCCTGCATCGTTCATTGGGGCTTCAACCATTTTGTGGTGCTGTGCGGCTTCAAGGGACGGCGCGCTGTGATCAACGACCCGGCCAGAGGCAGGGTCACTGTGGAGTGGGACGAGTTTGACCGGGAGTTTACCGGCGTCGCGATGACCTTTGAACCCGGAGAGAGCTTCCAGCCGTCCGGCAAACCAAAGTCTGTATACGCATACGCCAAGGAGCGGCTGAAGGGGACAGGCATGGCCGCCGCTTTTGTGGTGCTCACCGCTACGATATCCTCACTCCTGGGGATTATCAGCCCGGCCTTCAGCCGGACCTTCCTGGACCGGCTGCTGACCCGGCAGAACCCGGAATGGCTGCCCGCCTTCATGGGGCTGTATGCGCTGCTGGCACTGGTCAGCATTGTGGTAACCTGGATCTCAACAATCTATTCATTGCGCATTCAGGGAAAGATGGCGGCCTATGGCAGTGCGTCCTACCTGTGGAAGGTGCTGCGGCTGCCCATGCAGTTTTTCACGCAGCGCCTGTCCGCGGATATTGCCGACCGGCAGGCCACCAACGCCGGCATCGCCGGCACCATGATCCGCACCCTGGCGCCCCTTGCGCTGCAGGCGCTGATGATGGTGTTCTATCTTGTGGTGATGATCCGCTACAACTGGGTGATGGCGGTCATCGGCGTGGGTGCCATTGTGCTGAATCTGGCAGTTTCTTCCTATATAACTGTGCGGCGCGTGAATATCACCCGCGTGCAGCAGAGGGACGCGGCAAAGCTCTCCTCTGCCACCATGTCGGGCATCAGCATGATTGAGACCATCAAGGCTGCGGGGGCTGAGAACGGCTACTTCGGCCGCTGGTCCGGCTATCAGGCAAGCGTCAATACCCAGTCTGTTTTCTATACAAGGCTCAACCTGATCCTCGGTGCCCTTCCGAGCCTGATTACAGGGCTTGCCAACCTGGCCGTGCTGGCGCTGGGCGTTCTGCTGGTGCTGAACGGGGAGTTTACGCCGGGCATGGTCATGGCCTTCCAGGGCTTCCTCTCCGCGTTCATGAGCCCGGCCTCCGCACTGATTGAGGCAGGGCAGTCGCTGCAGGAGATGATCACGCAGGTGGAGCGCGTGGACGATGTGATGAGTTACAAGGAGGATCAGGCGTTTGCGCCGCAGGAGAAAAAAGAGGAGTACAGGAAGCTCTCCGGCGCGATTGAGCTGCGGAACGTGACCTTTGGCTATTCCCGCCTGGGAAAGCCCCAGATCACCGACTTTTCCATGACGGTCAAGCCCGGGCAGAAGATCGCCTTTGTCGGCAGGACCGGCTGCGGCAAGTCTACGCTGGCCAAGCTGATCTCGGGCCTTTACCGCCCCTGGAGCGGCACGGTGACCTTTGACGGAGTGCCGCTGGATCAGATCGACCGGGATGTGTTCACCGGTTCCCTAAGTGTGATTGATCAGGACATCACCCTCTTTGAGGATACCATCTCAGAAAACATCCGCATGTGGGACAGTGCCATCGAGGACTTTGAGGTGACCCTTGCGGCGAGGGACGCTGGCATCTACGACGACATCGTGGTCCGGGAGGGCGGCTTCGGCCACAAGCTGCTGGACGGCGGCCGCGACCTGTCCGGCGGGCAGCGGCAGCGGCTGGAGATTGCCCGCGCGCTGGCGCAGGACCCCACCATCTGCATCATGGATGAGGCGACCTCCGCCCTGGATGCCAAGACGGAGTATGACGTGATCCGTTCCATCAATGACCGCGGTATTACCTGCATCATCATCGCGCACCGATTGTCCACCATACGTGACTGCGACGAAATCATCGTGCTGGACAAGGGGAGGATTGTCGAGCGCGGCACCCATGAGGAGCTGTACGCCCGGGGCGGGATGTATGCGAGCCTGGTCAGCAATGAGTGAAAGGGGGAGGACACGTGGGCTGGTTCGATGATCAGATCGAATTCCGGAAAAAGCATGAACGGGAGCTCCTCGCGGACTCCTTTGACAACATCGCCAGGTCAGTTACCGGCCGCAGAACCCGCAGCATGCTGCGGGACGACGCGGATGTGAGCGACGCGGTGTCCGCCCTGCTGCGCCACATGGGAGTGCGGGAGAGGGAGGTGCCAGCCAGCATCAAGGGGCTGGAGGACCGGCTTGACTATCTGCTCTCATCAACAGGCATACTCTACAGGCGGGTGGACCTGAAACGCGGCTGGCACGCCGACGCCATGGGCGCCATGATCACAGCGCTGGCGGAGGAAGGGACCGTGATTGCTGTTCTGCCCTCCGGCCACGGCGGATATGAGTACGCGGATCCAAATACGGGCGAGCGGGTGCGGGTGACCGCGTCTGCAGAAAAGAAGATCAGCAGCGAGGCACTCTGCTTCTATCGCCCACTGCCCGCGCACGCACTGAAAATACGGGACCTGCTGATGTACATGGTCAGCTGCCTGACCGCGCGCGATGTGATCAGCTTTGGCGTGTCCGCGCTGGCCATCGCGCTGGTTGGCTTGCTGATGCCCGCGCTGAACCGTGTGATGATGGGTGACGTGATCCGCACAGGCAGCCACCAGCTGCTGTTTGCTGTGGTCTCGTTCATGGTCTTCACGACGGTTGGCACCCTGCTGCTGTCCGTGATACGCGCCCTGCTGCTGAGCCGCATCCGCCTGAAGCTGAGCCTGAACATCAACGCGGCCACGATGATGCGGATACTGTCGCTGCCGGCCTCCTTCTTCAAGGATTATTCCGCTGGCGAGCTCAACCAGTACATCAGCTACATGGACGGCCTTTGCGCCACCATTGTGGATTCTGTCTTCTCCACCGCGGTGACGGGGGTGTTCTCTCTGGTCTATCTGGCGCAGATCTTTGCCTTTGCGCCAAGCCTTGTGTGGCCCAGTGTGCTGGTGACGCTGCTGACCCTGGGCGTGAGTCTCCTCTCCGCGATGGTGCAGATGCGCATCGACGCGGACAAGATGGTGTACAGCGCCAAGGAGCGCGGCCTTGTGTATGCTCTGATCACAGGCATACAGAAGCTGAGACTCTCCGGCGCCGAAAACCGCGCCTTTGTCAAGTGGTCCGAGCTGTACACGAAAAGCGCTCAGCTGACCTATAATCCACCGGCTGTCATTCGCCTCTCACCGGTTGTGACCACTGCCATCTCCATGATCGGCACCGGTGTGATGTACTATGTCGCCACGGTCAGCCAGGTCAGCGTATCGGATTACTTTGCCTTCAATTCGGCCTACGCCTACATCTCCAGCGCGTTTGCCTCCCTCACCTCTGTAGCCCTGTCGGCTGCCTCGGTCAAGCCGGTGATCGCCATCATCAAGCCGCTGCTGGAAGCGGTGCCCGAGGCGGTGGAGACCCGCGAGACCGTCACCCGACTGAGCGGCGCCATTGAGCTGGCGCACGTTACCTTTGGCTATGATCCGGAGCGCAAGCCGCTCTTTGACGATTTCAGCCTGAAGATTCCGGCCAGGCAGTATGTGGCCATTGTCGGCAAAAGCGGCAGCGGAAAGTCCACCCTGGTGCGCCTGCTGCTGGGCTTCGAAAAGCCGCTGCGCGGGGTGATCAACTTTGACAACAAGGATATGGAGCAACTGGACCTTCGCTCTCTCCGCCGCCATATCGGCACGGTGATGCAGGACGGCCGCCTCTTTTCCGGGTCGATCTTTGAGAACATCACCATCTCCGCACCGATGCTGACGCTGCAGGAGGCATGGGACGCGGCGGAAATTGCCGGTATAGCGGACGACATCCGCGACATGCCGATGGGGATGAACACGATACTGCAGGAGGGAGGCGGCACCATCTCCGGCGGCCAGCGGCAGCGGCTGATGATCGCCAGGGCTGTGGCGCCCAAGCCGAAAATACTGATTTTTGACGAGGCCACCAGTGCGCTGGACAACATCACGCAAAAGAAGGTCGCTGAGGCGCTGGACGCCATGAAATGCACCCGCATTGTCATCGCGCACCGCCTGTCCACCATCCGCCACTGTGACCGGATACTGGTGCTGGATGAGGGGCGGATCGCTGAAGACGGCACCTATGAACAGCTGATCGCCCGCAACGGCATTTTCGCGGAGCTGGTGAAGCGCCAGCGGCTGGATGCCGACCCGGCCTGATTCTGCCGGGAGAGAAGGTTTCATGAAAGCACACCGCACACGGCCTCAAAGCCCGCGGTGTGCTTTTCAAAAAAACAAAAGAAGTGCAGTCTGCAAAACACATACGCTGGAAACGATTGCCATATTTTTTCCTCAGAGTGCGGAATTCACAGCCCAAAAACGCATGAAAAAAAGTAAAGATAATACTATACTACACTCTGTACTTTTGTGTGCTTCTTTTGGCATTACGCAAAAGTGTGGCAGCGGGCTGCCGGTGCCAAAAACAAGGACAGCATTCTGTTCACCACAGTGGCAGGGCGCGGCGGTCCGGACAGGGAGCTGATGTGCGGATATGAACAAACGGAGAACCCAACAGATCAACCTGGTGCAGCTGGCGCTGTACATACTCAAGCGCTGCTGGCTGCTGATAGTGTGCGCGGCCGTCGGCTTTGGACTGATGTATTACATGGCATCCAAAAGGCCGGACGCCTACACGACATCCGGCACAATGTACATCGTCAACGCGAACCCGAACCTGGTCAATTACGGCTATACCAACACCTCGGACCTGAACAGCGCGGTGGCCCTGATCAACACCTACAGCGTGGTGGTCCGCAGCGAGCTGGTGATGAACCGCGTGCTGGAGTATCAGGTGGATGCGCGCTCGGAGGACGGCACGGTTTACCAGGAGCTGCTGAGCCAGAAGTATCCGGGGCTCACGGCCGCCTATATCGCGAACTCCATCTCCATGAGCTCTGTCAATGAAACCGGCATGGTGCGCGTCAGCTGCACCACGAACGAGCCGGAAAAATCGGCGGACATTTGCAACGCGGTGCTGCAGGTCGCCCCGGATGCCATCAAGCAGGTGGTGGGCGCGGGCCAGGCCGAGATGGTGGACTCCGCCAAAACGCCGCTGCTGCCAAACTCCCGGGGCGAAATTAACCAGGGCCTCAGGGGCGCGCTCGTCGGTGCCGTGGCGGCAGCCGCGCTGCTGGCGCTGCTGTTCCTGCTGAACCGCAAGGTGACCGGCACGGATGACCTGACGGACAATTACACGCCGCCGGTGCTCACCTCCATCAAACGGAGCAGGGAGAAGAGCGAGGACGCGGGGCGGTTTCTTCTCAGCGAGAAGAGCCCCATGGAAGTGGTGGAAAGCTACGCCAAGCTGCGGATGAACCTGTTCTACACCCTGGTGGAACGGCCGAACCGCGCAGTGGTTGTCACCAGTGCCGTTTCCGGCGAGGGCAAATCAACCATTGCGGCAAACCTGGCCATCTCCTGCGCCATCAGCGGCAAGAGGGTGCTGCTGATAGACGCCGACATGCGCCGCGCCTGTCAGCAGGATATCTTCCACTATGATCCCAAGTCGCCAGGCCTCTCCGACGTGCTGGCCGGCACAGCCCGCTGGCAGGATGTGCTGCTGGATTCCGGGCACAGCGGAATGATCATCCTTCCGGCCGGTACTATTCCGCCCAACCCGGCGGAGCTGCTGGAGTCCAGGCATATGGACGTGCTGCTGGAGGAGTTGGGTGAGGCGTTTGACCTGATCCTCATGGACGTGCCGCCAGTAAACATCGTCTCGGATCCGCTGGCGCTGTCCGGCAAGACGGCGGGTGCCCTCTTCGTGGTGCGGCAGAATTTCTCCGACCACAGGGAGATACGGCGCGCGCTGACCGCCGCTGAGATGACCGACATGAACCTGCTGGGCTTCATCTTCTACGGCGAGAACCTGCGGCAGGGCAACTATTACAGCCGGAAATACTACAAGAGCTACTACCATAAATACGACAACCGTGCCCGGGCGGCCAGCGCAGCAGCGCAGTCGGACGGGGAAAGAAAGCTGACCGGGGAATCATTTGCCCCGGATGATGATAAAAAAACCACTGAAGTAGCGCCTTTCAACCAGAACAATGAGGAGGAGAGTACCCATGCGGATGAGAAAAGTCAGGAAGCTCGGGCTGCTGATGCTGATTCTGATGCTGATCGCAACGGTCGCAGGCGGAGGAGCAGAGGCGGCGCAGGGACTGCAGATTCCGACATTAACTGAGTCTGAATGCGTTTGGGACGCGGCTGGCAATCGGCTGAGCGAAACAGCGCATGACCTTACCGGCGCGCCGGCGGTGAACAGCCGCGGCTTCCACCGTGCCGAGTATGTGTGGGATGAGCAGAACAACCTGCTGAGCGAGGCCTTCTTCGGCCTGAACGGCGAGCCGGTTGCTGCGGACAAGGGATATGCCAGGGCTGAGTACACCTACGGGCTGGACTCCGCTGGCAATCCTCATATTCTGACGGAAGACCGCTATGCCGCGGACGGCAGCCGTGCCCGTATTCCCTATGGGTACAGCTACCGCAGGGATGCCTGGAACGGCGACTGGATTGTTTCCACGGAGTATTTTGACGCGGACGGAAAGCTGACCCGTCCCGCCGGCGGCTACGCGCAGGTGCTCTATGACCTGACCGCGGGCGACTACTCCCTGACGGTGACCACGCGCTATCTGGATGCCGACGGCCAGCCGCTTCTGGGCGTGGAGGGCGGCGCGAAAGTCGTGACGGTCTATGTGCCGGACCCCCGCGCCGAAGCGGACCGCGAGCTGGTGGAAAAAATGCTGCGCGGCCTGGAGCGCGACGACGGAAGCCGCGACAAGGGCCTGAAGTGGCTGGTGGCCTCCCAGGAGATTTTCGGCAAGGACGGCAGCGCCACCCTGGGTGCGAAGCATTTCCATCGTCTTGTGAACAGCTACGATGACCGGGGCAACCTGGTGCGGGCGGATTACTTCGACAACGATGGCGCGCCCATCCGCGCCGCGTCCGGCTATGCCTCCGTGAAGAATGCCTACGATGAGCTGGACCGCCTGGTGCAGGTGGACTACCTGGGCAAGGACGGCGAGCTCATCAAGATGATCAACGGCTATGCCCGCGCCACCTATACCTACTGGGGCGACACAAATAACATTCACATTGAACGCTATTTCGGCGCCGACGGCGAGAGAACCATGCTGACCACCGGCTATCACATGGCGGAGCATGAATATGACGGCCCGGAATATGACTACCGTGTGACCTATTACGACATCCTGGACGAATACACCCAGAGCAACGGCGGCTTCGCCCGCATTGAGTGGCGGTATTACCACGAGAAGCTCGTGGACGAGACCGGCGAAGAGAAATGGGTCATCCGCCCTGACATGGTGGAGTGGGAACGCGACTACGGCGTGGACATGAAGCTCATTGAGCGCAAGGGCGGCTATGCCGGCTTTGTCAACGAGCGCAACGGAAACGGCCAGATCATCCGCACCACCTACATGGATGACGAGTGGAAGCCCACCCGCAACGAGGAGCGCCAGTTCGCAATCATCGAGTATCAGTACGAAAGCACCGACCCCCTGGAGCCGGCCGTATATGAATCCTACTTCGATGAGAACGGCGTGCCCTGTGAGAGCATCACCGGCAGCTATGCCCGTGCGATGGTCTATGGTGGCCCCAAGAAGAACCTGCTGCTTGAGGAAAGCTTCTTTACCGCCGACGGTCAGCCGGATGTGAGCGTGTCCAACGGCGCTCACAAGGTGAAGTACGGCTTCGACGGCAACCTGCTGCAGACCGCAGCCCGCTATTTCAAGGCGGATGGAGCACCCTTTGAGACCCGCACCGGCATGGCGACCCTGCTGAGGGAGTATTCCTCCACTGGCAACCTGCTCTGGCAGGTGACGCTGAACGCGGACGGTCAGCTGGTGCTGGCGGACCGCCAGGCCGCGCTGCAGGTGCACAGCTATGACATGGTCGGACGCCATACCGGAGAAAAGTTCTTCGGCGCCGACGGCGAGCCCCTCAAACAGCCCCTGGGCTATGCGTCTGTGTACTACGATTACGACCTGGACGGAAACATCACCGCGATCAATTATCACAACGCGGCGGAGGAACCGGTGCAGGTCAGCGGACGCGCCAGGATTGAGCGGACCTACGACGACCACCACAACATGACCTATGAGGCCAACTTCGGTGCAGACCTGAAGCCTGTGCTGGTGGGAGAGGGCTACGCGGCCCGCCGCATCGCCTATGATCCGTTGACCAACCTGGCCACCCGTGTGGATTACCTGGATGCTGAGGACAAGCCGGTGCTGCTCAGCAACGGCTATGCGGCCTACGCGCTGAAGTACGACGCCGAAGGGAACCTGCTGCGCCGCGCGTATTACGCCGAAGCCGGCGCGCCGGTGGCGCCTGCCTCGGTGGGCTCCGCCTGGTTCGAGCGTCACTGCGAC
>JAEEGL011161743.1_pt1 | contig 11508 bp, 9 predicted proteins | sample 9134231 | NCBI WGS metagenome assembly JAEEGL01 (sample SAMN16246548, study PRJNA631951) | gut metagenome | biome: gut microbiome; feature: rumen; material: fiber-attached | host: Bos | place: Iran: Karaj | collected 2018-10
TAGATAATTCATAAGATGGACCTTTGGACATGGCCTTTGCTATCTTAATATTATTTACCATTGATGAAAATTCATTCACACTCATGCTAAATTCACTGTCAACACTTTTTATACCATCTATTTTTATATGTTTTTCTATAACACAAGCGCCTAAAGCAACACCTACAACTGCACCAATACTTCCTTTGCTATGATCCGAGAGACCTACTATCGTTCCGAATCTCTCTCTCATATCCTTAATATTGCCTAAATACATATCATCCCAATTAGCAGGATATTCACTACAACATTTAAGTAAAACTATTTGTTCATTACCTTGAGACTTACATGCCCTTACGGCATCTTCTATTTCCTGTATACTGCCCATTCCACATGAGATAATTACAGGCTTTCCCTTTGAAGCAATATATTCGATTAAAGGTATATCAACCAACTCAAAACTTGCGACTTTATACGCATCAACTCCTATTTTTTCCAAAAAATCAACGGCATTTTTATCAAAAGGAGTAGACAAAAAATCTATTCCGCATTTTTCACATTCTTCTTTTATTTTTTTTTGCCATTCATATGGAGTACAAGCTTCTTTGTATAAATCATATAATTTATATCCATTCCAAAGTCCTCCTTTAATAAGAAACAAATCACTGTCACAATCGATTGTCATAGAATCTGCCGTATAGGTCTGAATCTTAAGACAGTCTGCACCTGCTTTTGCCGCTTGTCTGACAATCTCCAGTGCCGTATCCAAACATCCTCCATGATTTGCACTCATTTCTGCTATGACATACACTTTATCATTATTGATTTTATCGAATATTCGAAACATTATTATCTCATCTCAAAATTTCAGAAAAAATATTTATAAATTACATACCAATACTCTCCGCATTATAACAAACCGAACAGAATTTCTTTTTCATTAAGTTCAACATCTTATACATTAATCACTCTTATCATCAAATTTGTATATCATTTATTTTAAATAAACATAAATTACGAATAACAATATGGTTCATATCTATTTATGTGACTATGTCACAGAAGCAATAATCCGCATTTGTTAATATTGTTTTAAATATTGGAAACAATCAAATTTGAATCATAATAAATATCACTTACAGGAGATTTCACGATGGGCAATGTAAGAAAAACAGTTATTATCGGCGGTGTTGCAGGAGGAGCAAGCTGTGCCGCACGTCTTCGCAGATTAGACGGCAATCGCAAAATAATCATGCTGGAACGCGGAGAGTATATATCCTATGCCAACTGCGGTCTTCCATATCATGTAGGCAACGTGATACGAAACAGAAATGCACTACTCCTGATGACTCCTGAACGAATGAAAGAACGATTCAACATTGATGTCCGTGTAAAAAACGAAGCAGTTAAAATCGATCGGCAGAATAAAAAAGTTCATATCAGAAACCTCGATACCGGCGTGGAATATCAGGAATCTTATGATGATCTTGTCATAGCAACAGGTTCCTCTCCACTGCGCCCTAGAATTCCGGGAATCGACAATCCGAAAATTCATACATTATGGACTGTACCTGATACAGATAAAATCAGAGCTCTGGTACAAAGCGAAAAAATAAAAAGCGTGGCGGTTATAGGCGGCGGTTTTATCGGTTTGGAAATGGCTGAAAATCTTCATCATGCAGGATTGAAGGTTTCACTTGTCGAGGCACTGGATCAGGTAATGGCGCCTGTTGATTTTGAAATGGCTCAGATTCTGCATGAAAATATAAGACAGAAAGGTGTAGATCTCCGACTGTCCGACGGAGTTGAATCTTTTACTGAACAGGAAGAAAAAGTAATCATAAACCTAAAAAGCGGCAAGTCGATAGCTGCAGATTCGGTTATTCTTTCCATTGGAGTACGTCCAAACAGTTCATTGGCAAAAGATGCCGACTTAAAACTCAACGAACGCGGCGGTATTGTTGTTGATAAATTCATGCGCACCAGCGATCCTTCCATTTATGCAGTCGGCGATGTAACCGAAGTTGAGGATTTTGTTTTCAAAAAACCTGCAATGGTACCGCTGGCAGGGCCCGCAAACAAGCAGGGAAGAATAGTTGCTGACATTCTGGCAGGAAAGGAAACATATTACAAGGGAACACAGGGATCATCCATTGCCAAGGTTTTTGATTATACTGTAGCATCCACCGGTGTAAATGAAAAGACTCTGCTCAGAAACGGGATGAAGAAGGGTTCCGATTACGAAAGTCTGATTATCACCCAGAATTCCCATGCTGGTTACTATCCTGGTGCAACACCTATGGTGATAAAAATGCTGTTCATACCGGATTCAGGAAAAATTCTCGGTGCTCAAATCGTAGGCAAGGACGGCGTTGATAAAAGAATTGACACTCTGGGCGTAGCGTTGCGCCTCGGAGCATCCGCCTACAACCTAAAGGATCTGGAACTGGCATACGCTCCTCCGTATTCTTCAGCCAAAGATCCTATAAATATGGCAGGATATGTAGCGGAAAACATCAGGGACGGTCTTGTTAAATTCGCATCCTGTGATGCTCCTGCAAAGGAGCCGGATTCTGTACTGCTCGATGTCAGAGAGGAGGCAGAAACGATGGCATATTCCATCCCGGGAGCTGTTAACATTCCTCTAGGTTTACTGCGGGGACAGACTCGTGGAAATTGATAAAAACCGAAAAATCATAGTATTCTGCGCAGTTGGCGTAAGAGCATACAACGGAGCAAGAATTCTGATGCAGAACGGATTTTCAAACGTGGAGGTATATCCAGGCGGTGTTAAATTCTATCAGTCAAACTATCCGCAGAATTCAGAACATAACGGTCTTCAGGAACCTGTAGCTCCGCAGACTCCGGATAATTCATCTGCAGGCAAAACCGATACATCCAGGACATTGAAACTGGACTGCTGCGGAATGCAGTGTCCCGGACCGATTATGGAAGTCTTTAAGACAGTCAAAAACATGAATGAAGGAGAACTGCTTGAAATTTCAGCCTCGGATCCGGGCTTTTCAAAAGATATTGCCTCATGGTGCGAAAGAACAGGAAATACTCTGATAGGCAGACAGGAAAAAGGAGGTGAATACATGGCAACAATCCGCAAGGGAAAATCTTCTGCAGGACCTGAAATCAATAAACCTGCTGCAGTCAGCGAAAACAGAGGCAAAACCATAGTTGTATTTAACGGAGATCTCGATAAGGTTATTGCCGGATTTATTATCGCCAACGGAGCGCTGGCAATGGGTCGTCCGGTTACAATGTTCTTTACATTTTGGGGACTGAACGCATTGCGAAAAGCAGATAAAGTCAAAGTGAAAAAGAGTTTTGTTGAAAAAATGTTCGGTGCCATGCTGCCCAGGGGCGCTGGCAGACTGAAACTGTCCAAAATGAATATGGGAGGTATTGGAACCGCGATGATGAAGGGAATCATGAAGGACAAAAATATCGACAGTCTTGAGGATTTAATGAAAAAGGCCATTGATAACGGCGTTAAAATTGTTGCCTGTTCCATGAGTATGGATGTAATGGGAATACGAAAGGAGGAACTCATAGACGGTGTTGAAATCGGCGGAGTCGGTACTTACCTCGGCGATGCGGAGAATTCCGATGTCAACCTCTTCATCTGATCTCGTCATAAAGCATCTTGCTTCCTTTGGTTTCTGGTCAAATCTTACGAAAAAGAGCAGGCAGCACTCATTGATGCATCCTTGATCAGAAACTATAAACAAGGAAGTCTGATCTACTCAAGGGAGCAGGAATGCCTTGGTCTGATATTCGTTATTTCAGGTTCCCTGCGGACTTTCATGCTCTCCGAGGAAGGACGCGAAATACAGCTTTATCATGTTTCGGCCGGAGACTGCGACGTTCTCTCGGCATCATGCGTTCTGAACAGGATTTCGTTCAGGACGCACATGATTGCACAAACCGACTGTACTCTTCTTGTAATCCCGTCCTTTCACCGGGTCAATTTTAAGGTACAGAACCTCCACATCCGCTGTTTACTGTATGAAAAACTGGGAGAAAGATTTTCAAACGTTATGTGCCAGATGCAGCTGATTTTATTTTCACGCGTAGTTCAGCGCATTGTGACAGTACTTACCAACGAACTTAAAAACAGCGGTGACAGCAGCATACGGATCACTCACGAGCAGATCGCCATGGAGATCAACTCAACCCGTGAGGTTGTATCAAGAATTTTAAAGGATTTCGAACATCGTGGAATCATAAAGCTTGGAAGAGGGAAAATCACCGTAATAAAAACTTTAGACATGCCAATTGATAATTTCCCTGCACAACTATATTCATAGTTTATAAATCATAATTTTCAAACCAACCTCTATAATTACGGAAAATTTTATTTTCTAAATTATATCAAATCCTTTCGTCTCCAATTTCCATTGGGATCTTTGACTAACAGTTCCGTATTGGCAAAGCGATCAACAGTTTCATCAAATTCTTTTTCTGTAATACCTATTGTTCTGCAAAAATCTTTTTTTGCCAAAGGATCACATATCCAATCAGAATCTTTGATTTTCTGCACAGCCTGCTCTTTTGTCAAGACTCCCTCCCGAACCAGTCTACAAGCCATATCAGACACTCTCTGAAAACCGAATTTTATGAACTTGGTCCAATGTTGCATCATATATCCTTTACTATCTATCTGAGTAAACGAATCCGCACTTCCTTGACGCTGCCAATCGTCAAAATCATCCAACGTTTTAAACCCTATGACTTTTGATACTTCCAGAGAATCAGTATTCGAATACGGGTATATTGCACCCATAAAAATAACCTTTGTATTTTCATCGCTGGCAGGATGAAAAATTTCACATTCTTCACTTTCCCCATATTCAAAAGCCGAATTCTCTCCCATAAACACAGTAGGAATATTAAAAGCCTTCGCAACTTCCAATGGCTTAGCATAAAGTTGTTTCTCTACCCACTCAAGAGGATGAAGTTTTTCAAAGAAACTTTTCTTTGTTTCCTCCACAAAAGTTTTAGGTCTGCACCTAAAATTAATTAAATCAACATCATACGTTTTTACTAGATTATCAAGATTGTACAGTCCTGCTTCAGACGGAGTAAATTCATCACAAACATGAACAAGTAAAAGTCTGTCATGCGGGACATTATGGTTTTCGATAAGTCTCCTAACTATTGAACACGAATCTTTGCCTCCGGAAACACCTACCACAACATCCCATTTGGCCTCGCAATTTTTATGCTTTAATAAATATTCAGAAAGCCATTTTTGGCGTGATTCCCAGTCGATACTATACTTTCTGTTCTTATTGGCACATGCCAAACAAACACCATCTTTTTCTTTTGAACGAGGTCTTGTTCCAAGAATAAAACCACATTCTCTGCAAGTTCTAATTTCCATAAATAATACTGCCTCCGGTTTTATTTACTAAAAAACATTTTTAAATCAAAAAACATCTAATAAAAAACTCTTAACTAATCAATCATAAATTAAATAAAAATACCGACTATTTCATATTTCTGCTAAATAAACTGACATAACAAAATGAACTACAGATTCATGTGACTTTCCATTTTTTTATGTAATTTATTATTTAGAATAAACCAGACAACTGAGGCAATACATTTCAATGCATTTTCACCTTGATACCTTTTTCTGAAATAATTATTGTTTTATGCTTTTTTGAAAAATCAAAACTATTCCTCCAAACATTAGTTTCTGAAGAATTTTATTACTTTCATCACTGCTTCTATGACTTTTTCCTGTTGTTTATCACTCATACCGTAAAAAAGAGGAATCGTAATTATTCGTTCGTAAAGTTTCTCTGCATTAGGACACAACCCCATTCTGTATCCTTGCTTCTGATAAAACGGAAACGAATAAACAGGAATATAATGAACATTAACACCGACACCCTCAGCCTGAAGCGCATCAAAAACTTCACGTCGGCCACAACTGAGCATTTCCAAATTCAACTGAATTACATAAAGATGACGCACTGTATCTGACTCGGCAATTTCCTTTTGAATAACAATTTCAGGAATTTCACTAAATGCCTCATCATATTTTCTTACCAGTTCTTTCCTTCTAATTGCAAATTTATCAAGTTTGTTAAGTTGTGATGAAAGCAATGCCGCCTGTATATCTGTAATACGATAATTATAACCAAGTTCAATTTGCTGATAGTACCAGCTTCCTTCCGGAACAGAATTCATCCATTCAAAATTCCTAGTAATACCGTGCGTCCTAAATAAAAGAAGTTTCTTGTAATATTCTTCATTATTTGTTGTTATAGCTCCACCCTCGCCCGCAGTACAGGTCTTTACTGGATGAAAACTAAATTCAGTCATATCAGCAAGATTGCCTACGGGAATTCCTTTGTATTTACTGCCTAAAGAATGTGCAGCGTCTTCAATAAATATTAAATTGTACCTATCACAAATATCTCGAATTCTCTCGATATCGACAACCTGTCCTGTAAAATCCACAGCAACAACAGCTTTAGTCTTTTTTGTAATCTTCTCTTCAATTTTTCGAGGATCGATATTGTAAGTTTCTAAATCAATATCAGCAAAAACAGGCTTTGCACCGCAATAAAAAGCACAATTTGAAGATGCAGCAAATGTAATCGGAGTGGTAATTATCTCATCTCCCGAACCAATTCCAGATGCAAACAACGCCGCATGCAAGGCAGCTGTTCCGTTTGAAACAAGAACAGCATATTTAGCTCCTGTTATTTTGCAAAGTTTTGCTTCTGTTTCTTCTATTTTTGGTCCGCACGTAAGGAAATCACTTTTGAGAACATCAACAACAGCCCTAATGTCATCATCATCTATATATTGATGACCATAGCCAATCCTTTCATTGAAAACAGGCTTGCCGCCATTAATCGCCAGTTCTGCCATTTTAAAAACCCTTTATTTAAATGCTTCCTACCTTTTGCCTGTTCTTGTCAATCCACTCCCTTAATTGAGAAACAGACATCCATTCACTGTTATTATTTGATGTATAGCAAAATCCCTCAGGAACCTGCTTGCCTCCCTTAATCATAGCTTCGAATGATCCCCAATTACATATTTGAGGCAAAATCTTGTAGTGTTCACCATACTCATAAGTAAAATGAGCATCTTCAACACCAATCATCTGTTCATGAAGTTTCTCACCCGGTCGAATTCCGATTTCAATCTGTTCGGCTTTTTCATCAACAGCTTTGGCAATATCACAAATATTCATTGATGGAATTTTCTTTACGTAAATCTCACCACCTTCCATATCGTTAAAAGCATGCCAAACCAACTCTACTCCCTGCTCAAGCGAAATCATGAAACGAGTCATACGCCTATCCGTAATAGTCAATTTTCCAGTTTTAGCGGTTTCCATAAAAAAAGGAATAACAGATCCACGAGATCCCATAACATTGCCGTATCTAACGACAGCAAATTTCGTTCTCCCTCCAGTATAAGAATTTCCTGCAATAAAAATTTTATCTGAGCAAAGTTTCGTTGCTCCGTAAAGATTAACAGGCTGACTGGCTTTATCAGTAGAAAGGGCAACCACCCGCTTTACTCCACTGTCAATGCAGGCATTAATTAAATTCATAGCACCGTTTACATTAGTTTTAATGCATTCAAATGGATTATATTCAGCCGTAGGAACAATTTTTGTTGCTGCTGCGTGTACTACATAATCTACTCCGCAAAGAGCACGATACAATCTTTCCTTATCTCTCACATCTCCAATAAAAAATCTGACTCTTGGATCATTTGGAAATTTTTTAGCCATATTCCATTGTTTCATTTCGTCTCTTGAATAAACAATAATTTTTTTAGGATTGTATCTTTCTAGTGTCATAGGAATGAAAGTATTACCGAAAGAACCTGTACCACCTGTTACCAAAATAGTTGAATTTGTTAACATCTTTTCTCCATTTTGCCCCATTCTTCAAAATTATTTCAGAAAGAATCTATTAAGACAAGCCACGCAATTTATTTTCTAAAACAGCACACACTCGTTGCATTATAACAAACTAAGTATAGTTCAGATTTCATCACATTCGATATCTTATACATTAATCAACTTTTATTGCGGCCTTTATTCATAAAAGAATGTACAATTACCAGCAAACTCTCATTTACAGTTAGTATAATTACCGATAATTTCTCAAAACTTCACCAAACTTAAATTTTACCAGTAAGCCTTAGGGCATGCAGCATGTTATAAAATCATTCGCCTTAGTGGATAAGGTATCACTCATGATAGATATTTTTTTTCATATTGAAATAGTAATACACAAATTTAAATGATTCAGAACATTGTGAAATGAAACTCAACTACCAACCAAAGCCTTGACATTAAACAAATACGTGAAAACAATCAAACTTAAATTTCACATGTTATTTTATAATCCGGTATAATTTCACTCAGAAAACAATAACAAGTTAGGAGTTTACGGTGAATTTTCTAATTGCAGGGGCAACAGGTCTTATCGGTCAGCAGATAGTTAACGAACTGTTAAAGGATAAAACCAACTATATTATCATTTTGACCCGCAATGAAGAACAGGCCAAAAACAGGCTTCCCCTTCAGAACAAAAACATAACCTTCACTGATTACAAGAAAGGCTGGAAAGAAGACAAGATTGATATAATTCTTAACCTTGCAGGAACGCCGATAGCATCAAAGCCATGGACCAAAAATCAGAAAAAGAAAATCATCAACAGCCGTTTGCTCAGTACAGACTATATTTATATACGCTGTCTGCAGAATAAAATCAAACCGAAACTGTGGATAACATTTTCCGCTACCGGTTATTACGGCAACTGCGGTTCAGAGGAAGTGACCGAAGATACAGTCGTGTCTCCGACATCATTTCTGCAGAGTGTTACCGACCAGGTTGAAAACAACAGCAAGAAAATTTCCAATATAGTAAATCGTCACTGTGTGGTAAGGATCGGCATTGTTCTGGTAAAAAAATACGGATTACTCGCAAGTATTCTGCCTTTTTTCAAATGGAACATCGGAGGGAAAATAGGAAAAGGGGATCAGTATGTTCCCTGGGTTCATCTTGACGACGTTACCAGTGCACTGCTTTATATCATCAATAACGAAAAATGTACCGGCGTGTACAATGTCTGCACACCAAATCCAAGCACCAATAAAGACTTCTGCAAAGCACTTTCCAAAACACTTCACCGCATAAACTTTCTGACCATTCCGAACTGGGTAATCAGACTGTTTATGGGAGGAAGATCCGAACTTATAACATCGTCACAGTGCGCATGCCCGAAGCGTCTGACAGAGGATGGTTTCAAGTTTAAACATCCGGATCTGGACGAGGCTCTTGACGACATTTTAAATAAACAAAAAGACGAAGATCTTTACTGACAGCAAACACCCGCTTTTTTATACATAAACGATCGATGTAATCATAATACATCTCTGCATAACTCTGAATTTTATATCAAATTCATAGAATTTAAATCCGTATTCATGCTCATCAGAATCCGTTCTGTATGCAGGACGCGGATCATAGGAAACAATTTCCTTTATTATTTCCACCAGACTGGGGTATTTGCCTAAATCCAGATTTTCAATAAAGGTTTCTGCCTCATCTGAAAATTCAACATTCATTTCAGGAGGAGGAATCCTTGCATACGCACTGTCTGCATGCTCTATTGCATCAGTGAATTTTATATACGGTTTAATGTCGATTACCGGTGTTCCCTCGACCAAATCGGCTCCGGCAATAAGCAGATATGTTTTGTTATTTCGACGTTCGACGCCTCTGTTGACAACCGATGACAAACCCAGATTGTTCGGACGGTACGGAGATCTTGTTGCAAAAACGCCCATCTTTTTATTGCCGCCAAGACGGGGCGGACGAACTAGAGCTCTGAAGGAATGATCTTCAATTAAATTAAAATCAAAAATTAGCCACAGATGAGAAAAATTTTCGATTCCGCGAAAACAGTTAAGATCGTCATACGGAGGAAAAAGTTCTATCCGGGATTCAATATCGGCAACCAGCTTGGCCTGACGCGGCACTGCAAATTTTTCCTTGAACGGCGAATGAACAATTCCAATGGCACTGACAGTTTTTTCAATCATGAGCGCAGTTATTTAACCTTTAAAGCCTGACCGTAGCAGGTATATTCCTTTATACAATGCAATGTTGCCTCAAGTTCAATGCATTTTCCTGTAACAACCGCATTGGCGCCAATATCGTAGGCGGATTCCAGCATATATTTCATTGCCAGTTTTTCCTTTGGTTCAGCCTCCTCCGGTACAGCCTGACAGCTTATTCCTTCAACCGCACCCAGCTCTTCATAAATCTCCACAGTCTGAAGGTCTTCCTTGTGATACTGTTTAACCAGACTTGATTTATAATACTCGGTAAAGTTTTCAGGATCCACATTGGTGCTGAAACTGAACCAGCTGCATCCTGTCAAACAAACCAGCGAACAGAGAATAAAATATCTATTTTTCATAACAAGAAACTGAAACAAAAATGAATATGTGGAAATGATATAAAGAAAATAACTATAAGACCGCATTGGTGGAGCCAGGCGGGATCGAACCGCCGACCTTTTGAATGCCATTCAAACGCTCTCCCAACTGAGCTATGACCCCAAACGCAGACCTATAGTATCAAAAGTTATGCATTTTTGCAAATTATAAATAACTATAAACCTGAAAATAATTTCTCAACTGGATTATTATCAATCAGATACTGATAATTATCATCCGTATTGCTCAGCAATTCATACAGAAATTCCGGATGTTCCAGAGTATACTGCTGCAGCGCCTGAACATTTCTTTCAACTGTTTCTTCAATTTCCGGATTCTTTTTAATGGTTGCCATATTCAATGCATGAATCGAGGAAATATAATACTTCAGGATTCCGAGATTCAAATTCAGGAATTCCTCCTCACCCACCACAGACTCATTCAGGTTGGTAAAAATATCCATGGTTGCATCAGGCAGTTCACTGAAGAACCAGTGGTACGCAATATAATTTCTTATACCGTCGATAGGATCCATATTGGAAAACTCCAGATTTGAAATCATATTCTTGTGAACAGTCTTAGGAGCGGAAGGCGTACTCTTCGACTTGCCGATAATATCACGGTAGAAATATGTAAAATCAATATCTGCCAGGTACTGTGCATCCTGGAACATGTTAGGCAGATGCCAGAAATCATCCTTGGAAAATGTGTACGGGATAACACCTATGGAAGGATTAGGAACAAATTCCTTGCTTGAATGTGTGTAGGCCTTGCTGATGATTCTGCGCTTATTCGGGAAGTCGGTATTCATGCTGACATCAAAGTCAAAATTCCAGTAGGCGCAGTACTTCGATTTGAATTCCTCTATTACAGTAAAGATGGTCTTTGCACAGTCGCTTGCATCAAACACGATAACGCTGTTCGGATTAACAAACAGCATGTTCATCAGTTTGCCGCTAACCCTGTTTTCACGTGTTTTGATTTCAACAAAATCTCCTTTCGGAATAACCGGATTAACAGCAGTATCA
>JAEEGL011244011.1_pt1 | contig 11508 bp, 9 predicted proteins | sample 9134231 | NCBI WGS metagenome assembly JAEEGL01 (sample SAMN16246548, study PRJNA631951) | gut metagenome | biome: gut microbiome; feature: rumen; material: fiber-attached | host: Bos | place: Iran: Karaj | collected 2018-10
AAAGTTTCTTTATATACCTTAGCCACTTCTTCCCTTTCCGGCCTAGGACCCACAATAGACATATCTCCTTTTAAAACATTTATCAATTGAGGTATTTTATTATTGTCTATCTTATATGTATCAGTTTCGTAAGTATTTCCATTAATACTTAAAATAAATTTTTCTTTACTATATTTTAAACTACCACTACCAAAGGAAAATATTACATTATCATTCTTTATTTCATTAAATCTAAATCTAGTAATAATAGAACCTATACTTGATAAATTAGTATTAATACCAAATAAATTATTATCTAAAGTTAGTTCTCCAGAACTGACTTCTAATTCTTTATTAACTAATATGTTATGTTTATTATTTGATATATCATATATATATTTATTACTATCTTTTACTTTAATAACATTAGCCCATTTTTGATTATCATAATTATACCATTCATAATTACTATCTAAATTGCTAGAATCAGCAATTCTCCATTTTGATATGTCTTCATCATAATATACAGGTATCATATCATCATACATAATAGGATAATTAGCCCCACTATTATCTAATGTTTTATAAAATGCCACTCCATTAGTAATAATATTGGCTTGAAAATATTTTCCTAATTGATCATTAGGAGTATCACTATCAAGCCATATTTTGACATTTAAAGTAATTTCTTCATTTGGATATAACAATATATTTTTTTTTAATAAATTATTATTTTTTCCTAAGGATATAGGTTTATCGTTATCAACCATTATTTTAATATACTTATCATCTATAATGTTTTGAGATTCAGTTCCTTGCATTTTTATATCAAACATATAAGCTAATGATCCAGTATTCTTAATTGTTAAATTATATGGTTCTCCTTTTATACCTTTAGTATCACTTATAGGAAAAGCATCAACTAGTTTAATAGTGTCTCCAGAGGTAATTTTTAAATCTAATAGTCCTGTTTTATATGTAAATTCATTGGTATTTTGTGACTCAATAAACAAAGAATATGTTGTACTGAAAAGAGAAACTGTCACGAAAACTAGAGCTATTACAATAACATAGCCTTTTTTACCAATTAATTCTTTCATGATAAAACACCTCTCTTTAATTATTTTTCTGTATATGCATAGACCTTAATAGTTCCTAAAAATGATTTATCCATCATAGAATTAGGAATAGTATCATAATCAGCCCATAATGATAAACCAATCTTATCTATTTGATATGCTTCTAATGAAGCATCTAGTAGTATATAATTAGTCTTTTCAATTCCTAATTGTTTATTTATAGCATCGTCTTTAGAAAGCAAATCATCTAATTTTCCTGGTCCACGATGTTCTAAATTATAACTTAATATATATCTAATGTATTGTGTATCTAATGTTGTATTATTAGATTTTTCTAATACCACACGATAACTAACTTTATCATTAGTATTATTTCTTATAGTAAGTTCTTTTTCTTTAACGCTTTCTTCTAAAGAAGTTACATCCTTAACATATCCATTGGTATCATATACTACACTATCAGTAGGAACTATTTTTGTTTCGTCATTACTTTTTATTATAGTATATTCTCCATATACAGAAACTTCTTTATCTTCTAGTTTTTTATTACTATCCAATTTGCTATATTCTTCATCAATATCTTTAATCTTATTATTATCACTATATTTGATATTACTATTGTCTGGTACATAAACCATACTTCCATTATAGTTAACTGTACCACTTCCATTAGTATAATATGTAGTATTACCATTTTTATAGGAAATATCTACTAAATCATTATCAATTATTTCAATTAATTTATTATCTTCAATAATAATGCTATTACTTCTTCTGACACTAATAATATTACTTCCAATATTAATAGTAGCTCCACCATCACTATAATAAGTAACTTTAATATTATTATCTAGATTTTTAGTATTAATAACTGTAGCTTGGTTTTTATTAGGAAATGTTATACTATTACCATCTATAATTATATCTTCACTATTTCTAACTATATACTTATTATTACCATCTGTTACAAGTATAGTTCCATCATAAAAATATTCAATAGTCTTATTACCTATTTTGTCATCATTTTTTAAGTAATTGACTTTATTTATTGAAATATAATTATAATCAGTATAAATATCATTAGAATTTCTAACAAACATATCCATATCTGAATCAGTAATTAAGGCACTTCCATCGGAATAATATGTTATGTTTCCATATGGACTTTTGACCATTTTCTTTATAGTTATATTTGAGGTAATTGCATTTGTATCTACTATTCCCTCATCATTGATTCCATATTTTCTATTATCTAATGATCCTATTCTTAATATTTCTCCATTTTTTGATACTCTAAGAGCAAATCCATCACTAAAGTAATATATAGTATACGCAGATGATTCTACTTTCTTTAATACTAATATTTCTCCTTTAGATAAGAAATTATTTTTTTTACTCACATAATTATTGGCATAATCTTCAGTTACAGGAGTAATATTTTCAAAAACGAATGAATCAATGTTATCATCAAATCCTATTTCTATTTTTTCATCAGCAGGATTAATGTGTGGTCCTTCGCTTTTATTAATCTTCCATAGTGTATATAAAGTAATTAGGCCAACAAAAGATAGTATTAAAAATATTAATAATAAGTAAAATAGCAAGCCACGACGTTTAAACAATAACAAAAAGAAATTATCTTTTTTTTCTAGTAATATTCTATTTTCTTTTTTGTTAAGTTCAACGACTTCTAATTTATTTCTTGACATAACTCACATCCAAACTATTATTTAATAATTTTTGTTTTTTGCCCCATTTTCTTAAACATTTTCATTATATCATAAGAGAATATAGCTAAACATGGAATAATTACTACTATTAAAAGTGCTCCTTTACTTGCAAGTAAATCTTGTAAATATCCCAGTTTAGGAATTCTAAGTATTACTTTACCTAAAATATTATCATAAGGTACTAGTGCTTCATCAGCAATATTATTAGCATCACCTTTTGTTTTGTAATAGTAGCCATTTACAGTTGAATCATAGTATTTTTCGATAATTCTATGAGTAATAGTTATACCATTAAATCTGCTATCTGGAGATATAAAAGTGATAATATTATCTTGAGTTAATCTTTCTTCTGGAACTCTTTTAGTTACAACAATATCTTTTACTTTAATTTCTGGTAACATACTTCCAGACATAACAACATAAGCATTAAATACTGGGGGATTATTATCTCCTTTTAACGCTCTTATTTTGATATCTGCTACATATAGAAGTAAGGTTCCACCGATTAAGAGTAACCAAATAAATAAGGCATAAGAAAGAACACCTATAATATATTTAAAAATGTTTTCTTTTTGCTTTATTATTTTTACTTTATAATGTTTTACATCAAATCTATTATCAGCACCAACTAATATTTCCCTATTTTGTTCCACACTAAAACACTCCTATTCTCTATTTTTAATTATACAAGAATATTTAAAAAAATACAAGCACAGAATACAATTTTATAAGAAAAAAAAGGATAATATTTATTATCCTAACAATTTACTAAATACACTTGAATTTTTAATTTTATTGTATCCTTCTGCTAGTGTATCAACTGTTTCTTTATAAGGTTTTATATATGTTTCATTAATATGTACATAATAACGATAACCAAAATACACTACTATTAAAACAATAATTACTTTAATAGAAATGCCTATTATCTTTTTTGTTTTTCTATAATTTTCAGCTTTTTCTAGTTTTTTTACTTTATTTTCTAACTCTATAATTCTAGTTTCTAATTCATTATTCATACTACTTACTACTCCTTTTAATAATGTTTTAAATAATCAATATCATTTTTTGATAATATTCTTTTTTTAGGATTCATCTTTTTAAATACTTCACTTACATATGGTTTATGATTCGAAGAAGAAAATATTAATCTTAATCCTTCTTTTATTTCCATACTAACATCCAATCTAGATATTAATTCTTTAAAGAAATCATCAGATTGTCTTATCCATAATGGTAATTCTGGAATAACATATTTCATCGCCATCATAGCATAAATATATTTATCATTCTCATAAGTTGAAAACTTTTTATGAAATGTATTTCGTAACCATTCTGTATTAGGATCTGGCAAATCAAAATCATATCCATGGTATTTGTAATTATCTGTATCAACAAATATTGGATTGAAATTCTCATCTATCATAATGTTTTCTTCACGAATATCTCCGATAACTATACCCATTTTATGTGCTCTTTGCATTGCTTCATCAGCTTTAATTATTGCAGTAAATATTTTTTCATTACCAAATCCTTCTCTTATACAATTAAAGTCTTTATACTCAGAATGAGGAATAACTCTCTTAGTATAATAACCTTCTTTCTTATAGTCTTCATATCCAAATAATCCTTTAGGAAAACAAAATGATTCATCTTTTAATTTTCCTAATTCTTCTATTTTTCTATATTTATTAGGAATTTCTCCTAAACAATATTCTAGTATAAGAAAATCTTTTAATACAATATCTTGATTAAAGGCATAAACGGAGCCTTCTCCACCTTCACCTATTTTATTATATTCTCTGTCAATTTTATTTTTGTCTATAATTAATATAGGTAAATTAGTATCAAATAAATCCTCTTTATATATTAATGGCATATTTTTAATATAATATTGCATAATATCCCCCTTTTTTGGTTGAAAGATATTATACCATATTTTTTCAAATTATTAATATTTTTTATATAATTATCCATTTTTAATAATTGTACCTGTTTTTCCTTCTATTGCAAACTTAGATTTGGCTAAAGATGTAATTATGGCTTTTTTGCCCTTAGTATGCGTTATAAATTCCATACATGCTTCTACTTTAGGAAGCATAGATCCTTCAGCAAATTCTTTGTTTTGAATGTGCTTTTGTAATTCTTTTATACTAACTTCATCAAGTTTACTCTCATTTGGTAAATTATAATTAATGGATACTTTTTCTACTGTAGTTAAAATTAATAATATATCAGCATTTAGTTTCTTTGCTAAAAGTGAACTAGTTCTATCTTTATCTATAACAGCATCTACTCCCATATAACCTTTTCCACTTTTAATAACCGGTATTCCTCCTCCACCACAGGCTATGACAACGTGATTACTATCTAATAACTTTTCAATTGTACCTAATTCACATATTTTTATAGGTATTGGAGATGGTACTACTTTTCTGTATCCTCTGCCTGCATCTTCTTTATATACTCCATTGCCTTCACTTGCTAATTTTACAGCTTCTTTCTTAGTATAGAAATTACCAACAGGTTTAGTAGGATTTTTAAATGCTGGGTCTTTTTTATCTACTAAAACAGACGAAACAATAGTGACTACCTTCTTATTAACATTTCTTTTATTAAATTCATTTTGCATAGCTTGCTGCAAGTGATAGCCAATATATCCTTGACTCATAGCTCCACATTCTGCGAAAGGCATATTAACAGAAGACATTTCTTTATATATCATTCCTACTTGTGGACCATTTCCATGAGTAACAATTATTTCATGGCCAAGCATAACTAAATCCACTAGTCTTCTGGCTGTTTTCTTAACAGTTGCTAATTGTTCCTTAGCATTACTTCCTAGGGCATTACCACCTAAGGCTACTACTATTCTACTCATTTTTCCTCCTATTCTACTTTAAGTATAGCATATTATCTCAATATAAGCCATAAGAAAATAAGAATGTTTTATACATTCTTATTCCAATATTAAATTATCAGTGTTAATGTCTTCACGTGTTAATGTTTTTAAGATATGTTTTTGTTTCTTATCTTTTACTCTACTAGCATGATTTATAACAGTTTTTTCGTAAATATTTCTTATAAATCTTGCATTGCCAAAGTTTTTCATATTACGATATTTATCAGTAATTTCCTTTAAGTACTCTATTGCATCATCTGTAACATCAAATCCTGCTTTTTTAGTCATACCCAAGAATATTTCTGCTAACTCATCAGTAGTATAGTCATCAAATTCTAATGTATAGCCTATTCTAGAAGATATACCAGAATTAGAATCCAAAAAGTCTCGCATCTCATAAGTATATCCAGCGAATATTACTACTAATTTATCACGATAATTCTCCATTGCTTGAATTAATGTAGCTATAGCTTCAGCGTTATAAGAATTATCATTATTCTTACTACTTAAAATGTAAGCTTCATCAATAAATAATATCCCATTCATAGATTTCTCTATAATAGCATTAGTTTTAGGAGCAGTCTGTCCAACATACTCTGCTACTAAATCTTTAGCAGATACTTCAATAAGTTTATTCTCACGAATATATTTTAAATCATATAAAATATTAGCAAGCATTCTAGCAACAGTAGTCTTACCGGTACCAGGATTACCTAAAAATACCATATGCAAATTCACATCTTGAATCTTTAAATCTTTAGATTTTTCTTTTAATGTAATAAGATCCACTAAATCATATAATACTTTTTTTACTTTAGTTAAACCTACTAAATCATTTAATTCTTTAAATACTAAATCAATACTTTTTTCTTCATTTTGTTTAGGTAATTCTTTATTAAATGATATATATTTAACTAATTCATTCTTATAATTAACGTAATCCATATCATTAGAATATGTATTACTAATATAATCTAATAGTTTAATCTTATCATCATCATTTAATTCTAATTTAGAAACAACTTCATTATAAATATCTTGCTTATCAGGATTTTCTCCATCTATTTCTAAAAAGTCGTGTTTTAGAGACTCTCTTCCTAAAAAGAAATTATCTATTTCTATCTTATTACCAGATATTAATAAAATGGATTTTTCTTCTCTTTTTAAATACATTTCCAAATCATAAATAAACTCTTGACTAACTTTATCTTCAGATATAGATAAACCATTAAGTCCATTAAATAATATTAATCCATCATTATATTTATAATTATTTTCTAATTTATATAAAGATATCTCTTTCTTATTAGTATTCTCTATATATTTAAAATACTTTGATCCCGAATATAATATGTCTATTATTTCACTTTCTAATGTCTTATTGTTGACATTAAGTATTAAGCGAAAAGGAATATAATTCTTTTCTATTCCTTCATTATACTTACGCATATATTGGGTAATTTTTTTAAGTAAATCTTTTGATTCTAGAGTTATATTTAAATTATTAATATTAAGAAATATATCTTTTAATTCGATTTGATTATCCTCTTCATTCTTTTTAACTTCTATTTTAGGATTTTCTACTCCAAAAAAGTCTGTATATATATCTTTAAAATAATCATATCTATTCATATTATTTCTTCTCTACATTTATTTCTAACATTTTAGCTTTTAATTCTTTTTCAATTTCTTGTAATGTCTTTTCAGCTTCCATTCTCTTTTCATGTCCTTCTTTATGAATAGCTATAACAGAATCTAATGTTTCTATCAAATTCTGATTAGTTTTCTGTAATGTTTCAACATCTACTATAGCTCTTTCGCTTTCTCTTGCAATATCAATAGAACCTTGTTTTAAGGTTTCGCTATTCTTTTCTAGCATTTCATTAGTTAATTTAGAAACTGCTTGTTGACTTTTTAGGGCTTGCTTAGCATTATTAATACCTAAAGCAAGAACCATTTGATTTTTCCATAAAGGAATGGTATTAGTAATAGAACTTTGAATCTTTTCTACTAATTCTGCTTCATTATTTTGAAGTAATCTGATTTGTGGGGCCATTTGAATAGATATAATTCTAGTAGTCTTTAGATCATAGATTTTCTTTTCAAATCTGTTAATCAAGTTTTCCATATCATTAACTTTTTGAACGTCTAATTGTTCTCCACTTTTTTCTGCTATTTCTTTTAACTTAGGTAACTCAGTGTTTCTAAGTTCTTCTAGTTTTTTTTCACCAGCAATAATATATAATGATATTTCTTTAAAATATTCTAAATTTTTGTCATACATTGTATCGAAGATAGTGATATCTTTTAACATCTGAATTTTATCTTTTTCTAAGCCGTTTTCTATAGTGTCGATATTCTTTTCTATCTTACTATATTTAGCTATGATAAAATCAAATTCTTTCTTAGCATTACTAAAAAGTTTAGAAATAAGTCCTTTCTTAGCAGTTCCACTAATATCATTATCAAATGACTTGATTTGACTAACTAGGTTAGCAAGAAGATCTCCAACTTCTCCAGTATTTTTTGTTTTAACATCTTCTAAAATGCTATCAGAAAACTTAGATATTTTCTCTTGAGCACTAACTCCATATTGAAGAACTTGTGCTGAATCAGTAATATCTATTTTTTCGTTAAATTCATCAATAGCTTTTTGTTCTTCTTTTGACAATTCATCATAATTTAGTGATTTTTCTATAGCCTTTTCAGTAATATTTTCTTCACTAACTAACCCTTCAATTTTCTTTTCATCCAATTTCTTTTCAACTTTTAATTCTAAATTACTCATTTTAACTCTCCTTTAAATAATCAATTAATTTATTATATGTATCCATTTTTAAACTAGTAACTGTACTAGATATAGTTTGTGGTACGGGAATACCAATACTAGATACATCATAGGTTCCACCTGTAACACCTGTTCTAAATCCATATTTTTCCCAAGCAATTCCTGCTATTTCTTTATCATTTAATGCCTTATATAATTTAGCTCCGTTTTCAGTAAATACAGTAAAGCAATGACTATTCCAAATCGTAGGACTAGGATATAGTATTCTAATATCATCTTTTACTTGTTTAAAGGCATCTGGACTAGAATTAGCAAAATCTATTATGCTCTTTTCATAATCTACAATCATAGGCTCTCCACCCATACCAGTCTTTAGATATCTTTCAAATAAATCTGCCGGGGTATTATTCATATATCCTGATTTAATGTAGAAATCTTTTAGTTTTGGTAAATTATTATTAATATTATTTTCTGTTACTTGTCCACCACTTAATATTGAAAGAAGTAATCCATAATATGTGGCTCCAGGACTAGATGATACAGGATCTGTTGATGCTATATTAATAGTTCCATATAAACTGGTTAAGCCAATATCAGACCATTTCTTACCTTCTAGAATATAGTTAATTAGTTTATTCATATCACTGATATAATATACACCATCAGTTTCTGTAACAATATTTTCAGTGATAAGAGCATCTACTACTGTTTTCCAACTATATATAACAATTGGTGTATTTAAAGTAAGACCACCATCTAATACTGTATAACGAAGTGATTCTCCTGCTTCTTTATTAGGAGCTAATTTATAATAATCATAAAATCTCTGATCAGAAGTGAATAAGGCATCATACTTTGATACTCCTTCTGATTGAATGGTATATTCAGTACCACTTTCCATACTAGATACGATACTTTGATTACCTAATCCAACGGATTCCCTAATTAAAGGTTTAGTAATGGTTTTACCATTACTCCAAGTATCGAAAACAACATTCAATTTATATTTATTTTTAAGTATTTTTTTGACATTTTTATCATTAAGAAAATCTTCTTTACCACCACCCGTAGCTACATATACTGTGGTGTAACTTCCTGATAGAAAGTTTAAATCTTCATTATCTTTAACATTCTTAATAACAATAATAGCTATGATTAATATAATAAATATAATTATTCCTAGTATTGTCTTTTTACCCTTCATTTTCATCACTACCTTTCATTATTAGATTATCTTCTACTATGCCATCAGCTTTTAACATCATATCGTATACTTTCATATCTGCTTCTGTATCTATAATATCTTTACTATATAATGATGATAAGATTGTTTTAAAAGCTTTATTAGTATCTTTAATCATCTTATCAGCTTTTTCTATAAATATTTTACCATCATTAGATATTAATCTTTGATTTTCTACTTCATCATAACGATCTACTATTTTAATTAATACTGGTAAATAATAATCAAAGAAGTTATCAATATTTTTAGCTTTCTTAGGATTATCTTCCACAGTTTTAATTATTTTGGTTACTGTATCATGAATTTCATTCAAGTTCTTTCTAGTTTCTTCTGATTCTACTTTAGGTATTAGGCTAAGAATTGTTTTGCTTTCTCGCTTGGCTTCACTAATTTTTAAATATAATGGTCTATCACTATCTTTTAATGTTACCTTGCTTTTTATTCCTGATAGCATTAATTCTGAAGCTCCAAAAGCCATTCCACCAATTATTAGAGCGGGAGCTAGAGCAACTGATAAACCTAAGTAAGGAATAGCAAAGAAGGCACTACCAACTACTGCTGATACTATTTCTTTGTTCTTCATTAGTTATAACTCCTTACTTCTTTAAATGCTCTTTTTAATCCACTCTTACCATCAAATATTTTGGCATTAGTAAGATCAGCAATTTCACTTAATTGTCTCTCACTAGAGTCTCCAAAAGTAATACTATAAATTGGAATATCTAGTTTTTTATTCTTATAATAATTTTCTAATTCACGGTATGAACCAGTATTTGATGCACCATCTGTCATTAATATAACAGTTTTGGTATAATCATCATTAGTTTCCTTATCTAGTATTTTCAATGCTTCTATGCTAGGAGCATATATATTAGTTCCACCATTAGCTTCTAAACTATTAATATATTTTATAACTTCAATAGTATCACTACCATATTTTGTAGGATATACTTTATCTACTCTACTATTAAACGTAACTATTGATATTTTATCTTTATTAGAAAATTGTAAATTATCTTCACTGGCTTTTGAAGAATCTAGGATATAGTCCATAGCATCTTGTAATTCTTCTATACCATCTCCATACATACTACCAGAAATGTCTAAACAAAATACGATATGAGTAGGTTTTCTTAGGGCATCAATATATAAATTTATTGCCTTAGTAATAACTTTTTTAGATGGATATTTCATATCTTTTAAATATTTAGAAGTATCTATACCCCATTCAGAATTAAAGTTATTTGGATTCGCTTTATCGTTAGTACCTCCATACCAAGATCGATAACCATATTCTTCCATTTTTTCTATTGCTTCATCACTTCTTAAATATGATTGCAATTTTAAGAATTTCTCTTTATTCTTTGTATCATTACTATCATTATTGATATAAGCAAAAGGCATATCATTAATAGCTACTCCATCTGTTGGATATATTAAATATAATGGTTCCTTACCTTTAGCTACTAATTCTTTATTTAAAGCGATTAATGTACTTTCATAATTAATCATGGCATTATAGTCACCATTTTTATACATATCAAGTAAGTATTCTTCATCACCAGATACTCTTTCTACTCCTTTAAAGAAATCTTTTAAATCATTACCTAATTTCTCATCATCAAGTATTTCTTCAGTAAGTATTTCAGGACTACCTGCAAGTGTATTTAAAAAACTCAAATAAGCAGTAGCACCCGTATTAGTCTTTGTAACAGATGACATAACATATTTTAATTTACCATCTCGAATAGCATTTAATATATCACTATTTGTTACAGTTTTATCAA
>JAEEGL011514728.1_pt1 | contig 11508 bp, 8 predicted proteins | sample 9134231 | NCBI WGS metagenome assembly JAEEGL01 (sample SAMN16246548, study PRJNA631951) | gut metagenome | biome: gut microbiome; feature: rumen; material: fiber-attached | host: Bos | place: Iran: Karaj | collected 2018-10
ATCTGATTCAAGGCAGAATATCTGTTTTCCCTTCCGTCGGGCATACGCCATCTCCGACCGCGTATCCGGATAACGCCCGCTTGTGCAAAGATACAACATTCCGTCGATTTCCGTCAACTTGTGACACCGCCGGCGTCGTCGGGGCTAGGCCAGAGCGATGCTGCGTGTGTCACAGTTTGGCGGACGCCATCCACGCGCTCCAGCGGGAAGGTACGATTCAGTCTTCACATCCCATCGTCATGCCCGGCTTGACCGGGCATCTGAGATTGTTAGCGCCTACCTATCCGTCACAAAAGGCATCACATACGTTTCGTGAGATAAAGAGATATAGTTGCTACTTAGCCACAGTCCAAGGGACATTTATCGTCGAAGCTCCTCGCCATCTGTTTTTGCAAAGACGATCTGCGTATCGTCCTTGATAACCCAACCAATATAAAATAGCCAATTCCAATACTGCCAGAACGTTTTCTAAACTCTCAATCTTCTGCTCCCACGTCATCTTTTGGTACTTTTTTCGGTTCCTACTGTCGTAATGAGTCAATCGATTTCTCGTATCAATTAAACATTTGGCATCAAAAGCAGGATAATAGCACATTTTTTTCAGCAAGATCTGTAGATTTTCACCAGCTTTTTGCTCTTGTTTTTCCAAAATAACATTCCACAACATTTCCAGTCCAGTGATTGCCATAATGTAGGCCCCTTCCATTTTTCCGCTCCCTATATTTGCTTCCAGGTACCAGTGGACGGCGGTTGATAGAATGTCCGCCTTGTCTTCATCATCTCCGTTCCAGATTGATTCAAATGTCGGCCAAAGGCTCTCAATATCGCGATCATACGGATAAGGTAACCAACTATTAACACCTGCCCTGCTTTTATCATAAGATAACTGATGATAAAACGAACGAGATCCATTCATGCCCTTTCCACATACGAGAATCGGGCTATGATACTTTCCAACCACAAAACTAATGAAATGGGTAAATGCTTTTATGTACTTTTGAGCATCAAAATGATTCATGAGCTTATTGTTTGCCGGTATCAGCTCGCATCGATGTGTTATGCGGTTGGAGTGCTTGTCCTTATCGATCTCAAGATTATCAACAATAATTTTCGTTCCATCTTTACAAAGGAAAGACAACCTGCCGGCACACATAGAATGCCTTCCTTGATTGTCACGTACAACACTAGACCCTATGAAACTCTGCATGTTCACATATGACCAATGCCAACTAGTACAGGCATTCTGTTCAGGGGAAAGTGATTGAATTAGACCGTGATAGCTATTGACCCCGCTTCTCGTTTCGGAGTCGGTGATTATGCATTCACCTTTCATATTAGGAATGGATATTTCTGTAGGGACCTCCTTAAGTTGCCAAATCGATGGTAAAGAAGTGCCTGTTCCCTGAAATTCTATATGGTATTCATATTGAAGAGTGTAGTAAATATCACCGGTCAAAATTACCGATTCTTTTCCACTTCTCAGGGAATAATCACCTGAATAAATCAAGATTCGGGAATCCTCTATATCCATTTCACAATAGGGTTCCAACGCTCTGGGGATTCCCTCCATCATGTCATTTGTTGCCATACCATCTTTTTCGACTGACCAATAAAAGAAGAAAGTCTATCGCATTAACATCCTTTTGTGATAATCAATCGTCATCTTGACATGGGGATCCACTAGGAACCGCTTCTTTGCTTGGGGAAAAGTCGCGTTTCTCATACGCTCTGGGTCCGGAGAGGATCTCGCCGAATTCAGCAATCTTCAAATTGAGGTAAAAGGTCTTCATAGCAGAATCTATCAGTTAAATGCAAATATACGAAATACTCCAATCTTGTGCTCATGACCGACCTGATCGAGTATCTCTCCCCTTACTTCAATCCTTCACTTAGAACAGTCCACTTCCAACATCTCCAAAATTGATGGAATTGTTATACCTTGTTTGGCATACCGCATTGACTTACAATATTTTCCAAAACAATAGAACTCCATTGAGCTAGTCACTTGACTCTGTTTATGCAGATTGATTCAATAAGTATCAATAAAATTCGCTAAATTTGATTTTTATAGCACAAGCAGATAATTCAGTGGCATTTATTACCTCACAACAGGCTAAGTTTCTTGCGAACTACCTGACGAGGCGTCTTCCTGCGAACGACCTGAATAAACTGACGGCATCGCTGCAGGACGCCCAAGTGGACTTGACCCCTCACCAGGTCGAGGCTGCATCTTTTGCCTTCAAATCTCCGTTGTCAAAGGGAGCCATCCTTGCCGATGAGGTCGGACTTGGCAAAACAATTGAAGCCGGTATCATTCTTTCCCAGAATTGGGCGGAGCACAAGCGCCGTCTTCTCATTATTTGTCCGGCTAACCTCCGCAAGCAGTGGTCGAGTGAGTTGTTGGAGAAATTCTTCCTCCCGTCTGTTATTCTCGAGACCAAGAGTTTCAATGCCGCAATCGAGGCCGGGAACCTCAACCCTTTCGACACCGACAAGATTGTCATCTGCTCTTATCAGTTCGCTAAGACCAAGTCACCATACGTCCGCCACACACAGTGGGATCTGACCATCATAGATGAGGCCCACCGCCTCCGCAATGTCTACAAGCCTACCAACAAGACGGCAAATGCAATCAAGTTGGCTCTGTCAGACCGGAAGAAGATTCTGCTTACAGCGACGCCGCTCCAGAACTCTATTCTGGAACTCTACGGCCTTGTTTCCATCATTGACGATTATGTTTTCGGAGACCTGAAGAGTTTCAAGACCCAGTTCAGCCATAACCTTGAAGAGGAAGACTATTCCGAGCTGCGAAGCCGCCTGCTGCCAATTTGCAAGCGCACTCTTCGCCGACAGGTGCTGGAGTATGTCAAATACACGAAGCGCATCGCTATCCTCGAGGAATTCTTCCCGACGGAGAACGAACAGAAACTCTACGACTTGGTATCAGATTATCTTGCCAGGCCGAAACTATATGCCCTTCCGAACAGTCAGCGACAGTTGATGACGCTCATTCTCCGGAAACTGCTCGCATCTTCCACCTATGCCATATACGGCACGTTCTGCAGCCTTATCTCCCGTCTCGAAAAGTTGATTCAGGACCAGGGCTCCTTTGCGCTGGAGGAAATCGGCGAGGACTATGAGGCCGACGAAGAATGGCTTGACGATGAAGAAGTCGAGACCGAAGACGATGCACAGGAACTCCATCCGGCCGACATCGACGGAATAAAGAAAGAAATAGCAGATCTTGTCGTCTTCCGGGACCTAGCCGCTAAAATTAAAAAGAACAGCAAAGCAGAACACCTGTTCGTTGCCTTGGAAAAAGGGTTCGACCAGCTGCAGCAGCTTGGAGCCCCCAAAAAAGCCCTCATCTTCACCGAGTCCCGCCGCACGCAGGAGTTCCTATATGAGCTGCTGGAGAAACGTGGCTACAAAGGCCAGCTGGTCCGCTTCAATGGCACCAACACCGACAAACAATCTACGGCCATCTACAACAAATGGCTCAAGAAATACAAAGGCACGCCCAAAGTCACCGGCTCCCTTACGGCTGACCGTAGAGCCGCCATCGTGGACTACTTTCGGGATGAGGCCACCATTATGATTGCAACGGAAGCAGCTGCCGAAGGCATCAACCTCCAATTCTGTTCCCTGATTGTCAACTACGACATGCCATGGAACCCGCAGCGCATCGAGCAACGCATTGGCCGCTGCCACCGCTACGGCCAGAAGTTCGACGTCGTTGTCATCAACTTCCTCAACAAAGCCAACGCGGCCGACATTCGCGTCTATGAACTTTTGGACCAGAAATTCCAGCTCTTCAGCGGAGTCTTCGGCGCCAGCGACGAAGTCCTTGGCAGCATTGGAAACGGCGTGGACTTCGAGAAACGCATTTCCCAGATCTACACCGAGTGCCGCACTCCGGAGGCCATCGAGGCCGCATTCGATGCACTACAGGATGAACTCAAAAGCGAGATTTCCGAAAAGATGCTCAAGGCTCGTTCCACCTTGCTGGAAGACTTCGACGTTTCCGTACAGGAAAAACTGAAGCTCAATTTGGCGCTCAGCCTCAACAATCTTGACACTTTCGAGAAGCGCCTGTGGATGCTGACGGAATATGCCCTGGCCGATGATGCCATCTTCGATGAAGAGCGGCATCAATTCATGCTGGACAATAACTCTCGATATGACGGCATCTATCGCCTCACATCTGAACGCGAATCCAAGAGCGAACTGGTTCTTCCATATAAGGTTCAACCTTTCCGTATTGGGCACCCATTAGCCCAGATGATTATCGGGCGATACAAGGAAGCGGACATGCCGGTGGATGAGATTGAGTTCTCATACTCTGGCATTGAAGGCAAGACTGCGCTCCTGGAGAAGATTGTAGGTCAGTCTGGATGGATGCGTGTTGAGCGAGTTTCCATTGATTCATTCGAACAGGAGGACCACCTGCTGATAGCTTGCTATACCGATTCAGGAGAAGACGTGTTCCCTGAGATTGCCGATCGGATGCTGATGCTTCCTGCCAAGACAGTTGGCCCAGCCAAAAAGAACCAGGCAGTCTTACAAAACACGGGGATGCGCGTCGATCGGATGAAGGCCGATGTCCTCTCCGAGTCGGCCAACCGGAACCAGGCGTTCTTCGAGGATGAGATGGACAAATTGGACACTTGGGCCAGCGACATGAAGGTTAGCCTGGAGCGTGAGATTACCGACCTCGATGCGGAAATCAAACTCCGTAAATCCGAGGCCAAGAAGATGCTCCAGCTTAAAGATAAGGTAGCTGCCCAGCGAATTATCAAGGATCTGGAGAAGAAGCGTGCTGACAATCGACAGAACCTCTATCAGGCGCAGGACGAGGTGGATAATCTGAAGGAAGAGCTACTCACTAAGGTTGAGAAAATGTTGGAACAGAAAGTTGATCAGAAGGAATTGTTTACTTTAAAATGGAGGTTGGTATGACAGCACAGGATTGGATAGCCATCGCCGGAATATTATGTGGAGGGGGTGTAATTAGTCAATTACTGATTTTTTTCGTCAAGCGTTCAGACGAAAAGCGCTCGATGAAATCCACTTTTTATCGTCAAGTTTATAATACTCTTTCTGACTATAGCAAGAATTTGTACGTGACGGTCTCAGACTTTATAAGGCATAATGCCTCGGTTTTGGACAAAGCGAAGCAAAGTGAAGACACTAAATCATTGCTTAATGATGAGAGTAATGTTCTGTATGAAACGATTCAAAAACAAAGTCGTAAGTGTAAAAAGAAAGGGAAACCGAATCCTCAAGTCTGTGAGTTATGTCAAAAGAATCGGGAAAGGTTGACTGATTTGTCAAATAAATTACTCGAAGAACAAAAAAGGCAGGACCTTTTGCTTTCTGAACACAGTCATTACTGGAATACACATCTTGAAGATCTAAAAAACATAGCAAGCAAGTATTCTAATTTTACGGCTGTAATATCGGCAGAGGGTATACCGAAGAAAATTATAAAAAATGCAATAGGTACACTAGATATTCAGACCTTAAAAATTATTGGAATTGGTCTAAAAGATATATCGGATGATGCCATTGTCGGTGAATTAATTATAGAGTGTTTAAAAGCCATTGATAAGGCAATGATTGAAGTTGCAAAAGAAATATCATAACAACTATGTCAGAGAATAATAAACTTGAGCTTACTTGGATTGGCAAGAAAGAGAAGTTAATGTCCATTGAACCAAGGATCCTTATTGAGAATCCTTCATTTTCGTACGGACAAGTAGACACAGGATTATTGCCGAATGGGAGGCCTTGGAAGGGTAATATGCTCATTCACGGCGACAATCTACTTGCTCTACGCTCACTAGAACAAGACTATTCTGGTTGTATCCAGTGTATTTATATTGATCCACCATATAATACAGGAAGCGCTTTCGAGTTTTATGATGATAGCGTTGAGCATTCACTCTGGTTAAGCCTCATGTTCCAACGCTTAGTTATCCTAAGGCAGCTACTACATGAAAAAGGGAGCATTTGGATAAATCTTGATGACAACGAGGCCCACTATTGCAAGGTTATTTGCGATGAAATATTTGGGAGGAATAATTTTTTGGCTGATGTTATCTGGGAGAAGGCGGATAGCCCTAAAATGGATGCTAAAACATTTTCATCAAGGCATGACCACATTTTGGTATATGCAAAGAACATCGAAAAGGTTATGCTTAATAAGCTTACTTCCGATCAGGTCCCCGAGCACTATAACAAACGTGACCTGGACGGTCGTCCATACTATTTGAAGCCCCTCCGTGCGATGGGTGTTGATGGATTTAGGGAGAAACGGCCATCTCTTTATTTCCCCATTAAGGCCCCAGATGGCGAACTTGTTTATCCGAAAAACCAAGATGGCTCTGATAGTAGGTGGCGTTGGAGTAAAGATAAGGTTGAAGCTGAAAAACATAGGCTTGAATGGATAAAAGGAAGAAATGGATGGAGCCTATATTTCCGTATTTATTTGGATGAATCTGAGGGGACTCCGCCAGAAACATTATGGAAATGTACAGATGTCGGTAGCAATAGAACATCAAAGAAAGAGAGTAAAGACTTGTTTGGCTCAGACCTTTTTGATACGCCTAAGCCTGAAGCCCTCATCAGACGTGTGATTCAGGTCGCGACAACAAACAATGATATCGTACTTGATAGTTTCTTGGGTTCCGGGACAACCACTGCTGTGGCTCAAAAAATGAGTAGACGCTTCATAGGCATAGAAATGGGAGAACATGCTTATTCCCATTGTTTTGTCCGTCAAAAGAAGGTTACGGAAGGTAGCGATCTTGGGGGTATTACAAAAGTTGAAAGCTGGAGGGGTGGCAGTGGGTTCAAGTTCTATGAGCTCGCGCCATCACTACTGAAGAAAGATTCTCATGGCAATCTCGTAATTAACAGGGAATATAATGCGGATATGCTCGCTGCTGCGATGGCAAAGTTCCAAGGGTATACTTATCAGCCGTCCGCGGACATTTTTTGGAAGCAGGGCTTTAGTTCCGAGTGTGACTATATCTACACAACCACACATTTTATAACCGCACAGGCTCTTGCCTCCATTGAGGAGACCATGAATGAGGGGGAATCGCTGCTGGTTTGTTGCAAATCCTTTCAGCCGGAATGCAAGTCTTTCTCTTCCCGAATTTCGGTTAAGAAGATTCCGTCTATTTTGTTAGATAAGTGCGAGTTTGATCACGATGACTATTCACTAAATATCATCGAGTTGCCTCAAATGGAGCTTGAGGGAGAACCCGAATACAATGAGGTTGCCTCAACTTCCCATTTTGCAAAGAACGATTCTGAATTATCACTTTTCTAATCGTATGGGTAAAGTCGTATATCTTTTCGGCGCAGGAGCAAGCTATGGTGTCCGTGACAAACAGACGCCGAAGATTGATTTTAGCCTTGAGTATCGGGATTATAAGGGCGTCCATCAAGAGATAAAAGGGTCAGCCCCCAATATTTTGGAAGGGTTGCCCGTGGTCTCCGAACTCCCGGAGCGTATGGACTATATACGCTACCTCATTAAGAAAGAGATTAAGGACTTTGCCATTGACGCAAAACCAGAGGCCCCGATGTTTGAGGATTTGGAGGAAAACTTAGCATGGCTGCAAGCGGCCTCTCGTGGCCATGCTACAGTGGATACTTTTGCCAAGAAACTCTGGATCACTCACAGGGACGAAGAATACAACAGGCTTAAGCATACCCTCAGCGCGTATTTCATGCTGGAACAACTCCTCAATAAAACAGATAAAAGGTATGACGCATTCTTTGCATCCATTCTTGGTGAGGAGGCAATAGATCTTCCTTCCAATGTATGCATTTTGTCCTGGAACTATGACTGCCAGTTTGAGCTTGCTTACTCAGAGTATTATCGGCATACCGGCCTGAATGAATTGGAAAATCAACTCCATTTCTATCATAAAACGTTGGGGAATGTCAACTATCATGATGATACTAAATTCAGCGTCTTGAAACTGAATGGTTCTGCTTTTATGTATGATTTGGGCACCAGAGATGCAATTGACCCATTCTTCACGCACGACAGTATGAGAGATATTGCAAGAGTTGCTTCAATTTATCAGGATAAAAGCAACAAAGGCTGTGCTCTTTCCTTTGCATGGGAACAATCATCCTCATGGTTCACAGATATGATTCATAATAATATAGCTGATGCTGACATACTGGTTGTAATCGGTTACTCCTTTCCATATTTCAACCGGACTGTTGACAAGTTTCTGTTCCAGTCAATGACAGGACTCAAAAAGATTTATCTGCAGGACATTGACCCTGAAACAGTAGAACAGTCCGTAACGAATCTTCTTACTGCATCGCATACTACGGTCAATAAGACTAAAATAATCAAGAAATACCATACACAACAATTCTACTTGCCTCCTGAATTATAGCATGAGTACGACAGCGAATTTCATAAAACAGCGTATGTCCCTCCGCGAGCCTCTTGGCCAGGCTCTGGATGTGGTATCCAAGTTGACTGACGTCCTGGCTCTGAAAAAACCTGAAAACGAGTCGGGCTATGAGTCGTTCCTGGAAAAAGAACTTCAGGAGGCCCGTAAGGTTTGTCCCAGCTGCCGGGACTTTGAGAGGGATTTCCCGTCCTTTGCATTTTCCATAGCAACGGGCATCGGTAAAACCCGCTTGATGGGTGCCTGCATTGCCTATCTCTATCTGGAGAAGGGTGTCAAGCATTTCTTTGTCCTGGCGCCGAACCTGACGCTGTACGAGAAGCTGAAAAGGGATTTTGGTGACCCGTCATACGAGAAATACGTATTCAAAGGCATTGCAGAGTTTGTGAGTAAACCGCCCATCGTCATCGATGGAGACAACTATAACAACTTCCAGCTGCATGGTGGGAACCTATGGGATGCGATAGAAATCAACGTTTTCAATATCGCCAAGTTCAATACCGATAGCAAGGAAGGAAAGCGTGGTGCTCCTCGTATGCGCCGACTGTCGGAATACCTGGGGCAGTCTTATTTCGACTATCTCTCCAGTCTGCCGGATCTGGTCATCTTGATGGATGAGGCTCACCGGTACCACGCCGATGCATCAAAGAAAGCCGTCAATGAGCTTCGCCCCATTCTGGGCCTTGAAATGACTGCCACTCCAACGGATGAGAAGGGCAAGGCATTCAAGAATATCGTCTATGAGTATAACCTGGCGCAAGCACTGGCCGATGGTAAGTATGTGAAGATTCCAACGGTTGCCAAGCGCAGGAACTTCAAGAAAGGCGACCTGGGCGACAAAGAGTTAGATATGCTCAAGCTGGAGGACGCCATAAGCATCCACCGGAACACAAAGAAGCATCTGGAACTCTACTCCAAGGAGCATAATTGCGAATTGGTGAAGCCGTTCATCCTCGTGGTCTGCCGAAACATCGCTCACGCCGAGGAAACCAAGAAACTCATCGAGGAGGAGATGTTCAACGGCGAATACAAGGGGAAGGTACTGCAGATAGACTCCAGTACAAAGAAGGAGGAGGAAGTAGATCGTCTGTTTGTCTCGCTGGAGAAGCCGGAGAACGAGATTGAAATCGTCATCCATGTCAATATGCTCAAGGAAGGCTGGGATGTCACCAATCTTTACACCATCGTCCCGCTCCGTGCTGCAGATGCACCTATCCTTGTTGAGCAGTCCATTGGCCGAGGCCTGCGTCTTCCGTATGGCGGCAAGCGTACCGGTGTCCGCGATGTGGACACCCTTACAGTCATTGCCCACGAGAACTTTGAAGCAGTAATTAACGCTGCAAAGAATCCTAAATCTGTTCTCAGTAAACTGACATATATCGAATTGGACGATGAAGACATCAAGTCGGGCCCCAGCACCATCGTTCAGGCCAACACACTGTTTGAAATCAAACAGGAAGAGATCAAACAAGCGGCTAAGACTGAAGTTGAGAAGAAGAGTGCAGAAGTAATATGTGACGCCCGAAAGGCTACTTGGGACGCAATCTCTGATTTACCAAGGTATATGGGGCAAGCTTTGTCCACATTAGGGCAGACCTTGATAAAGACCAAGGAAGATTTGAAGCGGCCGGAGTTAGAGAACATCATAAAAGCGAGAGCTATACAAAAGATTCAGCAAGATGCACAGTAGAAATCTCCGCTCTTTGCGGAAGAGTTTGCAAAGCCCCGCATTGAAGAGGTCGAGATGGTCGTTAAGACTTTGATTTACGATTATGTCGAGAATACGATAGAAATTCCGCGAATGACCGTTCAGCGAGAAGCATTTAAGGCTGAATACAAATGGTTCGATCTGGACACTTCATTGGGCTTTAACCTGCCTGCTCTTAAAGAGGAGATTATTCGTATGGGGTTGGTAGATAATACCGTTGAAGTATTGAGCGTTCAATCAGGACGTCAGTATGATGACCCAATCAATCAGATTGTATCTGAACTGATCAACTATGATGATGTCGACTATGACGATAATGTGGATTTGCTTTACCACTTAGCGGAAGCTGCTTACGCAGCCATCGAGTCTAATACAGACAATTCTGCAGAAACCCCGAAGATTGTCTACAGCTTCAAGAAGGGGATTGCAAAATCCATCTATGATCAAATGAAGGCCCACTTCGTCATAGAGTCCTTAGGGTATACTAAGCCGAAGGTCCTCCCGTTTACAGGTATCGTACCTCAACATCTGATTGAAGATAGTGCCTATGGGAGGGTTGATTTCAGAACGAACGTTCCAAAGAAATTGATTAGAAAATACATTTATACGGGTTTCTTAAAGTCTTACTACCTGGAGAACAAATTCGACAGTTCCACAGAACTTGACTTCGCCTTCGTTCTTGAGGCTGACCCCAATGTAAAGAAATGGCTTCGTCCGGCGCCCACCCAATTCAGCATCTACTGGGGCAATGGCGCACATCGATACGAGCCGGATTTTGTCGTGGAAACGTACGACTGCATTTACTTGGTCGAAACAAAAGCCGCGAAAGACATGACGGCCGAGGATGTCAAGGCAAAGAAGGCAGCAGCTCTGGAGTACTGCAAGAACGCCACCGAGTTCACCACAGCCAACGGTGGCAAACCTTGGAAGTACGCCCTTCTTGCCCACGATGTCGTAGATCGCACCTCCAGTTTCAAGTATCTGATGGCTTTTGCATAATGTCCAAGTCTTCACTCCACCAAGACAATTTATCATTGTACATATCGGCCTATAAGAATAGACCTATAGTTGGCAAATTCCCTGTCATTACCCTCTGCGGTAGCACACGCTTCAAGAACGCTTTCCTTGAAGCCCAGAAGCGTCTTACCCTTGAAGGTAATATCGTCATCAGTGTCGGACTGTTCGGGCATTCGGGCGATGAAGAAGTTTGGACGCTAGGAACGAAGGAGATGCTGGACGATATGCACAAGAGAAAGATTGACATGGCAGATGCCATCTACGTCATCAACGTAGGTGGATACATTGGCTCCAGCACCCAATCCGAGATTGAGTATGCCCGAGCCAATGGCAAAC
>JAEEGL013838802.1_pt1 | contig 11508 bp, 12 predicted proteins | sample 9134231 | NCBI WGS metagenome assembly JAEEGL01 (sample SAMN16246548, study PRJNA631951) | gut metagenome | biome: gut microbiome; feature: rumen; material: fiber-attached | host: Bos | place: Iran: Karaj | collected 2018-10
CTGAAGAATCTAAATCTGAAATAGCTGAAGCACTTAAAGGTGCAGATATGGTATTTGTTACTGCTGGTATGGGAGGCGGAACTGGTACAGGTGCTGCTCCAATAGTTGCAGAAGTATCAAAAGAAATGGGAATTTTAACAGTTGGTGTTGTTACAAAACCATTCCCATTTGAAGGAAAAAGAAGAATGATGCAAGCTGAATCTGGAATTGAAGAATTAAGACAAAATGTAGATACACTAATTGTAATTCCAAATGAAAAGCTATTACAAGTTGTTGAAAAACAAACTTCAATAATGGACGCATTCAAAATGTCAGATGATGTTTTAAGACAAGGTGTTCAAGGTATATCTGACCTAATCACAATACCAGGACTTGTTAACTTAGACTTTGCAGATGTTAAAACTATCATGCTAGATGCAGGTGTTGCACATATTGGTATAGGTAGAGCATCTGGAGAACACAGAGCACAAGAAGCTGCTCGTCAAGCAATACATAGCCCATTACTAGAAACTTCAATCGAAGGAGCTGGCGGTGTTCTATTAAATGTAACTGGTGGTAAAGATCTTTGCTTACTAGAAATAAGTGAAGCTGCTGATCTTGTACAAAAATCTGTTGATGCAGACGCTAATATTATTTTTGGTGCTGTTATAGATGAAAAATTAGAAAATGAAATTGTAATTACAGTAATTGCTACTGGATTTACAAAGAGTGGATTCCAAGATTTTACATTAGATAGTATTGTTGGTGATGCACTTAAAAATGCAAGTGTACAATCTACACAACCACAACAATCAGTATCTAGTTCTTCTGCTTTTGCAGATCTAGGTTCACTTTCAAGTTTTTCTAGTTCATCTCAACCAAGTACTACATCACAAATGAGTAGTTCTACAGGATATAGTTCTACACCAAGTAGTTCAATTAGTTCTGCAAGAACAATTTCTTCAAACAATGAATATAAAATGGTAGATTTAGATATTCCACCATTCTTAAGAAGAAATAAAGACTAATACGAAACCCTAGAAAAATCTATATAAATATAAAGCCAAGGTTAACCACCTTGGTTTTTTTATTGTTTTTTGTAAATGAAAATTATTAATTTAACTTTTAATTTAGACATATTTCTAATTATAGATTCAATATAATAGTCGTAGGTGATTAAATGACAATCTACCTAGACTATATTTTTTTAGAAAATTTAATAATAAATGTAGTAGTAATTATACAGTTAAATGTTTTTTTAAAACTTAAATTAAATAAATATAAAATTATCATTTGCGCTATTTTAGATAGTTTCTTTAGTATTATTAATTATTTATTTTTAGATAATTTTATATTTTCTTTATTATTTAATTTTTTCTCTTTTTATATTTTATTTCATGAATTGTTAAAAATTAAAATTAAATTTATTAAAGCAATTTTAAATTATTATTTTGTATATATTTCGTATATTGGTGTAATTATTCTAGTTGAGTGTATCACTAATATGTGTTTAGATAATTTTCTAAATAAGATATTTATATATATTATTTCTGCTTTAATAAATAATTTAGCTTTAACTAATTTGTGGAAAGTGTGGAAAACTAATATTAAAGATAATAATTTAAGTGTAGTAATTAAGATAGCAGATATAACAATAAATGGTTTTGTTGATACAGGAAATTTAGTTAAAGATAATAATACCAATTTAAATGTAATTTTTTTAAATAAAAATTTAAAGAAAAATATTTTAAATAAATTATTAAATTATAATAATATTACTTTTTTTGTATCAACAGTAAATGGTGTTAAAGAATATGAAGGATATGTAGTAGAAAATATTGAATTAATTAATAGTAATAATGATTTTGCTGTATTATCTAAAATAATATTTTGTTTTAATTTAGATGATAATATAACAAACAACACTCCAAAAAAATATAGTGCAATTATTGGATATGAAACATATTTGGATAGTTTTATTGGAGGTGTTTAAAATTAAAAACGAAATTAAATTAATTTATTTAAAATTATTAAATTGGTTAGGTTTAGAAAATAATTCTTTTTTAGGATATATTGCAGGAGCAGATAAATTACCTGCACCTTTAGATGAAGAAAGAGAAAAAGAATTAATTATTAAGTTAAATAACAATGATAAAAAAGCAAGAAATATATTAATTGAAAAGAATTTAAGACTTGTTGTATATATTTCTAAAAAATTTGAAAATTCAGGTGTTAATATTGAAGATTTAATTTCTATAGGTACTATTGGATTAATAAAAGGAATTAATAGTTATAATTCAGATAAAAATATTAAACTTGCTACATATGCATCTAGATGTATAGAAAACGAAATATTAATGTATCTTAGAAAATATAATAAATTAAAAAGTGAAATATCTATTGATGAACCTATAAATACAGATAGTGAAGGAAATGATTTATCTTTAGCAGATATAATAGGCACAGATAATGATGCAATTTTTAAATTTGTTGAGGATGAAGAAAATAAAAAGATATTAATTAGATCTATAGACAGACTTGATGAGCGTGAAAAAATAATTATGAAATTAAGATATGGGTTTGATGGTAAGGATGAACTTACTCAAAAAGAGGTTGCAGATAAGCTTGGAATTTCTCAATCATATATTTCTAGACTTGAGAAAAGAGTTATTGAAGACTTGAAAAAAGAATTTAGTGCATAATATCTTTATCTTGTAATTTTACATAATCTGTGTTATTCTATTACTTGTAAGGAAGTGGAATAATGTATATTATAATTGCCGTTTTTGTTATATTAATTATTTTAACAATAATTATATATAACTCGATTTTATCTAAATATAATAAATTAAAAAAGGCTTATGCAAGTTTGGATGTTATGCTAAAAAAAAGATATGATTTAATTCCTAATATAGTTGAATCTGTTAAAGGATATAAAGAATATGAAGCAGAAACTTTAAATAAAATTATTGCTTTGAGAAATAAAGCCAATACAGATAGTAATACTAAAGATTTAAATGAAACTGCTGCTGAATATAATTCTTTTATTACAGATATAAATATATTAAGAGAACAATATCCGGATTTAAAAGCAAGTCAAAACTTTATGCATTTGCAAAAAGTATTAAATGAAGTTGAAGAACAAATTAGCGCAGCAAGAAGAACATATAATGCTCATGTTGAAAGTTATAATACTTTCATTTCATTTATTCCAATTAATATTTTTGCTAGTATATTTGGATATAGAAAAAGTGAGTTTTTCCAAGCTACTGAAACCGAAAGACAAAAAGTTGAGGTTAATATTTAATGAATAATTCTTTTGAGAGTTTTTATTCAAATAATGTTGCCTTAATAGATAAACATTACGCTAATTTCAAAGAAAAAAAGAAAAAAGGCATAATGTGGATGTCTTCATTTGGTATTGTTATAATAATAGTACTAACATTATTATTTATATATTTAGATTCTTTTAATTTATTTAAATTTAATATTTCACTTTTATTATTGCTTTCTTTATTTATTGTAGTAGCTTTGGCAGTTTGCTATTATTTATATTTAAAAAGAGAAATTGTTGTAGAAAATGAAGGATTAATTCGTGAGATAATAATTTATTTATCTAGAGATTTAAATGCTTCATATGAACCTAATAGAAGAATTAGTCAAGAATCCATTGAAAAAATGGAATTATTCAATTTGAAAAATCTTAAATATAATGGAAAAAATGTAATACTTGTTAATTACAAAAATAATAATATGTCATTTGCAGATATGGAAGTATATTATATTAAGGAAAAGATGATTGAAGAAACTACGTATAATGAAAAAGGTGAAAAAGTTATACGTAGAAAAATTAAAAAGATTAAAAAACATGTTTTTGATGGATGTTATATTAGTGCTACTTTAAATAAAAGAATAGCAGAACATATTTATATGATACCAAATAATATTTCAGATATATTATTAAATGGCGCTATAAAAGATTATATTACTTACTCAGGTGATGAAGTAAAACTTGAAAATTTAGAATTATCTAAAAAATATAAAGTATATAGTGATGATGAAATACAAGCAAGATATATTTTATCTATGTCTTTAATGGAAAGAATTAACTCAATAGATAATGAATTTCCTGGAAAGAAATATATAGTCTTTAAAGAAGGAAGAAGATTTGTTATCTGTCTTGAGGGATTTAAAATAGAAGATTTTAGAAAACAATTATTGCCTATTTTTAGAAGTGAAGAAAAAGAGAGAATAAAAGAAGTATTTAATAACTTAGTTAAACTCTTTAAAATTTATGATATTTTAGACTTAGGTAATGATTTATATGTAGATTAAAAGATACTAGAAAACTAGTATCTTTTTTTATTGTGGTTACTTTTGAAAGATTACTTTTAGATATTAGACAACCAGATTCTAGCAATCCTTGGGGTTAAAGTTGACAAAATCTAAAATCGAGAGTATAATTTGATTATCTTAAAGATAAAGAAAGGAAGTATTATTATGAGAAATGTTATATTTACTAATTGTTGTTGTATGATTTAACATTCATACCTGATGTAGGTATGAGTGCACTTTTTCGTACCTACAATAGTAAATATAATCTAAAAAATAATAATATTAGGATATATAGGACTATGTAGGTAACTGCATAGTCCTTTTTTGTGGGCTTTGCATAAAATATAGTGTTAGGAGTTAATATTATGGAAGAAGTAGATATTTCATACCAAACGAAAAGTTTAGATTTAATTATTATAGATAAAAAAGAAAATAATAGAAATAATCACAAAAGTGTTTTTAAAGAATTATATTTACAGGCTAAATATATAAAAGAAATTGATCCTGCAGCTAAAAGTATTTTTGAAGTTGTTACGCTTTATCCTGGGTTTAAAATAATTGTGAATCATAAAATTGCACATTGGTTATATAAACATAGGATGTTGTATCTTGCTAGATATGTTTCGCAAGTTGGTAAAAAGAAAACTGGAATTGAAATTCATCCTGGTGCTAAACTTGGCAATTATCTGTTTATAGATCATGGTAATGGTGTAGTAATTGGAGAGGATGCTGTTGTTGGAGATTATGTTACTATTTATCATCAAGTAACTCTTGGGGCTACTGGAAATGAAATTGGTAAACGTCATCCTACTATTGGAAATCATGTTCTAATTGGAGCTGGTAGTAAAGTTATGGGAAATGTAGTTGTAGGAAATAATGTAAAGATTGGTGCTGGAAGCATTGTACTAAAAGATATTAAGGATAATACCACAGTTGTAGGTATGCCTAGTTATAGAGAAATAGAAAGATAGGGGGAATTATTTATGAAGATTTATAATTCATTAACAAGAAAAAAAGAAGAATTTAAACCGTTAGAAGATGGAAAGGTAAAAATGTATGCCTGTGGAATAACTGTTTATGATTTAAGCCATATAGGGCATGCTAGACAAGCAATAGTTTATTCTATGATTGCTGAATATTTAAGATATAGAGGATATGAAGTAAAATACGTACGTAATTATACAGATGTTGATGATAAAATTATTAAACGTGCAAACGATAGAGGTATAACTGCTTTAGAACTTAGTAGTGAACAAATTCGTGAGGCAGAAATAGATATGGCAAACTTGCATATTAAAGATGCAGATGTAAAACCTAAAGCAAGTGAAAATATACAAAATATAATTAACTTTGTTAAGTCTTTAATAGATAAAGGCTATGCTTATCCTACACAAAAAGGTGATGTATATTATATAGTTAGAAAATTTAAAGATTATGGAAAATTATCTGGAATAAAAATAGATGACTTGCTTAATGGTGTTAGAAAAGATGTTGAAGAAGGAAAAAATGATCCGCTAGATTTTGCTTTATGGAAAGCTGCAAAACCAGGTGAAGTATCATGGGATTCTCCATGGGGGAAAGGTCGTCCTGGTTGGCATATTGAATGTTCTGCTATGGCTTTAAATGAGCTTGGCGAACAAATAGATATTCATGGAGGTGGTAAAGATTTAATATTTCCACATCATGAGGATGAGATTGCTCAAAGTGAAGCATATCTTGGAAAACAATTTGCTAAGGTTTGGTCTCATTGTGGATTAATTAAAATTAATGGTGAAAAAATGAGTAAATCTTTAGGAAATTCATTAACAATAAGAGATGCTCTTGCTAAGTATAATTATGAAGTAATTAAATATGTCTTTTTGCAAAAACATTATACAGCAGATATAGATATTTCAGATACAGATTTTAGACTTGCAGAAAAGCATTTACATTATTTCTATGATACTATTTCTAGAGCTAATGAATTTATTAAACAATTTACTGACGGTACAGATAATTATTTGGCAGATTATGATAGTCAAGAGATTAAAAATAATTTCATTGAAGCGATGGATGATGATTTTAATACACCAATTGCTATATCTAGATTATATGATGTGTTTAAATATATAAATTTTGCTATAAAAAATTCTAATAAAGGTAATAGAGTTCAAACTGCAAATACTTTAAATAGTATAATTAATTCTATTAAAGAAGTATATGGAGTTATTGGGTTATTTGAACAAGAAGCAGATGTTTTTGTTAATAAACTTAAGAATAAGTATGTTAATGAACTAAATATAACAGTTGATGAGATTAATAATAAAATTGAAGAAAGAAAACAAGCTAAAATTAACAAAGATTTTGATTTAGCAGATAGAATAAGAGAAGAATTACAAGAAAGTGGAATTGTATTAAACGATAGTCGTAATGGTACAACATGGACCATAAGACAATTATATAGTGCAGAATAAAGGGCGAAAATTCGCTCTTTTTTTCTGTCTTAAATATTAACATTTGTTCATATAAATATACTAGGGATATTTTAATTTTTCTTTTATAGTTTCGTATTTTAAGAAGAAGTGTCGAATGTGAATATCCTTAAATCATATGTAAAAAACTAATAATGATTAAAGGAGAGATACATATGAATAGTACAAATGTTAAAGTAGATATACAAGGAGTAGATACAACTAAACTACCTAAATTAACTGGAGAAGAACAAATTAATTTACTAAAACGAATTAAAAATGGAGAAACTAATTTAAAAGATGAATTTGTTGAAGCTAATCTTAGATTAGTTTTAAGTATAGTAAAGAAATTTAATAATAGAGGCGAAAATGTTGATGATATTTTTCAAGTGGGAGTAGTGGGACTAATTAAGGCTATTGATAATTTTGATATTACTCAAGAAGTTCAATTTAGTACATATGCAGTACCTATGATTCTTGGTGAAATAAAACGATATCTTCGAGATAATAGTGCTTTTAGAGTTACACGTAGTCTTAGAGATTTATCTTATTTAATATCTCAAGTTCGTGATAAGTATATAAATGAGCATAATGATGAACCAACAATTGATGAAATTGTAATACTTACAGGAGCAACGCGAGAACAAGTTGTTCTTGCAATAGATAGTACAGTTCAACCTATGTCTATTTATGATACTGTGTATAATGATGGTGGAGATGAAATATATTTACTTGATCAGTTGAAAAATGAACGTGAAGAAAGTGATGAGTTAATTACTAATTTAACTGTTGCTCAGTTGTTAGATAAACTAAGCGATAAAGAGAGATTGGTAATTGAAAAAAGGTATTTTAAAGAAAGAACTCAAGTTGAACTTGCAGAAGAACTTGGTGTGTCACAAGCACAAGTTTCTAGAATTGAAAAAGCTGCTCTTGCAAAGATGAAAAAAAGAATGGAGAAATAATAATCTTTATGATATACTACTTTTAGGTGATTTTATGAAGAGATTATTATTTACACATGGCGCAGATATAGATGGAATGGGAAGTGCTATTCTATCTAAAATAGCCTTTGAACAAATAGATATAATATATGCTAGAAATGTAAGTGATTTAGATTCTAAATTTAAAGAAGAATATGAGTCTGGTAGATTGTATAATTATGATATTGTATATATAACAGATCTATCTTTAAAGATGGATATTGCAAATGTTGTTTTTAATGATGAAAGATTATCTTCTAAATTATTTGTTTTTGACCATCACGAAACTGCTCTTGCAAGTGGACTTAATGATTTTGAAAATTGTCGCGTTATAGTTGAAAAAGATGGAATAAAATCTTGTGGAACTGAAATTTTTTATTGGTACTTGTTAGATAATGGATATATTTCTAAAACTTGTGCGTTAGATGAATTTGTAGAAAAAGTAAGAAGAGAAGATAATTGGGAATGGGAAAAATATAACGACTCATCAGCTCATGATTTAGCAATACTATTTAATGCAATAGGTATAAATAGATTTGTTGAATCTATGGTAGAATTATTAAAGAATGAGGAAGATAGTTTTGTTCTTAGTGATTCTTTAGTTTTAGAAGTCAATAACAAAAAAGAGAAAATCAGACTTGCTGTTGAGTCTTCAAAAAGATTTGTTCGTAAAGAAATAATAGATGGTATAAAAACTCTTATTGTATTTATTAATTATGAATATAGAAATGATGTAGGGGATTACTTTAAAAAGAATAATGACATGGATTTTGATGTTGTAGCAATGATTGCACTAGATAATGATCAAATATCTATTCGTAGTTTAAAGCCAAACAATTTTGCCAGACTTTTGGCAGAAAAATATGGTGGAGGCGGTCATGATACAGCTGCTGCAATACCGTTAGATTACAATAATAAGTCAAAAATTGTAGATAGTTTGTTTAATTTTTAAATTTGTACTATACAAACGTTTATTTTAATGATATACTTAAGCTAACAATGTATAGGAGGTTGGTTATTATGCCAGAAATTAAATTCGAAATTACAAAACATATTGGCGTTTTAGGTGATGCTGGCGCAGGCTATAAAAAAGAACTTAACATGGTTAGCTGGAATGATAGAGCACCTAAATATGACATAAGAGACTGGGATGAAAATCACGAAAGAATGAGAAAAGGTATTACTCTTTCTGAAGATGAAATGAAAGCTCTAGTGGAACTTATGAATAATAATAACTAAGACTGGTATATTTTACCAGTCTTTTTTATATACTTAAACAGGAGGTATAAAATGGAAGATAGAGTTATTTTTTTAAGTCCTTCTGCGCAAGAATATAATATAGGTTATGGAGATTTTGGCTCAGAAGAATATAGAATGAACAGAATTGCAGATATAGTTGAAAAGATGTTGAAAGAACAAGGATACACTGTTTATAGGAATAATCCTAATGAAAAATTAAGTGATGCTGTAAGGAGGAGCAATGAAGTAAATCCGGATATTCATGTTGCACTTCATAGCAATGCGAGTGGTGAAGGCTTTAGTGCGCAAGGCCCTGAAATATTTGCAAATAGGCCGAATACTCCAGGAGATAGACTGGCAAATTTAATATATAACGAGATAATGCAAATTTATCCTGACCCTACTAAAGGTAGAGGTGTTCTTTATACAAGTAGTCTTTATGAGATAATTAGAACAAATGCACCAGCAGTTCTTTTAGAAGTTGCTTTTCATGATAATCCTGAAGATGCACAATGGATAATCGATAACGAATCACAAATTGCTCAAGCTATTGTTAGTGGAATAAATAGTTACTTCTCTTGAAAATAATCTAGTATATGGTACAATATATTTGGTGGTAAAATGATAACTATAGAAGAAATTGTTAAAGCAACAAACGGTGAACTTATATCTGGTAATCCAAAAATAGAAGTATCAGATTTTCAAACAGATAGTAGACCGGTTAATGAAAACTCTTTTTATTGTCCTATACTTGGAGAAAGAGTTGATGGTCAAAAATTTATAATGGATTGTGTAAAAAAACATTGCAAAGGTTTCTTTGTTTCAGATATGAACTATGTTGATGTGAATAATGTGGATAAAGATACAGCGATTGTTAAAGTAAAAGATACTAAACAAGCTTTAATAGATATAGGTATATATAATAGAGAAAAACATAGAAATATTGAAGTGGTAGCTATAACAGGTAGTGTTGGCAAAACTAGTACTAGAGAAATGGTTAATTCTGTTTTAAAAGTACATTATAATACTTTATCTACTATGAAAAATATGAATAGTCATATTGGTATGCCGCTTATTACATTAATGATGAATAAGCAAGAGCTTGCTGTATTAGAAGCTGGTGTGGATTTTGTTGGTGAAATGGATATCCTTAATAAATTGCTTATTCCTAGTGTGTCAGTTGTAACTAACATTGGTACATCTCATATTGGGAAATTTGGTTCGCAAGATAATATATATAATGAAAAGATAAAAATAGCTAATAACTTAGTAGATAAAAAAGTATTATTGTTAAATGGAGATGATCCTTATTTAAAAGGTTATCATAATGATAGTGTTAACGTTATTTTTTATAGCTTAGATGATGCTAAGGATATTAAATTTAATCCTTCATCTATTGAGTATGATACTTATATTAATGATGAATTATCTCATGTTGTTATTAATGCAATAGGAAATCATAATGTTATTAATTCTCTTATAGCTATAAAAATAGGTGAAATATATAACATGACTACTGAGGAGATACTAAATGGAGTAGCAGACTATAGAAATTATGAAAAACGAATGAACGTATATGAAGTTTCTGGAATGCATTTAATAGATGATACATATAATGCAAGTCCTTCATCTACTGAATCCGGGCTTATGACTGTTGATATGATTGCACCAGGCAGAAAAATAGCAGTTCTTGCAGATATACTTGAACTTGGTGATTATTCAAAAGATATACACTTACAACTTGGTAAGATATTTAGTAAGTTAAAGTTCGATATAATAATTGCTTATGGAGATGATATAAGATTTTTAGTAGAAACCGCAAAAGATTATGTACCAGAAGTATACCTATATAATAATAGTGAAGAAGCAGATAATAAACTACGTGAAGTAATGAAAAAAGGAGATATGATTTATTTTAAAGGATCTAGGTCGATGAATGTATCTCAGATTGTAGATAAAATTAGAGAAGACTTCGAGTAATACTCGAGGTCTTTTTACATATATATAATGTAGGAGGTATATATGTCTAGAGGAATTGATTTCAAACAAAAGGAAGTTATTAATATAAATGATGGAAAAATACTCGGATTTACTATTGATGTGCAAGCGGATTTTGAAAAGGGGGAAATACACTCTATAATTGTAGCTAAAACTGGTAAAGTCTTTGCAAATGCGGCATCTAAGAGCAATTTAACTATTGATTGGAAGGACATAATTAAGATTGGAGAAGACGTTATTATAGTGGATATTTAAAAAAGTTTTAAAATTTTTAAAAAAAGTGTTGACAAATGTTTTTAAAAGTAGTAATATAGATGACGTTGTAGCCAATGAGCACAAAAAACACATTAAAAATGCTGAAGAAAATGAAGTAAAAATGATGCAAAAAACACAGCAAAAAATATTTTGAAATTTTCAAAAAAATGTGTTGACAAAATATTGCTCTTTGTGCTATAATAAAGTCGTTCTCGAACCATGAGAAAGATTACAGCACATTGAAAAATAAACAATGCAAGATACAAACCATA
>JAEEGL014211043.1_pt1 | contig 11508 bp, 5 predicted proteins | sample 9134231 | NCBI WGS metagenome assembly JAEEGL01 (sample SAMN16246548, study PRJNA631951) | gut metagenome | biome: gut microbiome; feature: rumen; material: fiber-attached | host: Bos | place: Iran: Karaj | collected 2018-10
CAGCATCCCGTCGACAACGACCAAGGGTGCGTTCACCATCAAGTCCGTCGCCGACTTGCTCTTCGGGGTGATATTCATCCCGCGCAGCGTCATCGTGGCAGACATGTCCCCCTCCGCATTGTCCACGGGGCTGATGCTGAATCCCGGCACCTGCGATGCCAGCACGTTCAGCACATTCCCATAAGGAAGGTTGACCAGCAACGAATCTCTCTCGAAATCTACCGTCTGGGCCATCGCGCCCAAAGGGAGAAGGGAAAGATGAACTGCAATAATTGTTTTCTTAATCATAACTGTTCCCTTTTGCATAATAATAGAATCCAGCTTCGCATAATTATTATTGACATTCTAATCTATAATATAGATATTCATCCAGTTTTATGAATGGCTTTCCATATAAAAAAGATTCATTGAATTGATTCTTAAACTGGTATTCGAAGCCCTTAAGGGCAGTGGGCAATTCATTTTTTGTAACAATCAATGTGTAGCGCTCCTGAGTAAGCTTATATTGGACATCTAACAACAAGTCTCCCATTTGATTTATCCGAATGTAAAATAAAGCTATCTCATTATCATTTTGCCTGATATCTCTAAACATTAAACACACTCGCTCTATCTCAGCGGCAATCTCATCGGTTTTGTCCATTCTTTTAAATGAATCATCTTCTGACATCTTTCTTTTTATGAAACAAAGAGTATCATCTGTCATACGAATTCCAACAACATAATGATTACCTTCGTGCCAAACATCATAGAGTTGTTGATTTCTAAACGTTCCTACGCAATAATCACTAAAAGAATCGCAACACCTATCTTTTAAGGAAAGAAAGTTTCTACTTGGAGAAAATACACACGACGTCGTAAAAAACAATGTCAGGAGTAAGGCAAATGCATTTACACCACTATTACACTTTATCATCTTTTTTGTCTTTTGCTTCTATAATTATTCTTGGCAGCATGCCGGGCTCCGAGGAAAATCGATAATTGATCATCAAGGCTATCAAATTGAGGATCATATTCATTTTTAGTAAAAAAGCCTAAACTATTTGCCTGAGCCCCTAACATCAAACCTAAAATCGGAACCCCATAGGTATACCCCGTTGCAGCCCATAAATAGTTTCCAAAATTCATTAGATTATGGGCAAATCGCTCACCCTTGACAAGAAATAAATACTTAGACTTCGTTTCTTGATCCTTAATAAAGCCATCATATTTATCAAATAGAGTAGAAGCCGTATAATCATATCTGGGCACATCTCCTATTTCTAATGAATTACTTGACTTAATAAAACCCTTAATACCATCGATATTGTCGAACGCGAATTGATTATTTAAAAATCCTAAAATGGCAGTATCATCAATAAACAAGATATTAGTGATTGTACCTTTATCTATATCTTTTGGATCATTTACTGGATCGGCGAAATCATAAAACTGAAAATGAGTATTTCCATTACCATCTCTTGAGGTTATGGCTAATCTATTAATCCCACTCCTTTCTTCGATATGAACCAGATTACCTTCTTCATCGAAATAATAAATGTTTTTCCCCTCCGGATCCACCAGATTCACCGGATTGTTAGCGCAATAGGCATACGTGCTGATGGCAGGATACTTCTCTGCAAGAGGGTCGGGGGTGGTCCAGCGGCATGAGAACGGGTCGTAGTAACGGGCGCCGAAATCCAGCAGGCCATGGTCCGTCTTATACTCATTACTGAAAATGTCGAAACCGAACCGCTGCTCTTCCTTGCCGGAAAAACGATGCCGGGTATTACCATTTTCCATCGATGTTGGAATACTTTTCCCATATGGATGGTAATCATACCTTTCGATAACATCCTGCACCCCTCCAAATCCCAAATTCAAGTATACCACCGCCCTGGTGCTGCCGAGATGGTCCCGCACGTGCCATTCATCGAACAATGCTCCAGCGAAACCTCCGACTTCCGTAGAGTCCGCCACTTCCGGCTCATGCCCCCGCAACAATGGTTCATCAACTGCCACAGTATCTACCACGAACATGTTCTCTACCACAATACGGCCTTCATCCCAAGCTACGCTAGAAAGAGCATTCCACAAAATCGGATCAGTGATGTGGTTTCCCAAGTCGTCGTACCAGTCTACAGGCTCAGCCGTAACCTCATACACAAAACTCCCACGGTACTTGAGGCCACCCCCATCATTCATCAGAGCCGACACCTTCGTGCCGTCCGCCAGATACTTGTATGTTACAGTATCGCTTTGACTCATGACTGTTTTGATTGCTCTTGTTGGCAAGTTAGCAATATTATACGATATTGACAAATTGTTGCCGCCATCACTCTTTCGATTTCCGTTGTCATCATATATGTAACTACCTGTTTCATTATTAGCATTGCTCCACTGCATCAACCTGTTTCCACTATGAGTGAACGTATAGTCATCGTACATGCCATCTACATTGAACCTCCTAAGCCCAGTCATATTACCGTTGCGGTCATAGGTCATTTCCTTTTCCGTGGAGGTATTGCTTTCCACCGTGCTGTTCGCCCCGATATAATGGGATGCTCCGATAAGGCGCTTATGGATATCGTAAGAATATCCGTATGTTTCCGTGACCGAAGGTGTTGTGACAGTGATCTCGGATATGCTGCCATCGTACTTACCTGTTGTACCTGGTTTCGCCGGCATCATATAACTTAGCGTTTCACTGAATACGGACGAATTCCCATAAGATGCGGCTGACCCAATCAACCAACCCCTTATGTCATAAGACATGGTTTCTGTCCCGGTATTATTATTCCCCGAGAAGCTTTTTCCGGACAGCCTGCCCAGTGCATCGTAGCTGTATGCTACCGGAGCCAAGGTCTCACCGTCAAGGGTGCGGCTGCTTCCGGTAAGACGCCCGCGACGATCATACGTGTAACTGGTTATCATGCAATGATTCATCTCGTCCGGACCGCACTGCTCTTCCACCCGGTTTGTCACATTCCCGGCAAAGTCATATTTGAAACTCGTACGGACAAGGCTCCCGTCGGGATACAATTCCACCGTTTGGCAATGGCGGCCGTCGGCATCGTAATAAAAGGCCCTTTCTGCATATTCTCCCGAGCTTCCTTCCAGCATGTAAACCTTTTCGTACGTCTTAAGACCCCCAATATGCAGCAAGTCGGCGGAGATTGAAGTCGATCCTTGAGAAGGGCTGATAAAACCAAGGTCCTCATCCACACCGGCATAGCTGCCATAGGTGGTCCTTGCCAGGACGGCTTCTATAATGCCCGCCTGAGCCTGGGGCTCTGACGACACTCCACGACATGTTTCCCTACCCAACGAGTCGTACTGAATAATCAACCATTTATTCCCATCAGCACGGAGAGCCCCGTCCTGGCTGCGGACCACGCGGCCGGCAGCATCGTACACAAGTGTTTCTTCCGCCCGTCCGGGCATCTTACGACGAACCGGCCATCCCATTCCGTTGTTTTCGTATATGAAGCAATACTTCGCGGCGGTACTGCAATTGATATCGGTCGTATCAGGAACAGTCCAGATTGAAGACGTGGTCAGCAGTGCGCTCCCTTCAGGACTTACCATCCACGACAGGTACCCCCTCGCATCATAGGCGCTATAGGTATCGTAGCCATTCTCACGCACCAGCACTACCCTGTCCTGCTTATCCTTGAATGTGATCACTACTGAACTGTCTTCGTCGGTTACCGTTTCCTTAAACAATGTCCCTGCAGCATAGTAGCCGTTTGCTACCAGCGAGCCACTGCCATTTACCGATAGTCTCAAGACTTCATTCTGAGCATTGGTGTCATAGCCAAGGCGTACCATCCTGCCTGCAGATGCATGCGCCTGTCCCGCTTTCCTCTCATGCAGAACCCTGTTAAGCGGGGAGCTTTCGTATACTTTCACCGCACTCGCGTACTGCCCTTCCCCGGCATACCTTGTATTGTACCATGACGCCTGGTCCGTAATGGCAGTTGACGGAGTCACCTCCACGGCAGTTGTCCCGCTCGATACATACGGCAGATAGCTACGAGCATCCCCACGCATCATTGCATCATACACCACAGGGGTGACGATGTTTTTCGATTGATATGGAGAAGCACCCACCAGCACAGTCTGCTCCGCATAGCCAAGACCATTATAGAATATGATGTCATCGTTGTAGGCAGATGAGCCCGTCCCATATTGGCTGCGTTTAAGAGTCCAGTTGCCTGCTATGCCGAGTTTCTGGTCCGATCTCTTTTGCACGAGGTTGACCGTACGGCTGATCCCATGGCATGTGACGGTAAGGGTGGCCGTACGATCCCCCCTACCATAGTATAATCCTGTAGGATGAACGTTGAAACTCCCGTCATCCAGGCCTGAGCCACCTGTAACTGTAAAGCCCTGGCCGCTTACCGAAACCGACCAGTCCCCAAACGCCGTCACAGTCACCGTGCGGTCGGAAAGGCTGTCGACATCCCATATTATCTCGGACGGGCTTGTTTCGAGGGAGTACACCACCCCGTGCTGGATAAGATTAAGCAGGGCCCCACCGCTTCCTGACCTCGCCTCAAAGTAAAAGCTATCCGTCACATCCTCCGTACTGTGGTTGATTGACTTTGGGGATATATACAACCCGTCCCCGCTCACCCCGGTTCCAGCGGATAGAGAGAACGGACTGCTCATATAGGACGTGTCTGCATCCCAGATGCCTCCGTTCGCCAGAGTGATGGTTGCCAGCTTGGCACTTAAGTCATGCGATGACCATTCAAGGGTGGCAGGCCAGAGCGATACACCACCATTGTTGCCATTCCCTCCATGGTTGTTGCCTCCCTGATTGTTGACTCCTGATCCTCCTCCGCCCGGGGAAGTGGCACAATGATGAGTGAGATAGACCATTGCACCCCCGCCATTTACCCCTTCAATTGATATCAAGTGCAGGATATCTTCCGTACCGATATTCTGCGTATTGGGAGTGACATTCACCTGTGTATTTCCCGAACCCAGCATAGGAGAAATGTTAAAATGACTGCTGACGCTCGCAGTATCCATCTGCCAGGGCGACGATGAATACACCATGAAAGACTTTGTTGTCGTGCTTGCCGATTCCCACTCCAGGCTGGAAACGCTGACCGACACCCCCTGCGCAACACTCCTTTTCGGCATCAGCATAATACACAGAATAATTGCAGCTATGATTGTTGTTTTAGTTTTCATGACTTTCCCTCCTATCTGTTTTCAGGTGAATAATAATACGACTCACGGAGATGCATGCCATTGTCATAAACTCGCATCAACTTGCCGGCGTTGTTGTAATCGTAGACTTCCTTACGACCATCCGGCCCGGTAACACGCACTGGGCCGACAAGCGGCTCGAACTCATACGTGCACACCTCCGCATCAACCGGTACTCCATTCCGTAAAGCAGTCTCGGCGCTGGCGGACAGGCCTCCTTCAAACGGACCGTCTTCGATGCTGGAGAATACTGATATGCTTTCAATCTGGGCAAGACTGCAGCCATCAATCACCGCTATCGGATACATTCCTCCGTAACCCCACAGATAGCATGTCCTACGGTTATCCGGTTTTTTTATCTCAAGGAGATTGCCATTCTTATCGTAAGAATAATCCGTGTCATACCATGTATTTGTAATCACATCTTTCTCCCGGACTTTTCCAACTCGGAATAGCTTCGGTTGGGAAGAATTTGGGCGACAGAAATAATAGACCTTCTCGCCGGTCAGCACTCCATCGTAATATATTCGTTCCGAAGTAGGCCAAGATATGACATTCGCGGATAGCATAGCCACCTCTACACTGTCCTTCTGCGCATCCGTCACATACACAAATGACTTGATAAGTGTCTTGCCCTTACTGTCCGTCTCGGTTATACCAGATATTTGACGGCGTCCGTTATAGTTGTATGTACGACTTGTTGAAATCATGCGGTTCCCATCAGCAAAAAAAGATGTGGTTGTGCTGCGGGACACATCAATCCTACCTATAAATTCAGCAGGGATATTCATGGTGGCCAGCAGATGCTCATATTGCCTTATATAAGCGCCAGCGCAATACACACTGTCTGTCAGATACTCCGTTGACTCACACATAACGATTCCCCCTTCAGAATCATATACTGTTTTCGACAGGAGTTTTCCCCGCACGGCCTGCAAAGATGTTGCTTGCATGATCACCTTATTGATCAAATCCATATCAAGAGTATTTTTCACTTGAAAACTAGCGTCCGTTCCCTGATAATCCATACCTCCAAATCTCTTGATCTCATCTGGATAATCACGACTGGTAGTGAAATTGTATTGGACAAAACTACCATCAGCATTCACTTCAATTACACTGGCATATTCGATGTGCGTATCAGAGTATTTGGTCAAGTTATTCGACTTAAATGATCCTTCTTCAATTCCATCATCGCCCAAAAGCTTATATTGTAATTCATATGCAGCCCTGTATCGTGGCATATATACAAGTATCCCTGAGCCGAGCCCATGATCCAACAACGATGCATATATATATTCTTTACTGGTCAGTTCCGTACCATCACTGTCATAATGGCAGACCTTTCTTATCCTCAATCCACCACATTCAAGGTCGGTATACAGCATATCAATCAATTGCGGCTCAAAAGCAGTAGTGCTTGCCCTTACCATGGCACAAGAATACTTATGCGGTTCGTAAGTGAACACCGAATATCCCCCGGATGGATATGTTATTCGCATGAGCATCCCCGTCTTTGCATAACTCGAATTAGGAATCCTGCAATTGTTTGCCTTGAATGATTCGTCCTTCGTCTGATAGTTATAATCAGTGACATCAAGATAATTGCTCCCCGTACGGCCATTATAATATCCCCAATGGTCTACCGATGTTATACCTAATGGAGGGTAATCCTCAGGATGATCATATTTCATTGAATATGTCCCTTCTCCTTCCACATAAACGCTTTCCAGAAAAAGCACTCCGGATGGGCTGTTACCGGTATTAGTATAAGACATACGGCTTTCTTTAACCATCCTGTTATTAGCCCATATTTTGATTCCGGTCAGGCGGATATTGTTTGAATCCAGAATTCCGGTCGTTCCTGTCAGCTGTCGTTTTTCCGAAACATCGGTCATATAATCAAACGAGACAATCTTTTCCCCGTCAACATCTATCCAATCCAGAATGGAGCCTCTTCTATACTCCATGGCATTAACTGGTTGATTGGGGTTAGAAATAATGGCTCCAGCATAACATGTCGTAGTTGAACCTATATATGTATAAGGACGCAGACTTTTCAATTCTGGAAGCCTCCTGTAATGATACGTAACTATTCTTCCATTAGGTGCCTCAATCTTACTCAGATTCCATTTCAGAGCCTCCCTTTTTGTAGTATCAGGTGTATTTAGCGTCGAAGGGATAGTCTGTCCTTCTTCCACATTGTTTCCATCATGTCCATTTGTTCCAAAGAAATGATATATATACCCATCACCAGTTGTAATCTTCAATTCTTTGAAATAATCTGATGCCATATAATAAGACTCTGTTATCACCTCTACCCTCAATTCTGCCCGATTCGTATTGGACGTGAGTATCCTTATTCCGTGATTGTAGTCAAGATGAAAGGATCCTCTATAGCCAGGGACATTGAAATGATAGATATCAGGCTCTGCATCATAGTATGGAATAGTATTCCCTGTCTCATACAGACAACTGGCGTGATCCGGTATTTCAGAATTATACCATACTACCTTTACCGAATCCATCTCGAAACTATGATCGTATGCATCATGGAAACCATGGTAGCCTCCAATATTCCTATTATCCGGTATACCCCGTATTTCACGAGCGATACATCCACCTGCACTTAGTGACCAATCCGGGCCGAGCATACCAGGACGCACATTTGGCACACAACCATTTGATGCATAGTTCAAAGAAATGGGGACATCAAAATCACTATCCTTATAATGATATATGGGTATGCTTACGGCTACGGTGCCGGTATAAAGGGACGGCTCGACTTCTCCATACCTGACCATATTCCATGCTTCCGCCCCGGGACGCTGAGGTTCATTATCCAGACGCATCTGTGCGCGCAATGGAGTACTGGCGGCGACCACCGCCAGCACTCCGACAAGAAAACGTTTCAACATAACACGCACTATTTATAGTTCAAAAGTCCCGTAGCAACTTCGGCCGTCGGGGAGAATGAAAGAAATGGTGTAGAACCCGGGTGAACCGGAGATAGGGATGGGATAAGAGCCAGGAACCGCGTTGAATTCGTCATCGATGTACCAGCCTGTGCTGGTGTTAGTGATGGAATATTCCATCTGTCCAAGGTCTTGGAGAACGGTAACGACCACATAGACATTGTCACCAAAGGAGACGACGCACGCTCGTAACTCGCTGATAATGAGGCTTCTATCACCCCCCCCCATCCAAAATTGGCACCTCTGAGATCAATGTCAGAGGTGTCACAAACTGCTTTCTCGGAGATAGCAGCACTTGCACTTACCACTCCAATAAATGCAAGCATAATGAACATTATTACCTTTTTCATATGTTAGAATTTTGTTCTGCAAAGTTATGCTTGAACCATCTAATAACCGACTATAGAAATCTAACTATGAAAAAGGTAACGTTCTGATAATCAATATAGTATTTTCTAAAAATCTAACATTCGGAAAACGATACCTAATAAACTTGTTTTCCTGTGTATATTTTCTCCAGATAATGGCGGATACTGGAAGATTCTCCCTTGGCGCCAAGTTTAGCCCGGATGTCACGGCTTATGTTATAGATGCTCTTCTTTTTTATGATATCTTCAAGTTCATTAACCCTGACTCCCATTAAAACAAGTGTGCATATACCTGTCTCATTAATGGTCAGCCCCTTTTCTCTTAGTGTATTAAACAGATTTCTACAATGCACTGCTGTAAGATATGCCACCAGTCTGATCACTTCTTCAGGGCTGGATTTTTTTGACAACAAAACCGATGCATCGGTAATATTCTTTATCTTGCCCGTATTGTATCTGGAAGCTACGCTCATTATTCTACTGCTTATCATTCCAAGATTATCAAATTCTTCGCTGTTCCTTTTTGGAAACAAAGAACTTATGCTTTCATACTCTCTTTTAACGACGTCATATTCAGCTTTTAAGGACTCATAAACATATTTCTTCTTTCGTGACTCAACACTCACCACAAGAATCATCATAATAATTGACAATACAAGAGTCACAATAATCAGTATTGAACGCAGCCTGATTATTTCGTTTTTGTATTTCTGTTCGAGACTTTGGATATCCCTATCCAGATTGAATATATAACGACTGTTTACTAGTGCCATTTCTCTCTTAAGGTCAGAAAAAGCACCCTCAAGATCGCCCTGTTTCTCTCTTACCAAATAGCGGCAATAGTAAAATACCGATGGATAGTCTTCTTCTTTTTTACATTCCTCCTCGTACTTCCACATAAGTTTATTTGCAAGAGTATAATCTTCAACTTTTATTGCCGTCAATATGCATGACTGATAATCAACATTGTTTATACCAGTTCTTGTTAAATATTCATTCAGATAGTACTTGGCACTATCCGGATACTCTGACGACAAATACTGATAATAAACCATTTTTGCATGCAAGTAAACAGGTTTAACTTTTGCATCAGGATCTTTGGCGGAGATAACTGCATATTCCTCCAAATACTTGTCAGCAGAAGCCACATCATGAAAAACCATCGCATTGCAGACACAATCCGACAACGCATTGTATATATTGTGTCTATTAATGGTATTTCTCGCATAATGGAGCGCCTGTTTTGCAGAATCATATGCTTTCATATACGAAATTGACTTCGCATACACCCTCTCAAATCCAAAATACAACCTAGTCCTATACACATCATCTGTCGCCTTCAGGTAACGCTCTGCGTGGAGATATGAGTCAAGCGAGGCATCAAAGATCCTTGCGTTTTCTTCAATGCGGCCCTTGTAATACCAAGTATAAAATTTGTCCAGACGGTTAAGGTGTGTCCACTTGGTGTAACGGTCGATGGCGGGCTGAAGGACCGACAGGTCGGTGGTGTCGATGTAGTTCTTGTCCATGGCCATTGCATAGAGCAGCGACCAGCGGGCCTTGTCCGCAGGGCGGGTGAGGGCCGTGGTATCGATGCTACGCAAGACCGTCAGGCAACTGTCAACCTTTTCTGAGCGCTCGAGAAGGGGCATTACGGTGCGTAACGTTGCCCGATCAGGCCGGGGATGACACGCTGTGATTGCAAGAACTGCAATTGTTATTGTTATCAGTTTTGGTGATTGCATAAACAAAAGATGCCCGGCCGGAGCCGGGCATGACAGGTTTTACTTTTTCTCGAATATGATCACGTAATCCAGCGGACATTTCACAAAACGGTCCACATCCAAATACTGATAACCTTCAGGAGCCTGTTTCTGGTCCTGAATATGGAACGCCAGAGCGAAACAACCGCTCGGTATTTCCAAAGTTTTTCCACATGTAAACGAATGGACCCCGGAAGTGATGAAGGTAAAATCTTTATCGGTTCCTATCTTGCCTGCACCTGTACCAAGGTTGACGCTGACATTGCTGGTTCCCTTTGGAATAGGACTGAAATAATTCGACAAATCCTGGCCAAAAAACTCATCTGAAGCCACTCCCCTGAGACGATTCCATATACAATCCCAGTATTTGCCATCTTCGCCGGCGCCCCATTCAATTGTCCCGGTAATTTCGGTTGAAGTCTGTCCTGTCAGTGTTATTGTCAATGTATTGTCGGACTCATTATTGACAGAATCATTCCAGCACCAGTTTTTATCTATGGGGCTGACGAATGCCGGATCACTGCCAAAACCACCATTTACCCAAATGCCATATGGAGATTGGTTTCCACCATACACATTCCATGTGCCAGGGAGTTTTGAATAGTCAAACTCATATACCGGAGGAACGAACTCATAATCAGTATCAGTTTTGCATGATTCGGCGGGCACGGTAAACCCGTCAGGCATCTTTTCGAGTTCCACAAACAACTGGCGGGGACGACGGGCGATTACATCATAGTCGGAATAAATGTTTGTCCAATCATCATTCCCTCCCTTGATATCGAACCTCAATGCTTCTGTTGTGATAGTAATAATTCTGGGCATCAGCGGTTCTCCTTTTTCATTCGTTTCGGGAACCGGCATCTTAAACTCTCCTGCCGAAACCCAATCAGCTTTAACTGAAGTAGCATCTTCGCGTGTAAAAGTAACCACATTGTCTTCTATGACGTATGTGCCTGTAGCGCGTGGCAGCAACTCATAGAAACCTTTGAGGTCAATGTCGATTTTCGCAGGATTCAAAGTGCTGTTACCGACATGCCACCAGTTGCGGCTGTCCGCTCCGGCCCAATTGCAGAATGTGCCGTCGGAGTTGAACACAAGAAAATTGTCAAGGAGCGCACGAATTCCACGTCCATCATCATTGTTGAAATAACTGTCTTTCGTTAACAAATCGATGACCTTGGAGCCATCCCATTCCGG
>JAEEGL015064911.1_pt1 | contig 11508 bp, 9 predicted proteins | sample 9134231 | NCBI WGS metagenome assembly JAEEGL01 (sample SAMN16246548, study PRJNA631951) | gut metagenome | biome: gut microbiome; feature: rumen; material: fiber-attached | host: Bos | place: Iran: Karaj | collected 2018-10
ATAATTGGCCTTCACTCTCATACACATCCAACTACTCTTGGACTAATGGACTATGAAAAACAAAAGGAAGAGTATAGTGTCTGCAAACAGTTACTAGAAGGGCTCCTACCTACTATTACTACAGTGTCTTATCCCTGCGATTCCATTAATGAAGATACTAAGGAAATAATGCAAAATTTAGGTGTAAAACTTGGATTTCGAGCCTATCCAATTGTGAATTCTGATCCCCTTTTTATTCCTAGGGAGGATCATTCAAATCTGTTTAAAATAATGAAGAACGAGAGTCTCTTGTATAACACAGAATACTAAGTCAGAGAATTAGTTGGTTTAGTTATAATAAAATTTGATGATTTAGTTTATTTAGAAGCTTGCTTCTAACAACGTGCTGGGTTAAATAATAATACAAGTGAGTTGAAGGTGTATGTGTTAAGGATATAGAAGGGATTTATAAATAATACTATTATTATGATGTGCTAGCTTATCTCAAAAAATAGAGTATAGAATCTAGCTTACAGAAGCCATCATTGTCATATGTTATATTAAATTATTACAGCATAGCATTTTTGTTGTGGATTATTCAGAAACTTGTTTGATTGAAATAGAGAAAATATGATTGCATTAATTAATGCATTGCAAAAAAATTATTCCTCAGATTATTAGCTATAGAGAAAAAATTGATGCTATGTTACATTATGTGAAAAGTAGCATATAATGGAAAATTAAGCAGTATCATATATTGAGCTACAGTTATCAAAAAAGAAAGGAAAGAAGATTAATTGGCTTCTGGATTAATTATACAAATAAGTTATGAAAATTACAGTATTTACAAGTAATCAGCCAAGACACTTGAGTTTAATTCGAAGACTTTCAGAGGTGGCGGATGTAGTGTATGCTATTGAAGAGGGAACCACTGTGTTTCCTGGAGAAGTTAAGGACCGATATGATAATTCACCTGTAATGAAGGAGTATTTTGAACGAGTAAGGCAAGCAGAGGAAAAAGTCTTTGGGAAGGTTGGATTTCTTCCACGTAATGTAAGACAGCTATGCTTGAAGGCAGGAGATTTAAAATATATGTCTATTGCAGATTTAGATGAAGCTCTGCATAGCGATGTGTATTTAGTATTTGGCGCTGGATTTATAAAGGGAGACTTAATTCATTTCTTAGAGAAAAACAAAGCGATTAATATACATATGGGGGTTAGCCCGTATTTTCGCGGTGCTTCTTGTAATTTTTGGGCAGCTTATGATGGTTACCCTGAGCTCGTGGGGGCAACTATCCACATGTTATCAGAGGAACTAGATGCAGGAGATATGTTATATCATGCTTTACCTAAGCCACAGAATGTGGACCTTTTTGAGTTGGGAATGATTGCAGTGAGGGTCGCACACGATTCGGTGGTTGAGCGCATCAGGGATGGTTCTCTTTTTTTAATACAAGGACAAAAGCAGGATTCTGCTGCTGAGATTCGTTACAGCAGAAACAAAGAGTTTGACGATGTTGTAGCAAAGGATTATTTAAGCAATCGGATGACCTCAGAAGAGGTGGAAAAGAAATTATGCCAAAGAGATTTGTCCTTATTAAAAGATCCATACATAGGATAAGTAGAGGATAGCTAGTATTTCAGTATATATCGATTGGTTAATGGAAAATTCTATATAAGAAATAGTGAAGGCTCTGTTGGTTGCTTAACTGACAGAACCTCTCATTTTTATTTTGGAGTTTACCTAGACATGCGATTAGTGGTCAATGGTGGGGAGGTTGTTACAAAATTGGTTTATGAAGGTGTTATCGCAGATGGAGTGTTTGTATTTTAATAAAAAGGAGTAACACTGAAATGAGTGAAAGAGTGTATATTGTCGCCGAAATAGGTTGCAATCATAATGGAAAGAAAGAAATAGCAAGGCAGTTAGTAGAAAAAGCTAAAGAATGTGGGGCAGATGCTGTAAAGTTTCAAACATTTAAAGCATCGGATTTAATATCTAAATATGCACCTAAAGCAGAGTATCAAAAAGAAACAACAGGAGTGGCTGATAGCCAACTTGAGATGACGGCTAAGCTAGAGCTACCAAGAGAAGATTTTCTTGAATTGAAAAAATATGCAGAAGGATTAGGTCTGGATGTTTTTTCTACTCCATTTGATATGGGGTCAATTGATTTCTTAGAATCCCAAGGGCAGAATTTGTGGAAGATTCCATCTGGAGAGGTCACAAATCTACCTTATTTAGAGCGTATTGGAGCAATTAAGTGTGAGAATAAAAAAATAATTCTTTCTACAGGAATGGCTACAATTGATGAAATAAGGACTTGTGTAGATATCTTAGTTAAATCCGGGACAGAAGAAGGGAATATAATTATTCTTCATTGTAATACTGAATACCCTACAAAGGATAATGATGTTAATTTGTTAGCTATAGAGGATTTAAAAAAGAATTTTCCTAATAATAAAATTGGTTTTTCTGATCATTCCGTCGGTTCTGTTGCTGCCGTAGGAGCTACACTTTTAGGCGTAGCACTAATAGAAAAGCATTTTACATTAGATAAAAATATGGAAGGCCCTGATCATAAAGCTTCAGCTACGCCAGAGGAATTGAAAGAGCTTTGCGATAATGTGCGAAGAATGGAAATAATTAAGGGTGTTCCCCAAAAATTGGTTACCGATTCTGAACGGAAGAATATGGTTGTAGCTAGAAAATCTATAGTTGCAAAGAAAGCAATCAAAGAAGGTGATACCTTTACGGAAGACAATATTACTTGTAAGAGACCAGGAAATGGAATTAGTCCCATGAAGTGGTACGAGGTATTAGGTAAGAAAGCGATAAGAGATTTTGATGAAGATGAATTAGTTGAGGTACCAGGATTAGAAAGGCAAAATAACTAATGGGGAATAATATGAAAGCGATTGTTGACTGTAGAAATGATAATAATCAAAGAAATTTGATGGAGTTAAGTATATGGGGAAAGCCTTGCTTTGCGCATGTAATAAATGCAGTTGAAGGAGTAAAGGATTTTACAAGTATAGAAGTATATACTGATTCGGATAAAATTTATGATTATGTTAAAGTAAATCATCCAAATTGTTCATTATTTAAAAGCGATATAAATAGGCAGGATGATGATATTTTTATGATTTCGGGTCGTGCATGTTGCATTTCGAGTAAGACTATAGAAGAGTCGATTAAGAGCTTTACGGGTGTTACACTTTTATCATGTATAAGAAAAAGATTAGTATTAACGCAGGATTTGTATAATTGTAAAACTGTGGTAGATTCATGCGCTATAAATGCTTTTTATATTTTTAAAGCAGAGGAGAATAATGATTTGCTTAATAGAAACTATGCTTTCTATACAATTCCTGATGAAGAGGGAGTTGTTGTAAATGATGTTAATGACTTTGAGTTGGCATTAGTTTTAAAAAAGAAACAAGAGAATAGACCTGTAGTTGAGAAAATGATTGATTCTATCATAGAAGAAAAGAAACCTGTTTTTTCTTGTGGAGTTGAGGGAAAATCTATTTGCTTTATTGGCCATTCTCAAATAGATCAATGGAAAATTTCAGATATCGGTGGGTTTAAAGTCAGAAATTGCGGAGTGTCTGGTATATCATCCTTTGAATACAAAGAAAAAATAATAGATAAGAATTTATTGAATTGTGATGGGGATATTATTCTTGCAATGCATGGAACTAATGACGTGGTTTGGGATTATACATACGATGAAATAGCAGATAGTATATTATCTAATATTAACTACATTCATTCTAATAATAAAAATGCCCCAATAGTATTTCTATCATGTTTGCATGTAAATGGAAGATTAGATAGAAGCAATGAAAGAATTGATAAAATGAATGAAGTGGTGAAAGATGCTCTTGGGAATAAAGTTATTTGGGTGGATACTTCTTTTATGAATGATAAATATGGGGATTTGATTCGGGAATATACTGTAGACGGGTTGCATTTATCTGAAGTTGGATATTCTGTCTTACAGGAAAAAATAGAAAAAGTGATAGATGGATTGAAATTATGAAAAAGATAGCAATTATTCCTGCACGTTCAGGATCGAAAGGATTAAAGGATAAAAACATAATTGACTTATGTGGTAAACCACTTATGGTTTACTCAATAGAAGCTGCATTAAAAGCAGAATGTTTTGATAAAGTAATAGTTTCAACTGATTCAGAAAAGTATGGTGAAATAGCTATCTCCGCTGGAGCAGAAGTAATGTATCGTGGCGAAGAATTATCTAATGATAAAGCTACGACTTACGATGTGCTAAAGGACTTAATAGGACGTGTTGATTGTAATATTGATTATTTTGTATTGTTACAACCAACATCACCTATGAGAAATTCAGAGCATGTTTTAGAGGCTATAAGAAAATTTGAAGAAAATTTTGAAAAATTTGATTTCTTGGTTTCTATGACAGGTGCAGACCATGCGAAAGTGCTTGTAAATCCTATTGACGATGATGAGTCGTTAAAATATTTTGACACTGATTTTGCTAATTATAGAAGACAAGCATTTAAAGATTATTGTCCTAATGGAGCGATATTTATGGGTAAACCAGATAAATATATTCAAAAAGGGCACTTCTTTGGTGAAAAGAGTTTGTCATATATAATGGGAAAATATGATTCTGTGGATATAGATGATGAAATCGATTATGAACTTGCTAAAATATGCATGAGAAAGCGTTTGGGAATATAGATGAAAAAGAGTATTGCATTTGTTACAGGCTCTAGAGCTGATTATGGAATTATGAGGCGGTATTTAGAGCTGTTAAATAATGATGAGAGTATAGAACTATCTATTTTGACAACAGGAGCTCTCTTGGATGATAGATTTGGGCATCAGGTTGATTTAATATATGCTGATGGGTTTAACGTAGCAGCAGAGATTGAGCTCCCTATAGATACCACATCAGATTTAGCAACGATTCATACCATGTCTGTAGCACAGGATAGGTTCGCGGAGTATTTTGATAATAATAAGGTGGATTTGCTTATTATCCTTGGTGATAGATATGAGATGCTTTCAGTAGCTATTGCGGCTGCAATGAAAAAGATTCCCATATTACATGTTCATGGAGGCGAGGCTACTTTTGCAAATTATGACGAGTTTATACGTCATGCAATTACTAAGATGAGCTTATATCATTTTACAGCAACTGAAGAGTATAGACGCAGAGTAATTCAATTGGGAGAAGAACCTAGCAGAGTTTTTTATGTAGGCGCTCTTGGCGCGGAGAATTGTCTTTATATAGATGAAGAAAACGTATTTGATGACATTAAGAGTTTAATGCCTAAGTCATATTTCGTGGTATTGTTTCATCCTGAAACACTGACTAATGTCGATGTAGCTGAGCAGATTCAAGCGGTATTAGATTCGTGTGAAAAATACAGTGAGTACAACTATGTTTTTCTAGGCTCAAATGCTGATACTAATTCGCATATAATACGTAAGATGGTTAAAGAATATGTAGATTCTCATAATAATGCTTTTTATTATGAGAATCTTCACACTGACGGCTACCATTATTTGCTTAAAAATTCAATTTGTTTGATTGGAAATTCTTCTTCAGGAATAATAGAGGCACCAAGTTTGGGTATATATACAATAAATATTGGTGATCGACAGGATGGTCGTGTACGAGGAAACAGTGTTATAGATGTAGATTGTGGCTTTGAAAAAATAACTGAAGCAATGGATACAGTTATAGAATTACATAAAACTGTGAAACCGATTAATCCATATTATAAGGAAAATTCAGCAGAGCTTTATTATTCTACAACAAAACTATTACTTAATAGATTGGATGTAGATGTGCAAAAGCCAAAAGTTTTTTATGATATTTAATAGATTTAATAAAATTTTTCAGAATAGAATATTTAAAGTGGGGTCAATGTCGTTATTAGCTACGATTTTAACTCGAGCAATAAACCTCATTTCAGTGCCAGTATTTTCAAGAATTCTCAACACTTCTGAATATGGTCGTGTTGAGGTATTTATGACGCATGTTAGTATTTTTACAATTGTATTAGGATTAGATTTTCATGGAACTGTAGGAAAAGGTCGTTTGGATCATTCTGATGACGAAGATGGTTTTTTGTGTTCTGGAATTCTTTTGACGTCCATAGCAGCAGCGATAATTGTAGCTGTTATCAATATCTTTTTTGGATATCTTCAAGGAATATTTAGGCTTGAACGTTGGCTAGTAAATATAATGTTACTATATAGCTATGCGATATTTTTAATGTCATATCGTTCGGCAGATTACAATTTCTTTTATGAGTATAAAAAGAATATGCGCATGACGGTAACAGTGGCTGTTCTTAATTTTGTGCTATCTCTAGTATTTGTAAAAGTATTTTTTGATAATGCTCACGTATTAGGACGAGTTTTAGGAGCTACGATTCCAACTGCTATATGTGGTGCGATAGTGTATATAGGTTATATTCGAAGAGGTTACATGACTTTCAAACATAGCTATAATAGTTATTTTTGGAAGTTTGGAGTGCCATTAATTCCTCATAATCTATCACATATAGTGTTATCGAGTTCAGATAAAGTAATGATCGATGGTATGATTTCATCAGCAGCTAGTGGAATCTATAGTTTATCATATACCCTAGGAATGATGATTCAGGTGGTTTCGGAGGCATTGAATCAGGTTTTCTTACCATGGTTATATAGAAAATTGCAAGTAGAAGAACATCAGCAGGTACGAAAAGTGCAGAAAATGTACCTACTAGTGTATTGCTTAGCTGTTTTTCCAGTTTTGTCTGTTTCGCCAGAAATTGTTAAAGTAATTGGCGATAGGGATTATTGGGATGGAACTAATATTATATTGTGGATAGTTTTTGCGACATTTTTAAACTTTACTTATACACTATATGTAAATATAGAGTTTTTTTATAGAAAAACAGCATTGATTTCTTTAGGAACTTTTATGGCAGCGATTATAAATGTTTCTTTAAATATTTTATTTTTGAAAGAATATGGATATTATTTTGCTGCAGTTTCAACCGTGATAAGCTATGGGGCATTATTATTGTTTCATGCAATAATTGTAAATTATGTGCTAAAAATCAAGCTAGTTGATGGTTTGTTCTTATTTTCAGTTGTGCTATTAGTATTCGGAGTGACTGGTTTACTGCAATTATTTTTAGATTCTATTATAATAAGAATATTTATAGGAATGATATTTGAATGTATTTCTGCGGTTGTTTTATTCATAATGTATAAAAGAACAGACAGTAATTTTTTAACGTAGTTGTTTAGGAAGAGTAACTAATTGAATGAATAATTTTAATTTAGATGAAATCGAAATAGTAATGTTTGATCTTGATGGTACCATATATTATGGAGATAAAATTATTCCAGGCGCCAATGATGTTGTTAAGCAGTTCAGAGAGTGTGGTAAAAGAGTATATTTTACAACAAATAACTCGACTAAGACACGCAAACAAATTTTTGAACGGTTAATAAAAATGGGAGTTGATGTTTTGGAAGAAGAGGTATTATCATCAGGATACTTGGCTGCAAAATATGCAAAGAAACATCAATTTGACAACATCTATATTCTTGGCTCAGATGATTTAATAAGCGAATTCCGTAATGAAGGAGTAGAGGTTTATCAAAAAGAAGATGCTAAAAATTTGCTGATTGGATATTATCCTAATATAACATATGAAGATATGACAATTGCAGTTAGAGTTGCTATGAATGCAGATAATATAATAGCTTGTAACAAGGAACGAGTTTATCCAGGAAAGGACGCTAAGCTTTTTCCAGGGTGTGGAGCTATGACTTCAATAATAGAGTGGTGTGCAAATAGAGATTGTGACCTTGTTATTGGAAAACCTAATACAATGATGATTACATATATATGTAATATAAATAAAGTTAATTCCTCGCAGATTTTGGTAATTGGGGATACATATGAGAGCGATATTATTATGGCAAATGAAGCGGGAAGTCAATCTATTTTGATAGGATACAAGGATAAATATGTTAGATCTGTAGACAGAATAAGTGATATTTTGGATATGATTTAGCATAAAAGTATATAGGGGGATTTAATGATAAATTATATGAATGATATCTTGACTAAATTTGAGGCAATTAAGGTTGTACCTGTTGTTGTAATTGATAATATTGAAGATGTAGTTCCTTTGGCGAATGCTCTAATAAATGGAGGATTGCCAATTGCTGAAGTAACATTCAGGACTTCTGTAGCTTCAGATGCAATTAAATTGATGGTTGATTCATTTCCGGAGATGTATGTAGGTGCTGGTACTATTATCAATTTAAATCAATGTAAAAAAGCTATAGAATCTGGCGCACAATTCATTGTATCTCCTGGTTATAGTGAAGAGGTTGTTCAATATTGTATAGAGCAAGAGGTACCAGTGTTCCCTGGGATTTGTACTCCAACTGAGCTGATGCATGTGGCAAACAGTGGATTACCAGTTGCTAAATTTTTCCCTGCTAGTCAGTGTGGAGGAGTAGAGACTATAAATGCAATTGGGGCGGCTTTCCCTCGGATAAAGTTTATGCCGACAGGTGGAGTTAATGAGAATAATTTAATGGAGTATTTGGCGTGTCCACGTGTCATTGCTGTTGGTGGTAGTTGGATGGTAAAGAGCAACTTGATTAGAGAAGGCAAATTTGATGAGATTGAAGCAATGACTAAAGGTGCTGTTGCTTTAGTGAAAAATCATAAACGATAGCTGGTTTGTGATTTGTCGTTTTGAGGAAATATGAAATTGAAACTTAAGGATTTTAGTAAACCTAAATTTAAAGAAATAAAACTGATTGATTTTGATAAGAAGGCTTTTTCTTGGAAAGAAACATGCTCAAGACCAATTATTAAATCTTTTATAATAAACGTTGCTATTTTTTTAGTATTAAATGCGATTGCTTATGCTAGATTTGAAAGTGATGCAGATATCATGATGAGCTTGCTATTAAGCGGCGTAACAGGGGCAGGTTATACATCGCATTTGGGATTTTCTAATTCATTACTATTTAAAATAATTGCGCCTCTAAGTAGTCTGGTTAAGTGCATAAATTGGTACACCTGGCTAATTGTTTTGTCTGCTTTTGTGGCTGTAGTTGTTTTGAATAAATTGTTTTTGGATAATCATACGGAAAAGAATCATCTAGTACTTATTGTCGTATTTAATATTTTTATTGGCTATGAGTGCTATATGTTTCCATCATATATCAAGTCTGCAATAATTGGTTCTTTTACTGTGGCTATTTCATTGAAACACATGTTAGATTATTCAAGTGGCAATATTCGTAAATACGTTATATTAGCGATTGGATTTTTGGGATATGGTTTTCTTAGTCTCAGAGGAACCTTGTATGGTTTCGTAGGAGCATTAGTGTGTGTTGCAATAGGATTATTGCTCCAAGAAAAGAAGAATATTAAAAGGCTATTGATATGGACTGGAATTGTCTTAATTTCTTTCGGATGCCTATGTGGTTTATGTAAAGCTGATGAGGCTTTGTATGCAAAAGAATCGATTGAAGGAAAGCTGACAGCAGAATACATAGATGATATAGAAAAGATTCTTGTTTTTGGGTATCCAGATTATTCAAATGAATTAGGTGAAAAGACAGGTATTTCAGCTGATCAATATAGAAGAACTTTTTCTTCCTCAAATTGCTTTTTAGTAGAGGAGCGCACTATAGACAGTTTGTCATGGATAAAAGAGGTTTCATCTGAACGTATAAAGTTTAAGGGAGAAACACTTCTTAGATTTTTTAGAACGGTACCAATTGCTCAAATCAATGTGGGATATTTATATTTGTTTTTAGTAGCACTTCTTGCTTTTTTAGCATCCGGATATAAGAATAAGAGATTAGTAGCTTATTTGACAGTCGGATATTGTTTTGTTGCATATGCTATAGCATATTTTAACTATGCGTGGGATAATCGGGTGACTCAACTGATTGTATTTTTACCAGTTGTTTATTTACTATATACAGGAATGCAGTCGCTTAAGGTTGTTGAACACAAGGAATTAGTTGCATACTTGATTGTGTTTGGTGTAGTTTTATACAATAGATTTGGTAGCCAGATGGTTACTACCGTTGCTGGAGGAGAATTAGCAGAGACAGTAGAAGAATTTTATTCTGATAATAATCATTATATAGCTTTTAACCTGAATGGTTATGTTCGACCTTACTCTCCTTATAAGAGATTTGGAGAAGATTTATTGGATGAGAAACGGCTATTAGTTTTAAACGGATATTATATGATGTTTCCTGAATTCAACGAAAAACAGTACTTTGCTCACTCCTTAGGTGAATTGTGGTATGATGGAAAAACACCAATATACATGCCAGATTATTATTTAGTGGAATAGTTTGGCAATGGCTAACTAGAAAAGAGGTTTATTAATGCGTGAGAGATATATAAAGCAAATTGACGTAATAGATTTATTTATTGATTGGATTAGCCACTGGAGATCACTGTTTGTCGTGCTTATAATTTCAGTGATAATTGCGGTTTGTTACATATGCACGGGTGGAACCGTTGTTAAAATAGATAATAATATAAACCCTGAACAACTGGCATCATCCACAACACTTGGTCTTTTAACGGATGAACAGATTAAGCAGTTAACACTCCAGGAAATGGAACAGTATTTTCTGACGGAAAAGGACGTTAGAGTAGTTGATGATATTATAGAGCTAAATGATTCCTATAAGGAAAATGTAGAGTTATATAATGACCAAAAGGATTCATTAAAGCTGTCAGAAAGAGCAGAAATACAGAGTAACCTAGCTGATGCAAAAAATGTAATCGAAACAAGAAGAGCATTGCTAACAGCTGATCAACAGGCATATTATTTCGCAAAGATTGGAGTTGGTAGGGATGAATTATCTGAAGAAGGCAGTGCGAGAGATGAGGCGTCATCTTCAAATAATAAGACATCAACTGTAAAAATAGGACCATCAAAGAAAGTTGCAGTTCTAATTGTTATAGTTGCGTTTATTTTGCATTTCTTAGTTATATCAACTAAGTATATTTTTGGAAGTGTTATAAGACATACAGATAGTATGTCATCTACATTGAAATTGCCAGAGTACATACGTATGTATGACTGGGAAAAGATTAATGCCGCAAAAGGATTGGATAAGCTGGTGAATAGGGCTCGTTTTTCAGGTGTGAGAAAAACATCACTTGAAGATACAGTAGAAATTAATGCGTTAGCAACTATTCAGAAGCTTAAGAATAAGAACTATAATTCTGTAGCTGTTGTTGGTAATAACTTGGATGATGAACGTGCTATATTGGTTCATCAGCTTAAGAACGATAGTGAGAATCTATTAGTAAAGTCAATTGATAGTATTACACATAGTGTTAACGGAGCAGATGAGATTGCTGGGGTGGATTCAGCGATTCTTGCTGTTCGTGTTGGAGTGAGTCGTTATAGTGATTTGTTTGAAGAAATTACATCCCTTGAAGAACGCGGGGTAGATGTGATAGGG
>JAEEGL015430289.1_pt1 | contig 11508 bp, 10 predicted proteins | sample 9134231 | NCBI WGS metagenome assembly JAEEGL01 (sample SAMN16246548, study PRJNA631951) | gut metagenome | biome: gut microbiome; feature: rumen; material: fiber-attached | host: Bos | place: Iran: Karaj | collected 2018-10
ATATATATTTTTGGATAGATGCAGAAACAATTACATCAGAAGCAATAGGACTAGATTATAGTGGATATGTTCATGCCTTTGCTGTTCAAAATGAATTAGGAAGTACCTCATCCCCAAGTAGTAGTTCATAAAAATAAAATATTCTAAATTTATAGAATATTTTTTTTGTTATAAAATGTATTTATTTTATATAAATTATGTGATAAAATATTTTATAGTAGGAAAGGATGATAGGTTATGAATAATAAAAAGAAGATAATAATACCAATAACAATTATAACAATTATCATTCTTATATTAGGTGGAACACTTGCTTTTTATAGATGGTCTACATCAAGAAATGAAGAATCAGATATAGCTCTAGTAGTATCAGGAAGCCAAGATGATTTGTATGCTAGATTAAATGGTAATATCTCAATGAGTACAGCTGATTTAGAATTATTACCAACAAATAATTGCCTAGGGCAAACAGCATTACAAAAAGATGTAAATATTACATATAAAAATAGTACTAGTCAACTAGCAAAAGTTGAAGCACAATTAGACGTAATCAAATTTGAACTAAGTGATAGTTCATATACCTTAACAAATAATGACTTATCCCATATCCATTGGGCTATAACAACAAATTCCGGTTCATGTACTACCAATGTAGTATCATCAGGAACATTCGAGGGAATAACATTTACAAATGGTCAAATCAGTAATATGACAAATGATTCACTATATGGTAATATCTATAACCTAAATGGTGGTAATCCAATGATAACAGTAAATGTACCTGCTAATAGAAACCAAGAAATAACAACCTCAACATACTATGTATACGTCTGGATAGATGAAGGATATGCTCATACTAACTATGGTAATGTTAATGATGATCCAATGGGTAATTTTGACTTAACCTTAGAATGGCATGGTAAGATATATCAGAAAGATCCTAATTATCATTCACAAAATGAATTATATACAGTATTAAAAGTTGCAGCAGAAGATGGTACATATGCAAGAGAATATACAGGAGCTCATCAAGATGACTTTAATGGGACAAGAAGTACACAAAAGATATATCACTGGTATGGAACATCAAATGCAAATGGTACTACTATAAGAGAAGATAAATATAATGTAGTATTTGGGGGATTGTGTTGGCAAATGATACGAACAACAGATACAGGAGGAGTAAGATTACTTTATAATGGAGAACCTACTATAAATACTGCAAATGGTAAAACTACATATGACTGTGGAACAACTAGGCCAGGACATATAGGAGGAATTAGATCTACTAAAGATTTATCTGGTAGTTTTAAATATGCTAGTAGTTATACTGTAACTGGAACAGGGGCGAATACTAGATTTACGCTAGTAGATTCTCAAACAATTACGGTCGATTCTAGTAATGCGGCTACTCAGATAGCTAATATCGTTGCTAATTATCCCTATACATGTGGAACAACAAGTGATAGTTGTACCTCTGCTACTAATTTTTATAAAGTAACAGGCCAATCTAGTGGTGTCACTGCTTATGTGTATCCATCAGTCCAGTATTATGATAATTTAGGAACAAGTGGATTTAATAGTACTGCTGTTTCTATCGCTAGAGTCGGTTATATGTTTAATAGTACTACAGCTTTAACAACTAGTTCACTTTTAATGAGTGCTACATCATTAACTGTAAGTACATCTTCTTCATATTTAATTGGAGACTCACTAATTAATAATAACGATGGAACAATATCTTTATCAGGTAATGTTATAGAAGTAGCAGGATCAACTTGGTCATCAAGCTATGCTAATTATGCAAATAAATTTGTATGTCTTCCTAGTTACTATACGTATGATTCGGGTACAGGAACGAATACGTGTTATGATAATAGAACAACAAATAATGTTCAGGCAGTTGGATATATAACTGCTACTACTTCAACAAACATAACGTATCGTCCGGTATATAAATATGGTAATGGAATAGAACTTGATAGTGGAAGTACATATAAATTAGTCGGAGATGGTAGTACTCAAAATAAACTTCAATATATATATAATTGGAGTGCTACGACAACATCAAATTGTTTTGCTAATAGTACATACTATATTAATGGTAATGTAAGTTCTTGTGGATATAAATCAATAGATTATAGCCATTATACATGTTTTAATTTAAGTGGTAAATGTAGTACATATTACTATATAAACTATACTACTACTAGTGCTACATATAGAACTCCAATAACTGGAGGTAAATATGTAAGTACAGATATAACAGATACAAACAATATCCTATATGATATGTTATATGCATCTGATGTAAATACTACTAATTCTATGATAAAAGGAAATATAGATACATGGTATAGGGATAATTTATATACTAATTATGATAGTTATATAGATGATACAGTATATTGTAATGATAGAACAATAACATCCTTTGGAGGATGGAATCCAAATGGAGGAAGTACTACTAGTGGTGAATTAAAATTCAAAGAATATACAGTATCTAGTGATTTAAGTTGTACAAATACAACAGATAAATTTAGTCAAGCTAATACAAGTGCACAATTAACCTACAAAGTAGGACTAATGTCATCTCCAGAAATGAACTTGTTAAATAATAATAATGCAAGAAAAGCAGCATCTAGTTATTGGCTTTCTTCGCCTCACAGCTTCTACGATAACGCCGCCCGCGGGCGTCTCGTCAATGCGGCGGGCAGTTTCAGCAGCTACAACGTCGTCGGTGACGGTTTGCGTCCTGCCATTTCTTTAATAGCAGGTCTTGAATACTCACAAGGCGATGGTAGCATGGCAAACCCTTATGTAGTAGATCTAAGTTAAAAATAAAATAAAAATATTCTTTGGTATCTTATGATACTAAAGAATATTTTTTTTATACTAATTCATAAGTAGTATTAAATATTCGTGTGTCACTACAAAATTCCATCACAAATTTATTATCTTTCTTAGCTATAATTATACCTATAGTCTTATTATGAGTAATATTTTTTACATTCTTATCAATATAGTTCATATATATTTCTATTTGACCAATATGTTCTTTTCTCAATTCAGTTACTTTTAATTCTACTACAATAAAACAGTTATAAATATAATTAAATAAAAATAAATCAATATAGTTATATCCTGTATTTGTTTTGATTTTATATTCACTTTTTATATAACAAAAACCATCTCCTAATTCTGATAAAAAATCTTCCATATTTTCTAATATTAATTCTTTTAACATTTTCTCGGTTATATTAGCAGTATCATACTTATTCTTAATCATAATTGGATGTTTAATTTCATCTTTTATAGTCATTTGTTCATTACTAATTAACTTTAATTTAGTATTTTCGTCTAGTCTTTCATATTCCTTATTATTAATTATATATTGTAATTGTCTCTTACCTAAATTAGATGCAATAGCTTTATTTATATAATAATTTCTTTTATATTTATCCTCTATAGATAATATTATTATATAATGACTCCAACTCAATTGGGCAGCCAGTGGTTGCCCTTTTTGAAATATATAGAATTTTCTCATATATTTCAAATTTCTTTCTGAGTAACCTTTCCCTAATTCTAAAGTTAATCGTCTAGAGTATTCTTTTATTAATCTATTACCATATTTAGCCCTAGATTCACCACCTTGCGCTTCCACAAGTAATTTGCCAACATCATAATAAGTTTGTAATTCATTTCTGTTTTTACTATAATCTTTTATTCTTTTATATCCCTCATGATCTATAAATTTACTTTTTATCTCGTTATAATAATTCATTTTATTTCTCCCTCATAATATAATTCGCTACAAACTATATCATTTCCTTCTTTTTGAATGAATTATTACCAATATGATTTAATTATTATCAAAAATTAATATAAAAACTGATAATAGATATCAGTTTTATAGTATAATTTGTTTTTATATAAAGAATCTTGCTGGATTATTGTTTGCTTCTTGTACTTGTGATGTATTTAATACATTATTTCTTTGTATATTATTTCTTGTTGGAGTAGTTTCATTTCTAAATGCCTTGGCCAATTTAACCATAGATTTCATATTAGAAAACATTGGTTTAGCTTCTCTTACTAAGGGAATAGTTTGATTAACTAATCCAAGTGTTCTATCAGCACCATTTAATAATCCACTCCAGTTTACTGATTTAATAGTATTACCAATTCTTCCTAATAATCCCATTCTAGGAGTAGCAGTTATTGGCATAAATGGAGTAGTATAATTTGGTATGAAAAAACCATTTGGGTACATTTTTACACCTTCCTAAAATAATATATGAGAAATAATAGAAAAATGTTTAATTTTTTTGTGTTATGTGATAAAATAATTATATGAGTAGAAGAGGGTGAATATTATGAATAATAATGATAATAATCAAAATAATGTCAATACTAATCAAGATGGTGTTACTCCAATAAATAATAATCAGACTAATGCTAATGGTAATTATATTAATCCAAATCCAGTACCAGTAGAAGCTAATGCTTCTTCAAATACGTCTGGTGATAAAGAACAGGTTAATGTTACTAGATATAAGTATAAAGTTAGAACCAAAGAAGGAAAAGTTATTGAAGACGTTCTTGACGCTGTTAGTAAAATGGAAGTTGAAAACTTTCTAGCAAGTCAACAATATGAAATATTACAAATTAATGAAGAAAAACTATCTAGTGGTATATCTATTGGACTTGGTAATTTAGCTAGGAGAATGTCTAATAAAGATTTAAACTTCTTCCTAACACAATTATCTACTTATATTAAAGCAGGTATTCCTTTAACTGAATCTATGCAAATATTAAGTAGACAAAATAAGAAAAAATCACGTAAGATATTATATAGTAAAATTGTTTATGAGTTAAATAGAGGTGTTACATTTAGTAATGCCTTAGCTAAACAAGGAAATGTATTTCCTAAGATGTTAATTAATATGTTAAGAACTTCTGAATTAACTGGTAATTTAACAGAAGTATTAGATGAAATGGCTACATATTATAAGAGAGCAGATTCTAATGCTAAACAAATAAAAAATGCTATGACTTATCCTTCTGTATTGCTTGTTTTTGCCTTAGCGGTTTTAACATTTGTTATTTTATGGGTTGTACCATCGTTTACTAGTATGTATGATAGTACTGGTGGTGAGTTACCAACAATTACTAGAGTTATCATGAATATAAGTGATTTTCTAAATAATAATATTTTATATATTGCTTTAGGTGTTGTCGTTCTTGTTATAATATTGGTTATATTATATAAGAATGTATATTCTGTTAAGTATGGTATGCAGTGGCTAGTATTACATATTCCAGTTGTTAGTGATATTGTTAAATATAATCAGATAGTTATGTTTACTAGTACATTTGCCACTTTAATTAAACATGATGTATTTATTACAGATAGTATGGATATTTTAGGGAAAATTAGTAATAATGAGATATATCGTGATATAATTGATCATGCTATTAATAATTTAAGTAATGGTGTAGGATTATCTAAAGCTTTTGAAGGACATTGGGCTTTTCCTGATGTTGCCTATGAAATGTTAGTTACTGGCGAAAAAACTGGTAGATTAGGACCAATGATGGAACAAGTAGCAAATTATTATCAAGAAGAACAAGCTAACATTGTTACTAGATTAAAGAGCTTAATAGAACCGATTATGATTATATTACTTGCTGTTATTGTTGGAGTTGTTCTATTATCAGTTGTATATCCAATGTTTGATATTTATAAACATATAATTTAGGGAGTTTTTATGGAAACTATATATTTAGTTATATTCTTTATATTAGGTAGTATAATGGGATCATTTTACTATGTTGTAGCCACAAGAGTATCCAAGGAGGAATCTATCATTAGTCCTCCTTCTCATTGTGATAATTGTGGTCATAAACTTAATTGGTATGAAAATATTCCTATTATTTCTTATTTAATACAAGGAGGAAAGAGCAGATGTTGTCATAAGAAATTAAATATTAGTTATTTGGTGATGGAATTATGTACTGGAGTTTTGTTTTCTGTATGCTATCATGTTTATGACTTTTCTTTAGATTTAATAGTAGCATTAATATTTGTATCTAGTATGATAACAATTATTATTAGTGATATTGAGTATATGATAATATTAGATGAAGTATTAATATTTGCTAGTGTGGGAATAATAGTTATAGATTTGTTCAATATAGGAGTAATTGATACTGCTATGAGAATATTATCTGGAATTGGTGCATTTCTTACGATGTTATTCATTAAATATACAGGTGATAAAATGTTTAAACAAGATTCACTTGGAGGAGGAGATATTAAGATGATGTTTGTCGTAGGATTAGTACTAGGATATTCATTATCAGTATGTAATATCTTCTTAGCAACATTTATAGCCTTTCCAATAGCATTAATATTACTAATAACAAAGAAAAATAATGTTATACCATTTGGCCCATTTCTAGGAATGGCTGCCTTAATTATATTTATTTCAGGAGTTACATTTACAGAAATTATTACTTATATTGTTAGTTGAGGTGAAATATGAAAAAAAGATTAATTATCATTATATCAATAATTATTATTTTTATAGGAGTATTATCAATATATAGAACATTTGCTGTTAATAGTAATAATAATTTAAAAAATGAAACAGAAAGCGATATTAATTTAAGTTACACTCTAAAGAATAACGATAATATGAATGTAGTAGTTAATGCAAAAGAAGAAAAATATGTTGATATGACATTAACAAATGGATATTCTGAAAAGGTAAAATATGGTATTTATTACCAAATGTTAGACCCCAAAGAAGTTCCTAATGGATTAAATGTATTGATTGATAATAATTCTAAAAATATTAATGAAGAAATTATTAGTCCTAAGGAAGAAAAAATAGTAACAGTTATTATAAAGAATAATACAGATAATAATATAACTATTTCTTTAGGAAGTATTATAGGATTTGCTCAAGGAGATATCAATGCTTTATTAGAAGATAATATGATTTTAATAAAATAGGGAGGAAATATGAAAAAGATTGCAATAAACGGATTTGGAAGAATAGGAAGGTTGGCCTTAAGGGTTATTGAAAACTATAATGATATGGAAGTAGTAGCCATAAATGGAAGAAGCGTTCCAGAAGAATATGCTTATTTATTTAAATATGATACAGTTCATAGAAATTATCCTGGTAATGTTACTTTTGATGATGATAGTATTACTGTAAATGGTAAGAAAATATTAGTATTTAAAGAAGATGACCCCATTAATTTACCATGGGGTAAATTAGGTATTGATATTGTCCTAGAATGTACAGGAGCATTTACGAAATATGAAGATGCATATAAACATATTACAGCTGGTGCAAAAAAAGTATTAATATCTGCACCAGGTAAAGGTGATATGAAAACAATAGTATATGGTGTAAATGATTCTATATTAGGAAATGATGATGTAATAGTATCAGCAGCATCATGTACTACTAATTGCCTAGCACCAGTGCTTAAAGTTCTAGAGGATAATATAGGTATTGTTAAAGGAAATATGACCACTATTCATGCATATACTAATGATCAGGCCACATTAGATGTAAATCATAAAAAAGGTATTATGGAAAGACGTGGTAGAGCTTGTGCCATGAATATTATTCCTACTTCAACTGGAGCTGCTAGTGCCATATTTAAAGTAATACCATCATTAGAAGGAAAACTAATGGGAAGTGCTATGCGTGTACCTGTTAGTGATGGTTCTATGATTGATTTAACGTTAGAACTAAAAAATAATACTACAGTAGAAAATATAAATAAATTATTTAAAGATAATGTAAGTGAAACATTAAAAGTAACTAACGATCCAATAGTATCATCTGATATTATTGGAAGCACATGTGGCGGAATGGTTGATCTAAATTTAACAGATATTGTTGAATCAAATAATAGACAACTTTTAAAAGTAATTGCTTGGTATGATAATGAAATGGGTTACACATACCAAATGATTAGAACATTAAATAAAATGTAAGGAGGCATACTATGAATACTAAGAAAAAATATATTATTTTATCATTGGCTATTTTGTTAGTAGGTTTTGGTTTAATTGGTGGGACATTTGCTTGGTATTCTTATAGTAATGCTGAGAGTAGAGTAAGTGCTAAAGTAACTAAAGATAAGCCAAATGTTATTTTTACACAAACAGAATACATTAATGTATCTACCATTATGCCTATAAAAGATGAAGATAGATATAACTATGGTACTAAAAATAGTTTCATAATAACATTTCCAGAAAGTTTGAAAAATTATGAAACATTTATTGAAATGAATTTAGTAGATATTAAAATAGATGAAGAATTAAAAATTAATGCTTATAAATATGAATTGTTAGAAAATAATGTTATCATTTCCTCAGGAAATTTTAGTGGATTAGAAGAAAATACAATGGAAATTTCTCCACGTAGAGTATTTCATTTTACTAATTTACCAACCACAAATAATTATGAATTAATTATTTGGCTAAGTGATGATGGTACTACTCAAAATGATTTAATGAATAAAGAATTTAGCGCAAAAATAAATATTGTAACTGCTACAAAAAAGAGGTAGATACTTTATGAAAAAAATAGAATCATCGATAATAATTGCTGCTGTAATGGTTGTGTTATTAACAATTGCTTCCACATATGCATTTTTTATAACATCTACCATTGGAAATGAAAATAGGGTAGCTGCCATTGGTAATACATTTGATATTATATTCACTAAGGATACAAAACTAACAGGTTCGTTAGACCCATCATCATCTAGAAACGATAATATAAAATCATCTGTTAAAGTAAGAGCAGCTAATGAATCAGTTAAACCTAGGGTAAATTTATATATTAATATTGAAGAAATATCTTCAGTATTAAGAGGTGATATTCTAGTATGGGAAGTAGAGGCAACTAAGAATAATCAAACAGTATCCCTTAATCGAACTAGTGGTACATTTAATGAATGTATCCATAATGATATCTCAGGACCATGTCAAGATGGTGATAAACTATATATTGTAAAAAATTATCTATTAGATAATGTAGATACACAATTTGATGTATACATTTGGTTAGATGAATCAGAAATTGTTAGTAGTGTGGCAGATGCTGTATTTAATGCATCTATTGGAGCAGAGACTAGCGGTGACATTACAGGCATTTTATTTCCAGAAGAATACCAAAAACTTGAATATATTCGAAGTAATGGAACACAATATATAGACACTGGGTATATACCAAATAAAAATACTAGTGTTGAACTATACTTTAAAACTACAAAAACAACTGGTCAGCAAGATTACTTCGGTACAAGTAAGGCAAATGACGGATACAGCTATGGATTTTACGATGGTGCAAGTAAGGTATATGATAATTATAATGATGATATAACAATGTATAATGGACATATTACTGGAACAATTCTAGTTAGAAAAAATAAGCAGGTAACCACTGTTACAGGAGACTATAATTTAAGTTATACACACCCCGTTACAAATTTCACCTCACTTCATAGCCTATATTTATTTGCCAGATGGAAAAGTAGCGGTGCTTTTAGACCAGCTATTATGGAATTTTATTATATGAAAATTTGGGATAACGATATATTAGTTAGGGATTTTATACCAGTATACGATGAAATTGCTGACATAGCAGGATTATATGATCAAGTTAATAGTGTATTCTATGCTAATGAAAATGCTAATGGTAATGATTTTGTAGCTGGTCCTGTTATTCAAGAGTAAAAGAATATATATTAATTGATTACAAAATAGTTGAAATACATTTAGTAAAACAAAAAAAGAGGTAGATACTTTATGAAAAAAATAGAATCATCGATAATAATTGCTGCTGTAATGGTTGTGTTATTAACAATTGCTTCCACATATGCATTTTTTATAACATCTACCGTTGGAAATGAAAATAGTGTAGCTGCCATTGGTAATACATTTGATATTATATTCACTAAGGATACAAAACTAACTGGTCCTTTAGACCCATCATCATCTAGAAACGATAATATAAAATCATCTGTTAAATTAAGAGCAGCTAATGAATCAGTTAAACCTATGGTTAATATATATATTAATATTGAAGAAATATCTTCAGTATTAAGAGGTGATATTCTAATATGGGAAGTCGAGGCAACTAAGAATAATCAAACAGTATCCCTTAATCCAACTAGTGGTACATTTAATGAATGTATCCATAATGATATCTCAGGACCATGTCAAGATGGTGATAAACTATATATTGTAAAAAATTATCTATTAGATAATGTAGATACACAGTTTGATGTATATATTTGGTTAGATGAATCAGAAATTGTTAGTAGTGTAGCAGATGCCGTATTTACTGCATCCATTGGAGCAGAGACTAGTGATGATATTACTGGTATTTTAGTTCCATAAGGATATCGAAAACTTGAATATATTGGGTCTAATGGTAAACAATATATAAATACTGGTGTTACTCCTACTAATAATATGAAAATTCAAATATCGTATATGGATACATCAGCGACTGGCTCTAACTATGTTGTTGGTTCTAGAACTAGTCAAAGTTCTCAAATTAATTTAGCACTAAGTGGTAGTGCTAGTGATTCCAGTATTTACTTTATATATGGTGCCACAAGTAATAGATATAACCCCGGAATTACCAGAGTAAAAAATGTTAAGTATCACGCTGTTTTTGAAACAGTAAGTGATGTTTCAGGATATAGAGTACATGGGCATCTAGATAATCTTAATACAGGACTATCTTATGATGGCTATTCACCTATCTTTCTACACCACTGGCTTCTAATGCGGCTCCAATATATGTATTCGCATTTAATCCAAGCAATATTCATAGAGGAATGCGTTTGTATTCATTATCTATTTGGGAATCAGGTGTTCTTGTTGCTAACTATCTTCCTTGCCACGGTATAAACGAAGATGTTGGAGGATTATATAATACTCAGAATGATACTTTTTATCCTAGCATTGGTGAGGAACAGTTTATTGAAAGTGTCAATTAAGAAGAACGATATGTTCTTTTTTTAATATGTAAATAATATAATTTATTGGGTGTTATATATGAAAATTATAATAGATCCATATCGTGGCGGTGTGGATACAGGAGCTACCATTGATGGTAGATTAGAAAAAGATATTATCTTAGATTTATCAAAGTATTTTTCTAATAGATTAAAAGAAAAAGGATTAGAAACTATATTAACTAGAAACAACGATGATAATTTATCAGATAGTGAAAGAGTAAGTATTATTAATTCACTATCTAGTGATAACGATTTAATAATCCAAAATAGAATTAATAATGAGAACGGATTAAATATCATATATCCATTATCATACACAGATAAATTGGAAAGTTTAATAGCATCCAATTTAACTAAGAATGGATTTGACGTAAATAAATATTATCAAAGAAGATTACCAACAGATACTATGTATGACTATTATAGTATTATTAA
>JAEEGL015727186.1_pt1 | contig 11508 bp, 7 predicted proteins | sample 9134231 | NCBI WGS metagenome assembly JAEEGL01 (sample SAMN16246548, study PRJNA631951) | gut metagenome | biome: gut microbiome; feature: rumen; material: fiber-attached | host: Bos | place: Iran: Karaj | collected 2018-10
AGTCAAAAAAAGCGCGGTCTGCCCCTACAGGGAACAGGCCGCGTTAAAGTAAGGGGGCGCGATGCCCTCCGAGAGCGGGACAGTATATGGAACATCGGCATAGCCGGATAACCTGCCGCGACACGCCGCACCGCCCTCCTTTTTGTTCAGTATACAAATGAATACTAACACAATTTACACAATAAATCAAGACTGACGATAAACATGTTTGGTCACCGTCAGTCTCGAAAAAAGTACACAATGAGCGTACCAACACCAGGGTCAAAGGTGCAGTGCAGGATCTGGGCACGAAGAAAGAACGCCTTTTCGCGAAGTCGCGCATCCTGCATGAGTTCGCGAAAAGGCTCAGGCTGGAGTAAACGGGGTCACATGTTATATCTGTTTTCTCCCTCGGTGCCAGATAACGGTGTTATCTGCTTTCTTCGTGATATCTTATTGACGGTCGTTCTATCCCTTTGAGATTTGATTGCTATGAACAGAATGATGGATTTGCATAAGAAGTGCGCTTCACCTTAAGGCGGACTGCTTCCTTTTATCTCAGCGGGAACCAAGCGCACATTTTTGAATCTTCCTGCCAGGTTTTGCCGGCCGAGGCATAGTCGACCATCGGCATTAAATTGCCATCCGCAAGCTGCACATTCAGTCCTATCTGACTTGGAAATGGGGTTTTATAGCACAGATGTGCTTGTACGGAGCCATCCCTCCGGATAACTGGCTGCACCGGTTCATCGACGCTCTCACCCAGCCGTGCATCACGCGCCAGTATGATCGGTCCACGGCGCAGCGCCATAAACGGCGCATTGCTCGAACTGACTCCGTAGTCCTCCGGCCTGACCGGCATCACGCGCATGTCAAGCTTGAGCAGCACACTGTCTCCCGTTTTCCATTTGCGTGTGAGACAAGCGTATTCACCGGGATTTACATCCACCTGTTCGTTGTTTACGAACAGCTTTGTCTTCTCGCTCCAGCCGGGGATGCGCACCCCCATCGTGAAATTCTCCGGCTTTTCCAACGATAGAGTCAAACGCACCGTGCTCCCAACCGGGTAGCGGGTCTTTGCAGTGAGAGTCAGGACACCGTTTGCAGGTGTTTTAGCCGTCACCTTCCCATTCAGGAAAAGATTTATATATATTCCGTCTTCCCCGCGTACTGCGGCACTCATACCGGCCAGCCCCAAACCCGCCGAACCGATGCAAGCACAGCAACCGTAGTATGTGCCGTTCTCCATTACCTTGTACCCGCCTATTAGACGACCGCGCAGGCCTGGCAAAAGCGGGCTGTAACTGTCAAACGGCAGTCCCCCATTCAGATTGACTCGTTCCGTATTGATCGCACCCAGCATTGCGTTATAAAGCGACTGTTCCATGTGATCCGCAAATGCTGCATCAGCTGTGAGCCGCAGTACCTGCCAGCACAGTTTCATCCAGGTCACGGTCACGCACGTCTCCTGCATTATGCCCTTTTCCGTCACGTCCAGCTGGCGCACCGCAGAATGATCAAACAGTTCATGCGTACACCCCGCGCAGCCGATCACAGTTATGTCGGACGCAAATACACGGCGCGCGAAGCGGATGACGGCATCCTTCCACTTCTCTATTCCGGTCACCCGATAATACTCCATCAGTCCTTCGAAGCAGCTCATCATCTCGTAGGCTTTAGTGACTGGGTACTGATACGGATCCAGTTTATCCTCATAAGCTATCTCGAAGATATTGGCTATGCTTGTCCCGCCTCTTTTTACTATATAGCCGGCAAAATTCAGATATCTTTGCTCACCTGTGAGGTTATACATTCTCACCATTGGTTCCAGTATCGAACTGGAATTGAGGCCTTTCCAATGGGTCGTCGCCTCATTGATCTCCAGCTTGCCATCCTCTGCCTGGCCGATCTTCTCGATTATGTAGTCGGCATGGCGGATAAGGGCCGCTGTGATTTGATCGTTCAGTTCCTCGTCCCGGCATATCTCCATGAAGTACTGAAAGCCGAGCAGGATATACTTTCGCCCCCACAGATCCCAGCCGTCAAATTCTTTTTCAGGTGAATATGTCGAGAAGCGTCCCAGTTCATCCTGAACCGTCAGCATTTCCCGTACTGTCCCTTCAAGAACAGCGTAGAGTTTTTTGTCATGCGTAGCCTGCCATACGAAGCATCCGCCGCGCATCATCTTGCCCCAGTACTCACAGCGCCATCCGCGGTCATGGTCATCAACATTCCCCTGACGGAACTGGTTCACGAACAGGCTCCACAGTTTGGCATCAAGCAGCTGTTCCTTTTCAATAAACCGAATCGCGTTCATCAGCGCACCGGAGAATACGTTGCTTCCGGATGGCAGCGGATGAAAAACATCAGACCTGCTGCCTGACATGCAGACTATATCTTTCATTGAGCGAATCCCCCTTTAGGTGTTTTGCATATTACTACGTTTCACATCTCAGGTCAGTTCGTTTCTGGCGTAATCGCTCGGGGATATGCCGGTCTCCTGTTTAAACTTCCTGCGGAATGAGGAAGTGTGAAGATATCCTACCGCCACGCTGATCTCATCTATGGATCTATCGCCGTCTTTCAGAAGTTCACACGCCTTTTCGAACCTGCGCTTCCAGAGATAGTCGGTGAAACCCATGCCGGTCTCCTTTTTAAAGAGATAGCTCATATAAGCTATCGAGATATCGTACTTCTCATACAGATTTGCTATGCCAAAGTCCGGATTGGATATGTTTTCCGTCACCGTCTGCTCTATAGCCTTTGCCGAAAGCGAAACGGCTCCCGTCTTTTTTTCATACAGTCTGACCAGAGCTGTGAAATGTTCGCGTATTGAAGCCTCTTCCGTTTCATACGGGCAGCTGCGGCATTTATACAGGGTCTCCATATACAGGTCTTCATAGTCCGAGTACGGGATTTTTGTGTCGTTCATGCTTATCGTAAGCACCGAGAGCAAATCTATAAGTACGCTGTGGATATAGAAATCCGGAATACCTTCAGATTTCAGCGGGACCGCTGACAGGATATCAAAGACCCGGTCCAGTTTTTCCAGTGCCTCCGTAAACTCACAGGCCCGTAAAGCTTTGTCGAACGCGTCGATCAATTCTGACGGATACTCAAAATAATCCTGCCGGTCATCTTCTTCGATACTATCATCCCAGACCAGAAAGCGTGTGGAATCGTCGATATGCACGAACAGTTTTTCGGCCCTGTTGTACAGCTTGGGTATATCCAACACGGACGTGCTCGCCGAACTGAGTGCGAAACACATATCTCGCGCCTTAAGCGTGGAAGCCAGTTTCTTCTCAAAAGACTCTCCGTTTACATATGCACCGGCATGGCAGCTGATCAGCAGGAACACGCATCCTGCTTTGTGGGACAGGGTGACACAGTCCATGTTCTCCGCCGCAAAAACAGCGCCGAAATCGGTATCGGTGGCAGGGCACGCGGCCACGGCCAGGTAGCAATCCGATCCGGACTCGAACAGGTAATCGAAACTGGGTGCATGGTCTTCAGTAGAAAGCGAGGCATTTATCAGGGAATCCAAGACTGACTTTTTGATCAGGGTCCGGTAATACTCTATCTTCTCCTCCAGGTCGCTGCTGCGCAGTTTCTGCTTTGTCATAGCCTGATCCAGCGCCATCAGCGGATCTTTGTGGGTAACGTCAGCATCTCTCAGTTTCCGTGCTAATTTGCTAAGCGGATTATAGGAAAAATACGTCAGTGCGAGCACAATGATCAAGCCAAGTGCTATTATCAGCATGAGTATTGGCAGATTGCCGAACCAGGCTGCATATATCGCCTTGCTCAGATCTTCCCCGGAAGTCAAAGCGCATAGGCGCAGCCCTCCCGCGAATTCCTCGGAAACGCACAGCGCGGAATAATCCGCCTGCTCGATGACCCCGGCCGTGTCTGTGCCCCTGCCGTTCAGCAGCAAGGAGGCGTCCGCAGAGCCGAAGGTGTGCTGCCCATCGGTAATTATGCAGCTTGAGACAGCCTCGGTCGCCAGGCTGTCGCACACATCAGTCAGTATGCGGTTGTCAAGAATGAAAAAGGACGTATAGTTGTAATACGAATGATTGACGGGATAGTAGATAAGACAGTACTGGCCGTCAGCTTCAGTGTACACAAGCCTGTCCGCGTTTGAGTCGTTGTACTCGCCGGGATCGAAACGAAACAGACCGTGTTTCGTGTGTATGGTGATCTTTCCGTCGGCATAGGAGAGGTAGTGTTCTTTGTTGTACGAGTACATGCGGTCCTTGATCTTGTCTATATAGACCGCCCCCAGCACATAGTTATCGCCGGCGATGTATTTTTGCAGTTCGCCTCGCACGTTGCTCGCGCGGGCGGGTATGTCCGAATACTTAGCGAGCACGATGTCCACATTTCCCGTGATCAGGGTGTTCAGGGTATGCAGCCTCTTTATGTCCTCGTCGATCCCGGATGCCGCGTTGTTGAGCCTGGACAGCGCATTGAGTTCAAACTGCCTTGTCAGCGTACTTATGAGTTCCGAACGGTACACCATAAACAGGCTGATAACTGTGATTATGAATATCAGCAGATATGAAAGGAAATACTTGATTACCGTCCGGTTGATCTTTCTGCTCATTTATGGACTCCGCGCAGACGCTGTGTTTATTTACAGGCAGTATTTTATCACAGCGCGCGGGTTTCGTTCAAGCAAAACTTGTCCACGCGCAGATACCCGAAGTATACGACTTAAGATACAGTTTTTTCAGGTTTCCGGCTGGTATTGAAAAACTGTGCGTTGTTTTTGCGTAAAATGGACCGTATAATGAAACCATCCTAATTATCAGCAAGGAGGAATGAACCAATGAAAACCGCGTCACGTTTCTTCTGTCTGGCGCTGAGCCTCGTTCTGGTCCTCATGCTGCTGCCCGCGATCGGCGAAGGCAGCGACAAAGTGACCTACACCGGCTTCGCGATCTACAAGGACGACGAAAACCACACGTTCAAGGATTCCCTCGCGTACCAGATCACAAGCGAAAAGTTTGGAATCGATTTCGACGTCGAATTCTTTTCCTCGACAGTAGCCGCCGACAAGCAGAACCTGCTCCTGGGCAGCGGCGACTATCCGGAAGTGTTCTTCTGCGGCACAGATGTTGAATGGTACGGCGCCCAGGAAGGCATTCTTCTGCCGCTTGACGACCTGATCGACGATTACGCGCCCAACCTGAAAGCGCGTATCGACGAAGTCAACGCCTGGGATTATTTAAGGTGCACCGACGGGCACATCTACGGCCTGCCGAACATCGGCCAACAGTACGCCCGCGACGGCTTGCTCTGGGTCAACAAGACCTGGCTGGAAAGACTGGACCTTGAAATCCCCCAGAGCTTCGACGAATTGTACGAAGTTCTGACCGCTTTTAAGGAGCAGGACGCCAACGGGAACGGCGATGCGAACGACGAGATACCGCTGCTGAGTTACCAGGTCGGCAATGGTGCCAACTACATCGAGCTGTTTAATTACTGCGAGTGGATGTTCAACTATGAGTTCAGGACCATAGTGGACGAAGACGGCACCTGCCGTATGCTGCCCATGACGCAGGAGTACAAAGACCTTATCGAATACGTGACCAAGCTGTACCAAGAAGGGCTGATCAACGACGACTGTTTCACCCTTACTTCGGAATCCGCGCAGGCGCTCGTGCAGACGACTGACAGCGTAGGAATGATGATCACCTACAAGCCCACGTCCCTGTGCAGCCACGAGCAGGCGCTGGATTGGGCGGTTGTGGAACCCTGGTGCAACTCCGTTGAAGTCAGCAACGGCGTATACAGGGAAGCTATGTGCATAACCGACAAGTGCACTGATCCCGTGAAACTCATCGAATGGCTGGACTACTTCTACAGCGAAGAGGGCTCCATACTCAACCACATGGGCGTACAGGGAAAAACCTACGACGTGGATGAGAACGGCAATTGGTACTGGCTGGACAACGAGGACCAGAGCATCAGCTACATCAAGAACGTGCTTTGCCCCAACTTCCCTTCCTATCAGACCGATTTTGAGCTGTTCCATGACGCGGGTTCCGATCCGGTAGCCGCTTATCAGGACCAGCAGGTCAGGCTCGCCTCGAACCATGCCGGACTTATGATGTTCGAACTGCCTTTCACGAGCGAGCAACTGACAGTGGGTCTGCCTATCATGATCGACATGAACACGGCTTTCCCGCAGTACATGGCCAAGGTCATGACCGGCGAATACGATCTCGAAGCTTCCTGGGATGATTTCCAGAAGCAGCTGCTCGACATGCAGGTGCCCGTACTCGAAGCGATCATTCAGGACTGCTACGACCGAATGGAAAAGTAAATTGACATGATACCGTGCGCTCGGCCGCCAGGCATATGGCAGCCGGGCGCTTTTGGGACAGGAGCTGAAAACTATGGTTGGCGCGCGCAAAAGAGTCTCATATTTCCGGCGTTTGGGGCAGGACATGGCAAGAAACTGGATACTTTACGTCATGATACTGCCTGTTATAGCTTATGTGCTTATATTCTGCTACGCGCCCATGTACGGAGTGACCCTCGCTTTCAAGTACTATAAGATCAAAGATGGAATACTTGGCAGCCAATGGGTGGGCTTCGAGTATTTCATACGTTTCACACGCAGTTACAGCTTTTGGCATTTGATCAGGAACACTCTTGGAATTAGCGTGTATTCGCTGATCGTAGGCTTTCCGATGCCTATTATGTTCGCTTTGCTTCTCAACTACCTCAGAAGCTCAAAGCTTAAAAAGACGGTCCAGCTGGTTTCCTACGCACCTTACTTCATCTCGGTAGTCGTGATGTGCGGCATAATCAAGCTGTTTTTCGCGGACGACGGACCGCTCAACAGGCTCGCAGTCATGCTCGGAAGCAATGCCGTAAACTATCTTACCAGCCCCTCCATATACAAATCGCTCTATGTGTGGACAGGCGTATGGCAGGGAATGGGCTGGTCTGCCATCATATACATATCAGCCCTGTCGGGAGTGGATTATGAGATGCATGAAGCGGCTATCGTGGACGGGGCGACCAAGCTGAAACGTATAATCCATATAGACCTCCCGTCCATCAAACCCACGATCATAATGCTGCTTATCATGAGCGTAGGCGGCCTGATGGGGGTAGGCTTCGACAAGGCTTACCTGCTGCAGAACGAGCTGAACCTGAGCTCGTCCGAGATAATCGCAACTTATATATACAAAATGGGCCTGATCAAGAGCGATTATTCCCTGTCTACCGCCGCAGGCCTCTTCAATACCGTAATCAACCTGTTTCTGATCGTCAGCGCGAACACCATTTCCAAGAAACTTGCGGATGAAAGTTTGTTCTGACAGAAAGGCAGTTCACATATGTACGCCAAAATCACTGTGAAACAGTCCAACAGGATACGCACCTGTGCCCAGGACAGGATATTCGACATTATAAACCTGGCTGTCATGATACTGCTGCTGTTCATCTATATCTGGCCGCTGTGGTTCGTGATCATAGCCTCGTTCAGCGACCCCATGGAAGTACAGATGGGCAACGTCCTGTTCCTGCCGGTAAAGACGAGCCTGGATTCATACAAAGAGCTCATACACCGAAGCTCGATATGGACGGGCTACCTGAATACGATCTACTATACCGCGGCAGGAACCATGATAAACATGTCATTTACCATCTGCGCCGCATATCCGCTCTCCCGCAGGGATTTCATGATCCGCCGACCTGTCATGATCTTCCTGCTTATAACCATGTATTTCAGCGGAGGGCTCATCCCGACTTATCTGCTGGTCAAATGGCTGGGGCTGGTGAACACGGTCTGGTGCATGATCCTCGGCGGCGCGCTCAGCGTGTACAACATGCTCATCATGCGAAGCTACTTTATGAACAGCATTCCCGTCGCGCTGCAGGAGGCTGCTCTGCTTGACGGCGCCAACAGTTTCCAGTACCTGGTCAGGATCGTACTTCCGCTGTCCAAGCCCGTAATGGCCGTGATAGCGCTCTACTACGCCATCGGCCACTGGAACGATTATTTCACCGCGCTTGTCTATATACACGATGAAAGCAGGTATCCGCTGCAGCTCATACTGAAAGAAATAATGGACGGCGTAAAAGCGCAGAGCAACGACGTTTCGAATGCCCTGGATATGACCGAGAAGGTACGCCTGGCCCAGTCGATAAAATACAGCTCAATAATAGTAGCTACAATACCTGTCATGATATTCTACCCGTTTATACAGAAGTACTTTGTCAAGGGTGTCATGATCGGGGCAGTGAAAGGATAACGCGCTAAATGCAGATAGGTCTGAATGTATTCTGGGACGGCAGCGATTTCCACGATCATTCAAGAATCATGCTTGCCTCCGAAGCAAAACTTGATTTTGCCGTGTGCCATTTGTCAGTCATCAGCGATACGCTTAAGGATGCTTGCAAAATGGCAGAAGGCGTTTCGGATGCGTTCAAAAAGCTTGGTCTCCCCTATATCGCTAATTTCGAACAGGCTAATTTCGACCGTGAGTGCAAAGGCCCTGACGGCTTCGAGTGGGCTAACCATGACGACGGGACGCACAGAATGGTGTTCCCCGAAGAAATGCTGCGCGCACTCAACAAGAACAAGAATCTCATCGGGGTCATTTATGATGAATTCGAGCACATGATAATCAACCGCAGCGCAGGCATATCCATCAACGCGAAGATAAACGCTTTCCCTCTGCCGGAAACTCCGTCCGTACTGAACGACGGAGCCGAGCTTGTCAGGAACCTTAAGCCATATGTGGCGGATATCAAAGGCGCAGGTGTGGAGCGTTTCGCCGGCGAGCATGTGTTTCCCGTGCTGTATCATACGTTCGCCAGATGCGGGATGATCCCTAATTTCAAGGCTCAGAAGGAATCGTTTACAGACATCCAATACGCACTGGCCGCAGGCGCAGCGCTGGAATATGATACCGAGCTTTGGGACTGCGTGGACATGTGGTTCATGCGCAGGCATCCGGGGCACAGTCCCAAAGAAATGTACAACAACCTGGTTTTCGCCTATGAAAGCGGTGTGACCCGCGTCTACGTCGAAAGCAGCGCCGCCATGGTGGACAATGGCACAGTCAACGAATACGGCAAAGCGTTCATCCGCTTTACCGAGGATTATCAAGGGAAGCCCCGCGATTATGAAATAGCCGACCTGAGACCGCAGATAGGCATAATCAGATACGACGATACTTACTGGGGGCAGGCGGGGATCCTGCTCTGGAAGAGGATACTGTTTGGCGACGAGAGGGTCAGGCCATCAAAAAAGCAGAAAGAGTACCTGCGTGTGTTTCATCTGCTGACGCACGGAAAAACGTGCGCAGGCGGAATAAACTGGGGACGATTCACTCCGTGGTCTTTAAGACGACATCGTTCATTCGCGGGCATGAAATCGACAGTGGTATTCGATGATACAGTCAGAAAACAAAACCTGACGAGTCTAAAACTCTGTTTCCTGTGCGGCGAGACTATAAGTGAGCGAACAATCAACGACGTTTCTGAACTCGTCAAAAACAACGGGCTTACCGTGGTGACCACAAAGCGCTTCCTACCCCGTCATATAAAGCCGGGCCGATTCCGAACAGCAGAAACCGTCAGCGATGGCAATGGCAAATGGATCATCGTGCGAAGTTTCCGTTCCCGGAAGCTAAAAAAACTGCTCACCCCGTATATAGGTAAACCAGGGGAAATCACTCTTGATTTCAATGATCACTCGACCGTGCTGAGAATCTCAGACGACGGAGACGGCATTATTCCAGACTGATATTATAACCTTAGCCAAAGCCAGGGTCAAAGTTGCCGTGCATGATCTGGGCACAAAGAAAGATCGCCTTTTCGCCAAGTCACGCATCCTGCATGAGTTCGCGAAAAGGCTTAGGGTGGAGTAAGCGCTGTGTTTTCGAAAGTCGATCCATCAATATCGGCTTTCGCATAATAGGCATGAGAGAAGCCTAACCATGTGCTTGCTTTCTCGTTGGCCAGGATCGCATGAGTCTTTTCTGCATCCCCCGCTCACGAATGATGGCAAAATGATAGCAAAAAACGAGTCTATTTAAGTCTAAAGACTCACATCGATATTTCTGCAAGTTAGTTTCCCATGAATTGCAAAAAAGACGCCTATCCTCTCGGATAAGCGCCTTATTTTTGCAAGTTTTACTTCATCGCTTCCGCGACCGCAACGGCCACTGCGACAGTCGCGCCGACCATGGGGTTGTTGCCCAAGAAACTTCGAGTATCTGACTATGAAATCCAGCTTGAAACCATCCAGATCCCATTCCTTCAAAGCGCGTACATATATGGAGACCAGATACTCTCGGCACTCAGGCCAGCGCGGATCCAGCACGCCTGTGCCGCGCCGTTCATTAAACTGAAGAAACTTGTTTTCAAATGTATGGAAGGCCTTCGAGTATTTGCCCACAAAAGGAACGCTGTACCAGAGAATGTATTTCATCCCAAGCGCATGGATATGTTCGACGTGCGCGCGCATATCCGGGATCTTCGCCTTTGCGTTCTCCCAATCTCCGCAATACGCGTATCCCCTGTTTCCGTCGGTAGTCTGCCAGCCGTCATCTATGATAACTGAAGAAAGGCCGTATTCCTTCGCATGCCTGCATTCCTCTTCGATATCCGCGGCGATCGTCGCCTGATGATAGCTGTACCATGTGGAATACATTGGCCTTCTTGCCGCGTCTGGGACTGGCATGGGCCGCATGCCGCATTCGTTCTCCCACCAGTAAGTCACGCGGCGGATCGCTTCGGCGAAGCTGACGTCATCGTGATCCCTGTACAGGATCATTTCATATTCCCCGGCCATGCTGAAAGAATTAAGGGGTATCTGCACATCTATACGAAGACATCCGTCTTCCTCATGCACCCCGGCGCGAATGCGGATATCTGTTTTGACATCGGAAAGCGCGAATGTGAAGCGGTTGCGCCCTTTTGTATTATAAAAGCAATATACAGGCGCCCAGCTGGAGATCCTCATGCTGTCAGGAGCGACAAAATCTGGTTTGATCGAACGGTTCTTGCCGCAGGCGGGCGTCCACCTGTATTCCATATCCACGATCGGCATTGCCCAGTGAATGGACAGTGACGGTGAATCCACATTTTCTGTCCACAGAAGGCTGATCCTCGTTTTGTTTGACGAAAGCGCTTCGCACGATATCTGAGAATCAAAATCTGCAGATATGGAAAGATCCTGCCATGTAACGTTTCGAGCCATACTTGTCGCTCCTTTCACTCGAATAATACTTCTGTGCGACCGGCATCAAATCCTTCTTTTGCGACAAATCATACCGTCACGTTAGTTAGATCACAGAATGAGAGCGGTTATCATTGAAGGCGGAGACCCTATCAAGGTATAAGGGATGGCGGCAGCCATCTCTATTTTGTTCATATCGACAGGTGTGAACAGTTTGATAAGGGGAGATAAAAAGCCCTCAACAGATCAATACTTTCGAGGGCTTTAATAAAGATTGGATTCTATTAAATAAACGGTCGCCGGTCAAGCACGATATA
>JAEEGL010728827.1_pt1 | contig 11507 bp, 11 predicted proteins | sample 9134231 | NCBI WGS metagenome assembly JAEEGL01 (sample SAMN16246548, study PRJNA631951) | gut metagenome | biome: gut microbiome; feature: rumen; material: fiber-attached | host: Bos | place: Iran: Karaj | collected 2018-10
ATCACGCGGCTAACATAGACGACGGTAAATAATCATACATTGGAGATGTGACATGTACAATTTTGAGAATGAAGACAACATATTTATCATGGATCATCCTCTGATCCAGCATAAGATCACGCAGATCCGTGACAAGAACACGGGTACCCAGCAGTTCCGTAAGTGTGTCGAAGAGATCGCTACCCTGATGGGATATGAAGCGCTTCGCGATCTGCCGCTTATGGATATTGATGTGGAGACTCCCATCGAGAGTACCAAATCCCCTGTCATCGCAGGCAAGAAGCTGGCTATAGTACCTATCTTAAGAGCCGGACTGGGAATGGTGAGCGGCATCGAAGCACTGGTACCTACGGCCAAGGTCGGTCATATCGGACTCTACAGAGATCCGGAGACACATAAGCCCGTGGAGTATTATTGCAAGCTTCCTTCTCCCATAGAACTCAGAACGATAGTAGTAGTAGATCCCATGCTCGCTACGGGCGGATCCGGTTCCGATGCCGTATCACAGATCAAACAGCACGGTGGCAAGCACATCAAGTTCATGTGCATCATAGCTGCTCCCGAAGGTCTGGAGAAGCTGCACAGGGATCATCCGGACATCCAGATCTATGTCGGACACCTCGACAGATGCCTGAACGAAAACGCATACATCTGCCCGGGTCTCGGAGATGCGGGAGACAGAATATTCGGCACCAAGTAATCGCTGATCATATGAGTAAACATTCAATCAAAAGGTTCTATCTGACTATGACAGTAGCACTCATGTTATCATGGGTGCTATCTGGTTGTGGTAAGGACACTGCTCTTGAGGAGTATAAGGAGAGCATGGAGACCTATTACGACCAGATTGCTGAGATAGATGCCGGTATCAATTCCATAGATCCGCAGTCTGATATCGACGGGGCACAACTGCTGGGATATCTGGACCGGCTTGACACGATCACTTCGGACATGGCTCAGCTTCAGGTACCCGAACAGTTTCAGATCGTAGAGAGTCTGGCGATAGAAGCATCGGACAATATGTCCAAATCCGTCATTTTGTATCATCAGTTATATGACAGTCCGGAGTATAATGAGGATGTCGCCTCAGGCGCTTATGAATACTATGAGAGAGCCAATCTGAGGATCAGATATATCAGAGAGATCCTGCATGGCGAGATGCCTGAGGATCTGGTCGTGGTTAATGAAGACGATACCGGAACTACGGAAGGGGAGGAATGACGGATCATGGATATGATGAATAATGCCGGGACTATAGAAAGCCGGCTGGAAGAACTGCTCAAGAAACAGGAGAAACAGCTTAAGATAACCAGACTGTCGGGATTTGCCGTTCTCACGCTGGCTGTAGCGCTGATCATTGCCTGCGTGATCCTGGTTCCCAAAGCGGTCAGTACCATGCATCAGATGGAGGTACTGGCAGAAGAAGCATCCGCTCTGATGGAAAATGCCAATAACACCCTGGAGGGCATAGACGAGATGTCTGCCGAGATCAAGACGGCAGCAGACGGGATCAACGGACTTGTTGAGGACAATTCCTCTGTTCTGACAGAGTCCATGACGAAACTCAATTCAATAGACTTCGAAGGCCTGAATAAGGCCATAACCGACCTGGGTGCGGTGGTCGAACCCATGGCGAAATTCTTTGGTAAATTCAAATAAACAGATTTTGAAATAATCAGTATAAGGAAGAAGATATGACAGGTGCGGATTCAATTGTTAAATGTCTGGAAGCGGAAGGGGTAGACGTAGTATTCGGCTATCCCGGTGTTGCCATATGTCCCTTTTACAATTCGATACTGAACTCGGATATCAAAACCGTTCTGATCAGGACCGAGCAGAATGCGGCTCATGCCGCATCGGGACTGGCCAGAGTTACCGGTAAGGTGGGAGTGTGTGCCGTGACTTCGGGTCCCGGCGCAACCAATGTGATCACCGGTATCGCAACGGCTTTTGCCGATTCCATACCGATCGTGGTCATCACCGGACAGGTTAATTCCGAACTGCTGGGATCGGACGTATTCCAGGAGGCGGATATTACCGGTGCTGTGGAGAGCTTCGTGAAATACAGCTATCTCGTCAGGGATGCCGATGACATTCCCAGGATATTCAAGGAGGCATTTCATCTGGCTTCGACCGGACGTAAAGGCCCCGTTCTGATAGATGTGCCCATTGATGTGCAGAATGCTCCCACAGCGAAGTTTAAGTACCCCGAGAGCATCAATATGCGCACATATAAGCCCACTGTGAAGGGACATGCGGTACAGATCCAGAAGGCGGTCAAAGCCCTGAATCATGCAAAACGTCCCATCATATGTGCCGGCGGCGGAGTGCTGCTTGCAGACGCATGCGGTGCGCTCAGGGAACTGAGTGAGAGATATTCGATCCCCGCCGTACATACCATGATGGGTAAGGGAGCACTTCCTTCGGAATACAAGCTTAATTACGGAATGGTGGGTAACAACGGCAAGCCTTATGCAAACCGTGCCATGAACGAAGCCGACGTGCTGATAATGATAGGTGCGAGAGTGGCAGACAGAGCCATCAGCCAGCCGGATATCATATTTGATAACAAGACATTGATACACATAGACGTGGATCCTGCCGAGATAGGTAAGAATGCCCAGGCAACCATCCCCATAGTAGGCGATGCCCTGAGTATACTTAACGATATGCTGGAATCCGAGATCACATGCAATACCGGAGAATGGATTGATAAGCTGGAAGAGTACAGAGATACCATGGCGGTCGTCCGTCATCCCGATCCTGCTTATGTCGATCCCGGAGAGTTTATCCGTAAGCTGACCGACAGGATGGAGGACACGGCCATATATGTGGCTGATGTGGGACAGAACCAGATATGGTCATGTGCTTATGCCATAGTCAGAGACGGACGCTTCCTGACCAGCGGCGGCATGGGGACTATGGGATATTCCATCCCTGCAGCCATGGGTGCGAAATATGCATGTCCGGACAGACAGGTAGTAGCTGTCTGCGGTGACGGTTCATTCCAGATGTCCATGATGGAACTTGCTACCATGAGACAGCATGGCATACAGGGCAGGATCGTGGTCATGAGTAACGGATACCTCGGCATGGTCAGAGAGTATCAGCACTATACCTATAAGGATAATTACAGTGTGGTAGACTTAAGCGGTTCACCTGACCTGTCCAAAATAGCTGAAGCATATGGATTTAAGTATCTGAGACTGGAAAACATGACGGATTGCGACAGCGTGATAGAAGATTTCCTGGGTACGGAAGAATCGGTTTTGCTTGAACTGATCATTGATCCCATGGATCTGGTTAAATAGATCGGAGGCATAATGAAACGCATTTATTCAGTATTGGTTGAAAACCGTTCCGGTGTGCTTTTCAAGGTAGCCGGACTCTTTTCAAGAAGATGTTTCAATATAGACTCACTGGCGGTGGGAGAGACCGATTCCGCCGATGTATCCTGTATGACCGTGGTCAGCTCCGGTGATGAGAGGACCATGGAACAGATCGAAAAGCAGCTCAACAAGAAGATAGACGTGATCAAGGTGCGCACATTTGATGAATCCGAAGCCATAAGCCGTGAGCTCATGCTGCTGAAAGTCAAATACACCAAGTCCAATCGCGCCGAGATACTGGAGATATGCGATATCATGAAGGCTGATATCGTAGATATGTCCAAGACCCAGCTTATGATCCAGATATGCGATGTACCGGAACGTACCAGAGTACTGATCAGTATGCTGAGTTCGATATCTATCGTCGAAGTAGCCCGCACGGGAACCCTGGCACTGCCCAAATGTGCGGATTCTTGACAATCAGGGGTGCTGACATTACAATATTTGACTAAGCGACTTAACAGTCGGAACAGATGCTGCAGGAAAGGAAATCAGTATGCAACGCAAAGTATTCCAGCTTCTCGTAGATAACACATCAGGTGTACTCAGCCGTATATCAGGGCTGTTCTCCAGGAGAGGTTACAATATCGAATCCATCACTGCGGGAGTTACCGCAGATCCCCGATATACCCGTATTACCATAGTTACCAGCGGAGATGATGAGATACTCGACCAGATCGAGAAGCAGGTATTCAAGCTGATCGATGTCAGGGATATCAAGGTTCTCGAACCCGGCAACAGCGTATACAGGGAACTTGCGCTGATCAAGATCCGTGTTTCAGCAGACCGCAGGCAGGAGATCATCGCTCTGGCCGAGACGGATAATTTCCGCGCGAAGATCATCGATGTATGTAAGGAAGCTCTGATCGTTGAACTTACCGGTAATCAGGATAAGATCGATACATTTATCGGCCTTCTTGACGGTTATGAGATACTGGAGCTGGCCCGTACCGGTCTGGCAGGACTCGGACGCGGCATTGAGAATGTTACTTATCTGCCTTAATATCAGGCGGATCAATATATGTAAAGGAGATCATTATGGCAAAGATTTATTATCAGGAAGATTGTAACCTGTCTCTGCTTGAAGGCAAGACCATAGCCATCATCGGTTACGGCAGCCAGGGACATGCACATGCTCTCAACTTAAAGGAATCCGGATGCAAGGTCATCATAGGACTGTATGAAGGATCCAAAAGCTGGGATAAGGCTGTAAAGCAGGGATTCGATGTATATACCGCAGCTGAGGCTGCCAAGAAGGCCGACATCATCATGATCCTTATCAATGATGAGAAGCAGGCTGATCTGTACAAGAAAGATATCGAGCCCAACCTCGAAGCAGGTAATATGCTCATGTTTGCACACGGCTTCAATATTCACTTCGGATGTATCGTTCCTCCCGCTGATGTGGATGTAACGATGATCGCACCCAAGGGTCCCGGTCACACTGTAAGAAGCGAGTATCAGGAAGGCAAGGGTGTTCCCTGTCTGGTAGCCGTAGAGCAGGATGCCACAGGCAAGGCCCTTGATCTGGCACTCGCATATGCACTGGGTATCGGCGGAGCCAGAGCCGGTGTTCTCGAGACAACATTCCGCACCGAGACCGAGACAGACCTCTTCGGTGAGCAGGCCGTACTCTGCGGTGGTGTGTGCGCACTGATGCAGGCCGGTTTTGAGACTCTGGTTGAAGCCGGATATGATGAGAGAAATGCATATTTCGAATGCATTCATGAGATGAAGCTGATCGTTGATCTGATATATCAGTCAGGATTCGCAGGAATGAGATATTCTATCTCCAATACTGCCGAGTATGGCGATTATATTACCGGTCCCAAGATCATCACTGATGAGACCAAGAAGGCCATGAAGCAGATCCTGTCAGATATTCAGGACGGTTCCTTTGCAAAGCAGTTCCTGCTTGATATGTCACCGGCAGGAAAGCAGGTACATTTCAAGGCTATGCGTAAGCTTGCTGCAGAGCATCCCGCTGAGAAGGTTGGTGAGGAGATCCGTAAGCTGTACAGCTGGAACAACGAAGAGGATAAGTTGATCAACAATTGATCGATCAATAACTGACCGATCGATATCGAACCTGATCGTTTATGAATCCCGATGCCTGAGAGTGACCTTGACATAAGTTGCCCTCAGGCATTTTGATAATATGGTGGTGTAATGATAGAGAAATGCGCTGAACTCATAAACTCATATTTCATCGGCAAGGAAGATGTGGTCGAGAATGTCCTCATATGCATGCTGGCGGGAGGTCATGTCCTGATAGAGGACGTACCCGGAGTAGGGAAGACTACTCTGGCCAAAACTCTGGCCGGTGCGGTGGATCTGAGCTTCGGACGTATACAGTTTACTCCCGATACACTGCCTTCGGATGTGACCGGAGTGTCGGTCCTTAATATGAAGACGGGAGAGTTTGAATTACGTGAAGGTGCGATCATGCACCAGATGATTCTCGCCGATGAGATAAACAGGACTTCGCCCAAGACACAGGCGGCACTTCTTGAAGCGATGGCTGAAGGTCATGTGACGGTCGATGATACCGTGCTTACACTTCCGCAGCCGTTTATGGTCATTGCCACACAGAATCCCACTCAGTTCGTCGGAACATATCCGCTTCCCGAGGCGCAGCTTGACCGTTTCATGATGAAACTGTCGATAGGGTACCCGGATGCCGGCAGTGAGATGAAACTGGCCAGAAACGCCATAGAAGGCAGGCAGCCCGAAGAGATCGAGAGTATCATGAGTGCCGGTGATATACTAAATGCGCGCAGGGAAGTCAGACAGGTCAGGATAGCAGACAGTGTAATGAAATATGCCAATGATATCGTGAACCTGACCAGGCAGGAATCCCGGCTGGTAATGGGGGTAAGCCCCCGGGCCATGATCATGCTCATGCAGGCTGCACAGGCCAGAGCATATATTCAGGGACGCGATTATGTCACACCTGATGATATCAAAGCGCTGGCAGTCAATACACTTCATCACAGAGTCACTCTGACTTATGACGCGGGTATCGCGCATGAGAGTGTGGATGCTGTGATCTACTCGGATGTACTTAAGGCCAAAGTGCCTATGGTGAAGGATGCTTAGAAACCGTCTGATCGCTCTGGGAGCATTGATCCTTTCTCTGATCGCAATATCGGTAGCCGGAGGTCCGGTTACCTACGGTTTTTTCTTTTTTGTTCTGATCGTTCCGGCCATTTCGCTGATCTATTCGATCATTGTATTCTTACGTTTCAAAGTATACCAGAGGCTTGATGTCAGCTCGCCCGTGGCGGGGACATCGGCGGCATATTATTTCACACTGAGGAATGAGGACAGGTTTGCGCACAGTTCGATCAGTGTGGGTTTTTATATGGATTTCTCGGATATTAGCGGGATAGATGCGGATACCGAATATGAACTTCTGCCCGGTACGGGCATCAACAGGGAGACTCTGCTCGTATGCAGATACAGAGGGGATTATGAGGTGGGTATAAAAACAGTGACGGTCACGGACTATCTGAGACTGTTCAACATCACCTTTAAGAACCGGGAGAAACTGCGTGTAACGGTACTTCCGCATCTGGAGATCCTGGACAGTGTGGCCGGGCTTGACGAGGTTCTGCTGGCAGCCAGGGAGGCACAGACCCAAAAGGATGAACCTGATGTGCTGGTGAGAGACTATGTCCCCGGGGACGATGTCCGCAGGATCAGCTGGAAAGCGATGGCTAAGACCGGTAAGCCGATGATCAGAAAATTCATCGGTGAGAACACACCGGATATATGCATGATCATGGAACCGCACAGATACTCGGATGTACCATCGGAATATCTGCCTGTGGAGAACAGGATCATTGAGACACTTCTGGCCGTTTCGTATCACTGCCTCAAAAGGGGGATCCCCGCAGGGGTATATACATACGATAACCGGCTGAACTCATATGCTCTGTCATCTACGGATTCTTTTGAGGAGTTTTATTCCCGTATGAGTTCGTATCATTTCGGTACCGCATCACAGGGAGAGATGTTTACGCAGGTATCGGGTGTGCATTCTGCCCTGAACGCTGCGGCTTATATCCTTATTCTGCATGTATGGAGCGATGAAGCCAGAGCATATGTTAAGCAGCTGGCCGGATACCGCATCCCCGTCATGGTTTATCTGATAGGTGACGGAGAGCATGATATGCCCGACACGACGGACATCAAGTCCGTGAGGTTCATGCATATAGGCTGTGAGGACAGGCTGAAAGAGGTGCTCTCATGACCGGATTTGTTTATGAACTCATATACGTCCTGATAATATCCGGCATATATATATCCGTAACAGCCACTTATCTGGGGACGGAGCACAGTATTCCGGTCATCGTGGCGGGAACATTAATCGCGTGCGCCATGGTAGCATTCAGAAAACTGGGGTGGTATGTCAGATTCATCATGGCAGGAGTTCTGGTCACTGTGATCCTGACTGTGCTGCTGCTGACTCGTAATCCGCGTATCGGGGAAGTGTTGATCGCACATGCATACCTGCTCCTGTTCCTGATCCCGGTGGCAGCGGCATTTATCACCGGAGAACTGTGTGCTCATTTCAGAGCATTCAGGGCAGCTGCAGCTGTGGCAGCGATCATCCTGTCCGTTACGGCCGTTTGCTTCGGTATCATACCGGGCAGAGTCACGGTTATGAGTGTACTGGCTCTCGTACTGACGGCAGCAGTGGAGGAGATACAGCTATCCTGGGTCAAAGACGGATATACGGATCATAAGGAGCATCTGGTATGGGTGGCACCGTATCTTCTGGTCACGATGATCCTGGTTTGTGCTACGCCGGCTCCGGATGAGGCTTATGACTGGGCTTTTGTCAAAGAACTGTACCGTATGGCGTATGACAGGGTACAGGAGATCAGTGCTTTGCTTGATATCAAAGGTGCATATGACCCTACGGGTGCAATGATCGGGTTTTCCGGCAGGGGACGGATACATGATGAGGTAAATGCTGCCCCTGATGAGATGCTCACCCTGTATGATATCCCTATGGGTATGACGGATGTGAAACTTGCGGGCAGGACGTTTGACACCTTTGACGGTTATGAGTGGACGGATACCGACACCTCCGATGCACCCGATGTCATACTGGATACGCTGTCATTACTGTCTTCTGTGCGCGATTATACCGCCCAGCCTCAGGATTATGTCAAAAAATCATCTCTCCGCATCAGATATGAGGATCTGGGGACACCTTATGTGTTCATTCCGCTCAAGGCGCTTGCGGACAGCAGGGAGCTGACCGAAGCCGGAGTGAGAGAACTGGGAGGCGATCTGCTTTGGCCTGAGGTCCGGTCTTTTAAAACCGAATACACGGTAAACTTTTACCGCATGAATACCGGAAATGAACTGTTTGAGGAATACCTGCGTAACTGCCGGCTTCCCGGACGGGAGAGTTTTGATGCGGAGGCTCATATGTTCACTCCGGCCGGCTCCGGACCGTATACATATGATGATCTGACGGGACATGTTGAAAGGATAGAGGCCGTCTATGCACGGCCCGTGGAATTGTCCGGTGACATGACTCATCTTATGGAAGATGTATATGACGGGGCTGAGGATATGTATGATAAGATGGCCGCACTGGAGGCATATCTGCGAAGCCTTGATTACAGTGACAGTCCCGGGCCTCTGCCGGATGATATGGAAGATGCTTCGGATTTTCTGGACAGCTTTGTACTGGGCTCCCGATGCGGATACTGCACTCACTTCGCTACGGCTTTCGTGCTGCTCGCACGCGCGGAGGGCATACCTGCGAGATATGTGCAGGGATATATAGTTGATACGACATCTGCCGAGCCCGTGACAGTGGATTCGTCGATGGCTCATGCCTGGCCCGAAGTGTATTATGAGGGCGCCGGATGGGTCGCATATGAACCTACTCCGATATATCATGTCAGGTCGTACTGGCGGTCGGCGGAGGAGACCAAAGCTATGTACATGGGAGCCTCAGGCGCATATCCCGGAAGTGATGAGGAGGTTCCGGAAGATATGACTGAAGAGCCTGAAGATGATGAGGATGCGCATATCAGGATCCCCTGGTATGCGATAGTGATCCCTGTGGCGGCCGGGATCGCACTCACGGTCCTGTTTATCGTCGCAGGTAATCTGATCGTCTCATACAGGTTCAGGCGCAGAAATGCCGAAGAACGGCTGGAGATCCTGTGCAGGCAGGATCTGAATCTGCTCAGTCTTCTGGAATGTGAGATGGAGAGCGGGGAAACCCTCAATGAATACCGTATGCGTCTTCATGAAGAACTGGATGATGAGAGTCTGGGATTCATATCGTATTACAGCGAGTACCTGTACAGAGGCGAAACGGATACCGACAAGGCACTTGAGGTGTCCGGTACCGCATATACGAAGCTGAAGGATAAGCTTAAGAAACTGTATCCGCTGCGATATCTGAGATTATATATGGGATTTCAGAGGATCTGACGGTCTTCGGCCGGCAGTTCCCTGAAGAAAGATACGGCAAATATGACGGCAGGTATGACCGAAAGCACCAGAGACAGAGGCTGGGCTTCCTCAATACCGTACAGGCCGCGCAGATGACTCAGGATAAGGAGAGCGGGTATGAGTATTACACCGCTCTTCATTGCGCTTAAGACAGAGGCTCTGAGCTTCTTGCCGGTAGTCTGGAGGAGCATCTCCGTCATGACGGTGACAGGCATGGAAAGCTGTGATACGGCCATCAGCCGCATTGCACGGGTCGCGATAACGACTACTTCCGGATCGTCACGCAGTGCCTGTGATATCTGAGGTGCAAATATGAATACCACGCTGGCAAAGATGAACATGCATATCTGGGATATGATCAGGCCGAAGCGGTATCCCTTTCTGACTCTGGAGAAACGCCCGGCACCGTAATTAAAACCGCTTACGGGCTGGAAGCCCTGGCCTATGCCGAGCGACAGGGAAAACGTGAAGAACGAGACACGTGTAACGATGCTCATTGCGGCAATGGCGGGATCACCGTAAGGTTTGGCCGTGGTGTTCATCAGTATCGTACATAAGGCGTTCAGGCCCTGCCGTATCATGGATGGCAGTCCGGTAGCGGCTATATTGCCGAGCAACGCAGGCTTGAAGCAGATCTTTCTGAATGAGAGTCTGAGTTCGCTCTTGCCTCTGACGAACATCGTGATCATGATAGCCCAGCCTATGAACTGGGATATTGCAGTCGATAATCCGGCTCCCAGTACACCGAGTTTAAATCCGAACATAAGTATGGGATCGAGTGCGATATTCAGCAGAGCACCGGTCATCATGGATATCATGCCGTAGAATGCCTTACCCTCGTACCTGAGGAGATTGTTCATGGTGTAGCTGGTAGCCATGAACGGAGCTGCTGCCATAATGCAGGTTATATACTGTCTGGCATACGGAGCTATGGTGGGAGTGCTGCCCAGAAAACTGATGATGGGATCCGTGAAGACGAGACCCGTCACGGTGAGTATGAGTCCGAAGAAAAATGAATAGAACAGTCCGGTGGATCCGGTTATATCGGCCTGTGAGTTGTCTTTGGCTCCCAGCATCCTGGATATCAGACTGCCGCTGCCCTGGCCGAACAGGAAGCCTATCGCCTGTATCATGGCCATGAAACCGAATACGATGCCGACCGCTCCGGAAGCACTTGTGCCAAGTCTGCCGACGAAAGCCGTATCAGCGATATTATATATATTGGATATGAGCATGCTGATGATCGTCGGGATGGATAATGAAACGATGAGTTTCTCCACCGGGGATTCGGTCATTTTCTCGTATTGTGTCATCTGAAGCCTCTGTATCGGTTTGTTTTGTTGCCGTATATACACATAAGTATATCACACGACATCCGGTGGTGTGGTATGATGTAAGTTAGAGTATTGACTTGGAATAATGACATACCGGAGGATGACATGGATTTTGATATACAAGAGACCAGGCCGGATACAGGCAAAGTACTGATCATAAGTGCAACAGATTCCTTTCTGGCCAAGAGCCTGATAACCAAGCTGGCCGGTGTGGATATAAAAGCCGTATTTGCGCATGCTAATATCAGGGAGATCGATCCATACGATGAGGACATGGAAATTGCGATCCTGTTCC